>Ga0101943_1001332_pt1 | contig 22554 bp, 22 predicted proteins | sample DewCreD2012metaG_5_FD_75244 | JGI IMG/M metagenome (GOLD analysis project Ga0101943, IMG submission 75244) | Hot spring sediment bacterial and archeal communities from British Columbia, Canada, to study Microbial Dark Matter (Phase II) - Dewar... ... | reverse complement strand
GAGCGGATTGTGACGTTGGAGGACTTGCTGCAGGACGAGACGGCCCTGGCCTACGTCGAAGCGGCCGACGCCGTGCTGGAAGCCATCGGCTACACGGAGCACGGCATCCGACACGCGAAGAAGACGGGGAAATGGGCGCGCGAGATCCTGCAGAAACTCGGGTACGAACCGCCGCTGCCGGAGCTGGCGGCCATCGCCGGCTTCTTCCACGATGCGGGCAACGTCATCAACCGCAACGTGCATGCCCAATCGGGCGCGCTCATGGCCATGCAGATTCTGACAGCGATGAAGATGCCTCCGCGCTACATCGGCATCGTGATGGCGGCCATCGGCCATCACGATGAATCCGACGGTCTGCCCGTGAGCCCGGTGAGCGCCGCCGTCATCATCGCCGATAAGGCCGACGTACATCGTTCGCGCGTCCGCTTGACCGATCCCAAGCAGTTCGACATCCACGACCGCATCAATTACTCAGTCACGCGCAGCACGCTCGCCGTGGATCCGGACCAGAAGGTCATCACCTTGGAGCTGGAGGTGGACACGTCCATCGGGAGCGTCATGGAGTTCTTCGAGATCTTCACCGAGCGCATGATCCTGACGCGAAAGGCCGTCGAATTCCTCGGGTGCCAGTTCCGCCTCGTGGCCAACAACGTCGAGCTGCACGGCGCGAGCCGCCGATGAGCGCGCTCGTCATTCGCGACCATGAAGGTTCGATACGGTCAGCAGGAATACGAATTCACCGAACGCATGAGCGTGCGCACGCTGCTCGAAAAGCTCGACGTCTTGCCCGAGACCGTCGTCGTCGTGAGGAACGATGAGATCGTGACCGAAGATGAATGGCTCGACGTCGAGGATGAGGTCGAGCTGATCCGCGTCGTCTCCGGAGGCGTCAGCCCATGAAGTGCCGGAAGTGTCTGAAGAAAGCCATCATCTACATGCCGGAGCACCGGCTGGCGCTCTGCTCCGCGTGCTACTCGCCGTGGTTTCTCGATTACACAGAGCGCACGATCCGTAAGTTCAAGATGTTCTCCCATCGGGATCGTATTCTGGTCGCCGTCTCCGGCGGGAAAGACAGCCTCTCGCTCTGGCACGCCCTGTGCGCGCTCGGGTACGAGGCCGATGGCTTTTACATTGACCTGGGGATCGCGGGCAGCGATCGCTATTCGGAGCAGTCGAAGCAGCGCTGTCTGGAGCTTGCCGAACGGCTCGGTCGGCGCCTGCATATCGTCAGCGTGGCCGAAGAGGTCGGCGCGCCGATCCCGGAGATCAAAGACCTGACGGCCCGCGAAGCGTGCTCAGCGTGCGGATTGATCAAACGGTACTTCATGAATCGCTATGCTCTGGAAGCCGAGTACGATGTGATCGCCACCGGACATAACCTCGACGACGAAGTCGCCGTGCTCTTCTCGAACGTCCTCAATTGGAACCGCGGGTACCTCGCCCGTCAATATCCGGTCTTGGACGAACGAGAGGGACTGAAGAAGAAAGTCAAACCCTTCGTCTATTTCACCGAGAAGCAGACGACCGTTTATGCCCTGGTGAATCGGATCGCGTACATCCGCGATGAATGCCCGTATGCGCTCGGCGCGACGACGCTCTCGTATAAAGCCCTCCTCGCGCAACTGGAGCACCAAGCGCCGGGCACAAAACGGCGCTTCCTCGACGGCTTCTATCAGATTCGCGCGCTCTTCGCAGAAGCCGAGGCCACGACGCTCGTCCCCTGCTCACGCTGTGGCCAGCCGACGACGGCCGAAGTATGCGCTTACTGCCGATTGGTCGAGCACGTCGAGCGGCGGCGCGGCGCCGTCTCGGTCCCGGTGCACGCGAGCGTTCAGCCGATCGAACACGAAGAGCTCTCGCTTCGCGATCCGGAATCGTGAGCGTCCTCACGGGACGTTCCCTATCCGTTCAGGAGGAAATGGGCGATGCTCATCCACAAACTCCTTCTGCTTCTCCTCGCCGGGATGAGCGGAGGAAGATGGTTGACAACCCAAGCCGCCGATGGCTTTCGCATCTATGTGAACGACCAGCCGGCCGGGCGCGAGGCATTCTCCGTGACGAAGACGGAAGGACGGATCACATGGACGGGACGCGCCTCGCTCGAACTCCGTTCGCTCTTGATCACGATCGGGTCCTTCACGCTCATCACCGACGCCCAGCATCGGCCTCGGGAAGCCCATGTGAAAGCCACCGTTGGCTCCTCGGAGCAGGAAATCCGCACGACGTTCGCCGAAGGCAAGGCGCGAAATGAGATCACCGTGGGAGGAACGACGACGACGAAAGAAGACGCCGTCTCGCCGGACGCGCTCGTCGTGCTCTCGAACGTCCCCTTCTTCCTCTACGAAGTCCTGGCGCAGCGCGTGGACTTCTCTCGAACGGGACCTCAGGAGTTTCGCATCTATGTCCTCCCGCAGATCGAACTGCCGCTCACGGTGCGCGTCAAAGGGCGCGAACGCGTCTCCTTCGCCAACCGGAGCGATGACCTGATTCACCTGGAACTCGCGCTCGCTCAACCGGCGGGGCAGACGATCTCGATGGAGATGTGGATGGACGATGCGCGCCGTTTGATCAAACTCGTCATCCCCGGCCCCCTCTTCATCGAGGTCTATCGCGAGGGGTACGAGAGACCGACCGAGCGCGCGGCTCCGAAGGAGTACGACGCTGTGGAGGTGACCTTTGCTTCTGGAGAAATCGCGTTGGCCGGAACGCTCACGCTTCCGAGAGAGCGCTCGCACCCCTTGCCGGCTGTCGTCCTCATCGCCGGCTCCGGCCCGCACGAGCGCGATCAGAACGTCGCGGGCGTGAAGGTCTTCGCGCAGATCGCCGAGCATCTGACGCGGCACGGGTTCGCCGTCCTTCGCTACGATAAGCGTGGAGTCGGACGATCGGGAGGGCGCTACGAGACGGCGACGACCTCTGATTTCGCCGATGACGCGCACGCCGCCGTTCGATTCCTCCGCGCGCGACCGGAGATCGCGCCGGACCGCATCGCCCTCATCGGCCACAGCGAAGGAGCCATCGTCGCCCTCCTGGTAGCCGCGCGCGACCCATCCCTTCAGGCCATCGTCCTCATGGCCGGTCCCGCCACAAGCGGCGAAGAGGTCGTCCTGGAACAACAAGCTTATCTGCTCCGGAATCTCCCGGAGAAGGATCGGCAAGAGCGCATCGCCCTGCAGAAGAAGATCCTCGAAGCGGTCAAGACCGACCGCGGATGGGAGGAGATCGAACGCGCCTTCCCTCCCGAAGCGCGCGCGTCGTTGGCCGTGGCGCGTTCGCCGTGGTTTCGAGAATTCGTGCGACTTCGACCGCTCGCGCTTTTGGAGCGGCTGGCGTGTCCGATCCTCATCCTCCAAGGGGGGAAGGACACGCAAGTTTTCCCTCACCATGCCGAGGCCTTCGCCCGCGCGCTCGAGGCACTCGGGAAGGTCCCGTACGAGGTGAAAATCTTCCCCCGGCTCAATCATCTTTTCCAGCAAGCCGAGACCGGCGATCTCTCAGAATACGGGAAGCTCACCAAGCAGCTCGATTCGGAATTCCTCGCCGTCCTCACCGAGTGGTTGCGAAAATACCTGAAGGGGGGATGAGCGCGCGAAGCTCATCTCGAAGATCCCTGTCATGAACCCCGAAGCCGCGACCTCACTCTTGTGCGCTCCCGGCAGGAGATCCCGCCGCCCATGCGGCTTCAGAGCGAGAAGCACGCTCCTTGTGAACACCGCTCGCCTCTCGCCCGGATGGAAGACGAAATCCTCGCCCCTCTTCCGGGGGCATCTTGGCCAAGCCGCCGGACGCCCCCTCACAGCCCTCGCCAAGCGATGGGCACGCGCTCATATCGCCTCCGCACGAACGTCAACGGGAGGCCGCGGGAGCGGCTCGTTTGATCGCTTGAACGTTCAGTTCGATCTTGACGTCGTTCCCGACGACCAACCCTCCGCCTTCGAGAGCGCGACTCCAGGAGACGCCGTAATCGAGCCGATTGATCGTGAGCCCGGCCTCGACCCCAAGCCGCGTGTTCCCCCGCTGGTCTCTCACGACGCCGAGGATGCGGAAGGGGATCGCCACTTCGCGGGAGACGCCGCGGATCGTCAGCGTCCCGATGCAGACGTACTCGTCACCGCGCTTCTCAATGCGCGTGCTGGCGAAGGTGATCTCCGGGTATTTCGCCGCGTCGAAGAAGTCGGGGCTTCGCAGATGGTTGTCGCGATCGGCGTTCCCCGTATCAATGCTCGCCGTCTTGATCGTGACGCGCACCGACGACTTCGTGATGTCCTTCTCATCATAGAAGATCGTCCCGGAGAACTCCCGGAACCGTCCGCGCACGTTCGTCACCATCATGTGGCGGACGGAGAATTCGATCGAACTGTGCACGGGATCAATGACGAACTCATCGGCGCCCCAAACCGGGATCAGCCCCACCAAAGAAGCAGCGATGAGCATTACGGCGCGAGACATCCTCATGTTTTCCCTCCTCACAGGGTCTTATGCGTCCCATCGCAATAGGGGGCGTTCTTCGTGTGCTTACACTGACAGAGCGCGATCTGCCGCGATTCCGTGATCTCGAACCGAAGCGGCGTGAACTCCGTCCCCTTATGCGATCCGTCACAAAACGGCTGATTTTGCGAGCGCCCGCATCGGCACCAATAATAGGTCCCGGGTTCCAAGGTCAAAACCGCGGGCTTCTTGAAGGCAATGACCGGCTCACTCATAGGTCGCCCTCCCGGATGGAAGATGTAGAGAACGATGGCTTGACTCTCGATGCGAGATACCCCCGAGATGCCACGCGCACGCTGTACGCCCGAGGCATTCGACCCCTCCGCTCCGTCACGCGAGAGTGGGTTCCCATCGGCCTCGCCTCACATGTTTCCGATGAACCTCATCGTGTATCACATGGCCCGGAGATTGTCAACCGCATTCGTTCCGTCACCGCGCCTTAGGCCGATCCGCGAAGAGAGGACGGACGCTTCTCCGCATGAAAATCTGCTTGACGGATAGGGTCAATTCCCCCCATACTACACTCGCAATGTGGCCGAACGTGAGATGGCGGATCAGATGGTGCCTCCACACGGACGGAGCTTCACGCGGGATTCCTACTCGAGCGGCAGCGAGGGAGGACTATGACCGGTTCACGAGCACACGACGATCGGCTCAGGCACCTAGCGACGCACGAACGAATCCTCCAGCGGACGATCGAGATCCTGGAGCGTACTCGGCAGCTCGCGATCTTGAACATCGCCGCAGCGGCGGCCTCCCGCATCCATGACCTTGATGCTCTGCTTCAAAACGCGGTCGAACGCCTCCTCGAACTCCTCTCGTTTGAGGCCGGGGCGATCTATCTGCGGGAGGACGTTCTCCCCCGCGCTTCGGATCGCGCGGAGCCCATGCAGGCCCTTCGCCTTCGACTTTCGCGGGGTATTCCCCCGAGCTTCGTCGAGCTGCTCGAGCGGGCTCCCGTCAACGAGGGCCCGATCGCTGATGTCGTCGCCGTCGGAGAACCGCTCTTTCTCGAAGTCTCGGCCGTCGAACCACTGCCTTACCGGCACCTGATCCGACGCGCGGGCTTTCACTGCTTCGCGCTCATCCCCCTCCGTGCCGAAGATCAAACGATAGGCGTTCTCTTGCTCGCGAGCCGAAATCCCTCGGCCTCCGTCGCCGGCGAAGGAGCGCCCTCTTCGGCAGACTCCCTCGCGGGCCATACGGACGCCAGCGTCCTTCATGACCTCCCGACGGAATACCGCTCGGCGTTTTTCTCGGCGCTCGGAAGCCTCTTGGGGACGGCGATCGAGAAGGCACGCCGATACCGAGAGCTGGTGGAGCGCGCTCAGCGCGAGCGTCAACGGGTCGAGTTGTGGCAGCGCGTTAGTCGTCTCGCGACGATGCTCCTGGCCCGTTCTCTGCGCGGAGCCGCGCGCGGAGGAGGAACGGCTGCGCCGGAGGGCGAAGACGAATTATTCACCGAAGCGTGTCGCTTGATTCAGGAGATGTTCGGCTTTCCGAACGTTTCGCTCTTCAAGCTCGATGAATCGGCCGAAGAGCTGATCCTCGTGGCGACGCAGAGCCGATATGCCCGACCGGCTCCTCTCGGATACCGGCAGAGCATCTATGTGGGCACGCTCGGATGGGTCGCGCGTCATGGGGAAGCGCTCTTGGCGAATGACGTCGCCATCGAACCCCGCTTCGTGCGCTACCACGCGGAGACGCGGGCGGAATTCGACCTGCCGATCAAAGCCAATGGCCGCCTCATCGGGATCTTGAGCGTCGAGAGCGATCGTCCCCATGCGTTCACCGAAGACGACGTCGCCGCCCTTCGCCTGATCGTCGAACATCTCTCCGCCCACCTGGAGAACGCGCGCATTGTGGAAACCCTCCGGAGACAGCTCGAGCACGCGATCGAATCGGAGCGCCTTCATCGGATGGTGATCGAAGCCCTCGGGGAGGGGATCGCGATCGTACAGGATCAGCGCGTTCGATACGCGAATCGCCGTCTGGCGGAGCTTGTGGGGCTCTCCCCTGGAGAATTGTCGGCCCTCTCGGACTTCCTGGCTCTCGTTCGGGAAGAGGATCGAGACCGCGCGCGCGCGCTTCTCGAATCGGAGCGGCGATCGGAGGCGCGCGTTGCGATCGAGTTTCGACCCGCGCGAAGGCGCGGGGATGATATCGTCCTTCGAGCCCAGAGCGTACCGATCGAATATGAGGGGAAGCCCGCCGTGTGCGTGATCCTGAGCGACGGAGGCGGTGAGCGGTCGCCCCTCGAGCGACGCCTCCAGGGCGAGAAGCTCGCTGCCCTCGAACAGTTCGTCTCAGGCATCGCGCACGAATTGAATAATCCGCTCACCAGCGTGCTCGGATATGCCGAGCTGCTGCTCGCTCACGAACCCATGAGCGAGAGCGCGCGACACGATCTTCGGACGATCATCGAGCAAGCGCAGCGCGCGAAGAGGGTCGTCCAAAACTTGCTCGCTTTCGCCCGCTTCTATCGCCCGGAGAAGGTCGCCATGGACGTCAACGACGCCCTTCGCGCGGCGCTCGACGCCTATCGCGCGCGCACGCCCTCGAGCCCGCTTCACGTGATCACGAATCTCGCGCCGGAGCTCCCTCGCATCTGGGCGGATCGCAACCTCCTCGAACAAGTTTTCGCCAACATCATCCTCAATGCCGAACACGCCGTCCGGCAAGCGCGCGGACACGGGACGCTCCTTGTCGAGACGCGCGTGAAGCGATCGAGCGGCGAAGACCCCTCTCAGGAAGTGATCGAAATTCGCTTCACCGATGACGGCCCCGGCATTCCGGCTTCCCACCTTTCGCGCATCTTCGATCCGTTTTTCACGACGAAGCCTCCGGGGGTGGGGACCGGCCTCGGACTCTCCATCTGCTACGGGATCATCAAGGAGCACGGGGGCGAGATCTACGCCCTCAGCGAAGAAGGTCAGGGGGCGACGTTCGTCATCGAACTCCCCCTCTCCCCGACGGTGGAAGCCAGAGGCTCGATCTCCACGGGCCGTTCTCCTCAATGATCCCGTCGAAGGGGGAAACGCCCGCACTACGGCAGATTCAGGGGGAGCGAAGGATTGCGCAAAAACGTCGTCCCCAAAGCGCGATAGTGTCGGAGGAGGGGATCGAAGGAGACCGAGCGCCCATTCTCTCGTCGAAGCAACTGAAGGAGCAAGCGCGCGTGAAGCTCTTCCAAGCGGAATCCGAATCGGCGCGCCGTCTCCAAGGCCTTGCGGAAAGAGCGCTCGGCTCGCTGGGACGCGCCCTGAAGCAGGAGAAGCTCGCCCTCTCCGAGCCACACGTAAATCCGCCCTCGCATATCGCGCGTCTTTCGGAAGAGCCGATCGGCTTCGCGGAAATCCGCGCGAGCGCGCTCATAAAGGCCGAGCATCTTGTAGGTCGTCGCCTCGCCCCAGAGCGTATACGCATAGCTCACCTCATCACCGATGGCGCGATAGAGCGCCGTCGCGCGATCGAAGAACTCAAGGGCGCGCTCGTATTCCCCTCGCATCCGATGGGCATTGGCAATGCCGCAGAAGGAATACGCGCGGCCGAATGTATCGCGCAGGCGTCGGAACCGAGCGTTCGCCTCCGTATAGAACTCGAACGAAGCGGTGTACCGCCCCATCACGCGCGAGACGCCGCCGAGCCCGCATAAGGCGTAGGCGGCGCCCACGCGATCCCCCGCGCGTTCGTACCATTGCCACGCTTTGTGGAAGCTCCGATACGCGGCGCGCAGATCACCGCGCAGGCGGAACGTTCCCCCCCGCGCCCACAAAAGATACGCGCGCCCGAGGGCATCCCCCCAGCTCCGATACAAGCGCTCGGCTTCCTGAAAGAGACGAAGGGCTTCGGACAATTCTCCGAGCGCTCGCGCGGCCATTCCCTCTCCGACGAGCGCATCGGCCACGCTCCGATCTTCGCCGAACTCGCGCGCCAGGCGCGCCGCGCGCTGATACGCGCGCCGGGCCTGTCGGAATCGCCCGAGGAGCCGCAGACAATGCCCTCGTGCCAGCGCGCACTCCATGAGCCCTCGTTCGTCTCCTTCGCGCGCGAACGCACGCTGCGCTTCACGATAGAGATCCAGCGCCTCCGCGAACGCGCCGCTCTGCCGCTTGCGTTCCGCCGAGGCGAACACCCGACGTCCCTGCCGCATGCCTCTTCTGTGACTTCTCCGACACGGACGCGCCCCTCGGCCCACCTAGGAGGCCGACGATTCGCTCCGCTCCAATCCGGCTTTCACCAACGCCAACAACTCCTCCAAGGTACAGGGCTTCGGCAACCGCAAGCTCCCCGTCTGGCGGAGGAAAGCGAGCGCCTCCTCACTCAAGACGTCTCCCGTCAGAAAGACCATGCGACGCGCGATGGAAGGATTGACGCGTTGGAAATGCTCGTACAGCTCCATCCCACCCATTCCCGGCATCCGAAGATCGGCGATGATCAGATCGTAGTGCTTCCGCTCGATCATGGAGAGCGCCATCGCTCCATTGAGCGAGACGTCCACATCGTAATGGGCTGCTCGCAGCGCGCGCGCGATCAATTCGGCGATCGGTCTCTCGTCATCCACAACGAGGATGCTTCTCGACCCGGCGGATGGTTCGGCAACCTTTTCGACCGAGAGCCCACGACCTTCCACTTGCTCCCTCGCGGGAGCCAATTCCTGGCGGACGTGCTGCGTCAATGCCCGTACGGCTTCAATGGCCGAGCGCGCTTCCCGCTTGATCAGCTCAAGGGATTCTCGGGCATCGGGAGCTTCGACCAACTGGTACGCCAGATGGGCATGAAGGTGAATGCTCGTCAGTTGATTGTTGATCTCGTGCGCCATCTGCGAGAGCTTTTCCGCCAAAGCGGAGAGCTGCTCCGCCATGCGGGACGAGATCCGCAGGGACTGACGCGCCAACTCGTATCGCAGAGAGATCTCCGCGGAGAACGCGTCGGCCAGGAGTCGAACGGACTCCCGCACATGGCTCAAGCGCTCGCCTGCAAGCGCCAACTTTCGCGCCCGCTCGTGACTCGCTCGAAGAGCGGGATTCCCCTCAGGGAAGAGCGCCTCCAGGGCCTCGCTCGCGAAGAAGTTCTCGATGGGGAAGGCCGCCACGGTGAGCGCGGCTTTCGGATAGGCGCGGCCCTCGCAGGTCAGAAGGATGGGACAGCTCCACAACGTGGACTGCCCGCCGACGCAATCGGCCACGACCGGTTGCTGCTGCCGCATCGCTTGAAGCGAGGCGTGCCAGGTATCCCATAGGCATCGCGGGAGGTCCGTCGTCGCGTCCTTCAGCGCGTTCAGCTCCCGACAAAGCGGCGACCGCACACACATCGGCGCGGCATCGGGATGGATCGGCCGCGGAGACGCTTCATCGTAAAGGTAGACGGACGCTTCCATCTGCGTGATCTCGCTCAAATACGCCTGTACCCGCAGGAGCCGCTGCGGATCGAGCAGGGCGTCCAAGGGAACGCGCTCTGGAGGCAATACGTTCCCCGCCGCATCCATGCACCGCCGCACATCGAAGACCCACTCGCTCTGGCGCATCATCGTCCTCTCCGACTGTGGCGTCCGCCGAACGCGTTTCAGATCCGCGCGCTCTCACGGCACATCACGGGTTTCCCTCCGATGCTTGGCCGACAGTCACAGCTCGAATATATCGCTGCAAGAAGTCGCGGGCGCGCTCCGGCTCCCCGGCCGCGTGCCATGCTGCCGCGGCGAAGAGCAGGTTCTCTTCCAATCCCCCAAGCTCCCCCGCGCGCGCGAAGCTCTCCGCAGCCGCGCGAGGCTTGCCGAGGGCCAAGCGCGTCCGTCCCAACCAGTGGTGGTAGAGGCCATTGTGGGAATCCCATCGCAGCCCTTCCTCCAAGATGCGCTCCGCTTCCGCATATTGACCAGCGCGAAATCTCTCGATCGCGCGATCCAGATACGCATGAGCGCGATCGGTCGTCCAGAGCGAAGCGCCTCCCTTCTCGGCCCGCCATCGTTCGACGGTCATGCCGGCGAGGAAGAGCACGATGGCGCTGAGCAGGGCCATGAGAAGCACCACGCCATAAGTGCGACCGAGATGCCGAAGACGCGCCGTCAACGGCCGCTCCGACTCCGAAGAAAGAGGCCTCCGGTCTCCTGACGTCTCGGACGCCTCCGACCCGGCCGAGAGCACCGGGCGTTCTTCCGACACCGACCTCTTGGACTCTCGTCCCTCCCGCACGGATCCGCTCTCGGATCCGCCTGGGCGCGAAGCTACCGAGTCCACGCGCACGACGATGGCGGTGAAGTTATCGCGCGCTCCCCGCTCGTAACACAACTCCTTGAGCCGATCGCAGACCCGTTGCGGATCCGGTTCGTGCGCCAAGAGGTCCTGCAACTCCTCATCGGTCACATGGCGCGTGATCCCATCGGTGCACAACAGGAAGACCGTATTCGGCTCAAGCCCGATCTTCTTCACATCCGGAATGACCTCTTCGCCAATGCCCAGGGCGCGCGTGAGGACATAGCTCTTCGTGTATTCGAGGATGGAGAGTCCGCCCAGATGCTCGGCTTCGACGAGCGTATGATCAATCGTCTCGCGATGGAGCTTCCCAGCAGCGAAGCGATAGACGCGGCTGTCACCCACGTGACCGATGATCGCATGTCGCGGCTCCAGCAGCAGCACGGCGAGCGTCGTAGCCATGCCGTTCAGGGATTCTTCGCTCATCGCCATCTCGTGAAGCGCGCCGTTCAGGTACGCGATCACCTGCTCCAAATATCGCATGCGGTCGCCGCGCGTTCTCCGGGAGAAATGGTGGCGAAGGATCTCCATCGCCATCCGGCTGGCGATCTCCCCGGCATTCTGCCCCCCCACGCCATCGGCCACGGCGAACAAGCCCACGTCCTCCAGCACCACGGCGCTGTCTTCGTTCACCGGTCGGCGGGGGTTCAACCCCCGATCCGAGACGAGACCGTAGCTCCCTCTTTTGAACGGTTTGGCCGCCGCGCTCACGTTGTCCCCCGCGCCGAGTCGCTCGGCGAAGCATCTCGGCCCCTTCGCCTCAATCCCCCCTCACGCCACGGCCCGCGCGACCACCTCTCGCCCGATCGTCATCGAAGGCCGAGCCCATAGATCCGACGACGGAATTGTAATCCGCCTCTGACCCAGCGGCAATGCGAGATGGGCGAAGGGATCGGCCCCACGCGGGAGCGCGAGCGAGGCCGCTCATTCCCCAAGAACCTTGATCACCACGCGCTTGCGCCGACGCCCATCGAACTCGGCATAGAAGATTCGCTGCCACGTCCCCAAATCCAGCTTCCCATTGGTCACCGGCACGACGACTTGATGATGAATGAGTAGACATTTCAGATGCGCATCGCCATTGTCCTCACCCGTGGCGTGATGGCGATAGGGCGCGCCATACGGAGCGATCTTCTCCAACAGCTCATCGAGGTCTTGCAGCAACCCCTCCTCGTCGTCGTTGATATACACGCCCGCCGTCGTATGGAGGGCGGAGACCAGGACCATGCCTTCTCGAATCCCACTCTTTTGAACGGCGCGCTCGACCTCGCGCGTGATGTTGATGTACTCGCGTCGCCTCTTCGTGTGAAACTCCAGATACTCGGTGTGTGCCTTCATCTCTCCCTCCTTCGCCGATGGCGAGCTCATCCCTCGCGTTTCAGGACGATGACCGCCAGCGGAGGCAACGTCAGCCGGATCGAATAGGGGCGGTCGGACCAGGGGATGGGCTCAGCCCTAAGAAGCTCAAAATTGCCGTGGCCGCTCCCTCCATATTCCGGCCGATCGCTGTTGAAGACTTCTCGATACATCCCCGGCTCCGGGACGCCAAGGCGATAGTCCGGGCGCGGCACCGGCGTGAAATTACAGACGAAGATCAAGAAAGGGGCCTCCCGACGCGCGCGTCGCAGGAAGGCGATGATGCTGCCTTCCCAATCGCGGAAATCAATCCACTCGAATCCGTGCGGCTCGAAATCGCATTCATAGAGCGCGGGCTCGGCGAGATAGAAATGGTTTAAATCGCGCACGTACCGATGCAGCTGGCGATGTGGCTCATCCTGCAAGAGGTGCCAATCGAGGCTCGTCGTGACGTCCCACTCGCGCCATTGCCCGAATTCTCCCCCCATGAAGAGGAGCTTCTTCCCCGGATGGCCGAACATGTATCCATAGAGGAGTCGCAGGTTCGCGAACTTCTGCCAGCGGTCGCCGGGCATCTTCTCCAGGAGCGAGCGCTTGCCGTGCACCACCTCATCGTGCGAGAGCGGCAGGATGTAGTTCTCCGAGAAGGCGTACATGAGCGAGAACGTCAGCTCATTGTGATGATACTTGCGATGGATCGGGTCCTTGGCCATGTACCGCAGCGTGTCGTTCATCCACCCCATATTCCATTTGAACGTGAAGCCCAGTCCGCCGAGATACGTCGGACGCGAGACCATGGGCCAGGCCGTGGACTCCTCGGCGATCGTCACGGCGCCGGGGCAGAGCGCATGCACCCACTCGTTGAATCGTTGGAGGAAGGCGATCGCCTCCAAGTTCTCGTTCCCGCCATAGACGTTGGGCACCCACTCGCCCGGCCGCCGCGAATAATCCAGATAGAGCATCGAGGCGACGGCGTCCACGCGCAGCCCATCGGCGTGATAGCGCTCCAGCCAAAAGAGCGCGCTTCCGAGCAAGAAATTTCGCACTTCGTTCCGACCATAATTGAAGATGAGCGTCCCCCAATCCGGATGTTCCCCGCGGCGTGGGTCGGCATGCTCGTAGAGATGCGTGCCGTCGAAGAAGGCCAATCCGTGCGCGTCCTTGGGGAAATGCGCGGGCACCCAATCGAGGATCACGCCGATCCCCTGCTCGTGCAGCGTGCTGACGAAGTACGCGAAATCGTCGGGCGATCCGTACCGGCTCGTCGGCGCATAATAGCCGACAGCTTGATACCCCCACGATCCGTCGAACGGATGCTCTAAGATCGGCAGCAACTCGACGTGCGTGTACCCCATCTCCTTCACGTAAGCGGCCAACTGGGGCGCGATCTCTCGATATGTGAGCGGCCGATTCCCCTCTTCGGGCACGCGCCGCCAGGAGCCGAGATGCACTTCGTAGATATTCATCGGTGCATCGAGGGCGTTCCGATGCGCGCGCTCCCGCATCCACGCCTCGTCGGCGAAGCGACAGCGCGAGAGATCGAAGACGATCGTCGCCGTCTTGGGCGGACGCTCGAAGAAGAATCCGTAGGGATCGCTCTTCAGAAGCAGCGCGTTCCCATACTGCGACTTGATCTCGAATTTGTAGAGCACGCCTTCCGGGAGCTCGGGGATGAAGAGTTCCCAGATGCCGCTCGTCCCCCGCACGCGCATGGGATGCCGACGTCCATCCCAAGCGTTGAAATCGCCGACGACGCTGACGCGCCGCGCGTTGGGGGCCCACACGGCAAAGTGCACGCCACGCACACCTTCGACCTCGCGCACGTGCGCGCCGAGCTTCTCAAAGATCCGTTGATGCGTGCCCTCGCCGATGAGATAGAGGTCGAAATCGGTGAGCACGGGAGGGAAGCTGTACGGATCGAGGAATTCTCGGATCCCCCCTCCGCTCCTCACGCGCAGCCGATACGGGAAAGGGGTCGTCTCTCCCCAAAAGACGGCTTCGTAAAATCCATCCGGATGGAGACGCTCCATCGGATGCGCCTGATCCGAACGGACGTCCACGACGAAGGCTTCATCGGCCTCCGGTAGGAAAGCCCGGATGGCGAAGCCCGACTCTCCCCCGCGCGCGACCGGATGCCCCCCCAAGATGTGAAACGGATCGGCATGCTCGGCGCGCACGATCAGCTCGATCTCCACCGGCGACGCTGTGCTCATACTGGCGAGGTCTCATGAAGCCCGAATATAATGCCCATCTCATCGGCTCGGCCCCGACGGTTGGGAGGGACGATGCGACCGAGCGCGCACATTTTAATCGGACTTCCCGGCTCCGGCAAGAGCACGCTCGCGCGACGCCTGGCCGAGCGCTACGCGCCGGCCTCGATCATCAGCTCTGACGAGATCCGCAAGCACCTCTACGGCGACGAAGCCATTCAAGGGGAGGCCGCGCGGGTCTTCCGCCTCGCCCGCTCCAATCTGCTGGCTGCCGTGCGCGCCGGACGCAGCGTCATCTACGATGCCACGAACATCAACCCGAAGTTCCGTCGCCTGACGATTCGCGAACTGCGCGAGAACGGCGTTCGATGGATCATCGGCTACTGGCTCGATGTGCCGCTCCCCATCTGCCAAGAGCGCAATCGCGAGCGCGAGCGCGTGGTCCCCGAAGCGGTCCTCCATCGCATGCTGGTGGAGCTGCACCGATCCCCTCCTTCCTTTCGCGAAGGCTTCGATGAATTGGTGATCATCGGGGAGACGCTCGAGATCTGCGCGGAGATCGGAGGATAGGGCGCGTGCGGCGAGGGCCACGCGAGGCCCTCACGCCATCCACTGCAGAAGCAGCGTCGCCAATCCGAGCATGATGGTCACGCTCACGACATCCTGGAACGCCGTCTCGAAGGGACCGGCCGTCAACGCGGGATCAAAGCCCAGGCGCTTCGAGAGCATGGGGATCACCGTCCCCACGACCCCCGAGAGATTGATGGCGACGAACATCGAGAAGCCGACGACGAATCCAAAGACCGGATCGAACCACGTCCCGCGTTCGGCCATGCGCTGCCATCCGTGCCAGAAGCCACCGACGAAGAAGATGAGCGAGCCCAGAATCGCTCCGAGGATGAGCGTCGTCCGGAGCTGCCGCCAGACGGGACGCCACCAATCCTTCAGGCTGATATGTCCCGTCGCGAGGCCTCGCACGACGATCGTCGCCGATTGCAGCCCCGTATTCCCGGAGATCGCTTGAATGACCGGCATGAACGAGGCGAGGAGAATGACCGTCCCCAATGTGTCGTCGAACCGATGGATGACGACGCCGGCGATCAGCTCGATGAGGACCGTCATCAGGAGCCACGGCAAGCGCAATCGAGCGATCTCCCCGGGCGTCCGTCGCTCCAACTCCGCCGCATCCGACCCGACCATGCGAAAGTAATCCTCGGTCAACTCCTCCTGCAAGACGTCAATCACGTCATCCACGGTCACGATCCCGACGAGCCGGTTTTCATCGTCCACGACGGGGACGGCCATGAGATCGTACTTCGAGACGACGCGCGCGACGTCCTCCTGATCCGTACTCGTGTGCACGCTGATGACATCCGTGGACATGATCTTGCGCAAGGGCGTGCTCGGCGGATTGAGCAGGAGTTGACGCAGGCTCACGACGCCGACGAGATGATGGCGATCGTCCACGACATAGAGATAGAAGACCATCTCCAGCTCATCGCTCTTCCGCTGCAGTGTGGAGATCGCCTCGCCGACGGTCATGTCCTCATGCAGCGCGAAGACGTGCGGGTTCATGATGCGCCCGGCCGTGTTCTCCTCGAACTGAAGCTGATCCACGACGTCCACCGACCGGGCGACGTGCATCAATTCGAGCACGCGCTCGACCAATTCTTGGGGCAACTTGGAGGTGATCTGGGTGGCATCGTCCACGGGGATCTTCTGCAGGAGGTCGGCGATCGTCTCCGGTTCCAAATGCGCGAGGAGCGAAGCCGCTTCCTCCGGCGGCATCTCGCTCAAGGTCGAGGCCACGAAATCCCCGTCTTGCCGGAGCAGGGAGCGAAGGGCGAAGAGCCGCTCACCATCGGTGAGGTTCCCGAAGATGACGGCGACGTCGGCCGGACGCATCTTGCGCAGCAAATTCACGAGATTGGTGCTCGCCCCAATGCGCGCCAATTTGCGCGCCGACTCGATGGCCAGATCGAGTTTCCGCAGGTACGCCATCCTCTGTTTTTCGTCCCCGTCCCGTCATCTTTGCCAAACACCTAAGCATGACAAATTTTACGCCGCTTTTCAACGGGAATCTTCGGCGGCGGAAATTTTTCGGGGGGACGACCTCGCCACGGAGGAGGGCGCCGTACGGCGCGCTCGCCACCGATGGGCTTCGATCGCCACCTGGTCCTCGGCGAGGAACGTGACGCCCTCGGCCTGCAGGAGATCGCGCTGAAGCTGCTGCAGCCAGAGGGCGCGCCGTCCGATCGTCAAGCGTCCATCGCGATTGACCACGCGATGCCAAGGCACATCCGGTGGACAGACGGCGAGCGCCCACCCCACCACGCGCGCTGAGACATTCGCTCGGCAGAGCGCCGCAATATCGCCGTAAGACGCCACGCGTCCGCGCGGAATGCGCCGCACGAGGCGATAGATCTCGGCGAAACATCGCCCTCGGATCTTCCGAAAGGACGGCTCGCTTCGCTTCACGCTCTTCTCGTCACGCGCTCGCCGGAGGCAGCGATCCGGCGAGCGCAAAGAGGATATAGATGAGCACGGCCGCCTCCAGGGCATCCAGCGCGCCGACCACGGCGAGCGCCGTGCGCGCCCGCGCGCGAAAGGAGGGCGTGGGTGTCGGATCCTGTCGCAGGCGGGCGACGGCGCGCGACGTCGTGCGCGTCCACTCATTGGCCGCCCATCCGAGCCAATGATAGAGGACGACGAAGAGGACGGGTCCCCACGCGAGCACGCCCGGATAGGCGAGCGCGTAAAGGAAAAGCAGCGTGAAATACACGGCTTCCAGACGAATCAATCCGGTCAATTGACCGAGCCGTTCGATCTCGCGCGGAGCCAGCGCCGCCGGCGCGCTCGAGACCACGCGCGCGAGTGCCCGCAACCGAATCCATCCGAGCGCATTCGCCCCCAGACAGAGAATCGTCAGCACGAGCATCACCGCGGTCGCCGCACGAAACATGCCGTCCGTCATAGGTCAAGTATCATGGCCCAAGAGGTGCATCGGAGCAAGTGGAGAATTTGGGACAGAACGAAGGCGACACCGAAGGATGGTCTCTCGCGCGTGAGCTTGACGCCTGTGAGCGCAGGCCGCTATAACTTCACCGTCGTCCGGCGAGGATCATCTCCGAATGGGAGGGAAACGATGGCGGGACAAATGGTCGAATTCGCGGCGAATGGAAAGATGGCGTCGGGATATCTCTCGCTTCCGGCGGGAAAGGGTCCGGGCGTCGTCGTCATCCAAGAGTGGTGGGGACTGGTGGATCACATCAAGGACGTGTGCGATCGCTTCGCGGCGGCCGGATATGTCGCCCTGGCTCCGGATCTCTATCACGGCCAAACGACGAAATCCCCTGACGAAGCGGGGAAGCTCATGATGGCCCTTCGGATTGACGAGGCGGAGAAGGAGCTGCGCGGAGCGATCCAGTACCTGCTCGCCCATCCCTCGGTCGAACCGAAGAAGGTCGGCACGATCGGATTCTGCATGGGCGGAGCCCTCTCGCTCTACGCGGCATGCGAGAATCCCCAAGTGAGCGCGTGCGTCGTCTTCTACGGCGGGCATCCGAACGTGAAGCCGAAACTGGAGAAGCTGCAAGCGCCTGTGCTCGGCATCTACGCGGAGCGGGATCAATTCGTGACGCCGGAGTCGGTGCGCCAGTTGGAGGCGCAGTTGAAGCAGCTCGGGAAGACGGCCGACATCCATATTTATCCGGGGGTGGATCACGCGTTTTTCAACGACACGCGACCGGAAGTGTATCATCGAGAAGCGGCCGAAGACGCCTGGCGGCGAACCTTGGAATTCTTCGGCAAATACCTGTGGTGACGTGCTTCCCGATACGGGCTGCCGATCGCGCCTCCTCAGCCCACAGGATCCACCGTCCACGGAGAAACGGCTCGCAGGAGCGCATCGCCCTGCTTCTTGGCGATATCGCGCGAAGCCGCACGCTCACTCTCCGCTTGTGGATTCGGCGATGGTCATCCCCATGATGTGATAGCCGCCATCCACGAAGAGGATCTCGCCGGTGACGCCTCGCGAGAGCGGGCTCGCGAAGAAGAGGGCAGCATCGGCCACTTCGGCCGGATCGGTATTGCGCCGAAGCGGCGCGGTCTGCGCCACATGCCGCAGCATGCGGGAGAAGCCGGGGACGCCGCTGGCGGCGAGCGTCTTGATCGGACCGGGTGAGAGCGCGTTGACGCGAATCCCACGGGGCCCCAGCTCGGCGGCGAGATACTTCACCGTGGATTCGAGCGCGGCTTTGGCGACCCCCATGACGTTATATCCCGGCATCACGCGCTCGCTGCCCAGATAGGTGAGCGTGAGGATGCTCCCTCCGCGCTCCGCCATGAGCGGAGCCGCGCGACGCGCCACGGCGATGAGCGAGTAGACGCTGACCTCATGGGTGACGCGATACCCCTCCCGCGATGTATGGAGGAATGCCCCCTCCAAATCCTCACGCGGAGCGAACGCGATCGAGTGGACGAGGAAATCGAGATGCTGGAATTCGCGAGCGAGCGCTTCGAAAACGGCCTCGATCTGTTCCTCTTCGGTCACATCGCAGGGGAGGACCAAAGGGGGATGCCGTAAGGTCGCCGCCAATTCGCGCACGTTCTCCCCAAGCCGCTCATTCTGATACGTCAACGCGAGCCGGGCGCCCGCCTCATCGAAGCGTTGGGCGATGGCCCACGCGATGCTCCGCTTGTTCGCGATGCCGAAGATGATCCCCGTCTTTCCTTCCAGCATAGGCCCAAACGATACTCGAGCGCGCGCGGAGACGTCAACCTCGATTTTTGACACCTTCGGCACAGGCGGTTAAAATCCCCACTTTCGCAGATCAACGGCTGGGGAGCAGACACCGTGCTGAGGGAAATACTGGAGGCGCTCAAGAATGGACTTCTCGAGTTGGGCCCGGTAGGGATGATCTTCATCGCCGTGCTCGATTCTTCACTCCTCTCGATCCCGGAGATCAACGATGTGATCGTCGTCACGCGCGTCCTCCACCATCCGGCGGAGGTGCTCTATTGGCCATTGCTCGCCGCCACGGGATCCGTCCTCGGGTGTCTCCTCCTCTACACGCTCGCCCGCGCGGGCGGGGAGACATTCCTGCGCCGACGGTTCTCGCCCGAGAAGATGCGGCGAGTCGAGCGGGTTTACGCCCGATATGGGGCTTTCGCGCTGCTCATCCCGGCACTGTGTCCTCCCCCGACTCCCTTCAAGATCTTCGTCGCGACGGCCGGAGCGCTCCGGTATCCGCGCGCGAAGTTCATGCTGACGATCCTGCTGGCGCGATCCGCGCGATATTATGTCGAAGGGGTGCTCGCCGTGCTCTATGGTCACGCGGTCTTGCGATACCTGCGCGAACATGGGATCACGATCGCGCTCGGGATCGGAGCGGTCGTTGCGATCGGCTATGGGATCGCGCGCGCGCTGCGACGGCGCGCGCCATTGTCGGCTGAGGATCGGCGCCTTTCCCAGACGGCGAATCCCCCCCTTTGAGTCGCAGGCGTCGGCGCGCATGAAGGCCATGGCAGAAGCCCTGCTCGCTCTCGGCCCGGTGGGCCTTTTCGCGATTGCTTTCCTCGACTCCGCGATGGTCCCTTTGGCCGGGGGCCCAGATGGCGTGCTGATGCTTCTCGCCGCGTGGAATCCAGCGCGAGCCCCCCTGTACGCGGGAGCGGCGACGATCGGGTCGGCCCTGGGATGCCTCGTCCTCTACACGCTCACACGACGAGCGGGGGAGCGACTGCTCGCCCGCTTCCCTCCATCCCGGCAAGAGCGGCTTCGCCGATTCCTCGACCGATACGATCTTCTGGCCATCGCTCTCGCCGTCTTCCTTCCCCCGCCATTTCCGGCGAAGCCGACGATCGTGATGGCCGGAATCCTTGGGATACCGCGCGAACGATTCCTCGCGGGCGTCTTGCTGGGGCGTTTGGCGCGCTATGGATTGGAGGGGTATCTGGCCGCGCGATTCGGATCGGCGGCGATGGCTCTCCTCAAACGCGCTTCGCCATGGCTTCTTCTCGGCGTCGCCGCTCTGGTGATCGTCGTCATCCTTGTGAAGAAGCGACGCGCCTGAGGCGCGCTGCTCCCTATGACGGAGCCACCGGCACGCGCCGGGCCGCCAGATGAATCTGCGCGAGCAGTTCCTTGGTCACCTGGGCGATGACCATCTCGGCGCGATGTCGGACGATGCGCACCTCTTGCTCCACCTGAATGCCTCGCTCCTTCATGAACGCCAAGCAGTTGGGCATGATGTACTCGTCCAACTCGCGCGCGAGCCACTCGGCGATGAATCGGCGGAAGCGTTCGACATCGTCCGGCTGCCTCAGCAGTGGCAGCGCCTGCGGATGCCGCAGGACATGGTCCACGATATCGCGGCCGAAGCGTCGCGTCTCATCGAGCCACGTTTGGCACGCCTCCCAAATCACGCCGGGATGTACGAGGCGAAATTCTCCCTCAGCCGTGAGCCGCTTGCGGACAGGAAGAACCCGCGCCTCGGCCTGTTCCCTTCTTCGCGGTTGCTCCTGTTCAATGTACGCGCGGGCCAATTCGACGAGCGACGAGGTGCTCATCTCTCCCCCCTCGCGATCCATTCAAGCTGGCGTCAGTCACAAACCTCCCCCTTGCGGGGACGAGGCGGCATGCCGCTCCAGATAATCGAGCAAGATACTCGCCGCCACCTTCACGCCCAACGGAAGGGCTTCCTCATCGAGATCGAATTCCGGCGTATGAATCATCGCAGTGATCCCCTTGGCCTCGTTCCGCACGCCGAGGAAGAAGAAGAAGCCGGGGATCACACGGGCGTAATAACTGAAATCCTCGGCCCCCATGTGGGGACGCGGCGTGACGAGATTCCCTTCGCCGAGCACCCGTCGGAGCGTCGGAAGCGTCTCCTCGACCAGACGGGGATCGTTGTAGGTCACGATCGCGCCTTCTTCGATCTTCAGCTCATACGACCCGCCCAGCGCCTCCGTCACCCCCTTGAGCGTTTGATGCATCATCTGGATTACTTGGGCACGAACTTTCTCATCGAGCGTGCGCAGCGTCCCCTGCAGCTTCACCTCGTCGGTGATGATGTTGTGCCGATTCCCCCCATGGATGCTCCCGAGCGTGAGGACAAAGGGCTGAAACGTATCCACGCGCCGGCTGCGGATCACTTGCAGCGCCGTGATGGCATGAGCCGCGATGACCAACGCATCCACGCCCTCGTGGGGATAGGCCCCATGCACCTTCTTCCCGCGAATCGTGATCTCAATGAGATCGGCCGACGCCATGGCCGGTCCAACGTGATACCCGACCTTCCCCACATCCACGCGCGGATCAACATGCAGGCCGAAGATCGCCTGCGGGCGCGGATTCTCTAATGCCCCCTCCTTGATCATCAACCGCGCGCCGCCTTCCTCGCCAGGAGGAGGCCCCTCCTCCGCCGGCTGAAAGAGAAACTTCACGGTCCCCCGAAGACGGTCGCGCATCTGACTGAGGACGGTCGCTACGCCTAATCCGATCGCCGTGTGCGCGTCGTGCCCGCAAGCGTGCTTCACTCCCGGATTCCGGGATTTATAGGGAACCTCTATGGTCTCCTCGATCGGCAGGGCATCCATGTCCGCGCGATAAGCGACCACCGGACCGGGCAGGGCTCCCTTCAAGAGCGCCACAATCCCGTGCCGAGCGATCCCCGTCTGCACTTCCAGGCCGAGCTGGCGGAGATACTCGGCGACAACGCGCGCAGTGCGCTCCTCGCGATTCGAGAGCTCCGGATACATGTGAAAATCCCGCCGCCACGCGATGAGCCGCTCGCGCAATTGCTCGACAGCTTGCGCGAGACGAGCATCACGAGAGACGTCTTGCGCTTCTAAGAGAGTCGGATTCATACCCTCCACCATGAGCAGAAAGATCAACGGCCACGTCCATCGCGCCGCGCGATGCGCTCGCCACGAGCGCCCGCTCCATCCCTGTTGCGACGACGTCACCGCTTCCTCCCCTCGGTCTTTCAAGTGGCGTATTCTACGCGCAGAAGCGAAGAAGAATCAAGCGAGCGCTTCGCCCCCATGATGCGCTTCTCAACCGATGCCAGCCAGCGCACGCCCATAAGGAGATCCCCGTGACCGACGATGACCGAGCGATCTCCCCCCGGAGAACGCTCCTGGGCTTATTTCGCCGTCCCTCTTGACATGGGCGGAGGAGTGGGTAAAATTAATCGCGGTGTGAGCGGGAGTAACTCAGCGGTAGAGTGCAACCTTGCCAAGGTTGA
>Ga0101943_1001327_pt1 | contig 22613 bp, 17 predicted proteins | sample DewCreD2012metaG_5_FD_75244 | JGI IMG/M metagenome (GOLD analysis project Ga0101943, IMG submission 75244) | Hot spring sediment bacterial and archeal communities from British Columbia, Canada, to study Microbial Dark Matter (Phase II) - Dewar... ... | reverse complement strand
GGTCCGCCATACGGAGGCTTCCCTGCCGCACGAATCGGGCCTCTTCGCCCCCTGTTTCCTGTTGCAAGCGCCTCCCGGTTCCGCCGGCCTGCTTCCGCTGACGCTTTACGCCCTGACTTCGCAAGCGCCGCGCCTCCGCCGCCTGCGCCACGAATGCGTCCTGGTCACGGACGCCCCCACCCCCTACATCCCCGGCCTGTTCCACTTCCAGGATTTCCCGCAACTGACTAGTCTGGAATTGCGTCACGGGCCGCGCGTTCTCAGCACCCTCTCCCTCAGCCGCATCCCGCAGGCCCGCTTCACCGCCGAAGGCGGCTTCCGCCAAGCCCCCGACGTGGTTTGGACCGAATCTGCCGAAGCCGAACTCTGGGAACGCCTCCAGCGCCTCTCCCGCCACGGTCCTGACTCCAAACGCCCCGGCCCCTGAACCGCCCCCTTCATTCCCCTCACCAGCGGCGATTGCGTTCGTTCACCAACGGCGATAGCGTTCCTGTTGCAAAAGCTGATAGCTCTGCCAGGCGAGCAGCCCGAAGAGCAAGGCCGTCCACCACGAGCCGAGGGGAACCCAGGGGGGAAGCGTCCGGGACAAGGGTCCGCCGCCGCGCATCTCCTCCCACCATCCCAACAGGCCGTAAAGGGCCAGCAGGGAAGCCGTCCACAGGGAAATCTGGAGGGACAGATACCGCCCCGTCCCTGCCCGCCAACCTTCGCACACCTCCCGGCAGACCTGCCCGCCATCGAGAGGATAGACCGGTAACAGATTGAAAATCCCCCAGTAGAGATTGACGACGATCAGCAGGTGATAGGTGAAGGCTAGCTCGCGGGGGACGCCGCGGACCGGCCAGGGGGTGAGGCGGGCCAGGCCGTAAAGCAACGCTGCCAGGGCGAACCCGGCGAAGGGACCGGCCAATGTCACCACAATCCGCGCACCCCGCCGATAGGGGGCACGATCCGCCAGGGTCAGGCCGCCGAACATCCACAAGATGATCGCCGCTGCACTGCCGTAATAGCGGTAAGCCAGCGCATGCCCCAACTCATGGACCAGCACGGCCAGAAAAACGACGGCGATCCAGAGCAGCCAATAAACCAACCCTGCCTGAAGAAACGAGCCGCCTAAAAGCGCCGCCGCCAGCCAGAACAGCGGATGCACCCGCACCGGAAACCCCAGACAGCGGAAGCGGATATCGTAAGCCGTCCGTTCCGGATCGCCGAACACTCCCGTCCTCCTTCCCCGCCGTGCCCCGGCACTTCCGTATCGTGCCCTGCCCTTCCCTGGAGTGCCCTACCCCTTGCACTTGGAGGGATTGTAGGACTCCTCCCCGATCAGCGGTATAACCATACCCAGAGAGTGCTCGCCCCACTGGCCACCTTTGAAGCGTGGACCTCGAGGGGAACCTGAAACCGACAAGCGGCTGACACCGGAACCCTCGCCCCAACGGATGCTGAAAAACTGGTTAAAGTAAACGCCTCAACCCGGCAGGGTGGGTCAAGGTAGCGGCGCTCTTTTTCGGGCTAAGCGGGAGCCAAGCATGGACTGGACAGCCTTGCGGGATGAGTTTGCAGCCGTCACCGGACGCTGGGCCTTTCTCGATCACGCAGCGGTGGCGCCTTTGCCGCGCTGCGCGGCCGCCGCCCTGCACCAGTACGCCCAGAGCCTCGCGGAAAATGGCGTGGCCGCTTTCCGGATTTGGTTCGACCGCGTGGAGCAGGTCCGCATCCTCGCTGCCCAACTCCTCCATGCCCCCAGCCCGGAAGACATCTGCTTCATCCCGAACACCACCTGGGGCATCAACCTGATTGCGGAAGGGTTCCCCTGGCAGGCGGGGGATAATGTGGTCCTGGCGGCGGAGGAGTACCCGGCCAATCAGTATCCGTGGCTGAATCTGGCCCCTCGCGGCGTGGAAGTGCGACGGGTCCCCAGCCGGGGAGCGCGCCTGCTGCTGGAAGACCTCTACGCCGCCTGTGACAGCCGCACGCGGGTCCTCAGCATTTCCTCGGTGGAGTTTGCCAGCGGCTTCCGCAACGACCTGGCCGCCCTGGGCGAGTTCTGCCAGAAGCGCGGCATCTTTTTCTTCGTCGATGCCATTCAGTCCCTCGGCGCCTTCCCCCTCGATGTCCAGGCGCTGCCGATCGACGCGCTGGCCGCGGACGGCCACAAATGGCTGCTCGGCCCGGAAGGCGCCGGCATTGCCTACATCCGCCGGGAGAAGCTGGAGATGCTCCATCCGCTCGGCGTAGGGGCGTTTAGCGTGGTCCGGCCCTGGGAGTTTTCCCGCATCGATTTCACCCTCAAGCCCCACGCGGGACGCTACGAAGGCGGAGCGTACAACATGGCGGGGATCACGGCCTTCGGCGCCTCGCTCCAGATGCTCTTGCAGGCCGGCATCGAGCGGATCGCCGAGCGCATCCTGGAGCTGACGGACTACCTCTGCGAGCAGGCCCAACGGCGGGGGTGGACCGTCTTCAGCAGTCGGCAGGCGCCGGAAAAGTCCGGGATCGTCTCGTTGATCCATCCGGACTGGCCGGCCCGCGAGGTGGTCCGCCGTTGCCGGGAGCGGGGCGTGGTCGTCAATGCCCGCGCCGACCGCGTCCGCGTCAGCCCCCATGCCTACAACACCCACGAGGAGATCGACCGCTTTCTGGACGCCGCCACGCCCTGACTCGGAGGTGGAACCGGACCGGCCTCTGCGGCCCCTGCCATCCCGGCAAGCGTGGCATCCACCGCATCGCCCCGCAAGCGCGGCATCCCTCCTTCCCCAACATGCGGTAGGATGGACTGGAGAACCGGAGGCGCCCGTGCCGATCCACACTCGGCCCAGCATCGCCATCGTCGGGAGAAAGCGAACCGCCGGGAGACCTGACTGTGCCTGCTTCCCTCAATCCCCGTTATGCCGTCTACACCGGAACCTTCGACCCGGTCCATCTCGGACACTTGGACATTATCCAGCGCGGCAGCCAGCTCTTCGACCGCCTCATCGTCGGCGTCGGTATCAACCCGGAAAAGACCACGCTCTTTTCCATCGAGGAACGGGTGGAGTTGCTTCAGCAAGTTGTGCAGGGCATCCCCCGCGTGGAGATTCAGCCGTTTCTCGGCTTAGCCGTCCGCTTCGTGCGCGAGGCTGGCGCCCGCATCATGCTCCGCGGCCTGCGCACCCTCTCGGACATGGAGTACGAATTCACCATGTCCCTGATGAACCTGCATCTGGACCCGGACATCGAGACGGTCTTCCTCATGGCCAAGGAAGAGTATTCGCACATCAGCAGCTCGCTACTACGCCAGATTGCGATGCTGGGGGGAGACCTGAGCCGGTTTCTGCCGGAGGTGGTGCGTCACGCTCTGGAGGCCAAGGCGGCGGCGGGGCAGATTCTACCGGCCCACTGCACCGGTCCCTTCCGCGGCGGCCACTGACGAGTTGTTCCGGGATTTTTGCCCGCTTTCTCGGAGTCTCTTTGTCTCTTTGTCACGGCGTCTTGCCCGAAAACGGCGGGATGCTCACCGGCGGGGCGGAAAAAGGCGGCGCTCCACCAGGTGGCGGCGTTCCACCAGGTGGCGTGTTTCCTGGCTTCAAGCCTGAGCTGCTCGATGTAGTTCCTGCTTTGTTGCTTCCTGAGGCGTTTCCCGTCTTCTCACCCGCCGGATTGGTCCCCGCACCCGTCGCTTGCGTCTTTTGGCTCAGGAGCTGACCAAGTTTGTGAAAAAATGCGGTCGAATCCTCGGTCACCTTCTTCGTATCGACCACCGTCTGGATTTCCGCCTTGCCCCCTTCCCCTTTCTGGACCGAGAGGCGGTACCAGCCGCAGTACCACCCCACCACCGCGAAGGCGACGACGGCAAAGCCGATCAGGGCAAACAGATTGCGCATGGCTTGTGCTCCCAGGTCCGAGAAACCGCAGGTTCCGGCAGGGTACCGCTTACCCGCCGCACCCGCAAGGCGAATCCATTCTACGCCCCGGCCCCTGCCCTGCCGCGAAAATCCGCATCGCGCTTCCAGCTTCCAGCCGCCCCCAGCGCAGGCCGCCGCTCGCAGCAGAAAGTGCTTCCACCGCCTGGTCCTTCCTGTACGCAGAACGACGAAAGTTGGGCCGAGGGAGGCGATTTTGTGGCCCAAAGGCATCCCGTCTTGGAAGTCCGCACCGCACCCACGTAGAATGCAGTAGCGGAACGGAGGCGGCAAACTCCTCTTGCCAGACTGGGGGAAAAGGGATATGGTGGGGTGTCGCACCCCTTTCCCTTTCCCAATCCGAAGCCCGGCGGCGTGGGAACTGATATGGCGTGATTGGGTCTGATCCGGGTTTTGCGGACTTCCCTGCCGCTTCCGCCCGGCCTGTTTTACGGAGGATTCCAACAGCAATGGCACAGGCAAACGTCATCCTCGACAAGCTCCGCGCGCAACTCAACACCAGTGACTACCGCAAACTCCACTGGGAGGGGTCGTTCGCGGATTATCTCAATATCGTGCTGGAGCATCCCGGCGTCACCCGCACGGCCTACCAGCGCCTCTACGACATGATCCTCCACCACGGCATCGAGGAGGTGTACGAAAACAAGGACAAAATCATTCGTTACAAGTTCTTCACGGAGTTTGCGCACAAATACGGCGACGCCATCTATGGCCTGGATCGCCCCCTCATGCAATTGGTCAACGTCTTCAAAAGCGCCGCGTTAGGCTTTGGCACCGAACGCCGTGTCATCCTCCTGCATGGGCCGGTCGGCAGCGCCAAGTCCACCATTGCCCGCCTCCTCAAGCGCGGCCTGGAGGAATACAGCCGCACTGACGAAGGCCAGCTCTACAGCTTCGCTTGGCGCAACCCCGACGGCTCCGGCTGGACCAAAGACCCCATGCACGGCGAACCCCTCCAGCTCGTCCCCGAAGAGTTCCGCCCCGCCCTCCTCGCCGAACTCAACGCCAAGTGCCGTAAACCCTACCCCTACGAAATCCAGATCAAAGGCGACCTCTGCCCCTACAGCCGTTACGAGTTCCGCCAGCGCTTGCAAAAATACGACGGCGACTGGCTCAAAATGCTCGAACATGAAGTCAAAATCTACCGCCTCGTCCTTTCGGAAAAGGACCGCATCGGCATCGGCACCTTCCAGCCCAAGGATGAAAAGAACCAGGACTCCACGGAATTGACCGGCGACATCAACTACCGCAAGATCGCCGAGTACGGCTCGGATTCCGACCCCCGCGCCTTCAACTTCGACGGCGAGCTGAACATCGCCAATCGCGGCATCGTCGAATTCATCGAAATCCTCAAGCTCGACGTCGCCTTCCTCTACGATCTGCTCGGCGCCAGCCAGGAACACAAAATCAAACCCAAAAAGTTCGCCCAGACCGACATCGACGAAGTCATCCTCGGCCACACCAACGAGCCGGAATACCGCCGCCTCCAAAACAACGAGTTCATGGAAGCCCTGCGCGACCGCACCGTCAAAATCGACATCCCCTACGTCACCCGCCTCAGTGACGAAATCAAAATCTACGAAAAGGACTTCAACCCGGAGAAAGTCAAGGGCAAGCACATCGCCCCGCACACCATCGAAGTCGCCGCCATGTGGGCCGTCCTTACCCGCTTGACGCCCCCCAAGCATGCCAACCTCACCCTCCTCCAGAAAATGAAACTCTACAACGGTAAAACCCTCCCCGGCTTCACCGAAGACAACGTCATCGAGCTGAAGAAGGAATCCCCCAACGAGGGAATGTCCGGCATCAGCCCGCGCTACATCCAGGACAAAATCAGCAACGCCCTCGTCTCCCACCCGGATGAGGACAACATCAATCCCTTCATGGTGCTCAACGAACTGGAGGCCGGTCTGCGCCACCACTCGCTGATCAAAAGCGAAGAGCAATACCGCCATTACAAGGAGCTGTTGGCCGTGGTGCGGGAAGAATACGAAGACATCCTCAAAAACGAGGTCCAACGGGCCATCGCCGCCGACGAGGAAGCCCTGGCTCGCCTCTGCGCCAACTACATCGACAATGTCAAGGCTTACACCCTCCGCGAAAAGGTCCGCAACAAATACACCGGCGCCCTGGAAGAACCCGATGAACGCCTCATGCGTTCCATCGAGGAAAAAATCGACATCCCCGAAGGCCGCAAGGACGACTTCCGCCGCGAAATCATGAACTACATCGGCGCCTTGGCCATCGACGGCAAAAAGTTCGACTACCGCACCAACGAACGCCTGCAAAAGGCCCTGGAACTCAAACTCTTCGAGGACCAAAAGGACACGATCAAGCTCAGCACGCTCGTCTCCAGCGTGGTGGACAAGGCGACCCAGGAGAAGATCGACGTGGTCAAGAGTCGCCTCATCCGCAATTACGGCTATAATGAGTCGAGTGCTACGGATGTGCTCAACTACGTGGCTTCGATCTTCGCCCGCGGCCAGTCGAAGAAGTAACCGGCGGGCTGCACGCCGATGGGGCCGCCGACTCGAACCCCAGGCTAAAGCCCGCCCCTGAAGCCTGGGCGCGGAAATGCCGAAGCTGCGGGGCAAAAAACCGAACCCGCGGGGCGAAACGATCCACGACACCAGGCACAGCCTCGACGCGGGGCGCTGAGGGATGGGGGCCTGACCGACCTGAAGGTGTGAACCTGGTCAGGTCCGGAAGGAAGCAGCCATAAGCGCTGGAGGGTGCGGCTCAGGGCACCCCCATCCCTCAGCGTCCTGCACCGTACCTCACCCTCGCAGCCATGTCCCGCGCAATTCCGCCGGTTGCTCTTCTCCTGCTGAGTAACCACGGCACCGCGAGAATAATGGAACAAGCTTTTCCTACATGCCATTTTCCCCTGCACAGGCCGCACAGATTTAGCTTGACACATACCAAAGCATCGATTAGCACCTCATTTTACATAAGTATTTTCCGTAGCCTGTGGTAATTTACTTTCCAGGAGTGATTTCATGCTTTTGCGTTTTCTGACATCGAAAATCCTTTGCCGCCATGCTAATAAAAGTCAAAGAAAAGGAAGTACCCAAGACGATCTGACCCCTCTCAAACACTTTGGCAACGAAAATTACCAACGGATTAATCACAGACGGTTAGAGCATCTGGCTTCCCTCCATTTACCGCTAGAGAATCTGCGGGTTCTGGAAGTTGGAGCGGGTATCGGCGACCTCACGTCATTTTTCTTGGATCGAAACTGTGAGGTGGTGATTTCAGAGGGCCGTCAGGCCAACTTGACGTATCTGCGGCAGCGCTATCCCGAACTGCCCGTGATTTTTCTCGATTTGGACAATCCCCCTGAAGATTTGGGACAGCACTTCGATGTAGTTTTTTGTTATGGGGTGTTGTATCATCTTTGCCACCCTGCAAAGGCCTTAGCTTTTTTGGCTCGGCATTGTCAAAAGATGCTATTACTTGAAACTTGTGTTTCCTACGGTTCAGAATCACAGTTAAATCCATGCTCAGAAGACGCGGCGATACCGACACAATCCTTGAGTGGTTCAGGTTGTCGTCCCACACGTTCCTGGGTCTACCAAAATCTAGCTCAACACTTTGAGTATGTTTACATTCCTCGCACTCAACCCTATCACCGGGAGTTTCCCTGTGATTGGACTATACCGCCTCCATCCCCCGGCCTGACACGGGCGATCTTTATTGCCAGCCGCCAACCGTTGGAAAATCCCATTCTGACCCCGGAGCTTTTGGTTCGTCAAGTGCGCATTTTTGCCGGTTGCTCTTCTCCTGCTGCCCCTTCCCCGGATACGATGCTATAGCGAACTTACCGGAGTGAAAGACCAAGGCGGCACGATCCGCGGCGTCCAGCCTCCAACCAGGGAGACTGACCTCCCAGCGAGGCATCGACCTCCGCCGAGACATCGACCTCCCCATGAGGGGCAAGCTTCGCAGACGTGACGCGTCGGGCCGCCGACAGACTCGGTTCCGCTCTTCCTGATCCGCAGGGGTGTTGGCCGTGGGGCAAAAAATCGAACAGGATTTGCAACGCTTCCACAAGATCGTGCGCGGCAAGGTCAAAAGCAATCTGTCGAAATACCTCACCCGCGGGGAGTTGATCGGCAAGAAGGGGAAAGACCTGGTGTCGATTCCTTTGCCGCAGATTCAACTGCCGCAGTTCCGCTACGGGAAGAAGAACTCCGGGGGCGTCGGGGTCGGGCCGGGCCAGCCAGGCCAGCCGCTGACTCCGCCGCAAGGCGAAGGGGAAGCCCAGGCGGGCGAAGACCCCGGCGCCCACATTCTGGAAGTCGAGCTGACCCTGGAAGAGCTAGCGGACATTCTCGGCGAGGAATTGCAACTTCCCCGCATCCAGCCCAAGGGCGAACGGAACATCGTCAGCGAGAAAGATAAGTATTCCAGCATTCGCAGTGTCGGCCCTGAATCCCTGCGGCACTTCAAGCGGACCTTCCGCCGGGCGCTCAAGCGGCAATTGGCCAGCGGCACCTATGACCCGGCCAACCCCGTCGTCATCCCCATCCGGGAAGACAAGCAGTACCGCAGTTGGAAGGAGGTGCCCAAGCCGGAAGCCGTCGCTTGCGTCTTCTACATGATGGATGTCTCCGGCAGCATGACCGACGACCAGAAAGAGATCGTCCGCATCGAGGCCTTTTGGATCGACACCTGGATCAAGCGGCATTACAAAGGGGTTGAGACGGTGTACATCATCCACGATGCCCTCGCTGCTGAAGTCGATGAGCACCGCTTCTACCACACCCGCGAAAGCGGCGGGACCAAAATCTCCTCCGCCTACGAATTGTGCAATCAGATCATCGACAGCCGCTATCCTCCCAGCCAGTGGAACCTTTACGCCTTCCACTTTTCCGACGGAGACAACTGGGGGGACGACGTCCCGAAATGTATGGAGATTCTCACGGGACAGTTGCTGCCCAAGCTCAATCTCTTCGGCTACGGCCAGGTGGAATCCCCTTACGGGACCGGGGAGTTCTACGCCCATGTGGCGGAACTCGCCGAGGACCACGAGAACCTGGTCGTCAGCCGGATTGCCGACCGGGAGGAAATCGTCCGCAGTATCCGGGAGTTTCTCGGCACGGGGCGCTGAGAGGGTTCTAAATCCGGCAGCCCGGCCTGCGTGCGCCTGAGGCAGACTTTACGCCGCTGCAAGCCCACCTCGCCGGCAACCCACGGGGAAGGAATAGGGGAGCCACAGGAGTACGGGAGCGAAACGATGGTTTGGGGCTATTACAACACGAATCTGCCGCCGCACCTGCGCGTGCTCAAGGATGAAATCGAGGGGTACGCCCGCGAGTACGGCTTGGACTTCTTCGAGACGATCTTCGAGGTCGTCGATGCCGATGACCTCAACGAAATCGCCGCCTACGGGGGATTCCCCACCCGCTATCCCCACTGGTCCTTCGGCATGCAGTACGAGGAGCTGAAGAAGAGCTACGAATACGGCCTGTCCAAAATCTACGAGATGGTGATCAACAACGATCCCTGTTACGCCTACCTGATGCGCTGCAATCACGTGGTGGACCAGAAGCTGGTGATGGCTCATGTCTACGGGCATTGCGATTTCTTCAAGAACAACGCCTACTTCGCCCATACTAACCGCAAGATGATGGATGAGATCGCCAATCACGCCGCCCGCATCCGCCGCTATGCGGAACGCTTCGGCGAGGATGAGGTGGAGGCCTTTTTGGACAAATGCCTGTCCATCGACGATCTGATTGACATCCACTCGGTGGCGATCAAGCGGCGGGACGAGACCACCCGTTACGATTTCGCCGCGGCGGGGCCGGAAGCAGAAGCGGAGACGGCCCAGCCGCTCAAGTTCCGCGCCAAGCCCTACATGGATGAGTTCATCAACCCCCCGCAGGCCCGCCAGGCCGAGGAGGAAGAACGCCGACGGCTCAAGGAAGTCCGCGTCCCCCACTTCCCCGAACGCCCGGAAAAAGACGTCCTCCTCTTCCTCATTGAGCATGCCCCGCTCAAACACTGGCAGCGGGACATCCTCAGCATCGTCCGCGACGAGGCCTACTACTTCTACCCCCAGGCGCAAACCAAGATCATGAACGAAGGCTGGGCCTCCTACTGGCACTCCACCATCATGACGCAGAAAGCCCTGCATCCTTCCGAGCTGATCGATTACGCGGACCATCACTCCGGGACGATGGCGACGAGCGCCCGCCGACTCAATCCCTACAAGCTGGGATTGGAGCTATTCCGGGACATCGAGCGGCGGTGGAACACGGGGCAGTTCGGCCCGGAATGGGAAGCCTGTGACGACATGGAGAAGCGCCGGAACTGGGATAAACAGCTCGGCCTGGGCCGCCAGAAAATCTTCGAGGTCCGCCGCATCCACAACGACATCACCTTCATCGACACCTTCCTGACGCCGGAGTTCTGCCGCGAACACCGGATGTTCTCCTACGTGTACAACGAACAGGACAACAACTACGTCATCGAAAGCCGGGAATTCGAGAAGATCAAACAGCGCCTCCTCTTCAGCCTCACCAACTTCGGCAAGCCGTGGATCTATGTCATCGATGGCAACCACCGCAACCGCGGCGAACTGCTGTTGCGTCACCACTACGAGGGGGTAGAATTGAAATTAGATGAGGCCCGCGATACGTTGGCGAACATTCAGTACATTTGGGCCCGTCCGGTACACTTGGAAACGGTCATCAATGACCGTCCGACTTTGTTGAGTTTTGATGGTTCCGAACACACGCAGCAAGCGATAGGAGGCTCGCATGAATCCTCCCGTTCCTCATCGGCCCGGCGCACCTGATCCGTCCTACTCGTTGCTTTCCCCCAGGCCCGTGGAGGTGCTGGCCTTTGCGCAACGGGCGCTCACGCCCCTGACGCAGGAGGAGTGGGAGCTGGTCTGTTGCGATCCCGGCCCGGTGAAGCCACCGGAAGGGTATCACCAGGCTTATTGGCGGCACCGTACGGAACCGGCCCAGATCACGCTCCAATGGCAGGCGGCAGACCATCTGGCCCTGCTGCTGCGGCAAATCCAGTGGGAGCGGCCCGCCCGCGCGCTCCGGCCCGCCGCTGACTCCCTGCGCCTCTGGGCGGAACAGATGCGTGCCCTGCCGTGGGAACTCATCCCCGCTTGGACGGTTTGCGAGCTTGACGCCCAGCGCCGCGAGGGCTTCCTCCGCAGCCAATGCCTCATCCAAAGCGACGGCCGATGGTACTACGAGCTGCACTATCAGCTCGACTCCAGCGCCCGCTTGGAGCTGCGTTACTACCGGGTGCCGGCGGATCGGCGGCGCGTCCAGGACAGCTTCCCCCTCCCCCGCCTGACTCTCGTGCGCCTGCTCGACATGGTCCATAACGCCCTGCGCCGCTGCGCCTGAGCCGCATTCCCCCCGTTCCCCTAAGCTACGCCGTTCGTATCAATCCTTGGAGCGGCGGACCTCCACGATCACGGGCCGGGTGGCCTCGAAGAGTTTGAGCAGCTCCTCGGCTTCGCGTTTGTCCACCTTGTGTTTTTCCAGCGTTTGGCGAAGCAGGGCGGCCATCGCGTCGAACTCCGCGTCGGTGATCTGCATCCCGGCGTGGGCTTCCTTGAGGTTGCGCTTGCCGCTGTATTCCAGCGGTCCGCCGGTCAGGAGGCTGAAGAGTTCCAGCATGAGGCGCTTCTGGCGGGCGATCTCCGGCACATCGAGCTTATATTTGCCGCCGCGACTGAGGTTGACCTTCGGGTCTTTGACACAAGCGTCCACAAAGTCATCCACGATGGCCTTGACGGCGGCTTCCCCCCCTAGCCGGAACCAGAGCGCCGGCAGCTTGAGGTCCGGTCCCTTGGGCGACGGGGCGATGGTGTTCTGGATCTCATCGAGGGCTTCGCGCAGGACATGGGCCGCCTCTTCCGGTTTGAGCCGGCTGGCCAGGGTCAGTTTTTCCCGCACCATCTGCTGCAATTTGGGCCGGTGATCCAGCAGGCTTTCCAAGGCCAGCAGGCAGCCCTGGTAGAGCCGGTAACACCCCTCGTGGTTCCCCTTGTTGTAAATGTCAGTGCCGAGCAGGGCCGTTTCGTACACGGTGGTGACAATACGGCGATCCAACTCCAGGCGTTCCAGGGGCTGCCCCGTGCCCTGAGCGGTTGGTCCTGGCCCTGGCTGGGCTAATCCCCCATACCGTCCTGCCAGGAGCAGAATCATCCCCGCCACCAATGCGCTGTGTCCGCCAAGCCGAGACATAGCCAGTCCTCCTCGTTTCGCTCTGTGCCCGCTTCGGACGCGGGTTGTGCCAGCCGTTGGCCCTTCTGCACGAGCAGCCGAGGTCCTCGCGCCTTCCGTCCTTCCTCCAGTGTAGCGTCTGCGGGCCGCTGCACTAGTCCCGCTCGCCTCGATCGCCCACGGGCGCTTCCCTCGGTTCGCTCAGATCAGGTGTGGCAGCTACCGCCGTCACGGGCTGAAAGGTTGACCCAGACGGCCGATTCGACTGGACACTTTTACAATTGAGTGTGCACCGATTGATCACGGGGAAGCGGAATCGGGATTGTCGGTTTTTCGGACAAGCCGCCTCAAGGTCATCTCCTGCGGAAAGTTATGGGTCAGAGGGGAGGGGCCGCCGAAGGGGGCCGGGCGGGAAAACTCCTTGGCAAGCGACTCTGGTTCGGTTACATAATGGGGAGAGAGCCGGGAAGCTCTCAATCCGCCCTCCGCGAAGCGAGAGGTGGGAGGAACACGGGTTCCTCGCTCGCTGCGCTCCCTTTTCTCCGGAGTGCCTGACCGGGGAGAAAGATCAGGTGGGCGGGCAAGGCTTCCATAGCCTCGTCCACGGCGGGACAGAGGGGAGGCCGGAGGTGAAAACATCTATGGCGCGACGGAGCGCCGATCCGGATTGTAATGGCCGTTGTGGTAGCGGCCTGCGGCGTTCGGATCGCTTCTTACACGGTTTGCACGCCGCCAAGCGTGTGATCTTCGTCTCCCACATCCATCCTGATCCCGATAGCCTCGGCAGCATGTTGGGTTTAGCCCATCTCGTGCAGCACCGCCTGGGCAAGCCGACGGTGATGACGCGGGACGGCCCGATCGCCCGGCCGGAAAACCGGGCCATGGTCGAGGTGCTCAAGCTGGACCTCAAGCCGATCGAGTCCATCGACTGGCGCGAGGAGGACGCCGTGGTCATGGTGGATAGCCAGCCGAACACCGGGCGGCATTCCCAACCCTACACCCAACGCCTCTATGCGGTCATCGACCATCACGACACGCCCGGCGATCTGACCGGCGTGCCCTTCGTAGACATTCGCTCCACCCACGGAGCCACCTGCACGGTGGTGACCCGCTACCTCATCGAGCAGCAGGCGCCGATCCCGGAGCGTGTGGCCACCGCCCTGCTCTACGGCATCGAGACGGAAATGACCGGCTATCCCCGCGAGGCCGGCCCTGCCGATGATGAAGCGCTGCTGTTCCTCTACCCCCTGGCCGATAAGGATCGCATTGCCCAGATTCGCAATGCCCGCCTGCCGCAAAGCCACTTCGGCTGCCTGCTCCAGGCCCTGCAAAGCTCCTTCATCTACGACCGACTGATCATCAGTTGGGTCGATGAAATGCCGCACCCGGAACACGCCGCCGAGATCGTGGACTTTATGATCCGGTTCGATCAGGTGGATTGGGCGGTCTGCGGCGGAGTCTGCGGGCAGAAGTTTGTGCTGTCGCTACGGGCGGCCATTGAGAACGCCCACGCCGGGGAGCTGCTCCAGCAGGTGGTCGGGGACATGGGCCGGGCGGGGGGGCACGACCGCCGCGCCGGAGGATGCATCCCGCTGACCAGCACGGCACCGTCGACCATCGACGAATTGCAGGCCCGTCTCCGCCGTCGCTTCCTCAAAGCCTTGGGGATCGAAGAGTGCCGCGGCCAGCGCCTCGTCCCCCTCCGCAACATCCTGCAAAACCTCCAGTCCTGAGGAGGGAAGAGCCAGTTCTGGGGAGAGAGGGAGGCGTTCCCAGCGGCAAGCCGGCACCGCGAGCCCAGCAACCAGTACCGGTTACGCCCAGGCTGAAACGCAGCCCAAACGGTCGAAAGTTGACCGAGTTCGATGGCCCAAAGCAGGGCAGGAAGGCGGCCGGAATAGAATGTCGCGGAGCTGAGCCGAAGTGCCGGCAAGCTGGCCAACAGCAGGGCAGTATCAGGTCCGTCGGGGCGGCATCAGAACTGGTCGAGCCAGAAGTGGTTGCCGCGGTAGTATTTCAGGGGTGTCCACAGTTCATAGCGCCAGCCGGGTTCACGGAACGGCGGATAGGCCATGTAAGCCGGGGGACGGACATACGGATGCCCCGGCGGCTCTGGATACGGCGGACTTTGCTGCGGCCAGTAACTGTGGGGGAAGTAATAGTAGGGGTAGTAGTAGAAGCGGGGCAGCGGCGGTTGATCGCCCGCTTGGGCCGAGGAATCGCTCAGGCCACTGAGCAAGGCCACGAACCCCGCCAGCAGCAGACGGCGGAACCATCCCTGTGCACGCATGATCGGTTCTCCTCCAATCGGGGAGGTCCGACCCCCATGGCCGGACATCCTGTCCGATCAATTCTAACCGCGCGGGGCGTTGCGTGCGGGTTCCTTCCAGCCAGAAAGCGGCCGCTGTTGTAAGATAGCCGCCGGGTTGCAGGAGATGTGCCGGAGGAAAGCCTGGCGCGTGTTCTGCGGGGTCCAAGGTGAGCGGCAAGCGGAAGGGCCGCCGCTTTGGCTCAAGTTTTTGCAGGAAGTCCAACAGGTGGGAGGATAGGTCAGCGTCATTATGGGCACGGGATCGGGTGATGAGGCGGGCGTGCTTTACGACAATCCTCTGGTGGAGCGATATGCTTCGCGGGAGATGGCGGAACGCTGGGGGCCATTGCGGAAGTACCGCACGTGGCGGCGGCTGTGGCTGTGGCTGGCGGAAGCCCAGGCGGAACTGGGCCTACGTGCTGACGACGGGGTGACACCCCGCATCCGCCCGGAACAACTGGCCGCGTTACGGGAGCATCTGGACGACGTGGACCTGGAACGGGCCGCCGCTTACGAGCAGCGCTTCCGCCATGATGTCATGGCCCATATCCACACCTTCCAGGATGCGGCCCCCCAAGCGGGCGACATCCTCCATCTGGGAGCCACGTCCTGCTATGTGACCGACAACGCCGACCTGATTTTGATGCGCGAGAGCCTGGAGCAGGTGTGCCGGCAGTTGGCGGCTGTGATCGCTGCTTTGGCGGACTTTGCCCAGCGGTGGAAGGAGACGCCGACGCTCGGCTTCACCCACTTCCAGCCGGCCCAACTCACCACCGTGGGCAAGCGGGCCTGCCTGTGGCTGTACGACCTCCTGCTCGACCTCCAGGAGTTAGAACGGCGGCAGGAAGAGCTGCCCTTCCGCGGGGCCAAAGGCACCACGGGAACGCAAGCCAGCTTCCTCACCCTGTTCCAGGGCGACCACGAGAAGGTCCGGCAACTGGACCGCCTGGTGGCGGCGAAAGCAGGCTTCTCCCGCGTGGTACCCGTCTGCGGCCAAACGTACAGCCGCAAAATCGATACGCAAGTGCTGGAGGCTTTGGGCGGGCTAGGCCAGTCGTTGCACAAGTGGGGGACCGACCTGCGTTTGCTGGCGCACCGCCAGGAGATCGAGGAACCCTTCGAGGCGGAACAAGTCGGTTCCAGCGCTATGGCCTACAAGCGCAATCCGATGCGGGCGGAGCGGCTCTGTTCCCTGGCGCGCTTTCTGATGAACCTGCCGGCGATGGCTAGCCAAACCGCGGCGGTGCAATGGCTGGAACGCACTCTCGATGACAGTGCCATCCGGCGGTTGTATTTGCCCCAGGCGTTTCTGGCCGCGGATGCCTGCCTGCGCCTGGCGTTGCATTTGGCTCGGCGCCTCATCGTCCAACCCCAGGTGATCGCCCGGAACGTCCAGGAACAGTTGCCGTACATGATCACGGAAAGCCTCATGATGGCGGCGGTGCAGGGCGGGGCCAACCGGCAGCAGGTTCATGAGGTGGTCCGGCAGCACAGCCTGGCGGTGGCCGAGCGGATCAAGGCAGGACAAGGGAACAGCCGGGAATTGCTGGAGCGCCTGCGGCAGGAACCGGTCTTCCAGCGCCTGGACTGGGAGCGGTGGGGCAACCTGGGAGCGGAAGCGTTCATCGGTCGAGCACCGCAGCAGGTGGACGAGTTCCTGGCGGAACATGTCCACCCCCGCTTGCAGCGTTACCGCGATCGCCCCCCGCCGGAGGCCGAGCTGCGCGTGTGACTTGACTCGTCCCCGCTTGCCCACCCACAATGGAAGTAAGCCCCGATGTAAGGCCGCCGCTCCTCCTTTGTATGGAACATCATCCCCCCTGCCCCTGGACTTGAACCTTCTTCGCAATAGGCATCTGTGGCAATGGCACAACGACGCATCGGCTTGTGGTTGATCGGAGCCTGCGGCAGCGTGGCGGGGGCCACCTGCCTGGGACTGTCCGCCTGGGCGCGGGGGTTGATCCCAACGACCGGCCTGGTGACGGCGCTAGAAGCGTTCGCCCCTCTGGACCTGGATGGGCCGTCGTCCTTCGTGGTCGGGGGACACGAAGTGCGTCAGGCCGACTTGCTCACGCCGGTCTGGGAGCTGCATCAGCGTTCGCGGGTCTTCGACCGTGCGGTGATCGAAGCCTGCCGCAGTGATCTGGAGCAATGGTCGCGGCATCTGCGGCGGGGGATTCTCTACCGTCCCAACGCCGCTCTGCAAGCGTTGCGGGATCGCCCGGATGTGCTGCTGGCACGCCATCCGCAGGAGGCCATCACCGCGGTGCAAGACGACCTGCGCCGTTTCCAGGACCAGGAGCAATTGGATCAACTCCTCGTGGTCAACGCTGCCTCGACAGAACCGCCAGCGGCGTGGGAAGTCCGGCAGCTTTCGCTGACAGCTTTGCAAGAGGCATTGGAACGGAAAGCGGAACTGCCCCTGCCGGCGAGCACGCTTTATGCCTATGCGGCCCTGGAGGGGGGCTGGCCGTATGTCAACCTCACGCCCAGTCTGGGGGCGAGTTTGCCGGCCCTGGAAGAGCTAGCCCGCCAGCGCCGCGTACCCCATGCTGGTCAAGACCTCAAAACCGGCGAGACGCTCCTCAAATCCGTCCTGGCTCCGCTCTTCGCCCGCCGCCACTTGCGCGTCCTCTCTTGGGTCGGGCACAATATCCTGGGCAACCGCGACGGCTGGGTCCTCAACGACCCGGAAAACAAGGCCTCCAAGGTCAAAAGTAAAGACGCCCTGCTCAGCAGCCTGCTCGGTTACAAACCCCAGAGTTTGGTCAGCATCGAATACGTCGAATCGCTGGACGATTGGAAGACGGCTTGGGACCACATCCACTTCGAGGGATTCTTCGGCACCAAGATGACGCTACAATTCACCTGGCAAGGGTGCGATTCGCTGCTCGCCGCACCGTTGGTGTTGGACCTGGTCCGCTTGGTGGCGTTGGCCCAGAGACGGGGGGAATACGGAGCGCTGCCCTACCTGGCTTCGTTTTTCAAAAGCCCGCTGGCCACCTCGCTGCATGATTTCGCCCAGCAATTCGCCCTGTTGGAGCAGTGGGCCGCGCAGCAGCACCCGAATCCGCCGGCCGCCGCCGCTTCTTCCGCCGCCCAATCGTGAGGCCCGCCCTTTCCCGCACCCCTCCCTGCCTGGCCCGCTCTCTCTCATTTTGTCCGCATTTTGTCAGCATTTGCAGACACGGGGACTGATGAGCAAAAGCGAAGCGTTGGTCTGGAAACGTCAGGCATTCCCTGGTGAAGATATTGCAAGGGCCAAGCTCTCGCGCTGAAGCTCCGTAGGGATGCCCTGGTCGATGCTACGGACTCGGCGGTGGCAAGCGCGGCGGGACTGCCCTAGGACAACTCCCAGACAGCGGACAAACAGCGGCGGGCGCACCTGGGGAAGAAGCGGCGGAGAGACGAGGGGAGGCATGAGCCAAGGGAGTGTGCCAAAGCCGAGGCCCGCATGAGCCAGACAGGATCGGACGAGCCGGTTGAGCCGCGGCGATCGCGTTGGCGGGCTGCCGTGCACTTCATCGTGGCCCAGCAAGTGCAGACGGTGCTGACCGTGTTGGCCGGGCTGGTGGCGACGCCGCTGCTTTTGGGCTGGCTGGGGGCGGAGCGGTTCGGCCTGGTGCGGCTGCTGGAAGCCACTATGGCTTTGCTCGGCGTCGGTTGGGTCTGCCTGGGAACAGCCTTGGGGGCGGGCTTGGTGCCGCGTTTGGCACGCGGGGATCAGCGGGGGGTGCGGCAGTGGGTGGCCGCCGCTCAACTGCTTGCCGCTGGGATCAGCGGGGCGGTGCTGGTGCTGGCGGCCCTGCTGGTATGGCTGGGTCCGTTGGGGCAACCGGCCTCGCCGGCGTTGCAGGGGGAGTGGCAAGCGGCTTTCTGGCTGCTGCTGGGGGGGGCGGCACTCTTGGCCCCGTGGCAACTGGCCCGAACGGTCTTCGAGGCGGACCAGCGCGGGGCACGGGTCAGCGGCGTGCTGACTTTCTCCAGCCTGCTGACGACGGCTGTTGCTCTGCTCCTGGCGGCACAAGGCGGCGGGCTGCCCGGCCAGGCCTTGGCTATGCTCTGCGGTTCGGCCCTCACGGCGCTGTGGCTCTACGGCTGGGTGCGGCGCACCTATGCGCCCTGGACGTGGGTCATCCCGCCGCGGCAGGACTTTCTCACGCTGTTCCACCATGCCAGCCGGCTGTTCCTGGCCAGTCTGTGCGGGGCGCTCGCGGTGCGCTGCGAGGTGCTGGCCATCCAGGTCCTTCACTCCCCGGAAGAAGTCACCCGCTACCATCTGACGCAACGGCTCTATGCCCTCTGGCAAGGGCAGTTGCTCATGCTCGGCACGGCGGTGTGGGCGCCCTTGGCGGACTTGTACGTGCGGCACGAGCGGGCGGTCTTGCAGCAGCGGCTGGGTCAGGCGGTGGCGGTGCTCTGCGCTTTGGGTTGCGCCGGGGGTGTGGCGGCCCTTGGCTACACCGAGCATTTTTTGCATCTGTGGGGCGTGGGGCGGGAGCAGTTCCTCGGCGGTGTCGCAGTGGCAGCGTTTGCCTTGGCCATGCCAACCGCGGCGCTGCACTCGCTCTTCGGCTGGGTGCTGACAGCCACAGGTCATTCCCGGCAGTATGTGGTGTCCGCTGGGGGGTTTGCCTTCGCCGCCGTCGCGGGATGTTTCGGACTGGGCTATCTCTGGGGGCCAAGCGGTGTCGCTTTGGGCATGACCGCCGCTTACGCCGTCTCCCTGCTCGGCAACCTGGCCATGCTGCATTACCTAGGCATCTTCTCCTTAAGCCGCGGCCTGGGACCGGCTCTGCGCGCCCTGCTTTTGGCCCTGCCTCTGGCCTGGCTTTCCTGGAGAAGCGGCCAAGCCCACACACCCTGGGGCTGGCTCGGACTGCTCGCGGAAATGACGGCTTGGTTTGTGGCTTACTTACTCCTGTGGGTTGTGACAGCCCCGCCGCAGGAACGGCAGATCGGACGGGAGTTCCTCAATCGTTTCTGGCCCGCCCGCGAGAAATCCAGAGCCGCGCCCCCCGCGCCGAGCAACTCCGCCGCGCTTGCTAATGCTCCGCCCTCGGCTGCTGAGGATGCTCAAACTCGACTTCCCCAGAATCCTCCGAAATGAACCGGAATCTTCCGTAACGAATCGGAATCCTCCGTAACGAATCGGAATCCTCCGAAATCAAAAGGGAAGCAGGCCGTCCAAGCCATCACTGTGGCCCCGGTCGACCCCGGTTCGGCTGCTCCTTCAGCGGCGCTGAAAAGCTCCGGCCCGAACCAGGAAATACAGCAGGGTCAGGATGGCGGTGAGCGTGGCGGCGACATAGGTCAGAGCGGCGGCGTTGAGCACGCGAGCCACCTCCGCTTCCTCCGCCGGATGGATCAACCCCGCTGCCAGCAACTGCTGCCGCGCCCGGCGGCTGGCGTCAAACTCCACCGGGAGATTAACCAGTTGGAACAGCACCGTCAGGCTGAAGGCGGCGATGCCAATGTAGATCAGCCCGGCCAGGTGCAAGGCGAATCCCAGAACGATGATGATCCACGCCGCACTGCTGCCGAAACTGGCCAGGGGGACCATCAGATTGCGCACGACCAGCGGGGCGTATCCTTGGGCATCCTGCAAGGCGTGGCCGGCTTCATGGGCTGCGATGCCGAGGGCCGCCAGGTTCCGCCCGTGGTACACCTCCGGGCTGAGCCGCAACGCCTTCTCCGTGGGAGAATAGTGATCCGAGAGCATCCTTGGCGTCGTCTCGATCCGCACCCGGTCGATCCCTGCCGAATGGAGCAGCACCTGGGCCGCCTCCGCACCGCTCAAGCCGCTGGACGCCGAAATCCGCGACGCCGCATGATAAGCGCTCATCACCCGCATCTGCGCCCAAGCGGCCAACAAAATCCCCGGCAGAAGGAACAGAAAATACAGAGGGTCGAAAAACATCTCGTCCTCCCCGTCCTGTGTTCCGCATCCACGCTGTTAGATTGTATCCCCCGCCGAAGGTTGCAACTGTCCGCACACGAATGGGGCGAAATGAGAGCGCATGGCCAGGCGGCGGGGGGTAAGACGAGATGACCAGGATGGAGTCGGCGGGACGGTCCTGGCGCCGGGATAAACCGGCTGGATGACCCTTGCGGGGGTTGAACCGGCGTACGACGTCGCGGCGGAGGAAGGCTCTTCCTAGCGGTCCTCGCGTTCGATGCGCTTCAAGAGGCGGTCAATGGCCTGGCGCAGGTCCGGATCGGCCTGCTGCCGCTGCTCCCGGAGATACTCCTCCGCGCTGCGGCCCAGATAGAGCAGCTCCTGTTCAGCCATGCGGCGAACGATCGGGTCCGGATCGAGCAGCTTGCGAGCCTGGCAGATGGGGCGCGGACCGGGACGCAGTTGCACCTGCTCGCTGGCCTGGCTCAGTTTCCCGGAGGCATCGAAACTCAAGCTCACCTGCAATTGGCCGTTGCCGCCCCGCATGACCACCGAGCGGCCCGATGCCTTCAGTCCCTCCTGCTTCTGGACGGCGATCTCCTTCTCCAGCACTTCAAACTGGTAAAAGCCGTCCTGATGGAGTTCCTGGAGCAACACCAGCCAGGCGGCGACGGCCTGCCGAGCGAGTTTCTCCTCCGTCACCGCTTGGGCCTGCTGCTGGAAGAACTTTTGCAACTGTTCGCTTTTGCCGATCCGCAGCGGCTCTTGGCCCGGCGGCACCACGAAGATGTTGCTGACATCCAAGCCCGGCGGCGGCACCCGCCCCACCGGAAACTGACGAAAACGCACCACGAAAAAGACCTGCTTGGGGAAAATCGCCTCTAGCGACGGGTGGGCCAACACCACCGGCTCTATCCCCGGCGCCTGCTCGCGGTAGCGCGCCAGAGACTTGAGCAGCACTTGGCGGGCTTGTTCCACGGCGGGGGAGTCCTTCGGCGGCGCGGCCTGAGCAGTGGACACCGCCAAGCCACCTCCTCCCAAGCTGACCCCCATCATCCAGGTCCCCACCAACCAAAGGGAAAAGGCCATCATCACTCGGTCCTCCTGAAGCGTGGGCAAAATCATCCCTCTCCGGCAGCCTACACTCTGCCGGTAATGATCCGACGAAATAGACCGCCAGAAGGACGAAAAAAGTTTGCCGTTGCTCACGCCCGGTGGAAAAATGAGCTAAAGACGAGTGAGTCCAGCCACAGGAACGTGTGAACCCCCAGGAAATACCCCCCCAACGAATCCGCGGAACGACTAAGCTAATCCCTGAGAATCTGCCCCCAAAAAGGGATCCGCGACCCTGACGGTGGTCTGCCGTTTGTCAGTTTCGAGTCCGCCAAGGTTGCGCCCCCCAAAAAGGCCTAAGGAGATGGAGCAGTCATGCGTCGTGAACTTCCAGTCCTGATGATCCTCGGGATGATCGTGGCGTGGGCGATGAGCGGTGGGGTCCAAGCCCAGCGGGGCGGGCCTTTGCCGCCGGAGCAAGCCCTGGCCACAATGCAAGCAGCACCAGGGTTTCAGGTCGAGCTATTCGCGGCGGAACCGCTGCTGATGAATCCCACCAGCATCGACGTGGACCATCGAGGCCGGGTCTGGGTGGCCGAGGCCGTCAACTATCGCCGGGTCGGTTTCCAGCGTCCCTTGCTGCGTCCGGAGGGGGACCGCATCGTGGTGCTTGTCGATCGCAACGGAGATGGCCGAGCCGATGACGCCGTCACCTTCTACCAGGGGAAGGAGCTGATCGCACCGCTGAGCGTGCTCGTGTTGCCTCAGCCGCCGGACGGCCAGGCCCTGCGCGTGCTGGTCGCCCAGTCGCCGGACATCCTGGAGTTTTGGGACCGCGACGGGGACTTGAAGGCGGACGGCCCGCCCCGGAAATTCCTAACCGGCTTCCGCGGCTTCGACCATGATCACGGTGTCCACGGACTGACCGTGGGGCCGGATGGCCGGCTCTACTTCACCGTGGGAGACTCCGGCGTCGCCGGCTTGCAAAGTGCCGATGGCCAAGGCCGCCGTTGGACCAGCAATGCCACCGATTGCCGGGCCGGCACCGTTTGGCGCTGCAACCTCGACGGCACGCACCTGGAACTCCTTGCCCACAACTTCCGTAACAATTACGAAGCCTGTGTCGATTCCTTCGGGGAAATCTGGCTTTCGGATAACGACGACGACGGCAACCAGCAGACGCGCATCTGCTTCGTGCTGCCCGGCGGAAACTACGGTTATCATCCCCGCGGGCCGGGGCAGAG
>Ga0101943_1001326_pt1 | contig 22622 bp, 24 predicted proteins | sample DewCreD2012metaG_5_FD_75244 | JGI IMG/M metagenome (GOLD analysis project Ga0101943, IMG submission 75244) | Hot spring sediment bacterial and archeal communities from British Columbia, Canada, to study Microbial Dark Matter (Phase II) - Dewar... ... | reverse complement strand
ACGCTGCCATCTCGCGGATCGAAGATGCCGACGTGGCGCAAGAGCAGCTCAAGCTCATCCGTGCGCAGTTCTTGCAACAAGCCTCGATCGTCTCGCTGGCCCAAGCAAACCAAGCACCCTCCTCCTTTCTTCAACTTCTCCGATAGCGGCCAAGCGTTCGGAGAGTTTGGACTCAACTAAACGGCACAAAAGCGGCGGGCAATCTGTGTCCGCCGCTTCGCTTTTGTGGGCTACAGTTTTTCGTGCAGTGGGCGATAATACCGTGTGGATAGGTCCGCATGTCCATGCGGTTGGTGGTTTCATCATGGTTGAACAGCAATGACAACAGCAGTAGCACGGCAGCGGTTGCAGTATTCTCCCGGCACGGCAGGTCAGCCGCCGGCATATCTGGAGCAAGAAGTTCTGGGTTGGAGCCCGGAAAAGATCATTTTGAAAACCTACGACTTGTTCTTGCTCAGTGCGCGGCGCGGCGACGAACAGCGCATGCGTCGCGTGCTTGCAGAACTGATCAATGCGCTCAACTTCGACTATGGCGAGCTTCCTCAACGGCTGCTCCGCCTCTATGAATACTGCCAACGCTGCATTGCAATGCGACGCTACGACGATGCAGCCACCATCATCGCAGGATTGCGCCAAGCCTGGGCAGAAGCATTCCACCTTGAATGAGTATGTTGGAGTACCCGGTAGAGAATCACCATGGCAACAACCCCGCTAAGCACAACATTCCTGGTCGGTAATGGCTTCTCCGATAGTGGGCTGAGCAATGTTGATTTGCTCATCCAAGCCTACCGCCGCACGCGCCAACCTGCGCTTGATGCTCTGACGGCAAAGCAAACGACGCTCCAGCAGCGGCAGACCTTCATGAACACGCTGCGGTCGAAGCTGGAAGCGCTCCAGAGTGCGGCCGATACGTTCCTCCAAAGCGGCGCTGCGACCAAATTCCAAGCACGAAGCGTGACCGTCTCCGATACGTCGGTGCTCACCGCATCGGCCGCCGATGGTGCCGCCCTGGGAAGTGCTACTGTCAAGGTCAATCGGCTAGCAACCAGCGATGTACTCCAATCGGCACAGCGGACGCTCTCGAGTGCTGCAGGCCTGAGTGCCGGTGCAAAGACATTCACAGTCTCCGGACGCAACTACTCGGTTACCCTCGACGGGAGCGAAACCTACGAAGGATTGATCAACAAAATCGTCGCCGCTATCAATGCCGATAGCGATGCTAAGGTGAGTGCCTCGCTGGTCAAGGATGGCACCAGTACCGGCAGACTTTCACTGACTGCAAAAGACACTGGCGCCGACAATGCGATTACGTTCAGCGATCCCAACGGAGTGCTGGGCGCGCTCGGACTGACCGGCAGCATCAAACAGACGACCGGCACGACGACGCTGTCTGTGCAAAGTTTGGCAGTGAACAATACCGACAGCATCTTGTTCGATTCGGGTGGCTATAAGCGCTTCCGGGTCAATGGCGTTGATGTGTACGTGTACATTCCTTCCACCGTCGGGAGTTTCGATTCGCGCGCGTCCGAAACGGGCCAGAATTTGCTCAATAAGATCGCCAGTGCGATCAATGGTGCATCGGGAGCACAAGCAACTGCATCGGTACAAGTGGCAGGACTTGGCCAATCTCGACTTGTGATTTCAAACTCTTCCCCCGGTGGAGAATTGGTCATCGAGGATGTTGATGGTGTACTCTCCACTATCGGGATTGCAACGCAGACGCTCCGCGATGAGCGGACCAAGGCAACAGCAACCAGCGCTGGTTATGCGCTCGGTACCGCAAGCGACCTCAACGCAAGCCTGACGGTCAATGGGGTGACTATTACGCGCTCGTCGAACACCATCAGCGACGCAATGAGCGGGGTGACGCTGACCCTGCTCAAGGCACAGCAATCCGGCGAGGCAGCAGTCAATCTGACAACGGCGGTTGGTACCGACAAGGTTGCCGATACGATCAAACCATTGCTCGACGCGTACAACGATGCCCTCAGCTACATCAAAAGCAACATCAAAACCATTGGTGGTGATGCAGCATTACGCGGCTTCCAGTCCGAGTTGCGCTCGCTGTCGTCGCGTGTGTTTAGCGGAGCGATCACGTCGCTGGCAGATGTTGGCATCAAGATTGCCAGCGATGGCACCCTCTCAGTTGATAACAAGGACCGCCTCAAGCAGCAACTCGAAAGCGATGCCACAGCCGTTGCTGCACTCTTTACCGGCAGCGGCGGCTTTGCCGATGTGATCATGAACTCGATCACCAGCCTTATCGGCACCGATGGGTTGCTACAGTCGCGCTCGACCTCGCTGGGGCAGCAGATCAAACGTGTTAGCGACCAGAAGACGGCGCTCCAAGCGCGGATTGACCGCGAAGTCGAGCAACAACGACGAGAATACACCAAATTGCAGGAACTGTTCTACACGCTCCAAGGACAGATGAGCCAGTACTCAGCATACTTGCAAGCGTGATGGCACCAGCAGTAGGAACACGCAGTTGGCACAAACAGTGGGTATGTCCCACACTGGAGATCCTTCCATGAATCAGCTCAGTGCAGTACAGGCAACTCCTCCGGTACGCATGATCGAGCAGCCGGTGGTTCCGCAGCGCTCGATCGAATCGAGCGATGCGACGGCACCGCAGCACCAGCAGACGGCTGACCAGAGCACCCAGGATACGCTGCAGCAGTCCTCGCAGCAGACGGCGGCCGCAAGCAGTGCGAATGTGACTCTGGAGGTTGCACAGCGCCAGATTCAGTTTGCCGTGGACAAAGAGACCCGGCGAACGGTCATCAAAATTGTTGATCCGCAAACCAAGGAGGTCATTCGCCAGATTCCTCCCGAAGAGGCGCTGCGCATTTCGCGGATGATCAGCCGTATGGTTCGCGACCGTGGTGCGGTGACCGATGAACGTGTCTAAACCGTCGGACCCCGCTGCGTTGCTGGGCGAGTTGGAACGACTCGGCGCTGAGATGGATGCATTGCTCCGTGCGTTCGAGGCATGCGACTCGGTCCAGGCACGAGAACCGATCCTTGCAGCGATTGCCGCGCTGCTGCAGGCACGTGGCACAGTTGTTGATGCGTTCGTTGCGTGGTGCGCGTCGCCGCAGGGCAAGCGCGCCATGGCATCGGGGCGTCGGCACTGGCAGGATGCCCTTGCTCGTCTCCGCACCCACGACCAGCACCGTGCAGAATTGCTCCGGACGATGGTCAACCGTGCAGGAGAACACTTACGACAACGGATTGCCCAACAGTCACTGCTCATCTACCAACGAGGTGCTCTATGATTCGCTCGATTGACGGAAAACCGGACCTATCGCCCCTTGTGCCCAACCAGACAGGCTCGAAGCAAGCGCCGTCGGAACCGACGACTCCCCCACAACAGAGCGATCGCATTGAGCTGTCCGACGAAGCTCGTGCGGCACTCCGCAACCCGGAGCTTGCCAAGCGGCAGCGAATTCAGGCAGGCATTGAGGCGGGATTCTATAACTCGCCCCAAGTCCTCCAAGCCGTTGCTCAGCGCCTTCTCCGCGATCTCGATAGCACCAGCGGCTCGCAGGAAGTGGCTAACACCCCAGGCTGACGGGCTTGGTACTAACCTCCCAATTGCGTAATTTTCGCGCCGAACATGTCGGACCTCTTGGGAGGATACGAGCATGGCTCGCAGCCTCAACAAAGTGTTGCTGATTGGCAACGTGGGTAAGGACCCAGAAATCCGCTACACGCCAGCGGGGGTGCCAGTGGCACAATTCAGCTTTGCGACCAATGAATCCTGGCGCAATCAAGAAGGCCAGTACCAGGAAGTCACTGAATGGCATACGATCGTCGCATGGCGTCATCTGGCGGAGCTGAGCGAACGCCAAATCCAACGCGGCACGCGGCTCTTTATCGAGGGACGCATTCGGTCGCGCAACTACGAGGATAGCAGTGGCACCAAGCGCACAGCCGTCGAGATCGTTGCCGAGACTATCATCGTGCTCGATGGCCGGAAAGAAACACCACCAAGCGGGCAGGAAACCACTCCCGACACAGAGCAAGCATCCCCGTCCGAGGACGTGCCATTCTGAGAGCTGTCCAGCTCTGTGCCACCGCGGTGGGAGAAGGGGGGCGTAATTTCGCTGCAATGCGTGCTGCGAGCACCATCGTGGCAGCGGCAGTGATTACGGTACTCTTTGGCAACCCTCCATGTACGGCTCCGAACAACGAACATACATCAAAGTTGGTGCGATCGCGCTGGTAGCGGCGCTTTTGCTCCTGGCAGGTATTACCATCGGACGTGGCGTTCGTATTGCCACCGCACCGGTTCAGGTGCACGTTCGCGCAGCGTCTGCTGCTGGGCTCGAAGCAGGTGCCCCCGTCTGGATCAATGGCATCAAGCAGGGTAGCGTCTTGAGCGTTCGACCCGATGGCGATTCGGTGCTCATCGTTGCTGGTCTCGAGGACGGTTCGATGCTTCGCGCCGATGCACGGGCACAGATTGCTATGCTGGAAATCACCGGTGGCAAGCGTCTCGATATTCTGCCCGGAACCAGCCCGACGCCCTGGAATGGTGCGGTGCTTCGGGGTGAGCCGCAAGCAGATGTGACCATGCTGATTGGTCAGTTCGGTATGCTCGCCACGGATACCCGGCGGCTATTCGAACGGCTCGACACAACTGTTGGCGCTGCAAACGCACTCCTGGCTGATGGTGTGGTGCAAGCACAACTCCGGCACATCGTGACGCAGACAAGCGAGCTGGTTGCCGAGCTTCGGCAGTTTGTCGGCGAGCACTCTGCTGCTCTCGACCGTATCGTTGCCGATGTCGGCGCCACGACCGCGCAACTCCGCGATGCCGTCGAGCGCAATCGTCCGACCGTCGAACGCTTGCTCGAGCGGCTCGACCGCGCCAGCCTCCAGGTAGAAACGCTCGCGCAGAAAGCGACCCATTTGGCAACGGCTGCCGACACCACTCTGACCGAACTCAACGCGATGCTCAGCCAGCTCCGCACGCAACGGACTGTGCTCGGCAAGCTGCTCTACGACGAACGCTTCGCCAGCAGCCTCGATACAACATTCCGCCGTCTTGGTGGCGTGGTAGATACCATCAGCCGGTATGGCATCAACGTCAACGTGCGCTTAGGCACACGTCCATAGAGCGCGGCCCTGTGCCACCGCTGCCAGCAGCTGCAATCGTCCATTCACACTCTCTGGAGCGCCAATGTCCACAACGTTTACTCCCGTCACCGAACCAATTGCAGCGTACATTGAGACGCTGTTTAGCGCCGAAGACGAGATTCTACGGCAACTGCGCCAGGAAGCTGCTGCTGCCGGCATGCCAGCAATCCACATTAGTGGCGCGCAAGGAGCAGTGCTGCAGGTATTGCTCATGGCTATTGGTGCCGAACGCGTGCTCGAGATTGGCTCCCTTGGCGGCTACAGCGCTATCGTGATGGCGCGGGCATTACCCCCAACGGGAAAAGTTGTGTGCGTCGAGATCAATCCCACCTACTGTGCCTTCATCGAACGTCAGGCTACGCGAGCAGGCCTTGCCGACCGCATCGAGGTCCGGTGTGGTGCAGCATTGGAGGTGCTTGACCAGCTGCCGATGGAACCACTCTTCGATGCGGTCTTCATTGATGCCGACAAACCGAACTACGGGAACTATCTGGAGCGCTGCTATGGGCGAGTGCGCTCCGGTGGGTTGATCATTGCTGACAACACACTGGCGTGGGGACACATTGCCGAGCAGAACCCAACGTTCGAACCTGCCAATGTGCAGGCATTGCAAGAATACAACCGCCGCATCGCTGCTCATCCGGGACTGCGCACAGCGATGATTCCTACTGGCGACGGGATGACCGTTGCCATCAAGCGGTGAGGGTTGCTACCAGCGATGCTCTTTTGTTTTGAGTTTACGAACTTGGCGCACGAGCGCTTCGCGTGCGCCGTGGATGGCTTTGAAAAAATCCTCGGCGGTCTCTTTTGCGACGAGGGTTTTCCCGTTGAGCTTGAGCACAAATTCGGCGCTGCAGGCGCCGCTGGTGCGCTCGAGCACCACGTCGGCACCGATGATGCTGTCGTGGAACGAGCGCACATGCTCCAGTGCGTCACGGACGAGGGATTCGAGTTCATCGCCCGCTTTGAAGTGGCGGGAAGTGATGGTGAGTTTCATCGCCGCACTCCTCGAAGTGGAAAAACATTACGGGGACCGACCAAGCTGGAATCGCGCGCCGATGGTGAGCATCAGCGCACTTCCACCGACGATGAGGTCGCGTTTCCATTGCTCGGTTCCGCTGGTGGAGCCATCGGCAAAGCTGGCCAGCGCTGCTGCTCGAACGGGGCTGTACGTGTAGCGCAGCTCGAGCGTCAGTGCACCGCGAACAGGCGATTCCTGCAGCGCGTCGAAGAGCAGGTGTGTTCCGGCCCCCACCCGCAGCGCAGGGACGGTCTGTCGGATGTCGGCGCGTGCCTGGTCACGTTCGAGTTGACCAGCATTCCAACTGCGCTCGTACCAGCGGAAGCGAGCGATCGCAGCCCCGACTGCAGCGCTAAGATACGACCGAAACTGTTGGCGCCAGGGCTCCCATTCCAGCGTCAGCATGAGCGGGAGCATTTCCAATTGCAACTGCTCCTGGAGAACCCGCTCCGGTGAGGATGGTGATGTACCACGTTCCAGACTCTGGGCACGGAAGTAGTCGACAGCAGCACCGATACGCATGCCCCCAAGCTCGACCAATGCAACAGCGCCAGCAACGAGCGGAACGTCGAAGTCGTTATTCCGGAGTCCGGTCGCCTGACGGTACGCGTCGAACAGTGCGGCACTCCCGATGCCGAAGGCAACACCACCGCTGGCGCCAATTACCAATGGGTAGCGGCTCGTTGGTGGTTGGGCAGATGGCTGCGCGCATAGGACGCTTACGGCCACCACCAAGCTACAAAATCCGCTTGCCCAGCAGCGAAGCAACGATTTCGACGGCAAACAGCGCTGTCGCATTCCGCACGTCCAAAATGGGATTGACTTCTGCAACATCGAGCGATCCGATCATGCCCGATTCGGCGAGAATTTCCATCGCAAGGTGTGCCTCCCGAAACGTCAAACCACCCGATACCGGAGTTCCAACACCGGGCGCCAGCGACGGGTCCACGCTATCGAGATCGAAGCTGACGTGGACGTGGTCAACCGTCCGGCGAAAACGATCGAGCACCTCTTCGACGACGGTATGGATGCCGCGCTTGTCAACTTCGGGCATGGGATAGGTCAGCATGGGCAAACGGGCAATCAAGTCGCGTTCGCCGGGGTCAACCGAGCGAACACCGATGAGCGCCACATGTTCCGGTGCAACTTTCGGACCAAAGCCAGCAATGCTGACCAAGCGCTGAGTTCCGAATCCCATTGCAACGGCCAGTGGCATACCGTGGATGTTCCCGGAGGGAGTAGTTTCGGGTGTATTCATGTCGGCATGGGCATCAATCCATATGACGCCGAGTCGTTTGCCGGTGTCGCGGCAGTAGGAGCTTGCACCTGCAACCGATCCGATGCCGAGTGAATGGTCCCCGCCGAGCACAATCGGGAAGGCGCCCTCGTGGAGAGCAGTTGCGACGCGCCCTGCCAGTAATCGCGAGGCACGGACGATCTCCGGCAAATACTTGAGCCGTGGGTTGACGATGCGTTGCACCTCCTGTCCGCGGACGGGAATATCGCCATCATCGCTGACGCGGTGCCCCAGGGCTTCCACGGCTGCCGCGATGCCGGCAATGCGGAGGGCGCTTGGTCCCATGTCCACACCACGGCGACCTGCACCTAAGTCACTGGGAAAACCAATCAGGCGAACCTGCTTGCTCATGTGCTGCTACCAGACCAACGCGAACTCAACACGACAGCAAAATACGAGCCCTGCTCTGTTCGGATGGTGGAGTAGTTTTGCACTATTGGTTTCGATTATCGCATCTGCTATGCTCACCAGCGATCAGCTTGCCGCGATACGGCGCGAGTACCGGTCCGCTCGGTTGGATGAATCCACTATTGCCGCCGATCCAATCGAGCAGTTGCAGTGCTGGCTCGAGGATGCCATTCGTGCCGCTGTGCCCGAACCGACTGCCATGGCACTTGCAACAGCCGATGGAAACCCCACCGTGCGAATGGTGCTGCTAAAAGGTATCGAGAACGGTTGCTTGCAGTTCTACACGAACATCGAAAGCGCCAAAGCCCGCGCAATTGCGGTCAATCCGAACGTTGCACTGCTGTTCTACTGGGCAGAGCTGGAACGGCAGGTGCGGATCGAAGGGCGGGCACAGTTGCTCGATCGTGAGACCGTGGCGGCATACTTTGCGCTCCGTCCGCGGGGAGCGCAAATTGGGGCATGGGCATCACGCCAGAGCACGCCACTGTCGAGTCGGGCAGAGCTGGAGGAGGCGGTGGCACAAATCGAGAACCAATTTGCTGGCATCGAGCAAATTCCACCGCCGCCGTGGTGGGGTGGCTACGCTGTCGAACCGCGCGTGGTGGAATTTTGGCAGGGACGAGAAAATCGCCTGCACGACCGCTTCCGCTTCGAACGGACTACGACGGGGTGGTTGCGGCAACGGCTTGCGCCATAGCCCGCTCGGCAAGCACCGCAGAGAGTGCCTCCTCGGCGAACGCCCATTCCTCTGCGGTGATGATCAAAGGCGGCAAAAGGCGGAGGACAGTTGTTGCCGTGGCGTTGGCGATGACGCCCCGTTCTAGGAGACCATCCCGCACCGCGCTTGCATCCTCGGACAGCTCCAATCCCGCCATCAAGCCGCGTCCGCGTACCGAGCGCACCAGGGTTGGAAACGTTGATGCCACCCTCTCCAAGCGGTGGCGGATCAGCGCTCCCATGGTGCGAACGTGTTCGAAAACGCCCTCGTCGAGCGCATCGAGGACAGCAAGCCCTGCGGCACAGGCAAGCGGATTACCGCCAAAGGTGGTGCCGTGCTGCCCGCGCTGCCAGACTCCCAGCAGATGCTCAGCGACCAAGACCGCACCCAGTGGCAAGCCACCACCAATTGCCTTTGCCATCGTCACGATGTCCGGACGAAAGCCGTACCGCTCGAAGGCGAAAAAGTCGCCTGTCCTGCCGCAGCCACTTTGCACTTCATCGGCAATGACCAGGAAACCGTAGCGCTTGCGCAATGCCGCCAAGCGCTCGATAAATGCTGGCTGGGCTTCCACGATGCCGCCTTCGCCTTGGAGGAACTCCAGACCCACTGCAACAGTGGTAGCATCGGCAGCAGCTTCGAGTGCGTCAGGGTCGTTGTAGGGAAGCACCTGCATTTGCGGCAAAAACGGTCCCATGCCGTCCTTGTAGAGCGGCTTTTCCATTCCGGAGAGAGCGCCGTAGGTTCGTCCGTGAAATCCACCGGTGAAGGTGAGTACCTTCCCGTGCTTACCGTGAAGGTGACCCCAACGCCGGACAAGTTTGAGGGCAGCTTCCCATGCTTCCGCACCCGAGTTTGCATACACCACCGCTGCATAACCTGTCCGCTGGCAGAGGCGCTCGGCAAGGAGGATTTGCGGTTCTTGGTAGAACAAGTTCGACACGTGCAGGTAGCGATTGGCTTGGCCGGTTATGGCTTCGATGATGCGCCGATGCCCATGCCCCAGTGCATTGACGCCGATGCCGCTGATCATGTCGAGGTAGCGCCGACCCTCGACGTCCTCGATCCAGCAGCCTTCGGCACGGGCAATGGCAATCGGTATCCGTCGGTAGATGGGATAGAGAACACGCTGTTCGCGTTCGATAAGCTCAGCGGTGGTGGTCTGCGAGGGCATACTTGATGTGGAATGGTGGAAAACTGTGTGCAAAACTACGGGCACAGCTTTCTGCCGTAGCTGGCGCGAGCTGTTTATGGCAACTGTCGGCGTGGGATGAGTTCGAGTCCCAGGAAGGTGTGAAGAGGGTGCGTGCAACATTTTTGCAAGAGTGGTGTTATTTGGCGCACCATTTGCCGGAGGATACTACGTTGCACTTTTTTCCTGATGCTGCGTGCCAGTTGTTGTGCGAGCATGGTTAGTGATTCTTGGGTGGGTTGTGGGTGTTTGCATCCACGCGCAAGAGGCAAGCCCACCCCAGTGGTGGGGTGTGTTCGGTGGATGGTCGTTGCTCGACCATCGCGCCAACATGCCGATCTACGAGGGGCAACCAGAATGCGGAAGCTTTACGAGAGGACGTGCCAGCGGTCTGCTCCTGGGCATCAGTTACGACCGACCCTTGGCGGCATGGTTCGAGGGCAGCGCTCGCTTGGTCTTCTGGCAGCGACCGGCACGGCTGGAGTTTAGCAGCGACAATGGGTTGGAAGCTTACGATCCCGAACAGGACGAGTACGTCCCCTTTGTGCGGCGGCATGTCTGGGAAGCATCGCTCTGGTATGCTGGCATTGAAATTAGTGGGCGGTTGTATCCATTCCGTGCGGTGGGGATGACGCTGCCGCTCTGGTTGCGAATTGGCGCTGATGTGGCGCACCCTGCCTTCGGTGCCGACTATGAGCAAACGGAGGAAATTGTCCAGCCGCGCGCCTTGCTGTTCCCCGATGGCACGCGTCGCCACACGCTGGCCAGTGGCGCAATTCCCGATGCAGCAACAACCGCCGGTGCTCTCGCCGCGATCGGAGCAACATTTCCGCTCCGACCGCGCGTTGAACTGACAGTGGAAGCCGGTATTCGCTACGGGCTCAACTCTCTACGCTCGACGCAGGAATGGATGGTTCATGCAGCGTTCGCAACGATCGGGATGCGATTCGACCTGGTGGCAGCGCCTGAATCCCCGCCGCCACCACCGCCACCGCCGCCGCCACCACCTCCTCGGCCCCCATCGCCAGTAACTCTGCAGGTTGCAACGCCAGAGCCTGTACTGGTGCAGGAAGCGATCGTGACCGAAACATTTCCCCTGTTGCCCTATGTGTTCTTCGATAGCGCCTCGGCAGAGCTGCCGGTTCGATACTTGCCGCTGATTGATCGAGCAACCTTTGCCGACTCAGCGTTGCCTCGCTCGACGCTGGGCATTTACTACCACTTGCTGCATATCCTCGGACGGCGGCTTGCTTCCGATCCAAGCGCGGTGCTGACTGTTACCGGCACAACCGATGGCATTGAAGTGCCGCCTGCACAGCAGGCATCGCTTGCCCGTGCGCGGGCAGAAGCAATTGCAGCGTATTTGCGTGCTGCCTGGAAGGTGCGGCCAGAGCAGGTGATCGTGGCTACCAGCAGTGCGCCGAGCATCCCATCGAATCCTGCGTATCCAGAAGGTGTCGTCGAAAATCGTCGCGCCGAGTTGTCGAGCAGTTCGCCGACGCTGTTTGCGCCGATTGTGCACGAGCGCTTCCGCGAGTATGTCGTGCAGCGCCGGCGGATTGCGCTCCGTATGGCTGAACTGCCGACGGGTGTCCAGCAGTGGGAGCTTCGCATTCGGTACCGCAGCACCGATGTAGGCAGCCATGCCGGCAATGGGACACCGCCGGAATTGATCGCGTTCGAACTCGATAGTGCGGCACTGGCGTCGGTTGCTGGGTCGGTTGCACCGCGGGATTCCCTCGAGTGTGAAGTGTGGATGCACACCGCTTCTGGCCAGGACTACCGCGCGCAGTGCGCAATCCCCATCGAGCGAACACAGAGCAAATTCGAGCGAAGCCGGCTCAGCTTGGTCGTGTTCGACTTCGATCGCGCCGATTTGTCACCAACAAACCGTGAGTTGGTACGCCGTTTTGTGCTCGATGCCGTCAAGCCGACCTCCCGCATTCGTATCACGGGTACTACCGATCGCTTAGGTGAAGCGGCCTATAATCTTCAGCTCTCGCAGGCACGCGCGGAGGAGGCACACCGTTTCATCCAGCAGCTTGTCCCCACCGCGCGCATTGAGGAAGTGCGCGGCATTGGTGCGTCGCGCTTGCTGTTCGATAACAACATCCCCGAGGGACGCTACTACTGTCGAACGGTCACCATCTTAGTCGAAACACCGCTCTAACCAGCACTGATGCCGAGCATGTTACCAAATCGTAACAGGTGAGCAGAGCCATGGTGGGATAGTTTCGCAGCGTGTGTTGGTTCTCCCCTGTCGGTGGTATGCGATTTGTTCTTTGCATAGGGCTTTTTGCCCTTTGCAGTTCGGCGCTTTTGTCGCAGAGTGCGTGGTACGAGCGTTTCTCGCTGCGGGGCTATACGCAACTTCGTTTTGTCGAGCAGCATTCCCTTTCGGCATCTTCGGTTTGGTCCAGTGGGGGCCTCTCGATTCGTCGTGGACGCTTGATTCTCTCGGGTTTTGCCAGCGACAATGTGTTTTTCTACATTCAGCCGGATTTCGCAGCCACGTTTGGATCAGCGCTGAACGTGGTTCAACTGCGCGACGCCTACTTTGACGTGTTCCTCGACTCACTTCACACCTGGCGCATTCGCGTTGGGCAAAGCAAGGTGCCCTTCGGCTATGAGAACATGCAATCGAGTTCGCTGCGATTGCCGATGGAACGAGCCGAGGTACTCAATGCTGCGTCGGTCCCGGGCGAGCGCGATATCGGCGTCTTTATCTCGTGGGCATCCCGCTCAGCGCGTGCGATCTATGGACGCATGACGCGCAATGGGCAGAAAGGCTCCGGCGATTATGGCTGCATCAGTCTGGGCGTGTACAACGGGCAGGGGATCAACCGCCCAGAGCTCAACCGCACGCTGTACTGGAATGCTCGCGCTACCTATCCGATCGAGCTTGGAGGGATGGTCATCGAACCTGCATTCCAAGCATACGGCGGACGCTACGTGGCACAGGCATCGCCAACGGTTGAACAGACTGCTGCCGACTATCGAGACGAACGCTATGCCGTCACCGTTGCAATCGCACCGGCACCGATTGGTCTGCTGGCAGAGTATGCCTGGGGGGTTGCTCCGCGGTATGCGCCGCCGACCAACGGTGGTGGAGGATATATCCGCACTGGTCGCATCGAGGGAGGCTTTGCGACGCTGTTTTACCGCGCACAGGTCGGCGACTACCTGGTTATGCCGTTTGCTCGGTGGCAAACAATGCACGGTGGTGTCAAGTCGCTGACCGATGCGCCATTGACAGACTTGGTGCAGTGGGAAGCGGGAGTAGAATGGCATTTGTCTGGATCGCTGGAATTAACCCTCGAATACCTGCGCAGCGATCGTCGCACGGAGGGAACCGGTGGCATCAGCCGCCAACAACAGGAGGCAGTGTGGGTGCAACTGCAAGTCAACTACTGATGAGCAGAGCACGCGCAGCCGGATGGTCGCTTAGCCCGATGCTTCCAGTGGGACGAACGTAAAGCGACTCCCATCGAAGAGTCCTCGGTCGCTCAGTTTGAGGGAGGGAATCACCAGCAGTGCCATGAACGAGAGCGTCATGAAGGGTGCGCCCAAACCTGATCCGAGCGCTTTTGCCCAGCGATCCAGTTCTGCATACCGAGCGGCGACACTGTAGCCATCATTGGCACTCATCAAACCAGCAATCGGCAAGGGGAGAACCTGACACTGCGCTCCCTGGCAAACCGCAATACCACCGCCGCAATCAACCAGTGCGTTGATCGCCGTGGCAAGTTCGTCTGCACTTGCCCCAACGGCAATGATGTTGTGCGAGTCATGGGCAACGCTCGATGCGAGTGCACCCTGCTTCAAGCCGAACCCATGAACAAATCCCACTGCTGGCGGTGCGGCCTGATAACGATTGACCACCGCCAGGAGCAGAATATCCCGCTCAGTATCGGGCACGTAGTTGCCGTCGCGAATAGGGGCATCGAGGATAAGGTGCTCGGTGATCAACTGTCCATCGTTAGCACCGATGACACGAATTGTGCTGCTGCGCGCAGGCAGGGCGAACGCCTCCGCGTTGACGGGTACTGCTGCCCAGCAGTTGGGACAGTCGCTCTCGGTTGCGGGTATCAGCGGCTCTCCGTTTTGGGCAACACGCCGACCGGCGACGAAGGTTTCCAGAACGCGGAACGTACGGAGTGACTCAACGCTGATGAAGTCGGCGCGATCACCAGCACGGAGCAGACCGATCGGAAGGCGGTAGTGTTGCGCCGGATTGAGCGAGGCAGCACGGAGCACGTCGAAGATGTTGTAGCCAGCCCTGACTGCCCGTGCAACAATGCGGTTGATGTGTCCCACGATCAGTGCATCGGGATGCAAATCATCGCTGCAGAACATGACGCGGTCTGGGTGCATAGCAAGCAGCGGGAGAAGGGCGCTCGCATTGCGGGCTGCCGAGCCTTCGCGAATGATGATGTGCATACCGGCGGCGATTTTATCGAGCGCTTCGTTGAGCGTGGTGCATTCGTGGTCCGTGCTGATGCCCGCTGCTGCGTAGGTGGCAGCATCGGTGCCCCGCAGGCCAGGCGCATGCCCATCAATGGGTTTGCCGACTGCACAGGCAGCAGCAATCTTTGCCATGACCTCTGGATCGCCGTGGAGCACGCCTGGATAATTCATCACCTCCGATAGGTAGCCGATGCGTCTGTCGGCAAGCAGCGCGGCAACTGCATGCGCATCGAGCGTTGCTCCCGCGGTTTCGAATGCGGTTGCAGGGACGCACGAAGGTGCACCGAACAAAATCGGAAATGCTGCAGACTCTGCCGAGCGAAGCATCCACTCGACTCCCTCTGTGCCGAGGACGTTGGCGATTTCATGCGGATCGCTGACCGTTGCGATGGTGCCATGCACGGCTGCCAGACGGTTGAATTCATGCGGCGGTAGCATCGAGCTTTCGATATGGACGTGCGCGTCAACAAAACCCGGTAGGAGATAAGGAGGCCCGCCATCCCCCTCGCGGAGGGAACGAATGCGCACGATCTGCTCCCCCTCGACGATAAGCTCGCCCCAGTAGAGTTGCCGCGCATGGACGTCAACAACCGTGCCTGTGTAGATCATGGGAAGAATTCTGCGTTACACCACTGGTAAAATTACACCAGCAGCAGCCAGCCGAGCAAAACCGCAGTACCAACCCGAGCAAGGCGTAGCGTGACTGGATGAACAAGGTATGCGCGCAGGCGATTGACCATCAGCACGCTGCCGAGCGTCACACCGATAATGGCAGCGGCAGCAAGGATACCTTCCCCAAGTGTGAGGGCATTGGGTTTGAGCCGACCGATGCTATCAGTCCACGGTGTGCCGTAGAGCAGGACCAGGTGAAGGACGTAGATCGTCAGTGCTTGCTTGCCAAATAGGACCAGCAACGATTGAATCGGTCGCACTAACGGCAGAAGAAGCGAGGTAGCCACGATTATCAACAGCACAACTCCCTGGCGGATTGCCACACCAAAGGGAGTGTAGCGGTAAATGTCCGGCGATGGAAATAGCAGCGAACCACCAACACCGAGAGCAATCAATGCCAGACCCAGAACCGCTGCACGTGTGCGGAGCTGTGAGCGGTTACCAGTGCCGCTGCGGCTGAGAACGTTTCCCATCCATGCGCCGGCAAACATGTACGCCGAAAAAGGAAAGACCGGGAACAGCGAGCCACCATCGTAGCTCAGGTATGCCGCCAGTGCCGAGGGCAAATGGTCGTACCACTGAACTTGGTGAACAAGCGGTGTCAGCATCACCACGCCAAGCGTCAGGATCGCCGTCGCGCGTTCGAACGTTCGCGGTGAATGGAAGAGGAAGGCGACACAGACTAACACGATCAAGCTTGCGGCGATCAGTTGCAGAACGTTGACCTGCACAAATGCATACCAGGCAGATTCCTCGATAAACGGCAGTTCGTAGAGATGGCGTACGGGCAATACCAGTAGGTATCCAATTCCGAGCAATTGGAGAGCCCGCAGCACGCGGCGACGGAGAATAGTTGGTACGATGGTGCCAGCCTCGTTGCGTCGAAGAGTAAGCGAAAACAACATCCCCGAAATCGTCAGGAACACCGGTGCGGTTATTCCGCGCCACCAATGCCACAGTGACCACGGCGGACGGGAGATGTCGAGCTGCTCCGGCAGAACAAGGGCACTGAGCACATGTCCTGCCATCATGAAGAGCATGGCAACAAATTTCGCTGCGTCGAGTTCGTAGAGGCGCTGTGAGGAAGCGGTCATTGCTGATGGAGCCATGCAGATGCGCTGCAAAATTCCGACCGCGATCGTGAATGCTCGATGAATACACGCAGAGGAGCTCTGTCTGTGCACAAACACGACGGGGCAGCGCGTGCTGCCCCGGGTGTATTCAGTACTGTTGTCATGATGCGTTCTATGGCTGTGCTGCTAGCCAGGCCGGGGTTATGCAGACCTTCCCAGCAGCTTTGATCTGGAGAGTCTTCTGGGCATACGATCCTGCCGTGCAGGGACTGCACCACTCAGCAATCGGGGAGAGGAGCACCGCCCGCACTTTTCGCTTGATGGTGGAGACGACTTTTTGGAGCAACTCGAGCTGCGCATAGAACGGCGTGCGCATGGTGTATGCCACTTTGGAGTGCCGTGGGTGCAGAGACATCGTCCAGCGGTAGAGCTCAAGAAAGCGCTGCCACTCGGATAGAGGTAATTGCTTGCCCCACGGAATGGGTTGGGGAGCAGTGACAATCCACCAGTACACTGCGCATTCGAGGATGCTCAAACTAATCGGGATCCCATCAACGGTGAGCTGCTTGTTCCCAATATCGAGCAGGATATGCTGCGGCTCCGAGACCGCCTCTGGGAGTGCTTGCGTGCTCAGAGCCCAGTCCTGGTACGAAGGCAAGCGTTGCTGCAGGTAGCTTCCCACGTATGCACGCAGCCGAATGAAGGGGATCTCCGAGACGACGACGGCATTGCTGCTTGCATGATCGGGGAAGAAGGCTCCACCGGCAGAAAAATCGTGCTGTGCTAATACGTGGTAGAGCCGATCCTGGGGGCGACCCACCCACGCCATGCTCAATCCCAACAGCGCGCTCATGGGTTGTCCACCCGACACCGAGACATGCAGCACCGTGGATGGATCGCTGGTGAGCTTTATCAGCAGCGATAGGCAGACATTCCCAAATTCTGCCCAATTGAGCTCATCGCTGATGGTGAGGATGAGCTCATCGCTGAGCGGTGGCATGGAGCTAAGGCAGAGGGATTGCCCTAACCGGTACCACTGCTGCAGGAACAAATGGTCATCGAGCAAAGCTCGCCCCGTGGGTGTGGTTACGATGTAGCACTCGCTCCAATCAATGTGGCGCTGTGCTTTCAATGCCCACAAGGTTTCAGTAACAATCTGCGGCGTTGTGCCACAGCTTACAACAACAACGTGTCTCTGTCCCATCATGGCTACGCTCGAGACGTGGTAACAACCATTTGACGCACAACACGCGACCGTCGCCTGACCGGGACCGAGAGAGCACGGTGCGACGGGCTCTGCCAGGAGGAAACATTCGATGCTGGCGTTATGCAACAGCAACGGGTGGAACGATTGGTGGAAGAGTTGCTCATGGTACCTCCAGACGATGTGTGAATAAAAGTTGACAGTTTCCACAGTGCACTGTCAGAAAATTCTGACGTTGGTGGTCCTGCCGATACCGGCGTGGTGTTTGCGCTGGGAGCAGAACTCCTCCGGTTGGGCGGCAGATGCGGCAAGGAGTATAGCCGCGCTTGATTGCTTCCTGGAGCGAAATCGGGATGCGGCTCCGCCGAAGGGATGAGCATCTGTCTCGGTGGTAGCGCGCGCCCGTGCGCGTGATATACACCGTCGCCGATTGGAGCTGGCCCGGCCAGGCTGGCTCTACCACGGCTCCAAGCGCCACGAGCATGGCAAGGAGTATGCCAAGACTACGGCGGAACACTGCACGCTGTAAGCAGGCCATCGTTCTACCAGTGGAAGAAGTTGAGTTCATATCCAAGCAAGAAGCTGAGCATCAGGGCTGTGCTCTGCATTTTCTGATCGGTTTGCGCGGTCAGTCCTATGCCGGTCAGCAGCGGTGAAGAGGGGGCAAAATCCAACATGATGCTGGCAGTGTAGCGTTGCCGTGGCGGCGGGATGGCAACACCGGCGACACGGTCCGGCTGCCGGACAACCATCCCGAGCATGATGCGAACCAGATTGCGGAACTCGATGGCAAAGGCTGCCTCGTCCTGTTCCCATCCAGTGGGCGCGATCTGCCGCCCGAGCATGATGCCGACTTTGTCGGCGCGCTCGATGTCGTTAGCGGCATCGCGGACGATCCCAAAGCGGTAGTACAGCCCACTGACCAAGCGCAGGGGGACCAGCTGCGCAGCGTGGAGGTTATAGGTTGGGCATGCCGCAAAATCGAGGGAGAAGTGTGGACTCAGCATCGAGCGGACTTGCTGCTCTTTTGCGCTGATCCAGCGCTCTCGCTCGTTGAGATCCTCTTCTCTGGATAGGAGCTTCCGATGGAGCTTCTCGAGCTCACGCTGGTGGTTTTGCAGTTGCTCCAACTTGGTCTCGTAGTCCAGGAGGGACGTGCGCGCTTCGTGGACCTTGGCGGCAAAGCGTGCACTGTCCTGTGCCAATTGGATGCGATCGCGTACGAGCTGCTGTTCCATCTGGCGGAGCCGTTCCTCCCGCTCGGCGATTCTGCTTTCACGTTCATTGAGGTTGTATTCACGCTCGTTGAGATTGCTCTCACGCTCGTTGAGCGTACGCAAGAATTCTCCATGTTCTTCCGTTGTTGGTATCATGAGCGGATCGGTCGAGTAGGGAATGCGATAGCGATCGAGCAGCTCCCTGAGAACATCCGACCGGATACCGAACTTACCCGTCATGGACAAATAGATGCCCATCATGTGAATTCCGACCACTTGTCCCCGTTTGTCTATGGCTGGAGAGCCACTGTTACCGCGGTCGAGGGCAGCATTGAATTGAATGAAAGTCTCATCAATAATGTTGGAAACAGTGCCCGATGTTTGCGTCCACTTCGAGCCTAACGGATGCCCAATGAGCACGATTTCTTCGCCCACGTCGGCAACCGTTGGCTTGATCGGAAGCACCACACCGTCGTATGAGGAGACCCGAAGAACTGCAATGTCTATATCGGGATACTCAACGAGGGGAAGAACCTGCACAACGTCAATCCACCGCCCGGACCGTAGCTGAATGCGAATATCGCGGGCTGAATTATAGGCATCCAAGTATCTCCGATTGTCCGCACCAGTACCCCAGCGTTGAACGACGTGCTTATTGGTGACGATATACTGGGGGTGGATGAAAAATCCTGTCCCCGAACCTTTCTCTGTCTCGATATAAACAACCGCCTGAGCACATGTATTGAAAATGGCTTTAGGGTTGAACGTCTGCGCTGCTCCTGTCAGGCACCACTGCGCAAGCATTGCAATACTGATGGTAACACCTCGGGGCATCAATCGGGCAAGCGTTGTCATGGCATAAACCTCCACATGTGGCTGAACAGTCGCGCAAATAAGCGCGCTCGACTCGATACAGAATGCGTGCCACAGGGCCTGCTTCCCTGGGAATGAGAACCTTTTCACCCTGCGCTTCCCTTGGCAGGATGAACCGTCCCCGACACAGTTACCAAAACATTACACGACCGCCGTTGACTATAGGGCTAATTTTGCATCGGTCTCGAACGTGGCAAACCAACGATCATGTCCACTGCTCTTCGGAAAACCATCTTCGTCGTTGACGACGAGCCAGACATCGTCGAGCTGATTACCTACAACTTAGAGCGGGAAGGATACCGGGCACTCGGATTTACCGACAGTACCGACGTGCTCGAAAAAGCCATGCAGTTGCAACCGGATTTGGTCATTCTCGACGTGATGATGCCCGGCACCGATGGATTCGAGCTGTGCCGAACGCTTCGCCGAACACCCGAAACAGCCAAAATCCCGGTGATGTTTCTGACTGCGCGGACAGGGGAAGTTGATCAAATCGTCGGACTCGAACTTGGCGGCGACGACTACATCACCAAACCCATCTCACCACGGGTTCTGATTGCTCGGGTCAAGTCGCTGCTCCGCCGGTTTAGTGAACAGGTGCGGAGCGAACGCATTGTGGCTCCGGAAGTGCTCCGGATTGGTGCGCTCGAAATTCATCGCCAGAACTACACCGTCTGGATTGACGGGGTCGAAACATTCTTTCCCAAGAAGGAATTCGAGCTCTTAGCATTCCTGGCAGCCAATCCCGACAAGGTATTCACCCGCGATCAACTCCTCAATCGCATTTGGGGGGAAACTGTCTATGTCGTTGATCGCACGGTGGACGTCCACATCTCGAAAATTCGCGATAAGCTCGGGCGCTATGCTGGCTGCATCGAGACGGTCAAAGGGGTAGGTTACCGCTTTCGCTGGAAAACCGAAGCGATCGAAACGGCCTCCTGAAGGTGGGCAAATCAGCTCGTAGCACCAAGCGTCGCTACCGCAGCTCCGCGATGCTCTGGCGCACAGCGAAGGGGCAGTTTGTATTTTTGCACTTTGCAGACAAGGCATGTTCCATTTTTGAAGGTGCGCGATGGCAGAAGCGGAAGCCAAAAAGCGTCGGCGCCGTGCACGCAAGTACGTGACGATTTATTCGCCGTTTTTGATGAAGGAAACGCGGCACGAGCTCATCGGCGAGGTAATGGAAACCGAGCAAGGGCGCATGCAGTGGGCGCGCTGCACCGTCAGCCGCCATGCGCAGCTGGTCAACCTCGATGCCCTCGAGCACGAGCAGCAGCGCATTGCCACCATCAAAATCGAACGCGAGGACTCCAAAGACTACGACCCGCGGCAGGAATATGCCATCGGCGATGTCATCTACCATCGTGGGCTGGACGATTACGGCTTGGTCCGTTCCAAGGAAATTGCCACCAACGGTATGTCGCTGCTGGTGGTGCTCTTCGAAAAGAACAAGGAACGACGTCTGGTCGAACGATGCGGCAAGTAATGTGTCACCATTTGTGAGGTGTTGTGCGTGATTGGCGTAACCATCCAACCGAATGAATCCATTGACCGCGCCTTGCGTCGCTTCAAGAAAAAATTCGAACGAAGCGGGGTGCTGCGGGAGTATCGGCGGCGCACGTACTATACCAAGCCGTCGGTCGAGCGACGCATGGCACGCAACCGCGCTGCTCGCCGCCAAGCCCGTCTCCAGTCAGAGCTCAATTCCTAACCATCCTCCTTCCGGCACAGTCTTTGCCGTCTGTTGGGTGTGCACCACAGCGGTGCAGTGCCCGTGGTACGGACGATAACTCTGCTGCATGGACTGCAATATCCCAACACTCGGCGTGGCGATGATCGCCCGCGATAGTGCCGACACCATCGGTCGCGCGCTGGAGTCGGTGCGCCCGATTGCTACCCAGATTGTGGTTGTTGATACCGGCTCGCTCGATGCTACGCCAACCCTGGCCGCGCGCAGCGGTGCGGAGGTGTACTTCCACCGCTGGAGAGACAATTTTTCGGTAGCACGGAATTGGGCGCTGGGCTATTTACGCACGGACTGGGCATTGGTGCTCGACACCGATGAAGTGCTCGACCGCGAATCCTTCGAGCGCTGCCGCCATCTCCTTGCACAGCAGCATCTGGGTGGCATCGAAGTGAGCATTGTCAATGCCCTCGACGGTTCGGCCTATCACGAGCACCGCTACACGCGTATTGTGCGCTGCCATCCGACGATCCGTTTTTCGGGGACCATCCACGAGCAAATTGCCGACGCTGTCCGTGCGGCCGGTTACGACATCGCAAAAACCGACATCCGCATTCTCCACACCGGTTACCAACGGCTTTCGCCGGAGAAAATCGAGCGGAACATTGCGCTGCTGGAAATGGAACTATCGGCACAGCCGGAGAGCGTCTGGCATCGCTACCATCTGGGGCTTGCTGAATTCGCGCGCGGGAACCTTGCGCGTGCCCGATCGCTGCTGGAACCAATTCGGAATTCCGCCGAGCTTTCCAGCCAGCAGCAGGAATTGGCAACGATCCGCTGCGCCCAATGTGCGCTTGCATGCGATGATTTCCTCGGTGCCGAACGCTTGTTGGCATTTACCAGTGCCGATCGGCATCGCGAAGGCTTGCGACTGTTCGTGCTAGCAGCAGTCTTAGCCGCGCAGCGGCAATTTCCGGCAGCGGTCGAGCTGCTCGGTGCAGCGCCGGTCTGCCAGTCGAGCTTGGTGGACCAACAGCAGCGTGCGCTCTTTGCCGAACGGCTTGCAACGCTTGCGCAGCACCGTGCCCATCCGAAGGAAACCATCTGGCAAACCGACCGCCTTTGGCGAGCAACCTTCCGCTGAGGATTACATCTCGATGCTGGTGTGAAGCGCGATCTCTTCGAGAATACTGCTGACGCGCAAACACTGACTCAATGCCCCTTCGTAAACACTGGCTTTGCCGTTGGTATGAACTTCCCACGTGAGCTGCTCTGCTTCCTCGATACTGCATCCGGTTGCTTTGACCAATTGCACGATGACTTCGTCGAAGGTGTGCCAGTCGTCGTTGTACAGAATGCACTTGGCCGGCGCTCCGACGGTTGTTTCGACCTCGATCTGGGGCAACAGTTCTTCGGTGCTCGGCATATCCGCAGTGCGAGGAAATTCCACATCTTCTCGTTGCACGAAAATACTTCGTTTCGTAGTTTCGCGCCCAGCGGACACCACTCCACTTTTGGACACCTCCACCAATGACCGACAAAGAATTTCTCGATGCGCTCGATGCGATCATTGCCGAGCGGCACATGCTCCAGCACCCGTTCTACCAGCTCTGGAATCGCGGCGAACTGACACTCGAGCAGTTGCGCCAGT
>Ga0101943_1001323_pt1 | contig 22662 bp, 19 predicted proteins | sample DewCreD2012metaG_5_FD_75244 | JGI IMG/M metagenome (GOLD analysis project Ga0101943, IMG submission 75244) | Hot spring sediment bacterial and archeal communities from British Columbia, Canada, to study Microbial Dark Matter (Phase II) - Dewar... ... | reverse complement strand
CCCTCGAGGTCCACTTCGTCAAGGAAGCCCAGGACCTCCTGCCCAAGGCGGAGGGCCACCGCAAGGTGGTCCTGGACGAAAGGGGAAAGCTCTTCACCACAGAGGGGCTTCTGGAAAAGTTGAGGCACTGGGAGGGGGAACGGGTGGCCTTTTTGGTGGGGGGCGCCGAGGGGTACTCTGAGGGGATACGTGAGGGAGCCGACCTCCTCCTTTCCCTTTCCCCCCTTACCCTGCAGCATGAGCTGGCCCTTTTGGTCCTCATGGAGCAGCTCTACCGGATCCTTACCCTGAGGGCCGGGCATCCCTACCATCGGCCATGACCTACGAGGCCTTTGTGGCGCTGGTGGAAAGGCTTTGGGCGGAGATCCCCGAGGCCTTCAAGCGGGAGCTTCAGGGGGTGCACGTCCTTCCCCAGGCCAAGCCGGAGCCTGGGCTAAAGGGGGTGTGGCGGCTTGGGGAATATCTGGACCCCGGCCCTCCTTCCACCTTCCGGGGATTTGAGGGGCTCGGGCGGCACATCGCCCTCTACTACGGTTCCTTCCAAAAGGTGGCGGGGCCGGGGTTTGACTGGGAGGAAGAGGTCTGGGAAACCCTCCTCCATGAGTTAAGGCACCACCTGGAGTCCTTGGCGGGCCAGGACGACCTGGTGCGGGAGGACCTTAGGCGCCTGGCCGAGTTTCGCCGGGGCGGGAGGCCTGGGGGAGAAGGCCATTAGGTTCTCCCTTTAAGGGGCGCCGCTCGGCAAACCCCCCCGCCAGGGGATGGTAGTGGGCCACCTCGGGTTCGCCTTCCTGCCAGCAGAGGAAGACCACCTCTCCACCCACCCGGCTAGGGAAGTCCACCAGGCCCCGGTCCAAGTCCTTGAGGAAGACGCCCAGGGAGGCCAGGTAACGGGCGTCGGCTTCCAAGGAGCCCAGGAGGAAGCGGGCCTCCTCCTCCAGGGCCCTTCGTTCCAGCCCGCGAGCCTCGGGAAGCCGGGCCTGCACCTCGGAGAGCTCCTTCCGGGCCTGCCGCATCTGGGAGAGGACCCGCTGGATCTCGGGCAAGAGGGCATCGGCCTCTTCCTTGGTGAAGATGCGGGCAAACATACCTAGCCTTATCCTAGCACAAACGCTTTGGGAAATCTAAGCCTGGAATGCTCAAGGGTCGGACTTCCCGGTCCGGAGGGGGGACACGAGGGCCACCTCGCCCGCGCCGATCCTGACCCCCTCCACCTGGAGGCTGCCGTCGGGGAGGATGGCCTCCGCCACCCCCTCCACCACCCCCTTAGGGGTTTGGACCCGCACCCTTCGGCCCAGGGTGTAGGAGGCCTCCCGGTAGAGGGAGAGGAGGGTTTCCGGGCTTTCCAGAAGGGGGAGGAGGCTTTCCAGGTGGAGGAGGAAGCCCGAAAGCACCTCCCGCCGGGAAAGGGGAGAGAACTCCCTCAAGGCGGCGGCGCCCTCGGGGGCCCAGTCCACGTTCACCCCCACTCCCAGGAGGACGTAGGCCACCTCCTCCCCCTCGGCCTTGGCCTCCAAAAGGACCCCGGCCAGCTTCCGGTCATCGGGGGCCAGGAGGTCGTTGGGCCACTTGATCCCCCCCACCCCCACCGCCCGCCAAAGGGCCAGGCCGGCGAGAAGGGGAAGGAGGCCCATGGAGGAGAGGGGAAGGGTAGGGCGGAGGAGGAGGGAGAAGGTGAGGCTTTCCCCCGGGCGGCTTTCCCAGGGCCTTCCCCGCCTGCCCCGGCCCCTTTCCTGCACCTCGGCCAGGACCAGGGCTCCCTCCTCGGCTCCTTCCTCCGCCCAGGCCCTTAGGACGTCCTGGGTGCTTCCCACCCGCCCCAGGTAGCGGTAGGGCCGGCCGAGGCGCCCTGGGGGGTGGAAGAGGTGGGGAAGGGGAGTGCCGGGCCGGATGCGGTAGCCCTTCCGGCTCATCTCCACGGGGAAGCCCTCGGCGAGAAGCTTTTTTGCCTCCTTGGAAACCGCCTGGCGGCTTACCTTTAGGCGCTGGGCCAGGGCCTCGCCGCTTTGGTAGTCCTCGGTAAGGAGGTCCAGAAGCCGGGCCATGGGGGGCGCTCTTCAGGCCAGCTCCACCTGGGAGAGATCCCCCAGGATCAGGCGGTGGGCCCGGGGGAGGCCATCGCGGTTTTTCACCTGGGCCCCCACCCCCAGGATGCTTTCCTGCAGGCGTAGGGCCACGTCTTCCAGGATGGCGTGGTCCTCGAGGATGGAGTACTCCACCTCCGAGCGCACCACCTTGGCCCCGGGCCCTAAGGAGGTGAAGGGCCCGATGTAGGCTCCTTCCACCACCGCTCCCTCCCCGATGAAGGCGGGGCCGATCACGGTGCTTTTCCGTACCCTAGCCCCCTTCTCCACCACCACCCGCCCGGTGAGCTGGCTTTCCACCACCTCCCCCTCCACCTGGGGTTCCAGTTCTTCCAGGATGAGGCGGTTGGCGTCCAGGAGGTCCTGGGGGCGGCCGGTGTCCTTCCACCATCCCTCCACCTCCACCCCCACCACCTGCTTCCCCCGGTCGATGAGGCCCTGGATGGCGTCGGTGATCTCGTACTCTCCCCGGGCGGAGGGCTTGAGCCCCTCGATGACCTCCAGCACCTCCGGGGTGAAGACATAGACCCCGGCCACCGCCAGGTCCGAGGGAGGCTCCTTGGGTTTTTCCAGAAGGCGCACGATCCTTTCCCCTTCCAGCACCGCCACCCCGAACTGGCTGGGGTTTTCCACCCGCACCAGGGCGATCACCGCACTCACCCCCGGGGTAAAGGCCTGGAGAAAGCGGGCGATTCCCTTCTGGAAGAGGTTATCCCCCAGGTAGAGGACGAAGGGGCTTTGGCCCAGGAAGTCCCTGGCCACCGCCACCGCATGGGCCAGGCCCTGGGGCTCCTCTTGCAGGATGTAGCGCACGTGGTAACCCGAAAGGGCCTCCCGGATGTCCTTTTCCGTTTCCGGGGAAACCACCACCCCGATCTCCTCTATCCCCGCTTGCAGGAGATTTTCCAGACCGTAGTGAAGGATAGGCCTTCCCGCCACCCGGATCACGGGCTTGGGCCGCGTATGGGTGAGGGGGCGGAGCCGGGTGCCCCGTCCGGCAGCCAGAATGAGTCCTTTCACGCTGGGAAGTATACCGTAAAATGGGAAGTAGGATGCCCAAGGCCTCCGTACGCATGGCCTACGCCTATGACCGCCTCCGGGCCTACCCGCCGGAGGTGGCGGGTCGCATCGCCACCGCCATAGGGAATGCCCTGGGGATGCGGGGGGAGGAGGCGGTGCTTCTGGAGCTTGGGGTGGGTACCGGGCGCATCGCCCTGCCCCTCATCGCCCGGGGTTACCGCTACCTGGCCCTGGACAAGGATCCCGCCATGTTGGAGGTCTTCCGCCAGAAGGTGGCGGGGGTTATGCGCAAGGTGCGCCTTATAGAGGCCGATGCCCGAGCCATTCCCCTGCCCGATGAGAGCGTGCACGGGGTGATCGTGGTCCACCTCTGGCACCTCCTCCCCGACTGGCCCAAGGCCCTGGCGGAGGCCCTGAGGGTGCTGAAGCCTGGGGGGGTGCTTCTGGAAGGCTGGGATGAGATGGAGGCGGAGGAGGAGCGCCTGATCCAGGAAAGGTGGCGCTCCCTGGTGGAGGCGGAGGGCGTGGGGGTGGTGCGGGGCTTGCACAGAAAGCGCCTCGAGGAGGTGGAGGAAGCCCTAAAGCGGCTTGGCCTTAGGCCCAAGACCAAGCAGGTGGTCCAGTGGCGGGAGGAGCGCACCCTCCGCCAGGCCCTCGAGGCCCTGGAGGAAAGGCTTTACTCCTTCACCCAGCTGGTTCCCGAGGAGGTGCACGAGCGCATCATGCCTGGGCTCTGGGCCTGGGCCCAGGGGGAGTTCGGCGATTTGGACCGCTCCTTCACCCTGGAACGGAGCTTTACCCTGCGGGCCACCCGCATGGCCTGATACCACCCCATCCTGGCAGGGCCACGCTTAAGCCCTTGCTTAAGGGATCTATCTTCGTGGCCCTATATGCTTAAAGGATGAAGGCCATCCGCATTTCCACCCCCAAGGAAGGTTTGGTGAACATCACCCGCCAGGTGGAGGAGGTCTTGGCCGGGCACACCGGCTTGGTGTACCTCTTCGTTCCCCACACCACCTGTGGCCTTACCGTGCAGGAGGGGGCGGATCCCGATGTGGCCCACGACCTTCTCGCCCGCCTGGAGGAGCTGGCCCCCAGGGTGCATCCCAAGGACCGGCATGCGGAGGGAAACTCCCACGCCCACCTGAAAAGCCTCCTCACCGGGGTGCACCTCCTCCTTCCCGCCGAGGGGGGGAGGCTTCGGCTTGGCCGCTGGCAGCAGGTTTTTCTGGCGGAGTTCGACGGGCCGAGGATGCGGGAGGTGTGGGTCAGGCTCCTCTAGCCGGGCCCGCCTAGACCCAGCGCACCTCCTGCACGCTTTTCACGCTCTTTATGGCCTGGACCAGGGATTCCCGCTCCCCGTCCTGCACGGTGAGGCGGAGGCGGATGCGGGCCAGGGGTCCGAGGATCCGGGTTTCCGAGCCCAAGGCGCTCTTCCCCGCCTCGGCCACCACCTGCATCACGTCCCTCAGGAGGCCAGCGCGGTCCTGGGCCAGGACCTCGAGGGTGGCCACCTTGCCCCCCACCCCCTCCCAGTAGGCCCCGATGATCCGGTCGGCCTCGGGTCCCTGGAGGATGCGGCGCAGGTTGGGGCAGTCCGCCCGGTGGATGGTAACCCCCCGGCCCCGGGTGACGAAGCCCAGGATGGCGTCCCCCTTCATGGGCTCGCAACAGGAGGCCAGGCGGATGGGGGCCTGGAGGTCCTGCTCCAGGCGGATTCCCCATTCGTTCCTGGGGGGTGCCTTGGGCCTTTCCGGCTTGAGAAGGGCCTTGGGGTAGAGCTTCTCCGCCACCTGCTTGGGGGTGAGGCGGTTTAGGGCCAGGGCCAGGTAGAGCTCCTCGGGGGAAGGGGTAAGGCCCAGCTTTCTGGCGGCCTCCTCCAGCTGGCTGTCGCTGGGCTTGGGAAGGCCTCTGCGCTTCAGGTAACGCTCCAGGAGGCTTTGCCCCCTCTCCAGGGTCTCCTGGCGCTCTTGGGTGCGGAAGTACTGGCGGATCTTGCTCTTGGCGGTGCGGGTCCTGGCGAACTCCAGCCAGTCCTTGGAGGGGTGGGCGTTTTTGGCGGTGAGGATCTCCACGATCTCCCCGTTTTGGAGCTCGTAGGAGAGGGGGACGATCCTTCCGTTCACCTTGGCCCCCACCATGTGGTGCCCCACCTCGGTGTGGATGTGGTAGGCGAAGTCCACGGGGGTAGCCCCCTTGGGCAGGTTGATGATCCGCCCCTTGGGGGTGAAGACGAAGACCCTGCCCCCGAGGAGGTCCCGGGTCACCGCCTCCACGAACTCCCGGGAGCTGCTAAACTCCTGCTGCCACTCCTGGATGCTTTTCAGCCAGGAAACCCGCCTTTTTAGCTCCTCGGGGTCGGTGAGGCCCTCCTTGTAAAGCCAGTGGGCGGCGATCCCGTACTCGGCGATGCGGTGCATCTCCCGCGTGCGGATCTGCACCTCCAGGGGGAGCCCTTCCAGGGCGATGACCGTGGTGTGGAGGGACTGGTAGCCGTTGGGCTTGGGTACGGCGATGTAGTCTTTGACCCGCCCCGGGATGGGCTGCCAGAGGGCGTGGACCAGGCCCAGGACGTGGTAGCAGACCTGCTTTTCCCTCAACGTCCTCCCTTCCTCCGTGAGGGCGGGCTTGGGATCCAGGATGACCCGGACCGCGAGAAGGTCGTAGATTTGTTCCAAGGCCTTTCCCTCCCGCTCCATCTTCTTCCAGATGGAGTAGAGGTGCTTGGGGCGGCCCATCACCTCAAAGCTCTGAAGCTGGGCCTGGAGGAGCTCATCCTTCCTGAGGGCTTCCTCCAGGATGGCCATGGCCTTTTGAACGATGCGTTCCCGGGCTTCCTGGGTCTCCTGGATGCGGGAGAGAAGGGCATGGTAGGCCTCGGGGTGGAGGTAGCGGAAGGAAAGGTCCTCGAGCTCCCACTTCAGCTGCCCCATCCCCAGGCGGTGGGCCAGAGGGGCGTAGATCTCCAGGGTTTCCTGGGCGATGCGCCTTTGCTTCTCGGGGGGCATGTGCTCCAGGGTGCGGAGGTTGTGAAGGCGGTCCGCCAGCTTCACGATGATGATGCGCACGTCCTCCGCCATGGCGATGAACATCTGGCGGAGGTCCTCGGCCCGTTTCTCCTCCCCCTCGAGGTTGGCCAGCTTGTAGAGCTTGCTGACCTTGGTCTCCCCCTCCACCAGCTTGCGCACCCCTGGCCCAAAGCGCCTTTCCAGCTCCTCGGGGGCCACCCCGCAGTCCTCCAGGGTGTCGTGGAGGAGGCCCGCCATCACGGTCTCCGCGTCCATGCGCAAGGAGGCCAGGATCTCCGCCACCGCCACCGGGTGGGTGATGTAGGGCTCCCCGCTTCTCCTGAGCTGGCCCCGGTGGGCTTCCTCGGCAAAGAGGTAGGCCTCCCGCACCTTTTCCCGCTCTCCCACCGGGAGGTAGTCTAGAAGGGGTGCAAGTTTTTCCCAAAGGGCCGAGACGGATACCACTATTGTTCAGTGTAGCACCCCTAGGAGGTGAGTTCCAGGAGGAAGGCGGATAGGCTGGTCTTTTCCAGCAGGGCCACCAGGGTGCGGCCCTTGCGGGGGGCCAGGACCAAGGCCTTTTCCCCCAGGAGGATGGCCGCAGGCCCCCGGGTCTGGCCCAGGCTTTTATCCAGCTGGTCCAGGGCTTGGACCAGAGCCTCCAGGGGTTCCTTGGGCAGGGGCAAGGCCCCCCCCAGGTAGCCCAGCACCTCCACCCCGGGAAGGCGCAAGGGGGCGAGGTCCGCCTCGAGCACCTTGGGGGAGGGTGTCTCCGGCGCCTTTGCCTGGGCCGGGGTTCTGCCCTGGTCGAAGACCCCGAGGAGGGCCTCGATCTCCTCGCCTCTGATCTCTCTGATCTCTTGGAGCACCGCCTTGGCGGCCTCTTGCTCCCTTTCCAGTTCCCGGAGAAGGGCCTCCGCCTGGCTTAGGGTTCTTTCCACCTGGAGGAGGCCTTGGGGTCCTAGGCGGGGAAGCTTTTCCTGGGCGCTTCTCAGCACCGGTAAAAGGGCCTTTAGGCGGCGGCCCGTTTCGCTTTGGAACCCCTCGAGGCGGGCGTAAGCCTGGAAGAAGGCGGTGAGGCGGGTGGTGAGCTCCTCCCGCTTCACCTCCATCCGCCGCTTTAAGGCCTCCAGGGCCCGGGCAATGGGGGTAGGGTCGGGGAGGGGCTTGCCCTTTTCCTCGGCGATGGCCCGCAAGACCCCTTCCCCCCCAAAGCCGCGGAAGCGCTCCGCCAGGGCCTGAAGGCGGCCCAGCTCTAAAAGGGCTTCCTGCCGGGCCTGAGCCTTGGCCTCCTCCAGGCTCTTCCGTAAGGACCCCAGGTCGGGAAGGCTCCCCTGGGCCAGGAGGGCTTCCGCCTCGGCCACCTTCTCCTTTAGGCCCAGGGCCAGGGCCTCGGGCTTTAGGGCCTCCAGGGCCTTAGCCGCCTCGGTGAGCTTGGCCCTTAGGGCGGCCTCCTCCCCTTGGGCCTTGAGGAGCTCGGCATACCGGGCCCGCACCTCGGGAAGCCTTTGGGGAAGGGCTTCTAGGGGGAGCGCCTTCAGTTCTTCCAGGAGGGGGCGGAAGGCCTCGCCCTTTTCCTTTAGCTCCTCCACCAGGGCTTCCTTTTCCTGGAGGAGGCGCTTTTCCTCCTCCGCCTTGCGCCGGGCCTCCTCCTCCAGGCGCCTGAGCTCCTCCTCCAGGGGAAGGAGGTCGGGGTAGCCTCCCTCCTCCAGGGTTTCCTCCGCCAGCTGCAAGGCCCGCTCTAGGGGGAGCTTGGCTTCCTCGGGCAGGGAGAGGAGGCGCAGGGCCTCCTGAAGCTGGATCAGGCGGGCCCGCTTCTCGGCCCGGAGGTTTCTCTCGGCCTCCTGGAAGGCTTCCTCCAGGGCTTTGAGCTTTTCCCCCACGGGGGTGCCCGCATCCAGAAGGGCCTGGACCTCGGCGAGAAGGGGGCTTACCGTGGCCCGTTCCACCAGGGGGGCGAAGCGGCTTAAGAGCTCTTCCAGCTTGCGCTTCTCCTCCTCCACCTCCAGGGCCAGGATCCTCTGGCTGGCCTCCTGGGAAAGGGCCTCGAGGTCCACCACGAGCTCCCCTTCCAGGTCGGAGGCTTCCTCCACGGTGAGGAAGACGTCGGAGGGATGGGAGGGCGTTTCCGCCTGGGGTGGGGTCTCCGGGGGGGTTTCCTGGGTTTCAAAGATGATCTCCGGCAAGGTAGGGGTCTTGACGGCGCTGGACTCCAGGAACTTCCTTAGCTCCAGGGCCAGGCTCCGGGCCCGCTCCACCTCCGCCTGGGCCAGGATGCCCTCCTTCTGGGCCTGGCGGATGGTTTCCACCAGGCTTTCCAGCCGCCGCACCTTGGGCCCTCCCAGGTGGCGCACCCTTTCCAGGGCCTCCTCCAGGTGGGCCAGGTCCTTGGCCTGGCGCAAGAGGGCCTCCTCCATCTTCTCGTCCAGGGCTTCTAAAAGCTCTTCCCCCTCCGCCAGAAGCCCAGGGTCCGGGGACTGGCGCAGGCGGTTGACCAGGGCTCGGAGCCGGGCCACCTCCGGCCAGTCCACATAGAGCCCGAAGCGCTTCAAGCCCTGTTCCAGCTTGGCCAGCCTGGCACCCTGGCCTTCTATCTTGGCCAGGACCCCCTCCACCAACCGCCTGGCCTCCTCCGGGCGCATGCGGGCCTGGAGCTCGCGGTAGACCAGGCCCTTTAGGAGGTGGGCCCCATCCGCTGGGGTGAGCTCGGAGGGCCGTTTGCCCAGGCGTTTTAGCCCCTCCTCCAATACCGCCTCGGCCCTGGCCCCCAGGTGGGGGTGGATGGCCTCCAGGATGGTTCCGTAGACGTCCGGCATCCTTACGCTCCCTTCTCCAGCCTAAGGGGTTCGCCGAAGTAGAGCTTCTGGTGGGGGTAGGGGATCTCGATCCCCTCCCGGTCCAGGCGGTTTTTGATGCGGCGGCGGAACTCCCGGGCCACGGCCCACTGCTGGGCGGGCTTGGTGCTGAAGAGGACCCGGATGACCACGGCGCTGTTTCCCAGGTCCTGCACCCCCAGGACCTCCGGGGGTTCGGTGAACCGGTCTTGCCACTCCGGGTCCTGGTGGAAGCGGGCCACCTCGTCTCGGAATACCTCCAAAACCCGGTCCAGGTCCTCCTTGTAGGCCACGCCCACGTCCACCACCGCCCGGCTCCACTCCTGGGTGAGGACCGTCACCTGGCGGACCTCGGAGTTGGGGATGAAGTGGACCCGGCCCTCCAGGTCCCGGAGCACGGTGAGGCGCAGGTTGAAGCGCTCCACCTGCCCCCCCACCCCGTTGATGAGCACGATATCCCCTACCCCGTACTGATCCTCCAGAAGGATGAAAAATCCGTTGATGAAGTCCCGGATCAGGTTCTGGGCAGCGAAGCTGATGGCCAGGCCCACCACCCCGGCCCCCGCCAGGAGGGCGGTGACGTTGAAGCCCAGGTTGGAGAGCATAAAGAGGCCGCCGATCACCACGATGCTTACCCTTAGCACCGACTCCGCCACCGCCCTTAAGGTTTTGCGCCGCACCGCCTCCCGGGTGAGCTCCCCTTCGGGCTCGGGAAGCCGGGCGAGGAGGAGGGGCACGAGGCGGTAGGCCACCAGGGTGAGGCCCATCACCGCCAGGATGGCCAGGCCCCGGCTTCCCAGCCACTGGGCGAGGGCCTTCCCCCAGGTGGCCAGGGGCTCCAGGGGCCAGGCGAGGGCGTGGGCCAGGTAGCTCAGGGCCAGGAGGACCACCACCCCCCACCAGAGGAAGCCGAGGGCCCGGAAGAAGCGGTCGTCCCGCTCCGTGGGGGTGAGGCGCCCCAGGGCGTTCAGGGCTCTGGCTCCGTAGAGGCCTAAAAGCCAGGCCAGAAGGAGGGCGAGGGCTACGTGTAGGGCCACCATGGTGGGAGTATATCCCCGGGTATATTGGGGGCATGGGAGGTCACATTCCTGAGCCCACCTTTACCCTCGAGGGCTGGCACATCCTTCACGACTTCCGCCGCCTGGACCATGCCGCCTGGTTCTCCGCCCCCAAGGAGGAACGGCAGGCCGCCTGGGGGGAGCTTTCGGAAATCCTGGGGGAGTGGGAAAAGGTAGAGGCGGAGGGCAAGGGGTCCTTCGGCGTGTACCAGGTGATCACCCACAAGGCCGACCTCCTCTTCCTGAACCTGAGGGAGAGCCTGGATGCCCTCCTGGAGGTGGAGGCCAGGCTCAACAAGAGCCTTTTCGCCCGCTACCTAAGCCCCGCCTACGGGTTTTACTCGGTGGTGGAGCTGGGGAGCCAGACCGGGCCTTTGGATCCCGAAGCCCCCTACATCAAGCCCCGCCTGACCCCCAGGCTGCCCAAGACGGGCTACGTCTGCTTCTACCCCATGAACAAGCGCCGCCAGGGCCAGGACAACTGGTACCTCCTCCCCGCCAAGGAGCGGGCGGAGCTCATGAAGGCCCACGGGGAAACGGGAAGGAAGTACCAGGGCAAGGTCTTGCAGGTGATCAGCGGGGCCCAGGGCCTGGACGACTGGGAGTGGGGGGTGGACCTCTTTAGCGAGGACCCCATCCAGTTCAAGAAGATCGTGTACGAGATGCGCTTTGACGAGGTATCCGCCCGCTTTGGCGAGTTCGGGCCCTTCTACGTGGGCAAGCGCCTCAGCCAAGAGGCCCTGGCCCGCTTCCTGGAGGTGGGGTGAGGCATGCCGCGCCTTTGGGGGTTTAGCCTCTATAGGCTTTTGCCGGAGTTCCGCCGCCTCGAGGCCGAGCACCAGGAGCACCTTAAAGAGGAGTTCGCCCAGTTCCTGGCCCGCTGGCAGGAAAAGGAGGGTTTCCTCCGGGTCTACAGCCTGGTGGGGCTTTCCCCCGAGGCCGACTTCCTCCTCTGGCAGGGGGCATCCCACCTTAAGGCCCTGCAGGCCCTGAGGCGGGAGATGCACCGCACCCGCCTCATGGGGTTTCTGGAGCCCGTGGCCCTTTACCTGGACCGGGGGGAGGGGGAGCCAGGGGAGGGGTTTTTGGCCCTGTTCCCCTTCGGCCTGGAGGGAGGCCCGCCCGAGGGGGCGAGGGTCTTCCAGGGGGAGGGGCTTTTGGCCCTCGAGGGGCCCTGGGAGGTGCTCTTCCCCCTGGCCCTGCGGGAGGGGGGTTACCTGGCCGCCCGCCGCACCCCCAGGGAGGCGTTGGACGAACTCTAGCCTAGCGTAACCGCTTCAGGGCCTCCTTGATGAGCTCCTGGGCGTTGGCCGAGGGGCGCTTGGCCAGGAGGTCCAGGACCACCCCCCGGGCCTGGCCCTCCTTGAAGCCCAAGGCGGTGAGGGCCAGGATGGCCTCCTCCGCCTTTTGGCTTTCCACCTTTTGCCCGGTGAGGAGGCTTGGGGGCACCTTCCCCTTGAGCTCCAGGGCGATCCGCTCGGCAAGCCTTTTCCCCACCCCGCTTGCCGCGGTGAGGAGGCGCAGGTCCCCCTGGGCCAGGGCCTGGGCCAGAAGCCTGGGGGTGAGGGCGGAGAGAAGGGAGAGGGCCACCTTGGGCCCCACCCCGCTCACGGAAAGGAGGAGCTCAAAGAGGAGGAGGCTTTCCTCGTCGGGAAAGCCATAGAGAAACAGGCCCTCCTCCCGGAGCTGGAGGTGGGTGTGGACCGCCACCTCCTGGCCCTCTTTGAGGCTTTGCAGAAAGGTCTGGGGGGCCTGCACCAGGAAGCCCACCCCGTTCACCAGAAGGAGAAACCCCCCTTCCTCCCTCTTCAGGACCGTGCCCCGGAGGTAGCGGATCATCGGCCCACGAACCTGGGCGGGCGCTTTTCCCTAAAGGCCCTTACCCCCTCCTCGTGGTCCTGGGTGCGCCCGGCCTCCCCCTGGAGGATGGCCTCGAGGGCCAGGGCCTCCGTGAGGGAAAGCCGGTAGGTTTCCAAAAGGAGCTTCTTGGTGAGGGCGTAGGCCCGGGTGGGCCCCTGGGCCAGCTCCCGGGCCAGGGCCAGGGCCTCCTCCAAAAGCCTTTCCCCCGGTACCACCCGGTGCACCAGGCCGAGGGCCTGGGCCTCCTCGGCGGAAAGCCTGGGGGAGAGGAGGAGGAGTTCCTGGGCCTTGGCGAACCCCACCAGCCGGGGCAGGATAAAGCTCATCCCCGAGTCCGGCACCAGGCCGATGCGCACGAAGGCGGGGGTGAAGCTGGCCTCCAGGGCCGCCAGGCGCAGGTCGCCCCAAAGGGCCAGGCTCATCCCCGCTCCCGCCGCCACCCCGTTCACCGCCACCACCAGGGGCTTCTCCAGCCCCGCCAGAGCCTCCACCACCCGGTTGTAGCGGCGGAGGTGGGCCTCGTAGTCGGGCTTGCCCTCCCCGAACTCCAAGAGGTCCTGCCCCGCACAGAAGGCCCGCCCGGCTCCCGTGAGGAGGAGGGCCCGGACCCCGGGGTCTTCCTGGGCCTCCTTTAGGACCTGGTAGAGTTCGTCCAGCAGGGCACCGGTTATGGCGTTGAGCTTTTCCGGCCGGTTTAGGGTGAGGATAAGGACGCCTTCCTGTCTCTCCTTCAGGACCATGGCCCTATTGTAAAGGTCCTAAAGCACCTACACCGCTTTTTGGTGTAGCGTAGATGAAGGGGGTATACGCCCCCTTCTTGGGAGGTAGGATGGAGCTCACGTTGGAAAGCCAAGGCTACCTGGAGGCCCTCTACCGGGCCTATCTGGAGGATCCCTTCTCCCTGCCGGAGGAGTGGCGCCGCTACTTTTCCGCCCTCGCCCTGGAGGCTTCCCGAAGAGAACCCCTCGAGGACGGCCGACGAGCCACCCCCGCTCCCCTGGCCGAGGCGGTGGACCTGGCCTTCCTCCTCAAGGTGGAGCGCCTGGTTCAGGCCTACAGGGAGCTTGGGCACCTGGCGGCCCGCATCGATCCCTTGGGGCGGGAGCGGCCGAGGCCCAAGGAGCTTTCCCTGGAGGCCCACGGCCTTTTGCGGGAGGATCTCTTTAGGTCCCTTCCCCCCTTCTTCGGTGCCCCCACCCTGGGGGACCTCCTGGGCCGCCTGGAGGAGGTTTACCTGGGCCCGGTGGGGTTTGAGGTGGTCCATACCGAGCCCGAGGAGCGGGCCTGGCTTCTTTCCCGCATCGAGGCCCCCTGGCCCAAGCCTCCCCGCGAGGTGCGCCGGCGCATGCTGGAGCGCCTCATGCAGGCGAGCCTCTTTGAAGCCTTCCTGCAGCGCAAGTACCTGGGGGCCAAGACCTTCAGCCTCGAGGGCCTGGAAGGCCTGGTCCCCCTTCTCTTGGAGGCGGTGGAGGAAGCCGCCCGCCACGGGGTCAGGGAGGTGGTCCTGGGCATGGCCCACCGGGGGCGGCTCAACGTCCTGGCCCACGTGGTGGGCAAGCCCTTTGAACGCATCTTCCGCGAGTTCGAGGAGATCTTCCCCGAGGGCTACTCGGGGGATGTGAAGTACCACCTGGGCTTCTCCAACGACCTCACCACCCCCTACGGGAAGGTGCACGTTTCCCTCAACTTCAACCCCAGCCACCTGGAGTTCGTGAACCCCGTGACCCTGGGGAGGCTTCGGGCCAAGCAGGACCGCTTCGGCGATCGGGAGCGGAAAAGGGGCCTGGCTATCCTGGTCCACGGGGACTCGGCCTTCATCGGGGAGGGCATCGTCCAGGAAACCCTTAACCTCTCCCGGCTTCCTGGCTACCGGGTGGGGGGGACCCTCCATGTGGTGGCCAACAACCAGCTGGGCTTCACCACCCTGCCTGAGGAGTACACCTCCTGCCGTTACCCCACGGACATCGCCAAGATGGTGGGGGCCCCCGTCTTCCACGTGAACGCCGAGGCCCTGGACGAGCTCTGGTTCGTGCTGGGCCTGGCCCTGGAGTACCGCCAGCGCTTCGGTAAGGACGTGGTCATCGACCTGGTGGGCTACCGCCGCCGGGGCCACAACGAGACGGACGAGCCCACCTTCACCCAGCCCCCCATGTACGCCCTCATCTCCAAGAAGCCCGAGCCCTGGAAGGTCTATGGGGAAAGGCTCCTTGCCGAAGGGGTGGTGGCGGAGGGGGAGCTTAAAGCCAAGGAGGAAGCCTACCTGGCGAACCTGGAGAGCGAGTTCGCCCGGGTCAAGGCGGAGCCAGGCCCCGTGGTGCCCCACGGCCTTTCCGGCATCTGGCAGGGGTACGTGGGTGGGCCCGACCACCTGGTGCCCGAGGTGGACACCGGGGTGCCCCTGGAGGCGCTAAAGGAACTCCTTCTCCGCCTGAGCACCGTGCCCGAGGGCTTCCAGGTGCATCCCAAGCTGAAGCGGTTCCTCGAGGCCCGAAAGGAGATGGCCGAGGCTAAGCGCCCCCTGGACTGGGCGGCGGCCGAGGCCTTGGCCTTCGCCTCCTTGGCCGCCGAGGGGCACCGGGTGCGCCTCACGGGGCAGGATGCCCTAAGGGGCACCTTCACCCAGCGCCACGCCGCCCTGTACGACTACCAGACGGGAAGGCCCTACATCCCCTTGCAGCACCTGGCCGAGGGGCAGGCGGAGGTGGAGATCTACAACTCCCCCCTCTCCGAGGCCGGGGTGCTGGGGTTTGAGTACGGGTACAGCATGGAGTACCCCGAGGCCCTGGTCCTCTGGGAGGCCCAGTTTGGGGACTTCGTCAACGTGGCGCAGGTCTACATCGACCAGTTCCTGGCCAGCGCCGAGGCTAAGTGGAACCGGCTTTCCGGCCTGGTCCTCCTCCTGCCCCACGGCCTCGAGGGCCAGGGCCCCGAGCACTCCTCCGCCCGGCCTGAGCGCTTCCTCCAGCTCGCCGCCCAGGACAACCTCCAGATCGCCTACCCCACCACCCCCGCCCAGTTCTTCCACCTCCTCCGCCGCCAGGTGAAGCGCCCCATCCGCAAGCCCCTCGTGGTCCTCACCCCCAAAAGCCTCCTCCGCCACCCCGAGGTGGTCTCCAGCCTGGAGGAGCTTGCCCAGGGGCGCTTCCAGAAGGTCATCCCCGAGAGGGTCAAGGGGGCGAGGAAGGTCCTTCTCACCTCGGGGAAGGTCTACTACGAGCTCCTGCAAAAGCGGAGGGAGGTGGGGGCGGAGGACGTGGCCTTGATCCGGCTGGAACTCCTCTACCCCTTCCCCGAGGCCGAGCTCAAGGAGGCCCTGGGCTTCTACCCCAAGAAGACCCCGGTGGTCTACGTCCAGGAGGAGCCGGTGAACCAGGGGGCCTGGTGGTACCTCTCCGCCCGCTTCTGCGGGGAGATCTACGGCCACCCCTTCAGCGTGGTGGCCCGGCCGGAGTCCCCAAGCCCCGCCGTGGGTTCCTCCAAGGTGCACAAAGAGGAGCAGGAAGCGCTTCTTGAGGAAGCCTTTAAGTGAGGAGGTAGACGGTGCAGGAACTGAAAGTGCCCTCCGTGGGCGAGTCCATCGTGGAAGTGGAGATCGGCGCCTGGCTGAAGAAGGAAGGGGAAGGCTTTGCCCAGGATGAGCCCCTGGTGGAGCTCATCACCGACAAGGCCACCCTGGAGCTCCCCGCCCCCTTTGCGGGAACCCTGGAGCGGATCCTGAAGCGCACCGGGGAAACCGCCAGGGTGGGGGAGGCCATCGCCCTCCTTAAGGCCTCGGGGGAGGGGCTTCCCCGGCCTGAGCCCGAGGCCGCGGTACCCCAGGCACCCGAGCCCCAGGAGCCCCTGGCCATGCCCGCCGCGGAGCGGGTTTTGCGGGAGGCGGGGGTATCCCCAGGGGAGGTGGTGGGCACGGGCCTGGGCGGGCGGATCCTCAAGGAGGACGTGGAGCGCCACCTGGAGGAGAGGGCCAAGCAGGCCCCGCCCCAGGCGGTGCCCCCCCGGATGCCGGAGCCCGCGCCGCTTCCCGCCCAACCCCCGGCCGACCGCCCCTGGCGGGTGAGCGAGGCGGTGCCCATGAGCCCCTTGCGCCGCCGCATCGCGGAGAGGCTCCTCATGGTGCGGCAGACCACCGCCATGCTCACCACCTTCAACGAGGCGGACATGTCCGCCATCATCGCCTTGAGGAAGGAGCTCGGGGAGGCCTTCCAGAAGAAGCACGGGGTGAAGCTGGGCTTCATGAGCTTCTTCGTGAAGGCGGTGGTCCAGGCCCTCAAGGAGATCCCCGAGCTCAACGCCGAGATCCGGGACAACACCATCCTCTACCACCGCTACTACGACATCGGGGTGGCCGTGGGCGGGGGAGAGGGGCTGGTGGTGCCGGTCATCCGGGATGCCGACCGGCTTTCCTTCGCCGAGATCGAGCGCCAGATCGCGGACTTCGCCGAAAGGGCCCGCACCAAGAAGCTGAAGCCCGAGGAGCTCATGGGGGGCACCTTCACCATCACCAACGGGGGGGTGTACGGCTCCCTCAACTCCACCCCCCTCCTCAACCCACCCCAGGTGGGCATCCTGGGCATGCACGCCATCCAGGAAAGGCCCGTGGTCCGGGAGGGGCAGGTGGTGATCCGGCCCATGATGTACCTGGCCCTTTCCTACGACCACCGCATCGTGGACGGCCGGGAGGCGGTGACCTTCCTGAGGCGGGTCAAGGAGCTGGTGGAAAACCCCGTGCGCCTGATGCTGGAGGTCTAGCGTGGAGGCCTACGACCTGTTGGTGATCGGGGCGGGGCCCGGGGGGTACGTGGCCGCCATCCGGGCCGCCCAGCTGGGGATGAGGGTGGGGGTGGTGGAGAAGGAGAAGGCCCTGGGGGGCACTTGCTTAAGGGTGGGGTGCATTCCCTCCAAGGCCCTTTTGGAAACCACCGAGCGCATCTACGAGGTGAAAAAGGGCTTGATCGGGGCTAGGGTGCAGGGCCTCGAGGTGGACCTCCCCGCCCTTCTCGCCCACAAGGACAAGGTGGTCCAGGCCAACACCCAGGGCATTGAGTTCCTCTTCAAGAAAAACGGCATCGCCCGCCATCAGGGCACGGCCCGCTTCCTCTCTGAGCGGAAGGTCCTGGTGGAGGAGACGGGGGAGGAGCTAGAAGCCCGCTTCATCCTCATCGCCACGGGAAGCGCCCCCCTCATCCCCCCTTGGGCGGAGGTGGATGGCAAGCGGGTGGTGACCTCCACCGAGGCCCTTTCCTTCCCGGAGGTGCCGGGCCGCCTCATCGTGGTGGGGGGCGGGGTCATCGGCTTGGAGCTGGGGGTGGTCTGGCACCGCCTGGGAGCGGAGGTCCTCATCCTGGAGTACCTGGACCGCATCCTCCCCACCATGGACGCCGAGCTATCCCGGGCGGCGGAAAAGGTCTTCCGGAAGGAGGGGCTTGAGATCCGCACCGGGGTCAAGGTGAAGGCGGTGCGCCCCGAGGGCCGGGAGGCCCGGGTGGAGCTGGAGGGGGGAGAGGTCCTCACCGCCGATAGGGTGCTTCTCGCCGTGGGCCGCAGGCCCTACACCGAGGGCCTGGACCTGGAGAGGGCAGGCCTTGCCACCGACGAGAAGGGGCGCATCCCCGTGGACGAGCACCTCAGGACCCGCGTCCTCCACATCTACGCCATCGGGGATGTGGTGCCGGGGCCCATGCTGGCCCACAAGGCCAGCGAGGAGGGGATCGCTGCCGTGGAGCACATGGCCAAGGGGTACGGCCACGTGGACTACCTGGCCATCCCCAGCGTGGTCTACACCCACCCCGAGGTGGCGGGGGTGGGGTACACGGAGGAGGAGCTCAAGGCGAAGGGGATCCCCTACAAGGTGGGCCGCTTCCCCTACTCCGCCTCGGGCCGGGCCCGGGCCATGGGGGAGACGGAGGGCTTCGTCAAGGTCCTGGCCCACGCCAAGACCGACCGCATCCTGGGGGTCCACGGGATCGGGGCCCGGGTGGGGGATGTCCTGGCCGAGGCGGCCTTGGCCATCTTCTTCAAGGCCAGCGCGGAGGACCTGGGCCGGGCCCCCCACGCCCACCCTTCCCTCTCCGAGATCCTCAAGGAAGCCGCCCTGGCCGCTTGGGAAAAGGCCATCCACATTTAGGGCGGGGAGAGGCTGAGGGTGAAGCGGTAGGGCCCGAGGCTCCAGGTGCCGAGGGCAAAGGCCAGGGGCATCTGGAGCCTGAGTCCCCTTTCCCGGTCGTGAACGGAAATGAGAAAGCCCGTGGCTTCCCCGGTGAGGGGGAAGCGGGCGGTTCCGTCCTTGTCGGTGAGGCGAGGGATCCCTTTGCCAGAGGGCATGCGGTTGGGGGCCATGGGTTGAAGGACCACAAGGATGCCTGGTGTGGGTGTTTCCCCAAAGAACACCCGCACTTCCAGTACGGGAGGGCTTAGGGGTTCCTCGGGGGGGCGGGGCCTGGGAATAGGGGCTTCCGGTTTTTGGGCCAGGGTCGCAGCGAAGACTAGGGCCAGGATCCAAGGTAGGAGGGAGGTTCTCCCCATGGGTTTCACCCAGCTAAAGAAGTTAGGCCTCGAGCCAACTAAAGCTCGAGGCCCATTCCTCCCTTACCGGCCTAAGAGTGTGTCCAGACTAGCCTTGGCATCCACAAGGCCATAGCCGTACTGGCCGCCTGCGGCATAATCGGGCTTCGCCGCTTGGCCGGTGAGCCGGGCGTTGGCTCCCTGTTCCAGGGCCAAGCGGATTTCCTCGGGGGTTGCGGTGGGTTTGGCGGAGAGGAGGAGGGCCACCACCCCGGTTACGTGGGGAGAGGCCATGGAGGTTCCCTGGAGGAAGGCGTAAGGGGTGGTCGGGTTTTGGGCCACGGGCACCGTGGAGAGAATGGCCGCTCCGGGGGCGGCGACGGTTACGTAGGGCCCCGCGTTGGAGAAACCTGCCCTTCGGTTGTCGTTGCTGGTGGCCCCCACTCCGATTACCCCGGGAAGTAGGGTGCTGTAAGAGACCGGATAGGAGGGGCGGTTGCCCGTGCGGTAGGAATTCCCAGAAGAGAAAACGTAGACCACGCCTTTCCTGGTTCCGTACTCCAGCACGTCCAGGAAAGCCTTGCTCCGGGCCCCTGAACCCCAGGAGTTGTTCACCACCTTAGCCCCGCAGTCGGCGGCATACTTGAGGGCCCGCACCAGCATGTAGTTGGTGCCACCAAAGTAGCCCAGACCCCGAAGGACCATGAGCTTGGCCTCGGGGGCTACCCCTACCACACCGATGCCGTTGACAGGAGCGGCAATGGTCCCCGCCACATGGGTGCCGTGGCCCCCCGAGTCGGAGGGATCGGGGTCGTCGTCCACGAAATCGTAGCCGTGCTCCCCAGGGCAGGTTTGGCTGTTGGGGTTGGGATTCTGCCAGAGGTTGGCGGCGAGGTCTGGGTGGTTTAGATCCACTCCCTCGTCCACCACCGCCACCACCACGCCTTGGCCCCGGTAGCCCTCGTTCCACACCTCAGGGGCCCGGATGCGGTAAAGGCCCCACAAGTAGGGCACATTCTGGTACTGGGTTCCATCCGCGCCCGTGGCCGCCAGGGGATCGCCAGGCGGCACCTGGACGAAGTAAGGGTCGGTCACGTTATCCGAGTACGCCTGCGTGCGAAGCCCTTGGGGTTTCCCAGGCAGACTTAAGGTGCCCAGGACTTCCTGGGCGGGGTTGGCCACCCAGTAGTTCGGCTCGGCGTACTCCACCCCGAGCCTGGACGCATAAGCGGCCACGTACGCTTCCTCTTGGCCCACGGGTACCTTGATTCGGGCCAGCTCACCCCAGGCAGGGTCGGAGAGGGCCTCGAGCCACTGGCTTTCCCCCAGGGGCGTGAGGCTTTGGGGGCTGAGGCCGGGGCGATATTTGACCAGGATCTCTCCCGCCACCGCAGGCCCTTCTCCGGTTTGGATAAGCCCCGGCTTCCCGGGAACCTGGCCCTGAGGGGCTTGGCTGCAGGCGGCAAGGAGGAGCGAAAGAATAAGAAGCCTTTTGCGCGTCCGCATCTTTATCCTCCTTACTGAACGGTGAAGGCGCGGGTTTCGCTCACGGACTCCCGGTAGCCGTTTTGCAGGAGCTTCTGGTAGGCCCCTTGGGGGATATACCCCAGGTTGTTCAGGAAGGCCTTAGCCAGCTCGCCCCTTTGCCGATTCACCGGGCTGGTCCGCAAGGGCTTTAGCCGTACCAGGTGCTCCCCATCCAGGTATAGCCGCGCCTGGAGGGCCGCAGGGTCCATGCCAATGTAGTCCAGCATCTCGGTCTGGTCGTCAGTGTAGACGTCCCAGAAGTAGGAAGCCCCGGTGGCGAGAGGGAAGGGCACGACGAGGGAGGTGTTTGGGGTGAAGCCTGCCCACACCAGGTTGCCGCCCTCGTCGTACACCGACACCACGTACACCTTGGCCCCGGCCACCGGGTTCCAGGTCAAGGTAGGGGTGGCTCCCAGGGTGGCTCCGTCTTCGATCCCCAGTTTGGGCGTGTCCAGGAACTGGACGGTAAGGGGATTGGCCAGGTTGGTGCCATCCCGCCAGTTTTGAGCTTGGGAAAGGTCGAGGACCTCGAGGGTGTTGTCGACGATTCGGAAGCGGATGGCGATGCTGGTTACCGCGATCTGCTGGGCGCTGGCCCCCGGGGGCAGCTTGTAGACCCGAAGGGTTTTGCTGGCCTGCCCGAAATAGTAATACTGGCCGAGCTCCACCTCACCGGAGTGGATGGCGTGGTTGAAGGTGGGGATGCTTACCGAGAAGGCGTTCCATCCCGGGCTGTTGGGATCGGGATTGTATTCGGAAAGCCCGGATAGGTCGTGGGTAACCTGGAGGGTGGTAACCCGGCTGGGGTTGGCTTGGGGGTCAAAGGCTTCCAGGACCAAATCCTGCTGCGTGAAGGAACTGTTCAGGTACACCCAGGCGTCGGGCACGTACTGGAAGTGGCTCCAGTAGTATTCGGTGGCCGTGTTGCAGTCCCCCGTGTCGGTGCCCGTGTAATTGCCCGCCCACACGCTTCCCGAGGCGGCGTAGAGGTTGTTGGTCGAACTTACCGGAATCAGGTACTGGCCGAGGCCGTTGGTGGTGACGGTGCGGAAGCCGCCAAAGACCACGAGGCCGTCCTCACAAGGTTTGGGAGGATTAAAGAGTTGAGTCAGGCTTCTCGGGGTAGAGCTGGCCACCGGCTGGCCTCCCAGGGTTACCGTACCGGTGAGGTAGCCAGTGCGTGCGGGATAGCCAGGAAGGATTCTTGAGGGAGGTGCGGGAAGGTAGATGTTCATTTCCGAGGCGGCCCCGTAGGGGGAACGGTAAGCGTTTAGGGGCACCTCTGCAAAGGTCAAGGCTGCCATCCCTTGGTCTGCAGGGGGAATGACGGTCAGAGAGAAGGTCTGGGCGTTGCCGGGTATTTGCAGGGAGAAGTGCCCGTCCAAGCTGGTGGTGGTCTCTACTTTCTGGGTTCCCACCTGGGCGATTACCCTTGCCCCGTGAACGGGCTGCCCCCCGGCGCTGGGGCTGGTGAAGACATTTCCCTGAAGGCCTTGGGGCGGTGGCGTACAGGCCCAAAGGCTCAGGAGGGCTGTGCCTATCGCTATGGGCCAGGTTTTTTTCATAATCCCTCCTTTCTGTTTACAGGGTAAAGATACCTGGATCAGAAAGGGCTGTCAAGGAGAAGGTGCAGAGCCAGGGGGAGTCCCGTATACTTATGCATACCCCCCTCGAGGGGGTAGACTAGGGGTTGGCATGAAGATCGTCCTGGCATACTCCGGCGGGCTGGATACCAGCATCATCCTCAAGTGGCTCAAGGAAACCTACAAGGCCGAGGTCATCGCCTTCACCGCGGACATCGGCCAGGGGGAGGAGGTGGAGGAGGCCCGGCAAAAGGCCCTCAGGACCGGGGCCTCCAAGGCCATCGCCCTGGACCTGAGGGAAGAGTTCGTGCGGGACTTCGTCTTCCCCATGTTCCGCGCGGGCGCGGTGTACGAGGGGTACTACCTTCTCGGCACCTCCATCGCCCGGCCCCTCATCGCCAAGTACCTGGTGAGGATCGCCGAGGAGGAAGGGGCGGAGGCCGTTTCCCACGGAGCCACGGGCAAGGGCAACGACCAGGTGCGCTTTGAGCTCACCGCCTACGCCCTGAAGCCCGACATCCGGGTGATCGCCCCCTGGCGGGAGTGGAGCTTCAAGGGCCGGCAGGAGATGATCGCCTATGCCGAGGCCCACGGCATCCCCGTTCCCGTGACCCAGGAGAAACCTTATTCCATGGACGCCAATCTCCTGCATATTTCCTACGAGGGAGGGGTCCTCGAGGACCCCTGGGCCGAACCCCCCAAGGGGATGTTCCGCATGACCGTGGACCCCGAGGAGGCCCCCGATACCCCGGAGTACGTGGAGGTGGCCTTTGAACGGGGGGATCCGGTGGCGGTGAACGGGGAAAGGCTTTCCCCCGCTGCCCTTTTGCAAAGGCTCAACGAGATCGGGGGCCGCCACGGGGTGGGCCGGGTGGACCTGGTGGAGAACCGCTTCGTGGGCATGAAGTCCCGGGGGGTCTACGAAACCCCGGGGGGGACCATTCTCTACCACGCCCACCGGGCGGTGGAAAGCCTCACCCTGGACCGGGAGGTGCTCCACCAGCGGGACCAGCTTGCCCCCAAGTACGCCGAGCTCGTCTACTACGGCTTCTGGTACGCCCCGGAGCGGGAGGCCCTCCAGGCCTACTTTGACCACGTGGCCCAGGCGGTCACCGGGGTGGCCCGGCTCAAGCTCTACAAGGGGAACGTCTACGTGGTGGGGAGAAAGGCGCCGAAAAGCCTTTACC
>Ga0101943_1001320_pt1 | contig 22693 bp, 15 predicted proteins | sample DewCreD2012metaG_5_FD_75244 | JGI IMG/M metagenome (GOLD analysis project Ga0101943, IMG submission 75244) | Hot spring sediment bacterial and archeal communities from British Columbia, Canada, to study Microbial Dark Matter (Phase II) - Dewar... ... | reverse complement strand
CCAACGCCGGCGCAGGCGGACCGCTCAAACTCCCAACCGTGTACGACGCATCGGTCAACTCGAACGTCACCGGCCCCGTCACACCCAACCGATAGAGCGCATCCACCGCATCCTGAATCGTCGCAAAGTTCCGCGGGCTGCCAGCGTTCGCAGTGCCAATGGTGTACGTGCCCGAAAGCCCGTCCCCAACAGTGAACGTCTGGCAGAGCGTGTTGTTCGTCGTAACCGGATCGCCCGGTGCACTGATCGTCACGCACACTCGGTGCAACCCCGTCTGCTGCGGCGTCCACGGATCATAGACCAAATCGGAGGTGTTCGGCGGTGTTGCAGAGATATCCGGCAGAATCTTGCTCGTCTGGAAGACTAAGTCCCAGCTAGAGCCGTTCCACCGCTCGACTGTGACCGTCGTCGGCACATCTGACTGATCGGCTGCGCCGTTGTTGCGGAAGCGCGCAATAATCGAGTATGGACGATTGACAACAGCATCGTTGCTACTCGATGTGGGCTTCAAAATCGCGTTCGTTTCCAGTTCGGTGTCATACTGGACGTCAAAGGTCCACGCAGTCTGCCCGGCTGGTAAGAGCGCTGCAATGACGTTGTTGTTCGTGTTCTGGTCAGTTGCATTGAGCAACTCCACCCATGCTTCGAAGGTGAACGTCCCTGCAGTCAAGGAGTTGAACGGACTAAAGTTCGCGGTGTACGTTTGCCCCGTTGCCAGCCCTGGCGTTTGGTTGTACACAATCGTATCCGGTCCCTTGACGATCTGCCCCTGATATTTCACTTGGGCGATGACGCGGAAGTTCGTTGCATTGTTCAAGCCAATGTTCTGAACTCGCACCGCAATGGGTATGTTGACACCCCGCAAATACTTGTATGGCGGCCGCCGTGGTGCGATGATTTCGGCAAGCGCAATATCGTTGCTGTATGCGATCACGAACTGCTTACTCCACACCTGCGTGTAGTTGATCGAGGGCAAGCGGTACTCTGCTTCGACTCGATACGCGCCACCGACTGCAAGCGTTGTCTGGAGCGTGCCATTCCCAATTTGCCCATTCCCACCGCCGAGTGGACCAGTCGAGAAATTAAATGTCCGCGTCACCAACCCCGATACCCCCGAGACCGTGATGACGGTATCGTTGACGTTGGCAGAGTTCAGCGCGCGATAGACAACGTTCGTCGAGGGCAGCGGACCGACGATCTTGTACTTGATCTGGACGGTTTGCCCGCTCGGCACGCGGAATGTCAGCGATGGCTTCGGGAAGCTGCTGCTGGAGCCATCGTAATCACTGTCGGTGCGCAGGATTCGCCGTGGATCCACATCGTCCGGGAACGACGCTTCAATTCCGCTCAGAACTGAAAAGCGCATGTTCGGACGAAGCGCATAGTATCCGAAGCCAGTTGCTTGGTTGCAGGTGTTGCAATTGAGATCGGCGAAGTAGTAGAGCGTAGCATTGTAGCCGACTGTCGTCATATACACGCCACAGTTGAGGGTGTAGCCACAGCATGTCCCACAGAATCCACTCGGAATTTGGGAGCAAACTTCGACCAGCAAATTCGAGGTTCCATCCCACAAGAATGGCGTGGAAAACTGGTGTTTATTCCATCCCATAGTCGGGATGCCAATATCCTGCGGACCGAACACCGTTGTTGTGCCGGTATAGTATGCTGTTGAGGTAAAGCTGCTGAAGTTGACGTTCGCCATCTTGATCGTGAACGCCGGTATTGCATCTCCCTGGACGCTACAGACATTGAACGAGAGCGCAACAATCTGCCCTGGGGGCATTCCCGCAGCGGTCAGTTCCGAAGCTGGGATGATGTACTGTGTGCGCCAGCCACTGTACCAGCGGGAGTAGGGCGTCAGTCCGGTGTATGCCGTTCCTCCTCCAAGACACGATGTTCCCGTACCCACATCAATGTCCAGTTGGGCAAGAGCAGTTGTTGGCAGCAGCATTGCAAGCAGTGCAAGGCTCGCTCGAACGAAAGAAACAAACTGTTTCATGGCAGAACCCTCAAGGGTAGTGAGACAAAAGCAACACACATGATTGTCACAGGAAAGCGATGTGGCAACAATAATGCACCAGTGCGTAACGTTGTTTCACTTCGGACCCAACGCCGCAACCGCAAACTTACAACGCCGCATGGAATTACTGCACGAGGTCGCTGCAAATATTACTTCTCTCCGGGCTGAGATTGAACGTGTTGCACAGCATGCTGGCCGAGTCCCTTCGGCGGTAACTATTGTTGCTGTCGGGAAAGGGCATGGACCAGATCGCATCGCTGCTGCTGTCGAGGCGGGGCTTGCAGACATTGGCGAAAACTACGCGCAGGAGCTCATCGCAAAACACCGCGCGTTGGAGCATCTGCCCATACGCTGGCACTTCGTCGGCCGACTCCAATCGAACAAAGTCAAAGCAATCGCGCCACTGGTGCATCTGGTGCACTCGCTCGACCGAGAAAGCATTGCGCTCGAGCTGGAGCGCTCCGTAGCACGGCTGGGACGGCGCATCGCGGTGCTCATCCAGGTCAATACATCCGGCGAGCCGACCAAAGGGGGCGTCCCACCGCACGCCGCGCATCAGTTGCTCAGGAGCATCCTCGGACTCAAGCATTTGGAACCTCGCGGACTCATGACACTCGCTGGGCTTGGCGAAAGCCCCGACCGCGTGCGGCAGGAGTTCCGCCTACTGCGAACCCTCCGCGACGAACTTGCCCGTGACTTTGGCTTGGAACATTTCACCGAGCTTTCGATGGGCATGTCCGGCGATTATCCCATCGCAATCGAAGAAGGCGCAACGCTGCTCCGCATTGGTACCCGCATCTTCGGTGAGCGTCCTGCAACGAAGTAGATGCACGATTGCCCGCGAGGTGTTCGTCTCCTGCATCCGTCCACACCATGCTCTTCTGCCGATGTTTCTCCGCACAGCGCTGTTCTGCATCATCGCATCCGCAGTTGCCAGTTCCCAACAGCTTGCCACAATAACCGGACACGTTCGCGATCGCTCCACCAAAGCGCCGATCAGCTATGCAACGGTGAGCCTCTCCCGAAGTGGCGATACCTCCGCGCGACCCATTCGCGGTGCGCTCACGCTCAAGGATGGAACCTTCCTGCTCCGAAATGTCCCGCCAGGACTCTACCGCCTCCGCGTGCGACTGGTTGGGTATGCGATTGCAACGAAGGACTCGATTCGCGTGGACGGGAGCAACCGTAGTCTGGATGTCGGGACGATCTTCCTCGAACAAGAAGCGATTGCTCAGCGCGCGGTCGAGGTGAGCGCTGAACGCGAACTTCTCCAGTTGGAACCTGACCGACGAGTCTATAACGTCGGCAAAGATCTTACCGTCGCTGGTGGCAGCGCAGCCGACGCACTCCAGAACGTCCCTGGCATCACCGTTGATCAAGACCGCACCGTTCAGCTTCGCGGTTCGAGCAACGTCACCATTTTGGTTGATGGCAGGCCGACCGTCCTCACCGGCGGCGACCGCAGTGGCGGCACTGGACTGGACAACATCCCTGCCGATGCAATCGAAGCAGTGGAAATCATCACAACACCGGGTGCCGCCTACGATGCAGAAGGTGCTGCCGGCATCGTCAACATCATCCTCAAGCGCGAACGTCGCCAGCCACTGAGCGCGTTTGGAAGCCTCACCGTCGGAACTCGCGACAAGTACACTGGCTTTGCATCCGTCGGGCTGCGGCCAAGCGATGCCATCCGGCTCGATGGCTCCTGGAGCACCTCGCTGCAGAACTACGACTTCGACCGGCATATCGAGCTTGTGCCTCACGTACCATCGCCCTCGTACCCTGGCCTCGTAAGCGGCACCAGACCGGTCCGCACGCTGACGCACTCGCCGCGTCTGAACCTCGAAGCCGACATCGCTGGCGGCACTCTCTCAGCGACTGTCGGTGGCATGCTGCAGCACCAGCGAACATCCTCAAATCTCAGCTACGACTACTTTGAGCGCACCCAGATGAACGGCACGCTCGAAAGTATCCCACTCGGACAGCGCGACCTGCGCAGCACCATCCAACACGACACTACCGCAGGTCTCGACGCAGCAATCGGCTACCGGCGCGCCATCGGTGATGCGTGGAAAATTTCAACCGACCTTCGCTACTTTGCCAGCACGACTTCCTCAGGCCTCGATGGCTGGCTCTACTCCCCTCGGGATGCAGCACCACCGACCTTTGCTGCATCTTGGTCCTCGCACCAGCGCATCGCTTCAGCGCAAGGCGATGTTACCTACAACCTCCCCAACAGCGCTGAGCTTGCCGCAGGCATCAAAGCAAGCTGGCGCCAGCTCGACGGCGACCAACGCAGCACCGCCGATTCAACCGATCCACTGGCACACGCGCTCCAAGGCGCAACACGCGCAACAACGACAGAAACAATCACCGCAGCATACGCCCAGCTGAGCATGCCGCTCGGCGGATTTCAAGTAGTTGCAGGGCTCCGCGCGGAAGCGACTGCCTTCGATGCAACGGTCGCCGACACTCTCGCTGCGCGTATGCGGTACTGGAACCTTTTCCCCACCGTGAGCGCCACCTATGCACTCAGCCAGCTCTCGCGGCTGAGTCTCCGGTACTCGCGTCGCATCAGCCGTCCGCAGAATGAAGCACTGACACCGATCGTCCGCTTCGACGACCCCTACAATCAGCGAACGGGCACCCCGACACTGCGCCCGGAGCTTGCATCCTCGCTCGAACTGGGCGGCTCGTTTGTGTTGCCGTGGGCAACGATTGCACCGACGCTCTACTGGCGTTCGAGTACCGACGCAATGGGGCGCTACCGCACCTTTGATACGGCCACGAACGTTACGCGCCTTGTCTTTGCAAACTGGGACCGTGTTACCGCCACCGGCGGCGAACTCCTCATCCAGGCACCGATTGCCTCGTGGTGGCGGAGCACCGTGAGCGGAAGCATCAACTACCAACGCATCGAGGCAGGTTCGATCGCCCCGGGGCTCTCCAACAGCGGGTGGAGCGCGACGCTCAACTGGCAGAACGTCTTCGTGCTCGGCGATGGCTGGAGTGGGCAAGTCAGCTATAACCTGCGCCGCATTGGCCCAATCGCTCAAGGAACCATCGGCACTATCCGAGCTGGGGAGATTGCACTCCGCTACGAGTTCCTCGGCGGCAACGGCTCGGTCGCACTGCGCATCTCCGATCCACTCGACGAGCGTGTCTTTTCGATCGCCATGCGCACTGCGGACTTCGACCAAGACCTTCGGTTCAAGCGCGAATCGCGGATCGCGTTCTTGACGCTTTCGTACCTCTGGGGAAGCGGCTCCCCGCACGATGGCACACCGCCCCCGCCGCCGTCGGACGAGATGTAACTGCTCAGCGACAATTCAATGCATGCGCTCTACTGCTGCTTCGCCTGTGGACGCAGAACGTAGAGCGCCTCCAGTGCAAGCAGCTCCGCCAGCGGCGTCCGCCAGAGCACCCGCGGCAGCTTCAGCGACGGCAGTCCAAATTTGAAGCGGAAGACTGGCCGCAACAGGTAGAGCTGTTTGTGCACGATCTCAATGCTGCAGCGCGCAAGAGCATGTTCGAACTTCCCGATTGTGAGCGCAATCTCCCGAAGTCGTTGCACTTCCTCCTGGTCCGCCGGACGCGCGCTCTGCCGAACAATCCACGCAAACAAGCGACGAGGCACCAGATGCACCCACGGCAGCGATCCCAGCCGCGTCTGGAGCAAGTGCTGGTGCCCTCCGAACGGCGACAGATACGGCGGGAACGTCACCAGCACTGCCCCGCCAGGAGCCAGCAGCGTTTCCACGACCGCAAGCGCACGCTCGGTATCCTCCAAGTGTTCGATGACATCACGCATCAGCACCAGATCAAAGCTCGCTCGCCACGTGGGCGGGATTGGTTCGCGGAGTAAATCGCACCGCTCCAGCTGGAGCGAAAGCCCGCAGGCAGCAGCCACGCGCCGACCAACATCAATGCGGTAGTCGGAAATATCTGCCCCGACCGCCCACGAGGCTCCTGCGCGTGCGAATGCGCCGAGGACGCCTGCTTCGCCGCATCCGAACTCGAACACTCGCATTCCTGGTGAAAAGCACCCCCACGAACGCATCAAGGGGACGAGCACCTGCTCGCCCAACAAGAACTGGTAGCGCCAGTAGTAGCGCTCATGCGGCGCAAAGTCAGGGGACCGTTCGACTCGTTCGAGAACCGTCACGGCGGAAACGCCTCGCTGATGAGTGATGCGGCAAAATTAGCCGCGTGCAGGAACCGTGCTCTCTGCTTTACCACCGCTTGTGTGTTCCGGGGAATCCTTTGCTACGATGCGATGTTTGCACTCTCGCGTACCATCAACCATTGTGTGGAACTATGCCTGTTGCGCTCATCACCGGTGGAAATCGCGGTCTTGGATTTGCGCTCGCTCGCGAGCTTGCCGAACGCGGATTTACTGTGCTCATCGGCGCGCGTGATGCCGCACGCGGTCAGCACGCAGCCGACACACTCCGCGCTGCCGGCTACGAGGCAGATTGGCTCGAGCTCGACATGGAGCGTCCAGAAACATTCGGTGCAGCAGCAGATGCGATTGCTGCACGCTTCGGTGTGCTCGATGTCCTGGTCAACAACGCAGGGGTGATGCTTGAATCGAGCGAGTGGAACGTCAACACAACGACGACTATTCCCCCCGACGTCCTGCGCCGCACGTTTCAAATCAACTTCTTCGGTGCAGTCGAGCTTACCCAGCGCCTCCTACCGCTGCTCCTTCGCAGCAGCGATGGGCGAATCGTCAACGTCTCGACGATCCTGGCATCGCTGGAGCTGCATGCGACACCAGGTTCGAACACGTATGAAACGAAAACGTTCGGCTACAACAGCTCGAAGACCGCGCTCAATGCATTCACGGTGCATCTTGCGCACGCGCTCCGCTCCACGTCGGTGAAAGTCATCGGCGTCCATCCTGGATGGGTCAAGACCGAGCTTGGCGGCAAAGGAGCGCTCATCACACCGGAGCAGGCAGCGCGCCCGATCGCGGAGTTGATCGTCGCACCGGATCCTCCAACCGGCGTGGTGCTCTTTCGTGGGAAGCCCTTGCCGTGGTAGATGCCCTCAGAGCAGCTTCACTTTGGGGAGCGAGGGGATGTAGCGGTGGTAGTAGAGCATCTCCAGCGTCGTCGCGAGCGCTGCTTTGACGTCGTCGTCCCAGCGCCACTGGAGGTAGCCGCCGGAGTCGAGATACTCCCGCTGCTGAAGCTCGTCGCCTGCGAGCGCGGTTGTAATACTGGGGACGTCGAACTCTTCGGCAAGGTCGGAGCGGCACACCCAGACGCCAATTGGCAGACTGCACTCGCAGGCCAGCGCCCATTCCTCCGTCAGGTCAATTGCAGCGGGGTGTTCGGGGAAGTCGCCGGCATCGTTCCATGCGATGACGGTATCAGCGCCGTCGAGCGTTGCACTCGGCTTGAGCCGAAGCTCGTGCTGCTCGGCTAACAGGAGCAGACCGATCGTCGTCAAGAAATCATCTGGTTCGGGCGCAAAGTAGGTACGCGGCTCGTGGAGTCCGCGGCGAAAGCGTATCGAAGCAAGCGCGGTGTTTTCGGTGGCAACAAGGCAGGTGGTGCCGACGACGTGGTAATCGCTCAGCGACGGGGCGCTGCCGTAACCGAGCGGCGAGATGAGCGCCAGCTCTGCGCGTGCAGTGCGCAGCAGCATTTCGCATTCTGCTTGCGGCGCACGGATGATCGTGTGGTCGCCGACCTGGCCAGTACAGAGCCGATCGAAGATGCTGCGGCTCGGGAGCGCTATCCGCATTGCGACACTCCGTTGGAGAACCACCGTCCAAGCGCGCTCGGGAGCATCGCGCGCCAGGTTGGCCAGTCGTGCATGTACTCAGGTCCCCAGATGTCCACGTAGTTGGGAATGCCTTTGGCACCGAGAATGTGCCCCATGCGAATCGAGCTTTCCGGATGCTCGTAGGGACCTTGCCCCGTCATGAAGTACACGTGCCGCTTCGCACGCAGCATCGGCAGCCAGTAGTCATCGTTGAGGTTCGGCAAATAGTGCACCGGCGAGTTGAAGTAGCAGTTGTCATCCCAGTAGCCGCCGGTGTACCAGGACAGATCGTAGGTTCCGCTCATTGCAATTGTGCCGTCAAAAAGGTCGGGGCGGCGAAAGAAGCTGTTCGCTGCGTGGTAGGCGCCGAGCGACACTCCGCTCGTGATGATGGGAACGCGCCCGCGGCAGTCGTTCCAGATGAAGGGGACGACTTCCTCGGCGACGTAGGTGTTGTATTGCTGGTGGCGGATGGCTTTCTCGCGTGGATGCATGCGGTCGTTGAGCCAGCTTTCGCTGTTGATGCTGTTGATGGAATAGACCTTCAGCGTGCCCTGCTCAATGAAGGGGCGAATTGCCTCGATGAGATAGAAACGTTCGTATTCGAGGTAGTCCGCCGCAGCGCTTGGGAAAAGGAGCAACGCAAAGCCGTAATGACCGTAGGCGACAAGCTCCATGTTCTTCCGCAGGTGCGGACTCCACCACGTGTAGATGTCTCGGCGCATGGAGGAATGGGAAAAATTCAACACAGCGCGAAAATAGAGCCCTACCGGCTGCTGCGCTGGTACGTGCCGATAAGGACTGCTTCCGCAAGGATGTGGCCACGCATTGCTGTTTCCAGCTCGGCTTTCGTCGGCTTGTCGAGTTCGAGGAGTGTATCGAGTGCGTAGAGCTTGAAAAAGTAGCGGTGTCGTCCGATCGGCGGGCAGGGGCCACCGTAGCCAGTGCGTTTCCAATCGTTGATGCCTTCGCGGGTGCCGTGCGGAAGTTGGTCGCTCCGGACGCCCTCGGGGAGTGCGGTCGCCGTCGGCGGGATGTTGAAAAGCACCCAATGCACCCACGTCCGCCGAGGTGCGCGTGGATCGGGAGCATCGGGGTCGTCCACGATGAGCGCCATGCTCTTTGTGCCCGGTGGGACGCCATGCCACTGGAGCGGCGGCGAGACGTCCGCGCCTTCACACGTGTACGTGCGCGGGATTGCGCCGTTATGCGGGAATGCGGGCGAGCGAAGTTCCATCGTTCCACCTCCGATGAGTGCAACAACGGCTGTGACAATTGGCAGAAGCATCGCGGGTTCCTCGAAGGTTGTGCGGCAGCGGTGCGTGCGAAAATAGGAGTGCGCCGATGGGCACTGTGCCTTGACGAGAACATCATTCTCGAGAGAGAATGCATCGTCTGCTGAGGACTGAGCTTCGCACGATGATGCACACTGAAGGTACTGCGTAATTTCGTTCGGCATAGGTGACTGCTCGGCGCGTTCCGCAGGACGCAAACAGGCGCTACCATTCCAACGACGTTGGACCTCCAGGAGTTTCGATGCCGCAGATTTACGACAATATCCACCTCCACCTCATCGATGGGCTGCGCCAATTTGCCGGCGCTGCCCAGTCGTGCGCATTCTGCGTCGGCTACCTCAACCTGCGCGGATGGGATCAATTGGCCGACCTCGTGGACACGTTACCTGGCGGGACAGAAGATGCCGCCTGCCGCCTACTCGTCGGCATGCACCGCCCGCCCGAAGAGGAGATGAAAGCTCTCGCCGGCCTCAAGCGCAGCGATGTAATCGTGGACGGCCCTACGCTCGCACAGCTCAAACGCCGCGTGACCGAGAGCTTCAAGCAGCAACTCGAGTTCGGCGTGCCGTCCGATCAGGCGGAACGCACGCTGCGCCGACTGGCTGAGCAGCTCCGCGCGCGCAAAGTCTTCCTCAAGGCCTTCCTACGTTATCCCTTGCACGCCAAGCTGTACCTTGTTCGGCGCAACGATCCCGTCACTCCCCTCATCGGCTTCGTTGGCAGCAGCAACCTCACACTCGCCGGACTTTCGCAGCAGGGCGAGTTGAACGTGGATGTGGTCGAGCAAGATGCCGCCAAAAAACTGCAAGCCTGGTTCGACGACCGCTGGCGTGATGAGCTGGCCGTGGACTTGAGCGACACGCTCGCCGAGCTGATCGAGACCAGTTGGGCGCGCGCCGATCTGGTCCGCCCCTACCTGGTCTATCTCAAGATCGCCTACCACCTCTCGGAAGAAGCGCGCCAGGGCGAACGCGAGTTCCGCCTCCCGCGCATCTTCAGCGAGAAAGGTACGCCACTGCTCGATTTTCAGGAACGAGCCGTCTCGCTTGCGGCGCACTACCTCTACCGCCGTGGCGGCGTCTTGCTCGGCGATGTCGTGGGACTGGGCAAAACGCTCATGGCTACCGCCATTGCCCGCATCTTCCAAGAGGACGACCAGAGCAACACGCTGGTCGTGTGCCCGCCGAAGCTCGCGCCCATGTGGGAGCAGTACCTGCAGACCTATGAAATCAACGGCCGCGTACTCTCGCTCGGCAAAGTCATCGAAACGCTGGGGCGCGACGACGCGCCGCGCTACCGGCTGCTCGTCATTGACGAAAGCCACAACCTGCGCAACCGCGAAAGCAAGCGCTACCGCGCCTTGAGCGACTACATCGAACGCAACGAGCCGCGCGTGCTACTGCTCACCGCCACGCCGTACAACAAGCACTTCAGCGACCTCGGTAACCAACTGCGCCTGTTCCTCGACGAAAACCAGGATCTGCACGTGCGCCCCGAACGCTTCTTCCAGGCGTGGGCAAAGCTCGGAAAGAACGAGATGGACTTTGTCACGCAATTTCAGACCTCGCCGCGCTCGCTGCGCGCCTTCGAGCAAAGCCCATTCCCAGAAGATTGGCGCGACCTGATGCGGCTGTTCCTGGTGCGGCGCACGCGCCAGTTCATCATCCGCCACTATGCCCAGTTCGACGAGCAAAAGCAGCGCTACTACGTCCTGCTCGGCGGCAAGCCCGCCTATTTCCCCACTCGCGTGCCGAAGCGGCTTGCCTTTACGATTGCCGAAAACGACCCCACCGACCAGTACGCGCGCCTGCTTCGCGAAGACGTCGTGCAAGTGATCGAAAGCCTCGCGCTGCCACGCTATGGGATGGCGCAGTACCTTGTCGCTGATGCCGATCGCCGTGCGAAAGGCGATGAAAAGCGCATCCTCGACAACCTCAACCGCGCGGGCCGTCGCCTGATCGGCTTTTGCCGCACGAACCTTTTCAAGCGGCTCGAATCGAGCGGCTCGAGCTTCCTGCTCTCCGTGCACCGGCACATCCTGCGCAACCTCGTCACGCTCCACGCGCTCGAAAAGGGGCTACCGGTGCCCATCGGCACGCAGGACGCCGCGCTGCTGGACACGGCCGTCAGCGATGCCGACGAAGAGTTCGCGGTCGCTGAGGAAGACATTGCCGCACCGCTCGACGAAAGTGCTACCGAGAGCGCAACAGCAGGAGCCGCTCAAAACTCAGTGGCAGCCGTCAAAGCGCGCGCTGCCGCTGTGTACGAGACCTACGCCCAGCAATTCCGCGACCGCTTCGATTGGCTCGATGCGAAATTCTTCCGCCCTGAACTCCGGCAAGCCCTCGAAGCCGACGCCACTGCGCTGCTCGGCATCCTCGCACGCATTGGTGCGTGGGACCCCACCCGCGATACCAAGCTTGAAGAACTCACCAGGCTGCTGACCACGCAGCACGCCGGCGATAAAGTGCTCATCTTCACGCAGTTCGCCGACACTGCGCAGTACTTGAAGCGCGAGCTGAGCAGGCGCGGTGTCCGTGATCTCGAGGTCGTGACCAACCACACCGGCGATCCGGTCGCGCTGGCGCGCCGCTTCAGCCCCAGTTCCAACGGCGGCCTGCGCGCAGGCGAACAGGAGCTTCGCATCCTCATCGCCACCGATGTCCTCGCCGAGGGTCAGAACCTGCAAGACGCCCACGTCATCGTCAACTACGACCTGCCCTGGGCGATCATTCGCCTCATCCAGCGCGCCGGCCGCGTGGACCGTATCGGCCAACAGCACGACATAATCCTCGTTTACTCGTTCCTCCCTGCCGATGGGGTCGAGCGCATCATCCGGCTGCGCCAGCGACTTTTCCGCCGGCTTCAGCAAAACCAGGAAGTCATCGGCACCGACGAAACCTTCTTCGGTGAGGAGGCTGCAGGTAAGCTGCGCGATCTCTACACCGAAAAAGCCGGGACGCTCGACGACGACCCATCCGACGAGGACATTGACATGGCCAGTCTGGCGCTGCAAGTTTGGAAGAGCGCCTCTGCTGCCGATCAAAAGGAAGCCGTGGCACTGCCGCCCATCGTCTCTGCCACACGCGCGCTCCCCGAAACCGCCGATCCAGCCCAGCATCCGCCCGGCGTGATCACCTACCTGCGCTACCCCGATGGCACCGACGCCCTCGTGCGCGTGGACCAGCGCGGTGCGCTCGTGTCGCAGTCCATCTCAGCCATCTTCAGCGCGGCTGCCTGCGCGCCAGACGAGCCGCCGCTGCCGCGTGCAGAAAACCATCACGCGCTTGTCGCCCGCTGCGCAGAACTCGCCACCGACGAGCAAACCGCCCTCGGTGGCCAGCTCGGTTCGCTGCGCAGCGTCCGCCGCAAGCTCTACGAGCGGCTCAAGCGCTATCGCGAGCAACTTCAAGCCAAGCCCACGCTCTTTGCCCGCGAGACGCTCGAGCAGCTCAATAGCGTGCTCGACCTGCTCTGGAAATTCCCGCTCCGGCGAGCAGCACAGGATGCTATCAGCCGGCAGATGCGGCTCGGCATCACTGACGAAGCATTGCTCGAGCTGGTGCTGCGCCGCGCCGCCGACGAGAACCTCTGTGAAGTGACCGCCGAAGAGACCCAAGCGCCAGCCGAACCGCGCATCATCTGCTCGATGGGCTTAGCGGCAGCTTCACCAATGGCAACAACCACGGGAGATGACAAGCAATGAACACCCTTCTCCAACGCATCCACTCGTGCCTGAACGCCGCCGGCTCGCCGCAGAAACTCAGCGAGCTATTCTGCCAAACCCTCCACTGGAGCGCGCCGCGCGGCTTGATGTCGCGCACGCTCGATCTTGGCGCGCCCATCAGAGCGAGCATCACCCTCGATCCGGTGGCGCAGCTTTCGGGTTTGCCGGTCTATCGCGTCGTCTGGCCTGGGGATCGGCTTCCGGGAATCACCGCCCGCCGCGCCGTGCAGCGTGCGCTCAAGGCCACTCACGCCGAGCACCTCCTCTGCTACGTCACCCAAGACGCCCGCCAGCTTGCCTTCACCTGGGCACGCGAGCGATCCGACGGCAAAATCGAACTCCGCACGCTGCCCTACGAAGCTGGCTCGACAGCCCGCACCACCATTGAACGCCTGGGCGAACTGGCCTTCAGCCTCGACGAACTGACGCACGGCGAGCCGCCCATCACCGCCGTTACCGATAAGCTCGACCGCGCCTTCGATGTCGAGACGGTCACCCGGCGATTCTTCGACGATTACAAAAAAGTCTTCGCCACGCTGCAACGCCAGCTCTTCAGCGCAACAGCCGACAGGGTCTGGGCGCACGATTACGCGCTGCAACTGCTCAACCGACTGATGTTCCTCTACTTCATCCAGCGCAAGCGCTGGCTCGGCGACAACCCAAACTTCGTTGCCGATTTTTGGCGCGCTTACAAAGATTCAAACCAACCCGCCGACAGCTTCTTCGAGCGCTGGCTCTCCGTGCTGTTCTTCGAGGCATTCAACAACAAATTCCACGGCGGCCACCGGCATTTCCCCGAAGAGATTCGCTCGGCACTCCAGCTTGCGCCCTATCTCAACGGCGGACTCTTCACGCGCAACCAGCTCGACGATGCCTACAGCGTGACGTTGCCCGACGCGTTCTTCGCCACGCTCTTCGATGAGTTCGACGGCAGCAGTCCCGGCTTCCTCGAACGCTACAACTTCACCATCGCCGAATCCACCCCGCTCGACATCGAGGTCGCCGTTGACCCCGAAATGATCGGCAAAGTCTATGAAAGCCTGGTCAACATCACCTCCGAGGGAATCGTCGAAGAAGACCAGCGCGGCTCGGCCGGCATTTTCTACACCTCGCGGGTCGAGATTGACCTGATGTGCCGCCTGGCGCTCGTGGACGCGCTGGCCAATCGGCTCGGCGCGGACAAAAAACCGCTGCTCTACGACACCGTCTTCGCCTACGAACCAGCCGAGAAAGACGCCGCCGACGCCGCGCTCGCCGCGCACAATCTCTGGCCTGAACTCGATCGGCACCTGCGCGACCTCACCGTCTGCGATCCCGCTTGTGGCTCCGGATCGTTCCTGATCGGCATGCTACTTGTCCTGGACGACCTTCAGGCGCGCGCCAATGCCCAGCTGGGCCGCGAGGAAACCCCCTACGAACGCCGGCGCCGCATCATCGGCGAGCAGCTCTACGGCGTGGACGTGATGGACTGGGCCGTCCACGTGGCTGAACTGCGCCTCTGGCTCCAACTCGTCGTCGAAACCGACCTCGAACCCGCTGAGCTCAAATTCCGCCCTCTCCTGCCTAACCTCTCCTTCAAAATCCGCTGCGGCGATAGCCTGGTGCAGGAAATCGGCGGCATAGACTTCGGTCTCCACCGCGCGCATCTGGACATCTCGCCTCATCTCAAAGGCCGCCTCACCCAGCTCAAAGGCAAAAAACTCCGCTTTTACCAGGGCGAACAAGGCTTGCGCGAAACCGACATCAAAAAAGAAGAACTCGATCTTTTCCGCGACATCCTCGACCACAAACGACACGCGCTGCAAAACCACATCGCCGCGTTCACCCGCCAGATCGAATCGCCGGCCGAGCAAGTCGCGCTGCCGGGAATGGACGCCCCCACCGATCGGGCTGCACATCAACGCCGCCTCGAGCAGCTCCGCGCCGAACGCGAGGAGAAGCAAGCCGAACTCGCCCGCATCACCAGCGCGCTCGGTGCGCTCCGTAGCGCGCAGCAGGTCCCCTTTGTCTGGGACATTGCCTTCGTGGAAATCTTCGAGGGGGACAAAGGCGGCTTCGACATCGTCATCGGCAATCCGCCCTATGTGCGCCAGGAAAAGATCGCCCCGCCCACGCTTGATCCCAACGACTTCGGTGGCGAAACGTCCGACCGCTGGAAAGAGCAGAAGAAAGCCTACAAAGCCAAACTCCAGCAGTCCGTTGCCGCCGCCTGGCCGCGCTTCTTCCGCTACAGACCCGGTAGAGCCGACTTCCGCAAGCTCGACGGCAAAAGCGACCTCTACATCTACTTCTACCTGCACGGGCTAGCGCTGCTCAACCCGCAAGGCAGCTTCTGCTTCATCACCTCCAACTCCTGGCTCGAGGTTGGCTACGGCGCAGACCTGCAGGAGTTCCTCCTCAAACACAGCCATGTCAAGTTCATCCTCGACAACGAGCGCAAGCGCTCGTTTGCGCAGGCCGACGTCAACACGATCATCGCCCTGCTCGCTCCGCCCGACGACCGCCGCGAAACCGGCCTCGACCAGACCGCACGCTTTGTCATGTTCAAAGCCCCCTTCGAGGACATCCTCCGCGCCGACGTCTTCAAACAGATCGAAACCGCCGCCGAACGCCGCGCCACCGACCAGTGGCGCATCTGCGTCTGCCCGCAACGCCAACTGCTCGAAGAAGGCCTGCAGCCCGACGATACCGACGAGGACGCCGACCAGCCCAAAGCCACAGCAAAGAAATCGCGTGGCCCGCTCATCAAAACTGCCCGCTACATCGGCAACAAATGGGGCGGCAAATACCTCCGCGCCCCCGACATCTTTTTCACCATCCTCGAAAAGGGCAAAGGCAAGCTCGTCCGCTTGGGCGACATCGCCGAGGTGCGCTTCGGCATCAAGACCGGCGCCAACGAGTTTTTCTATCTCGACGACGAAAAAATCCGCCAGTGGGGCATTGAGCCGGAGTTTCTGAAGCCCGTCATCAAGAGCCCGCGCGAGTGCCGCTCGATCGTCATTCGGCCTGAAGATCTCAAGTTCAAAATCTTCATGTGCCACAAGGACAAGAACGAGCTGCGCGGCACAAACGCCCTCGAATACATCAAATGGGGCGAATCACAAAAGTTTCACTTGCGCCCAAGTTGCAGGGGACGGCAGAGGTGGTGGGATGTGGGGTTGCGACCGAAGGCGCTGATCAACGTAAACTATCTCGTTGACGAGACTGTGCGCTTTTTTATGAAAGAGGACGGCTTCTTCGTTAGCGACAATTTCCAAGAATGGCACATTGCGCTAAACGATTTCTGGCAAGCAGGGGCAGCCGCTAACAGCACAATTTTTCAACTCTTCGCCAACATTGCTGGACGAGCCAACTTCGGAGGCGGTCTTATGAAGATTCAGACCTATGAGGTTGCTTCGATGCTGGTATTAGCACCGGCTGTGTTGCCAGTGAGCGGCTGCCGTCCTGTGCTACAAAAAAGCGAACGCCTTGACTTGGATTCGCCCGACCGTCGTGAGTTGGACGAGGTGGTGTTTGACGTGTTGGGTTTGACGTCCGGGGAGCGGGAGGCGGTGTACGAGGCGGTCATCGAGTTGGTCCGCGCGCGGCTGGAGAAGGCAAGGAGTGTGTAGCCATGCCCTACGGCCGGGAAAAGCACCATCGGCACAGCATTCGCCTGCCCGGATACGATTACGCGCAGCCGGGGGCGTATTTTGTGACCATCTGTACCAAGGACAGGTTGTGTCTGTTCGGCGAGGTGGTGGCGGGCCAGATGCGGTTGAACGATGCGGGTTGCATCGTACGCCAATGTTGGTCGGACATACCGAACCATTTCCCGCATGTCCAATTGGATGCATTCATCATCATGCCGAACCATGTTCACGGCATTTTGGTGATTGCCCATCACGTAGGGGCGAAAAATTTTTCGCCCCTACCATCACCGCCACATTCGCCCCTACAACCACCGCCGCACGACCATCACCCGCGGGGCACATCGAAAACCATCGGTTCGGTGATTCGCGGATTCAAAATCGGGGTGACCAAATGGTTCCGACAGAATACCCACATTCAGACCGTCTGGCAACGCAACTATTACGAACACATCATCCGCACCGAAGACGCCCTGCACCGCATTCGCGAATACATCGTCACCAACCCCATGCGCTGGCGTCTGGACCGCGAAAACCCCGACCGCACCGGCAGAAACCCCGATGAAGAGATGTGGTTTGGCAATGCATGAGGCGGTCATCGAGTTGGTCCGCGCGCGGCTGGAGAAAGCAAGGAGTGTGTAGCCATGGCCTACGACCCGGAAAAGCACCACCGCCGCAGCATTCGCCTGTCCGGATATGATTACGCGCAGCCGGGGGCATATTTTGTCACCATCTGCACCCACGACCGCGCGTGTCTGTTCGGCGAGGTGGTGGACGGGCCAGATGCGGTTGAACGATGCGGGTTGCATCGTACGCCAATGTTGGTCGGACATACCGAACCATTTCCCGCATGTCCAATTGGATGCATTCATCATCATGCCGAACCATGTTCACGGCATTTTGGTGATTGCCCATCACGCCGCCCCCGATGATGTTGGGGCACGGCATGTAGGGGCACGGCATGCCGTGCCCCTACAACCACCGGCCGTGACCCCACCCCCAACGGCGTCCCGTAACCCCGCCGTGGAACAATTCGGCAAACCGGTTCACGGTTCCATACCCACCATCGTGCGGTCGTTCAAATCGGCCGCCACCCGCCACATCAACATCCTACGGGGCACACCTGGCGCGCCCGTCTGGCAACGCAACTACTACGAACACATCATCCGCACCGAAGACGCTCTGCGACGCATCCGCCAATACATCGTCACCAATCCCATGCGCTGGCATCTGGACCGCGAAAACCCCGACCGCACCGGCAGAAACCCCGATGAAGAAATGTGGTTCGGCAGCATACCACCCAACGTGTAGGGGCACGGCATGCCGGTTCGCGTCGGGGCGACGTGGTGCGTCGCCCATCGGGTCGGGGCGACCCGGCGGGTCGCCCAAAATGGTAGGGGCACGGCATGCCGTGCCCCAACCGGCCGTACCCCGACAAAGGCGTGTTGAACACATTGTGATCCCAGGTGATGTGCGTCGTTGGTGTTGATGGTTGTCGTGGAGGTTGGTTAGCCGTCGCCTTGACGGCAGACGTCGCGACCGCCCGGGTTTTCAGGCATTTTGGAGAGTTGTTGCATGCGTATCCTGCTGCAGTGGCATTTGCAGTGGATATGCCGATTGGCTTGTGGGCATCGGGGCGGGCACGAGCGCGTCCCTGTGATGACATTGCCAAGAAACGGCTTGGCAAACGCGCTGCGTGTGTGTTCATTCCACCGACGCGCGCGATGTTGCGGGCAACGTCTTACGTACCATTGCGGGCAGAAGGGCTGAGTGTGCAGGCGTACAATCTCATTCCTCGCATTCGCGAGCTGGATATGCTCATCACACCAGAGTTGCAGGAACGTGTGTGGGAATCGCATCCGGAGTTGAGTTTCGCGGCGATGACGGGCAAGCCTATTGCTGATTCCAAGCATACAGCGCGTGGACAGGCAGCTCGTCGGCACGCCGTCTTGCATGCAGTAGGAATGGAGAATTCTCAGCTGGATGCCCTCTGGTGTTCTTGTCGCCACGCGGGCGCGAGCTACGATGATCTGCTCGATGCCGTTGCGCTTGCTTGGAGCGCGTGGAGGCATACCATGAACCAATCGGAGGTCTGCGTAGGCGAGCCTCTGCGCGACGAGCGCGGTCTACTGATGGCGATTCGGTTCTGATTGGATTTTTTTCGAGGATGGAGAACGACCTGAGGCACTACAGCTGTGTCTTGTTTGCAACAGGCCAATCCATTGCTACAGCGGAGTGGTTCAAGGACGGGTGATGCGCTACATCCCCTGAATGCAGGTGAATGGGTGATGCGTGAAGAATGCAGTAACACCACACGGGAGGGCACCCTGAAATGGTGGGGTTTCAATCCACGCGCCCGCGTGGGGCGCGACTGTGACTTCATCAATTTCCCAATATAATTGGGGGCGTTTCAATCCACGCGCCCGCGTGGGGCGCGACGTGGCACTACCCACTACTGCGGTCCTATCCGGCTACGTTTCAATCCACGCGCCCGCGTGGGGCGCGACCTTGGAGGTTGCCAAGGCATGGGCGCAATGCAGGGTTTCAATCCACGCGCCCGCGTGGGGCGCGACGCGTCAAGTATGGCAACGAGCACACCGTTGCGGTGTTTCAATCCACGCGCCCGCGTGGGGCGCGACGTATTACCTTGTCAAGCATCAAAGAGACCATGAGTTTCAATCCACGCGCCCGCGTGGGGCGCGACTTGTGCGCAGGCAAGGGTGGTCCCTCCCCATACAGGGGTTTCAATCCACGCGCCCGCGTGGGGCGCGACCCATACGAGATGATGTATGCAGATCAGTGTAGGTGGTGTTTCAATCCACGCGCCCGCGTGGGGCGCGACCTTGCGGTGCTCGATGAGATCGTCGGTACCCACACTGTTTCAATCCACGCGCCCGCGTGGGGCGCGACATGCGCAGAATTTTACTGCAAACGAATCCTAAAAGACGTTTCAATCCACGCGCCCGCGTGGGGCGCGACCATGTTAATCCAAGTAACCCGCAGTTGTGGACACGTTTCAATCCACGCGCCCGCGTGGGGCGCGACGCCGACCTGCGTAGGCAGGCGCAAGAGGCCGTCGTTTCAATCCACGCGCCCGCGTGGGGCGCGACCACTTTGACCGCACATGTTGGCCGCACATGCCACTGCGTTTCAATCCACGCGCCCGCGTGGGGCGCGACGCAGCAGGTTCTGGGATGGTATGCGTCGCTGCGCAGGTTTCAATCCACGCGCCCGCGTGGGGCGCGACCACCGATTGGGTGCAGCTGGTGTTTGCGGCGGCAGTTTCAATCCACGCGCCCGCGTGGGGCGCGACACCTTTTTTTTGGCGCTTGTGCAAGATTAATGCGAGTTTCAATCCACGCGCCCGCGTGGGGCGCGACACTCTCCATTTGTGTATAGATGGATGGCGTTACTGTGTTTCAATCCACGCGCCCGCGTGGGGCGCGACCGGATGAGCTCGCGGAAATCCTCGCGGCGCTCAGGGTTTCAATCCACGCGCCCGCGTGGGGCGCGACTTGCGTCGCAATCCAGGTCTCATTGTTTCATGAGTTTCAATCCACGCGCCCGCGTGGGGCGCGACGTTTGAGCGCGCACAAGCACACGGTCATTGGCAGGTTTCAATCCACGCGCCCGCGTGGGGCGCGACTGCTTGATTGCGCCGATCTCATCGAGTGCGGAGTAGGTTTCAATCCACGCGCCCGCGTGGGGCGCGACCATACATCTGCGTATATTTTTGGCGACGTACAGCTTGTTTCAATCCACGCGCCCGCGTGGGGCGCGACGTTGCAATCGCGCAAGGGTCGCTTCTTGGTTCAGTTTCAATCCACGCGCCCGCGTGGGGCGCGACGTTGGCATCATAGGAGCGCGTTAGTGCATTGCCAGTTTCAATCCACGCGCCCGCGTGGGGCGCGACTTTCGCTCGACGCTTCGGCAATCAGATTGCTGAAGCGTTTCAATCCACGCGCCCGCGTGGGGCGCGACGCTGTACGCGTGCGCTGAACGCGTTTGCAATACGCGTTTCAATCCACGCGCCCGCGTGGGGCGCGACTCGGTCGCTACGATTGACGGCCTGCGCGCCGAGGGTTTCAATCCACGCGCCCGCGTGGGGCGCGACGACTGATTCCGTGGCTCATTGGAGTTACGGGGTCGGGTTTCAATCCACGCGCCCGCGTGGGGCGCGACTCATTGAGGTGCATGACGCCGAGGCCTATACCGTGTTTCAATCCACGCGCCCGCGTGGGGCGCGACCCATTCACATTATGTGCTATGGCACGATTTTCTCTGTTTCAATCCACGCGCCCGCGTGGGGCGCGACCGTGCTTCAATCGTACGTGGAGCGTTACTTTCACGTTTCAATCCACGCGCCCGCGTGGGGCGCGACTGGAAGTCGGCAACTATTGTCGAGGCTACATAAGTTTCAATCCACGCGCCCGCGTGGGGCGCGACGCCATGCATCACATGTCACATTCACAGTGCTAATCACCGTTTCAATCCACGCGCCCGCGTGGGGCGCGACGCGTCCGCGTATTGGGCGCTGCGAGTGTTGAGGGAGTTTCAATCCACGCGCCCGCGTGGGGCGCGACCGCGCAAGTCACAGTTTCGCCAAACGCTCGATAGGTTTCAATCCACGCGCCCGCGTGGGGCGCGACATACCGTCATTGACGGCAAACCCAAAATCCAGCGGTTTCAATCCACGCGCCCGCGTGGGGCGCGACTTGAAGAACTACGTGAAAGCATTTCGTTATCGAAACGTTTCAATCCACGCGCCCGCGTGGGGCGCGACACGACGCTGAGGGTTACACCGTCAATGATGACGGCGTTTCAATCCACGCGCCCGCGTGGGGCGCGACCGCCGCTTGCGTTTGGGCGACCGCGTCGCCCAGTGTTTCAATCCACGCGCCCGCGTGGGGCGCGACTTCAGCAGTGATGAGGAATTTTCTGCGCATACGATGATAGTTTCAATCCACGCGCCCGCGTGGGGCGCGACGTCTGCGTTCTGGGCGCTTAGAGTGTTGCGCGAGTTTCAATCCACGCGCCCGCGTGGGGCGCGACTGCAGAAGCGTAAGCTTCCATTACATTGCAATTTACACACAAGGCGTCGCTAACCTTTCGCCTCTATTCCCACAACACACAGATCTACTGCACCTTGCATTCTCGCATGTCTCCAAGCATCAGCATGTTATGCAACTCCGCTAACCTCCCAGGAATTTCTCAGCAGCTTCGGTTAGCGCTCAGTGTTGTGCACAAGATCGTACCCTCTTCCTTTGGGCCTCGACCGCACATTTCATCCTGCACACCGACGCGTTTACATCCACACGCCCGAGGGCATGACCTGAGTCGGCTGCATCAAAAGATCAGCGGGTTATCAATACTCTGGACAACCGCAGCACCATGATGCTCTACCCGCTGCTGCCAATTATTCCCCAAAAAGTAGAATCGCAGACTATCTTCTTTCGGATTGTACGTGTCCAAGAGCCGCTTGCGTAATACCAACCAATCCCCTTCCGAAATGTTACATTCAAAAACCGATTTCTGCACCCGTATGCCATAGTTGAGGCAATGCTGTGCAATCTGCCGCAGACGCCGTGCGCCCTCGGGTGTAACAGTCGAAACATCGTAACTGACAAGCACCATCATCGCTACTTAACCACAAACGGTGGATACTCGTTGATATCGCCGCGGATGTACCGCGCCAGTAACTGCGCTTGCACATGCGGCAGCAAGCCGACGGTTATTTTCTCCTGGAGAAAAGGATGGGTAATCTCTTCTTGCTTCCGTTGCTGGTAGGCAACGATGACACGCTTACGAGCAGCATCGCTCATCCGAACCTCGCCGGAGGGCCGTATCTCGAAATCCTCGGCGGTGACTTGTCGAAGGTTGACCAAGGAGAACATCATCCGGTCGCCCAAGTACGCACGGAATTCTTCCAGTATATCGAGAGCCAGACTCGGTCTTCCCGGCCGTACTCGGTGAAAGAACCCTACGTAGGGATCAAGACCCACAGACTCGAGGGCAGAACAAATATCGTTTGTGATGAGCGCGTAGAGAAACGAAAGCAACGCATTTGACCGATCACGTGGCGGGCGCCGCGAACGTTGCGCAAATGCAAAGTCCTCCTGTTGCGCTGTAAAAAGATGCGCTGCGACACTGAAATACAGCTGGGCACATTCTCCTTCGTAGCCACGCAATTGTTCCAGCGAATCAACGCGCTGGAGCATGCGTATCCGATGAGCGAACGTCTCCGTAA
>Ga0101943_1001317_pt1 | contig 22768 bp, 20 predicted proteins | sample DewCreD2012metaG_5_FD_75244 | JGI IMG/M metagenome (GOLD analysis project Ga0101943, IMG submission 75244) | Hot spring sediment bacterial and archeal communities from British Columbia, Canada, to study Microbial Dark Matter (Phase II) - Dewar... ... | reverse complement strand
GGACCATCCGCAAAGGCACCAAGGCCCCCCAGGCCGCCGGCGAGATTCACTCCGACCTCGAGCGCGGCTTCATCCGGGCCGAGGTTATCGAGTGGCACAGGCTGGTGGAGGCCGGCGGCTGGGCCAGCGCCAAGGAAAAGGGCTGGGTGCGCACCGAGGGCAAGGATTACGTGGTGCAGGACGGCGACGTGGTGCTGATCCTGTTTAACGTTTAGCCTCAGTCGGCCAGGGCTGCCAACTGAAAAGCCTGGCTCAGGCGGGCCTCGTCGGTCAGGTCGAGGCGCAGGGGGGTTAGCGCGATAAAGTTGTGGCCCACCGCCCAGCGGTCGGTGCCCTCCTCGGGTTCGTGGTCGGGGCGGGCCGCAAACCAGAAGTGCGCCCGGCCCATGGGATCGGTACCGGGCACAATCCGCCCCTCGTACCGCCGCACCGACTGCCGGGCCCAAAGAATGCCTTTGGGTTTGGGCGGCAGGTTAACGTTGATCAGGAAGGGCTTGGGCTCGCGTAGGAGGGCCTCGAGCACCTTCCCCACCCACGGCTTGAGCAGGATGAAATCGGGCTCTCGACCGTTCATAAAGGCGCTGAAGGCGATGGCCGGAATCCCCAGCAAAGCCGCCTGCTTGGCCGCGGCCACCGTACCAGAGTGCCAGATCTCGTGGCCCAGGTTGGAGCCCAGGTTGATGCCCGAGAGCACCAGATCCACCTTGTCCCAGTGGTGGGTACCCAGGGCCACGCAGTCGGCGGGGGTGCCGTTGACCCGGTAGGCCTCGAGGCCCCCCAGAGGGGTGGCGCGGTAATGCAGGGGCCGCCCGATGGTGATGGCGTGCCCCATGGCCGACTGCTCCACATCGGGCGCCACCACCCGCACTTCGCCAAAAGCCGCGGCTACCTCGGCCAGCGCCAGCAGGCCGGGGCTGTAGATACCGTCGTCGTTGGTGACCAGGATTCGCATCGTCTACCTCACAAGCCTGAGCTTGGTTTGCACCGGTCAAGCAAATGTCAGGGGGCGTACCAACATCACCTGACAAAGCCGGTTTAATGTCAAAACAAAGCATGGTTAGCGTGCTCATTCCCACCTACAACCGCCCCCAACTGCTGATGCGAGCGCTGCGCTCGCTCCAGCTCCAGCTCTACCCCGACTGGGAGGCCGTGGTGGTGGACGATGGCGACGGAGCGGGCCTCCTGGCCGCCCACAGCCTGCGCGACCCCCGAATCGTCGGGGTGCGTAACCAGGGCCAGGGCCAGGTGGAAGCCCGCAATACCGGGCTGGCCCACGCCTCCGGCGAGATTATCGCCCTGCTGGATGACGACGACTGGTGGCTCGACCCCACCCACCTGCACCGGGTGGTGCGCGCCCTGCGGACGCAGGCCGGTCTGGTCTACCGGGGTGGCTACCTAATTCAGGAACGCCACGGCCTGGAACTGGAGCGCATCCCCTTCGACTTCAAGGCCAGCCCTTCGTCGCTCCAGAAGGACAACCTCCTGCTGGCCTCCGGGGTGGCCTACCCCCGCTTTTTCCACGACCGGCTGGGGCTGTTCGACCCGGAGATGTCGGACTACTGGGACTGGGACTGGTATCTGCGGGTGGTCTCAGCAGGCCACCCCCTCGTTCAGCTACCGGGCCGGGGTGTGGCGGTGGCGATGCACGGGGCCAACATGTCGTACGCGGCTCGAACACAACAGCGCCAGCAAAACCTCGACAAGCTCTGCGCCAAACACGGCCTCAGCGGGATCACCCTTAAGGATCATCGGATCATTGCCGGTGCAGCCTGAAGCCCCCAGAGTAGATTGCCACCTAGAACAAAATTCACCCTGACACCAGGTTGACAATAGACAGAACAGAATCTAGCAGGGTTGAACCCGTATCGGAGGCTTTATGCAACGACTCATTCTAGCTTCTTTGCTGGCTTGTGGCCTGGCTTACGCCCAGCCGCAAACCCTCACCCTCTACACCTCGGAGGTGCTGACCAACGTCAATCCCATGATCGAGCTCTTCAAACGGGCCAATCCGGGCGTCAACGTGCAGGTCTTCCGCAGTGGCACCGGCGAGGTGATCACCCGCCTGCGGGCCGAACTGGAAGCGGGCAACCCCCAGGCCGACCTCTTATGGGTGGCCGACGAGACTTTTTTCCGCGAGCTGGCTGCTGCCAACCGCTTGCGTCCGGTGCGGGCCACCACCCCCGGCTTTCCAGTCAAGTTTGCCTACCAGGGCGGGCGCTACTACGAGGTACGGCTGCTCTACAACGGCATTGCGGTCAACACCCGCAAGCTGGGGAACCTCCCCGAGCCCCAGACCTGGCGCGACCTGCTCAAGCCCGAGTACCGCGACCTGGTGGGGATGCCCAACCCCAATTTCTCGGGCGCAGCCCTCTCCACGCTGGGCACCTTCAGCCAGCGCTTTGGCTTTAGCTTCTTCGAGCAGCTCCAGCGCAACGGTCTCAAGGTCGAGCAGTCCAACCCCATCCTCCAGCAAAAACTGGCCGAGGGGCAGTATGGAATTGCCATCATCACCGATTTTGGCATCCGCGACCTGATTCGCCAGGGGGCCCCTCTCAAGGTCATCTACCCCCGCGACGGCGCAATTCTGGTGCCAACACCCATCGGTGTGATGGCGGGCAGCCGCAACCCTGCCCTGGCCGAGCGCTTTGTGCGCTTCCTGCTCTCCCCCGAAGCCCAGGCCCTGTTCGCCCAGCAGGGCTACATCCCCGTCATCGCCTCGGCCCCCCGTCCCATAGGGGTGAGCGGTGAGGTGCTCTCGATACCTTCGGCCGCCAATTTCATTCAGGCCAACCGGCAGAATCTACTGACCCAGTTCAACACCCTCTTCAACCTGCGCTGAGTGCCGGGTAGTGAAGGTAAGGCGGCGGTCTGGGGCGTTCTCTTCAGCATGCTAAGGGAACGCCTCGTATCCATTGGCTTCGATAACGCAAGCATTCGGTCCGGGTAGCTCGCCCTTCGCCAAGATGGCATCACCCAAGGGTCAAGGCCCTCCCTCAAAACAGGGCGGTTGCCATCAGGGTAGAACCTGTGAAGAACACGAGAATATCGGGAACTGTGTAAACCTCCACCAGTAGCGGTACTATACCCTGCGGATGAGTCCTCATCGCCTTGCCACTGCCACACCCTGGCTGCTCCTATCGTTGGGGGTGGCGCTGCCCCTGCTGGTGCTGGCCTGGCGGGGGTTGGGGGATGTGGCCATTCTGCCCAGGGTGCTCGACCTGGCCGGGGTCTCGTTGCTGCTGGCCTTGCTGGGAAGTTTGCTTTGCCTGGGGGTGGGGGGCGGGCTGGCCTGGCTGGCCTTCCGGGCACGGCTGCACTCTGGCTGGGACGCGCTGCTGCTGCCCGCCTATCTGGTACCGCCTTTCGTGGGGGCGCTGGGCTTTTTGTACGCTTTGCAGCTGGTGGGCCTGCAGCCCTACGGGGTGGGCGGCATCCTGCTGGCCTGGACGGCCCACTACGCACCGGTGGCCTATCTGCTGTTGCGCCCGGCCCTGGAATCGAAGCTGGCCCCGCTACTGGTAGCCTGCGAGGTGCATGGCGTGACGGGCTGGCAGCGGGTGCGGGCGCTGGTGCCCCCCTTGTTCCCGTCCCTGATCGCCGCCTTTGGGGCGCTGTACCTGACTTTGCTGGGCAACTTTGGGGTTCCGGCGGTGCTGGGGCTGCCGGCGCAGATCTACACGCTGCCAACCTTGGCCTATGCGCGGCTCTTCTCCCCCGCCAGCCCCGACCCCCTGGGCGAGGCGGCGGCCATCGGGCTGCTGTTGGGGCTGCTGGCGGTTCCGGCCTTGCTGCTCTCGAGCCAGCCCAGCGGCGAACCCTCCCCCCGGCCGCTGCGCCCCAGGCTGGTATGGGTGGCCCGGATTGGCTTTGGGCTGTTCGCGCTGGCGGCGGTGGTCTTCCCGCTGGTGGGCCTGCTGCGCCGGGCTTTGTTCAATACTTTTACGGGGGAATTCCAGCCGGCCTTTGCCACGGCCTGGGAATTACCCCTGGTGCGACAGGGGCTGACCAACTCGGTGCTGCTGGCCCTGCTGGCCACAGGGTTGTTGCTGTTGTTGGGGCTGCTGATGGCCCCCCAGCGCGGGGCCCTGAAGCGCCTGCGGCAGGTGCTGGATATGCACTACCTGCTGCCCGGAACCCTGCTGGCCGTTGGGCTCATCCTGCTGCTGGCCCCCACCCCGCTCTATGCCACCCCCTGGATTCTGCTGCTGGCTTATCTGCTTAACTTCGCCGCACTCATGCTGCGCGCCATCGAGGCGGGGCTGGAAGCCGGCATCGAGCGACTGGTGGGGGTGGGCAGGCTGTTTGGCCTGCGGCCCGGGTGGGCCTGGTGGAAGATTGGCTTCCCCCTGTTGCGGCCCTACCTGGCGGCAGGGGTGTTTTTGGTGCTGCCCCTGTGCCTGGCCGAACTCACCCTGTCGGCCATGCTGTATGCACCCGGCAGCGAGACCCTGGGGGTGGCGGTACTCTCGGCCCTGAACGGCGGGCTGTTCCGCGAGGCCGCCGCCATCGGGCTGATGCTGATGGCCTTATCGCTGCTGCTGCTGTTGGTTCCGCGCCGGGGGGTGGTGGGGTAAGCCCCCCGACCCTGTGCAGATGTTCTCTGGGCCCATGCTATGCTGCGACTAGAACACGTATCCAAGAACTTTGGCAAGGCGGGGGTGTTCGAGGTCACCCTCGAGCTCGCCCCCGGCGAGATTATGGCGGTGCTGGGGGCTTCCGGCTCGGGCAAGACCACCCTGCTGAACCTGGTGGCGGGGCTGCTAAAGCCCGACACCGGCCGCATCTTTCTGGGCCCGGAGGAGGTCACCCACCAACCCCCGGAGCTGCGCGGCCTGGCCTATGTGTTTCAGGATCATGCGCTGTGGCCGCACCTGAGCGCGCTGGAACACCTGCTCCTGGTTATGAAAAAGCCTAACCGGGAAGCCGCCCACCACCTGCTCGAGCGGGTGGGCCTGGCCGGGCTGGACGCCCGCAAGCCGCACCAGCTTTCCGGCGGGCAGAAGCAGCGGGTGGCCCTGGCTCGAGCGCTGGCCGCCAAACCGCGGTTGCTGCTGTTAGACGAGCCCTACTCGGCCCTCGACCCGGTGCTGCGCGAGGAGTTGCGGCTCGAGGTGGCCTCGCTGCTGCGGGCCGAGCACGTGAGCGCCCTGCACGTCACCCACGACCCCGACGAGGCCCTCGCGGTGGCCGACCGGGTGGCGGTGATGGAGGGAGGGCGTATCGTGCAGGTGGACACCCCAGGCCAGGTGTACGCCCAGCCCCAGACCCTCTCGGCGGCGCGGGCCTTCGGGCGCTTGAACCTGCTGCCAGTACAGGTTCAAAACAGTTGGGTACAGCTCAACGGCCAGGCCTGGGCGGTGGAAGGGCTGCAAAACGGGCCGGGCCTGCTGGCCTTCCGCTACGAGGACTTGCGGCCAGGACCAGAAGGGCTTCCGGCCAAGGTGCTGGCGGTGTACGGCGGCCGGGGCGAGCGGCTGTGCCGGGTGAACCTGGGCATAGGGGAAGCGGTGGTGAAGCTGCAAGCCGCGCCGGGGGAGGAGGTTCGGCTATCGCCTACGGGCCGACTCAGGGTATTCGAGACCAACCGCTAGAATTTTAGGGCTTGCCCAGCCGCTGCCCGTCCCGCTTCCCTCCCCAGCGCCGCTCCTGCCCGCTGGGGGTCAGGATAAAGCTGTTGCGGTCGTCCAAAATCTGGGCCTGCAGAATCTCCAGCACCTTGCGCTTGGCGCGGGCATCCAGGATGGGGAAAAACAGCTCGTAGCGGCGATCGAGGTTGCGCGGCATGGCGTCGGCGCTACCCGCCCAGACCCGCCACTTGCCCTTGTTTTTGAAAGCGGCCACGCGGGCGTGCTCCAGAAAGCGACCCACCAGGCTCTTAACTTCCAGCCCTTCCCAGAGGGCCGTGAGGGTGCTGCGGACAATCAGGTGCACCTTGGCCCCGCGGTTCAGCGCCTCCTCAAGGGCCTGGAGGATGGGGGGGTCGGTGAGGTGGTTGAACTTCAGGATGATTTCACCCTTCTTGTGGGCTTCGGCCTGGATGTTTTCCAGGAGCAGGTCGCGGATACCGGGGCCTGTCCGCAGGGTGGTCAGCACCGGGGCCTGGCGCTGCTCCAGGGCCGAGAAAAAAGCCCACACATCCGCGGTTAGCTCGGGGTGGGCGGTAAAGAGCGAGAGGTCGGTGTAGAGTCGCCCGTTGAGGGGGTTGTAGTTGCCGGTGCCCAGGTGCACATAAGCCTGCCCGGCTCGACGCACCAACAGGGCCTTGGCGTGCACTTTTTTGCTGGGCAGGGGCAGCACCCGCACCCCGGCTCCGGCAAAGCGCAGGCTCCACTCGAGGTTGGCCAGCTCGTCGAAGCGGGCCCGGCCCTCCAGGAGCACTGCCACATCCTTCCCGGCCTTGGCCGCCTGGATGAGCGACTGGGCGATGCCGTTTTCCTCACCGATGCGATAGAGGGTCGCCCGCAAGGCCTCCACCTTGGGGTCGTGGGCGGCCATCTGCGCAAAAGCCTCCACCGCGCCGTAGTCCTCGAAGGGATGATAGAGCAGCAGATCGCGGCGGTTCAGGTAAGCGAAGGGGTCTTTGGCAAAACCTTTGGGTTTTTCGATGGTAATGGGTTTGAACTTCTCGCTGGCCGGGCCTCGCGCAACGATGATACTCACAAAGCTCAGGTCGAGGGGCGGGGCCAGGCGGAACAGCTCCCAGGGCTCCAGCGCCAGGGCTGCGCGGATGGTCTCGGCCCACTGCGCAGGAAAGTCTTCCTCAACCTCGAGGTGGCTCACCTGCCCGTCCAGGCGGGCCTCGAGGGCCTCGGGCAGCTCGTCCCAGTCGGCGCGGGAACGGGCCAGTTGGGCCAGCCGGATCAGGCGAAACTCAAAAAGCGGCAGCTTTTGGTTGGCGGGCAGAAACAGGTCGCTGCGCATACGCACCAGCGCACCCAGGCGCACGAAGCCCCCCTCGCGTCCGGGTACTTCCAGCAGCCGGGGCACGCTCTCGGGTAGTCGGATCAGGTGCTGCAACGACCCCTCGCCAGCGGCAAAGTAGAGTGCCTGGCTGGCCAGCTCGGGGATGGCCTCGGGCCGGATCAGGTCGGTAAGGGGGGCCACCTCCTCGGCCAAGTAGGCCCCGAAATACTGCTTTTCAGCCTTGGTGAGCTGGGAGGGCTCGAGGATGTGGATGCCCTGGCCTTCCAGCGCCTTAAGGAATTCCAGATAGAGCCGGCCAGCCTCTTCGGCCTGATCCAGGGCTTCTTTCATCAATTCTCGATAGCCCGGGGTTCCCCGCTCCTCGGCAAAAGCCCGTGAAATTCGGGCGGAGAAAAACTCGTCGAGGTTCGAGGCCCATATTCCCAAAAAACGCAGCCGCTCGAGCAGCGGGAAGTCGGGCCGCCGGGTCTGCTCCAAAACCCGCCGGTTGAAGGAAAGCCAGCTCGCCTCCTGGCTGACCTGGGCGGCCACGTAGCGGGGGCTGTGCGGTTTGGACATCCCGTCCAAGTCTTGGGGGACTTTGTCAGGAAACGGTAAGGCTTGCTTTTTGCTTTTATTTTTTTTCACCCTGGCCTGAGTTTATCCTCCCGCAAAGAGGGCTGAAAAGAAGTAAGGGCGGCTCACCGGAATAAAAACAACCACGACCAACGGTCACGGCCAGGGCTGATGCTATCCTGACGGGGCTGGGGTCAACTACGGGCGTGCACCCCGCCCAGCTTGAGCCCGCGGCGCGCAGGCCCTACGATGGGACGGTGCAACGACTGGGCATTGTAGATCTGGGATCGGGAACCGCGCGGCTGGTGGTGTACGCCTACGAACCGGGTAAACATTTCCGGCTGATCGACGAGATCCGCGAGAGCGTCCGGCTGGGCGAGGGGCTGGCCCGCCAGGGCCGGCTGAGTAAAAGCGGGATGCAGCGGGCGTTGTCGGCCCTCAAACTCTATGCCGATTTCGCCCAGGCCACCGACCTCGACCAGCTGCGGGTGATCGCTACCAGCGCCAGCCGCGACGCCGAGAACGGCCCAGAGTTCCTGCGCGAGGTGCGCAAGCTGGGGCTTCAGGTGCAGGTGCTTTCCGGCGAAGACGAGGCCCGCTACGGGGTGCTGGCGGTGGCCAACTCGTTCAACTTCCAGGATGCCTGGGTGATGGATCTGGGCGGAGGCAGCGCCCAGCTTTCACTTATGGAGGCTAGGGCCTACCGCGAAGGACGGGCCTATCCGCTGGGCGCGGTGCGCCTGACCGAGATGTTTCTGGAGTCGAACCCGCCCAAAAAGGGGGAGATCGAAGACCTCGAGCGTTTTGTGCGCAAAGAGATGAAGGAGGTGCTGGCCCAGGTGCGCCAGAACCCCCTGCCGCTGGTCGCCATGGGCGGCACGGTGCGCAACCTGGCCAAGCTGGCCCAGCGGCGGGGGGACTACCCGCTGGATCTGGTGCACGGCTACTTTCTGTCCCGCGAGGCGCTCGAGGAGGCGGTGGAGATCCTGGCCCAGCGCACCCTCGAGCAGCGGCGGCAGCTCGAGGGCCTGCAGTCCGACCGCGCCGATGTGATTGTGGCCGGGGCCCTGGTCTACCGCACCGTGCTACGCGAAGCCGGCCTGGACGGCCTGTGGATCTCCGGCCAGGGCGTGCGGGAGGGGGCTTTCTACCGGGAGTTTCTACCCGCCCCGCATCTGCTGAGTGATGTGCGCGGGTTCTACGTGCGCAACCTGTTTGCCCGCTACCCCCAGGATTTTAGCCACACCGCCCGGGTGCGCCACTTCTGCCGGCTGCTCTTCCGGCTGCTGGCCCCTTTGCACGGCTACGGCCCCGGTGAAGAGCAGCTCCTGGACGAGGCCGCCCTGCTGCACGACATCGGTATGAGCATCGGCTATTACGACCACCACAAGCACGGCGAGTACCTGGTGATGAGCGCGGCCATCCCCGGCCTGTCGCACCGTGAACAGGTCTTGCTGGGGTTGCTGGTGCGCTACCACCGCAAGGGCGAACCCCGGCCTGGGGCCTACAAATCGGTGCTGCAGGATGGCGATACCAAGCGCCTGCTACGGCTGGCCGCCATCCTGCGCATCAGCGAGTACCTCGAGCGCAGCCGGGTGGGGCGGGTGGAGGGGCTGGAAGTGGAGATCGGCAGCCAGCAGGTGCGCCTGACCCTGCTGGCCCAGGAAGAGCCCTGGGTCGAGCTCACCGAGACCCGCAAGCAAGCCAAACTCTTCCGGCAAGCCTTCGGCCTCGAGCTGCTGGTCGAATGGAGGCCTCGAGGCTAGCCATGAAGCTCTACCTGATCCGCCATGCCATCGCGCTCGAGGCCGCGCCCGGCCAGACCGACGACGAGCGCCCGCTCTCCGAAGAAGGCATCCAGAAGTTTACCGAGGTGGTGCGCGGCTTGAAGCGCCTGGGGGTTCGACTTGATCGCCTCTACCACAGCCCCAAGCTGCGGGCCGTGCAGACCGCCGAACTGCTGGTGCCGCTGCTGGAAGGCCAGACCGAGGTCACCCCCTACCTGGCCGCCGAGCCCAGTATGGCGCTCCTCGAGACCCTGCAAGGGTCGTCGGTGGCCCTGGTAGGGCACGAACCCTGGATCGGCGAGCTATGCGCCTGGCTGGTCACTGGCCGCCGGGAGGGCCGCGCCTTTCCCTTCAAAAAAGGCGGGGTGGCCCTGCTGGAGGGCCTGCCCCAACCGGGCCAGATGTGGCTGCGGGGGTTCTGGGCCCCTAAGCTTTGGCGCCGGCTGGGGGCGTGAGCAACAGAAAGCCCAAGGCCCCGCCGTAAGCGCGCCCCAAGACCCCCTCGGTTTGGCCTCCAGCAATTCAACCTGCCATAAACCAGACAAAGCTTCCCGTGGGGTGCTTATCGCTCGAGCCTGAAGGGGGTCTTCTGCCCGGCCAGGGCGATCTCCCGGGCTTCCTGGGGCGCCCAGGAAAGCCCCAGCACGGCCTTATAGGCGCGCAGGGCCTGGTCGCGCCGGCCCATCCAGTCGGCGAGCTGTCCGTAGCGGGCCAGGGCATACCCAGGCAGGTAGGCGGGGTGCTGGAAGTCGGCGTGAACGAGCTGCTCCATAAGCTGATAAGCCGCCTCGGGCTGGCCCGCCGCCAGATAAATCTGGGCTGCGCAGTACAGGGCCTCGGGGCCTTCCACCTCCTGTAGTTGTTGCAATAAAACCCCCCAATCGTCCGACTCGTTCAGTTGCCAGGCCCGATCCAGCACGCTGCGCTGGCGTTCTAGCTCGGTGGGGGTGTGGGCGCCCGGAAGCACCACCCGCTCCGCCGGAAGGGCCTCGAGCAGCCAGGGATACTCGAGCACATCCACCAGCACCACCAGGGGGCCCTCGAGGGCAGCCAGGCGCCCGGCCACCTGGGCCATGCGCTCCCGTCGAAAGCCGGTGGCGGGCCCTTCGCCAAACACCTCCCCATAGCCCTGGTGGTAGGCCCGCAGGGCCTCGAGCACCGGCCCCTGGGCGAAATCCTCCGGGGTGCGGGGGTTCGTCAGCACCCACTTGAGGTTGTCCTCGAGGGGCTCTACCTGGCGCAAAATCTGCTGCCCTTTGGGGTACTGGCGCAGGGCTTCACGAAACCGCTCAGCCTCGAACCTGAGCGGGGCCTGGGGGTCGAGCGCCTCCAGCGCAACGCCCATACTTTCAGCCCAGGGCAAAACATGAAACAATGAGATCTCGTTCTGGTCGCGCCAAGTTTGCGCTGCCAGCTCTTCCGGGCTGTACGAGGCCAGAACAATCCGCTCGGGCTGATGGGCTCGAATCAGCTCCAGCAGCGTCACCCCGTTGTAGCGCGGGTGCAACAGATGAAAGGGGCCCAGCGTAGGAATGACCAAAAACGACACAACCGATATTCTAGACCTCAAAGACCGCAACTACCGTCTGGCGATGCTCAATGGTTGGTTTGTGCTGTTGGGCGACGCTTTCTTTAACGGTTCCATTGTGCTGGCCTCCTTTGCCGCCAAGCTGGGCGCGGCCAACTGGGCCATCGGGCTGATGCCGGCCCTGCTCAACGCCGGTTCGATGGTGCCGCAGGTCTTCGTGGCCCCTTACGTGGCCCGGCTGCCGATTAAGGTCACGCTGTACCGTCGCATGGCCCTGCTGCGGGTGGCCAGCCTGGGCATCGTGGCCCTGGGCGGGTTCTTTCTGGGCCATCGCCCCGACCTGCTTTTGTGGGTGTTTGTGGCAGGCCTGGCCCTCAACGGGCTTTTTACCGGGTTCTCGAGCCTGCCTTTCTGGGAAACCATCGGCAAAACCATCCCCATGGAGCGCCGCAGTGGGCTGTTCTCGCTGCGCAACCTGGTGGGAGGGTTGCTGGCCTTTGGGGCTGGCTTTTTGGTGCGCCTGATCCTCGAACTACCCTTGGCCTTCCCCTACCCATACGCCATCCTGTTCACCCTGGGCACCCTGGCCTTTGCCTACGGCTGGCACCTGTTCGGCCTGATAGACGAACCCCCCGACACCCACACCCGCACCGAGCGCATCTCACTCAGCCTGCCGTTTCGCGACTTCTATTTCCGGCGGTTCCTGCGGGTGCGTGTGCTGCTGGCAATTGCCAGTATGGTCGAGCCTTTTTTCGCAGCTTATGCCGTGCGGGTGCTGGGACACAAAAGCGAGATTGGCACCTATCTTATGGTCTACACGCTCTCCTCGGTGCTCTCCAACCTGCTGTGGGTGCAGGTCTCGAGGCGCTACGGCTCCCGCAGCCTGATCCTGATCGGCGCCGCGCTGGGCGCGGTAACCCCGGTGCTGGCCCTGCTACTACCCAAAACCGCATTCTGGCTGGTCTTTGCCCTTCAAGGCGCCTACCTTTCTTCCATCGGGGTGGGCACCGCCACCTACCTGGTGAACCTGGCCCCCACCGATGCGCGCAGCTCGTACATCGGCCTGTCCAACACCATCGTGGGGCTGCTGGCCTTCTCGCCGGTGCTGGGCGGCTTGCTGGCCGACCGCGTGGGATACGTGGGGCCTATGGTGGTCGCCACCATCTGCTATGCCTGGGCCCTATATGCGGGCCGGCGTTTGAAGCTGCTCGAGCCCGTCTAGTCCCCTCGGCCACCCCCTGGGGGTTCGCCTTGGATAAAGTCCCGGTTTGGCATATGATTGCCAGGTCACATGGTATCCAAACCAGGTATTCCGGCCAAGTTTCGCTACCTTCTATGGGGGCAGAGCAGCGTCACCTTTGGGGCCGTGGTGCTGGAAGTGGCCTTACCCCTTCTAGCCGCCGTCACCTTGCAGGCCAGTCCTACCCAGATGGGCCTGCTGGCCACCTTGCAAACCCTACCCTGGCTGGTCATTACCTTGTTCGCCGGGGTGTGGATCGATCGTGGCAACCCCAGGCGCATTATGACCTGGGCCAACTACGGGCGGGGTCTCTTGCTGCTCAGCATCCCCCTGGCCGGGTGGCTGGGCTGGCTCAGCATCGAGTGGTTGTGGGTGGTGGCCTTTGCCTATGGGCTGCTGCGGGTCTTCTTCGAGCTGTCGGTGAGCGCCTTTGTGCCCAGCGTTGTCGAGCGAACACAGTTGGTAGCCGCCAACAGCCAGCTCGAGAGCAGCCGCCAGGCTGCCACGGTGGCCGGGCCGGGGGTGGCCGGCCTGCTGGTGCAGACGATTGGAGCACCCCTCACGGTTCTGCTCAATGCCTTTTTGTATTGGATCTCGGCCTTTTTGATTCAGCGCATTCCCAGCAGCGAGTCGCAGCAGGTGCGCAGCCCTAAGCTCTTGCTGAGCGAGGTGGGCGAAGGTCTGCGCCTGGTCTTTTCGGACGCTTACCTTCGCGCCCTGGTGCTCTCGAGCGCCACCTTCAATTTGCACATCGGCATGCTGGCCGGCCTTCAGGTTTTATTCCTTAGCCGGGTGCTGGAAATACCCCCAGCCTGGATTGGCGTCATTTTTGCTGTGGTGGGGCTGGGCGCGCTGGTGGGTGCGCTAACCGCTGCACGGTTTACCGGGTGGCTGGGCATCGGAGGGGTGGTCATCCGCATGCAGCTAATCTCCTCCCTTGCCGGGGTGGCCTTCGCGCTGGTGCAGGCCCCTCCAGTGGTAGCGGCCACCCTGGTTGGCCTCATCCTGTTTGTAAAAGCGGCCTCTACGGTGATACGCAACGTGAACGTGGTCAGCATTCGCCAGGCCCGAACCCCCCAACACCTTCTGGGGCGGGTGGGGGGAACCAGCCAGTTTGTGGGCATCGGACTGGGCTCGCTGGGCGGCATTGTAGGAGGGCTGCTGGCCGAGTGGCTGGGCATCCGCGAGGCCACCTTAATTGCCGGGCTCATCGCCATGTTTTCCTTTAGCTGGCTGTTCTTCTCCCCCATCCGCAGCCTGAAGGGCCTGCCAGAAGCAATGAAGGCCTGAGCGGCCCCATAAGCGGCCAGGCCCGCCGGGGTACGTCCAGCCCTCAGCCGAGCACGGCGCGGCGTGGTAGGCGGGCTACGCATCGGTGGATCAGGCCACCCACCACATAACAGCGAACAACCAGCAATAAACATTCTGAGGGCGTAACGCCCCCAGCCAAAAGCCCAATTTCAAAAAAACGGACGTTTTAGTCGTTCCAGATGAGGATTCGAGCAGCTACCTTTTTCATGGCTTTTCCTCCTGACGTAACGATATCGCAGAGCGTTATGGTTGTAAACCTATTGACAAAATGTCAAGTTTATGATTCACAAACTTATGACTCAGGTCTTTACCTGGTACAAGTAAACTTTCCTGGATTAAAACCCCTTGCTGGTGCGCTTTTATTTGAGATGCACTCTCGGATATTTATACCGAGTTTATATTGCCGCATCACCTCGCTTGATTAAGTTTCTGCGGCCCCACCCCCCCTCTACCGGCCCACAAAGATTTGACGCCGTTCCGTTGCAGTCGTACACTTCTACGCAAGATGAGGTCTCGGCCAACTACCAGGCCTGGGGAGAACTTCTAGCCGCAAGGCGGCAGAGGTTCTCCCGGCTCGTAGTTGAAGGGCCGGGATTTTTTTTGAGGTGAGTATGAACGCAGTGCTTCCCGACGGACGAAACCTGGAGCTCAAGCCCGGCGCCACCGCTGCCGATGCCGCTCAAGCCATTGGCCCTGGTCTGGCCAAGGCCGCCATTGGGGCTATTGTCAATGGAGAGCTGTACGACCTGCTCAAGCCCTTGCCACCCCATGCCGAGCTGCGCATCCTGACCGAAAAGGATCCCGAGTACGCCCAGCTCTTCCGCCACACCCTGGCCCACGTGATGGCCCAGGCGGTGCGCGAGCTGTACACCGAGCGGGGTTACAGGCCCGAAGAGGTCAAGCTGGCCATTGGCCCGGTGATCGAAAACGGCTTCTATTACGACATGGACGCTCCTGAGCCCATCCGTGAAGAAGACCTGCCCATCATCGAGGAGAAGATGCGCCGGATTGTGGCGGCCAACCTGCCCCTGAAGCGCTTTGTACTCCCGCGCGAGGAAGCCCTCAAACGCTACGCGGGCATTGACCCCTACAAAACCGAGCTAATCCAAGACCTACCCGAATCCGAGGAGCTGAGCTTCTACGCGCAAGGCGACGATACCTATGGCTTCACCGATCTGTGCCGGGGCCCGCACGTGCCCAGCACGGGCCGCATTCCCCCTCACTTCAAGCTCACCGGCATTGCCGGGGCCTACTGGCGCGGCGACTCGAGCCGCCCCATGCTCCAGCGCATTTACGGGGTTGCCTTCCGCACCAAGGAGGAGCTCGAGCACTACCTCTGGCAGCAGGAGGAAGCCAAGCGCCGCGACCACCGCCGGCTGGGGCAGGCCCTCGAGCTCTTTACCATCAGCGAGGAGGTGGGCAAGGGCCTGCCGCTCTGGCTGCCTCGAGGCGCCTTTATCCGCCGGCAGATGGAAGACTACATGTATAAAAAAGAGCAGGAGCACGGCTACCACTATGTGTACACGCCGCACATTGCCAACGCCCGGCTTTACTACACCTCGGGCCACCTGCCCTATTACAAAGACGACATGTACGCCCCCATCGAGATTGAGGGGGAGGAGTACTACCTCAAGCCCATGAACTGCCCGCACCACCACATGATCTACAAGGCCCGACCCAAGAGCTACCGCGACCTGCCGCTCAGGCTGGCCGAGTTCGGCACGGTCTACCGCTTCGAGCTTTCGGGCACCCTCTCGGGCCTCACGCGGGCACGGGGCTTCACCCAGAACGACGCGCACATCTACTGCTCGAGGGCCCAGGTCACCGAGGAGTTTATCCGGGTCATTCAGCTCTTCGACGAGGTCTACAAAGACTTCGGCATCTCGGACTACTGGTTCCGCCTCTCCCTGCCCGACTTCGAAAACAACCCCGAAAAGTTCGGCGAGGAGAACGACAACTGGCGCGACTCCATCAAAGCCATCCGGGCAGCCCTGGAAGAGACCGGGGCCAAGTACGTGGAGGGCATCGGCGAAGCCACCTTCTACGGCCCCAAGCTCGACGTGCAGATCAGGAGCGTGCTGGGCAAGGAAGAGACCATCGCCACCAACCAGCTCGACTTTATCGTGCCCGAGCGCTTTGGCCTCGAGTTCACCAACGAAAAAGGCGAAAAAGAGACCCCGGTGGTAATCCACCGGGCCATCATGGGCAGCTTCGACCGCTTCTTTGCGTTTTACCTGGAGCACACCGCCGGCGACTTCCCGCTGTGGCTCTCCCCCATCCAGGCCGTGATTGTGCCGATTGCCGACCGGCATCTGGAGTACGCCCAGAAGGTGGCCGCCGAGATGCGCAAAAACAAGCTTCGCGTGGAGATTGACGACCGCAGCGAACGCATGAACGCCAAAATCCGCGACGCCGAACTGCAAAAAATACCCCTGATTCTGGTAGTGGGCGACAAAGAAGCCGAAGCAGGCACGGTCAATGTGCGCGAGCGTCACGTAAAGGAGCAGCGCACCCTGGCCGTGGCGGCCCTCGTCGAGGAGATGAAGGCTCGAGTAGAGGCAAGAAAATAAGACCGTTTCAGAGCTCCTGCCAGTATTCCGCCCCAATTCGCGGGGATAGTTTGTGGCTACAAAGAACGAACAAACGCCTCGGCCTCTTCAGCGCTGGCCAGGCGGGGCTGGCGCTTCCTGAACCACTGCCAGAGAACCCCCAGGTCGAGGTCGGAGAGGTTTTGGGGATGGCCCAGGATTATCTTGTGGTCGCCGTCGGAGACCCAGATCATGCCCAGCACCTCACCCTCGAGCCAGCTTCCGACCGGCACCGGCTCCCTGCCCGCCCAGATGGCATCGAGGGTGTCGTGGTCGGCAGGGTTGTGATAGCCCGGTATCAGACCGTAGTTGACCGGTGCCAGGCCCCATTCCGGCCGCCAGGGGGGCTCCTTCGGAACCAGGCGCTCCCCGTCCCAGCTATACCTTTCGGCCGTTCCCAGGCTCCACTCCACCAGCATTTTGGCTCGCATCGGCTGCCATTCTACAAAAAAAACCAACTGCCACCGGGAGGCGCGGGGGCAGTTGCCAGGGGGGCACAGTTCTAGGCGAGGTGTCTCCAGCGCAACCGGGCTACCTGAGTACGCCGCATCACACAGCCGCTAAACTCAATGGGGGCGGGGAGAAGCCAGTTGCGCAGCGAGGTACGCACCCCTCCCATCGGATGAGGACGGGCCCGAATGGGTCGGGCATTCCCAAATGCAATCTGTAATATAAGCTCCCTACTCATGCTTGTAGGTTAAGCCATCAATCGTTACAAGCGCGTTACTTTTGCACCAAAAAACATTAAATATCCTTAATGTTCGGCCATAGCCAGGTCGAATTGGGCGGTGGCGGGCCAGGCTAGCTATGCCTGCATAGGCCTGGGCGACGAATCTCCACTGGGATCTTCCCAGACTTGCTCAACCAGGTCGATCAGCTCCTGCACTGGAACTCCATAGCGGCGGGCTATCCGTGCAATTTCGTGCCCTACGCGCTTCAACTGGCTTAGATACTGCTGGGGTATTTCCTCCGACTCGTCCTCGAGGTCTTCCACAATACCGATCAGCCAGCCTATCAACTCGCTGGCATCCTCGTCAGAAAGCCCATCGGTTAGGGCTTCATCCTCGAGCAGCAGTTCCGTCAGCCGTTCATACATACGCGGCCTCTATACTATGCCGAAGCGCATCGAATTTGAATATCCACAAAACACCACGCGCCAGTAAAGGTTCGGCTCAGTTGGAGGGGGAACGGCCCGCAGGGGTGTTCAGCAAGAGCAGCTCGTCTTTGTGCACATAACCCATCTGCCGAACCAGGCCTTCCCGGTAGCGGGGGTCAGCGGCAAGCTGAAGTTCTTCGATCAGCTTCTGGTTGCGCCGCTCGAGCTGCACCAGGCGAACCTCGGCCTGCGCAATTTGATTGCGGAGCTGCACATTGCGCTGAACCTCCAAGGTTATCAACAGCAAAATATGTAGTGTTCCCAACGCAAATATCAAATGCAATAATCGGTAAATTGGCTTCTCCACAGTAAAGTCAGTATATCACCTTCCTGTCTTGCGTCTAGGTGATATTTTCACAGGAAAAACTCACGCTTCACCATGCTGTGCCGAACTCAACACGGGCGATGCGCCGGTGTCCAGCAGCGCCCACATCTTTGGTCTTCCTCCAGCCCAATCAAAATCGAGATATACCCTGAAAACATCACAATAGTGTTCTTTTTCTGAAAATGTTTTATAATACGGTAACTTGTACACGGGGGTAAAGATGGCAAAAGCCAAAGAGCGGGATAGCTATCGGTCAAAGCTCAAAGCGATGGGGCTGCGTCATACCCTACCCAGAGAACGAATACTGGCCTATCTCGATAACAAAAACACCCACCCCACGCCCGAAGAGCTCTACCTAGGCCTCAAAAAAAAGGGATTCAACATCGGCCTTTCAACCATATACCTAAACCTTCAGGTGTTGCGCGAGGCCGGGCTACTGTGGGAGTTCAAAGACCAGAAAGGCAACACCCGCTACGATGGTTTCAACGAGCGTCACCACCATCTTTTCTGCTTGCAATGCGGGAGCATCGAGGATGTGCTGGACAAAGACCTGCCCACCTTTGACACCACCCCCATCAAAAAAGCCATCGAGGCCAAAAACGGCTGGTTTGTAGAAGAGGCCCGGCTCGAGCTTCGCGGCGTTTGCCCGGCATGCCAGTAAGGCCGGGGATTCCTCTCAGCAGTCTTGAGCGGAACCCGCCTTACCTTCAGGTCGGTTCGCCCAAACCGCGACGAACCGACCTCGAGGATGCTCAAACACTAGTTGCCGCTGGATTCACAAAGCAGCTCCACCAGCGTCCGCACCCCAAACCCCGTACCGCCGGCCGGGCCCAGCGGGTGGTTTTTCTCGGTATAGGCAGGGCCGGCGATATCGAGGTGCACCAGCGGTTTGTCGGTAAACTCTGCCAGGAAGAGCGCCGCCGTAATAGCACCCCCTGAGCGGCTGCGCCCGTGGGTGTTCTTGATATCAGCGGTGCTGGACTTGAGGGCCTCGAGGTACTCCTCTTCCAACGGCAGGGGCCACACCTTTTCACCGGCGCGCTCGGCTGCCTCCTGTACTTGGCGGCCCCAGCGGGCGTCGTTGGCAAATAGACCCGCCACCTTCTCGCCCAGTGCCACCACACAGGCCCCGGTCAGGGTAGAAAGCTCCACGATCAGATCGGCCCCCTGCCGGTCGGCGTAGGTTATGGCATCGGCCAGGGTAAGCCGCCCCTCCGCATCGGTGTTCAGCACCTCAATGGTCTTACCCGATAGGCTCGTCAGCACATCGGAGACCCGGTAGGCCGTACCCGAGATCATGTTCTCGGCCGCCGCCACATAGGCGCGTACTTCCACTGCAGGCTTTAGCATCGCAACAGCCCGCATAGCACCCAGCACGGCCGCTGCACCGGCCATGTCGCACTTCATGGTGATCTGGCTTTCGGATGGCTTTAAGGAGTACCCTCCCGTATCAAAGGTGAGGCCTTTGCCCACCATAGCCACCACCTGATCGGCAGGTTGCGGGGGTTTATAGGTAAGCTGAATAAAGCGAGGCGGGTTGGCGGAACCTTGAGCCACACCGTAAAAAGCGCCCATACCCGCTTGCTTGATCTGCTCCTCGTCCCAGACTGCCACCTCGAGCCCAAGTTCTTCGGCCATCGCAGCGGCCCGGTGGGCCAGCTCAGAAGGGGTCAGCACATTGGGGGGCTCATTAACCAGATCACGCGCATAGTTGACTGCCTCGCCTATGATCCTAGCCCGGTCGACCGCCGGCCCGGAGGCTCGAGCCAGCCATAAGCGCAGTTTTTCACCCCGCTTACCGGGTGCGCCGCTGGTTTTGTACTTGTTCCAGGTGTATCCACCCAGGAGCGCACCTTCAGCCAGGGCATGGCTGGCTTCTTTTTTGCCGAACTTTTCTGAGAGAAAAACCTCCGTCACCGCCTCTTTGAACCCCAGGCGGGCAATTTCCTGCACCAGTCTGGCCCCGGCCCTACGAACGGTCTCAAGACTCACGCCCCGCTTCTTGCCCAAACCAAAAAGCAGCACAAACCCAGGGCCTTCGCCCTTTGTCTGAGCCAGATTGATCAGTAGGGTTTCACCAAAATCACCCTTGAAGTGCAACTCTCCCATAACTTTGGAGAGTGTTTTTTGGTATTTAGCGTCCAGCCGATTGCCTTCCTCGCCAAGCTCACCGCCCCAGACCCCCACCACCGCCAGGGGCGCAGGGATCTCGTCAACATAGCGTCGTGCCGACTTTAGTGTAAGTTCCATGACGTGCGAACTATAACACAAAATTGCACACCGTTGACCAGCCGGTCAGAACCTTAAAAACTGTCCCAGACCTTCAAGGCCACCAGCCCTGGCGCCGGCTTGCTAGTTCGGCCCACAGCGCACAGCCTGGCTGCGCCCTCGAGGTGGCCGGATCACCTGAACCTAGGCGTTCAAGCCCTTAATCCATCCGGTCAGTCTGATCAAAATGAGTGTTTCTTTATCTCGAGCTTTTGCCCATTCTTCCAGATTACTGGCGTAATTGGCTGATTCCCTAGGTAACAACAAACGAATGCGTCCATTCTGTACAGCCCCCACATGGAATGCAGCCGGCCTGGTAAAGTCGGGGATTCTGTCGTAAGGGGCTTTGAGGTTGGCCTCAGCCCAGAGCCGGCTGGCTACTGCATAAACGGTTCCGGCAGGGTCGGTCACCGGCAGCTCGTGTATACAACGCCGGGCCCTGGGATCTTCATCGAGCAGTTTGGCCAGGTAAGGGGGGGCATCATCGCGGTCAATGAGCCGCTTGCGCACCAGGTACATGTAACCCAGGTAGGGATTTACCGGGTTGCGCTGGGTGCCCAGTCGGAACACGGTCGGGCCGATGGTAATGAGAGGATTGGCCCAGCCCTCCACCCGAACAGGGGTATTGATGCCCAAATCCACCTGGGCCAGGTTGATGAACAGATCGTCAAAAACTGCATGGGAGGTGTTGTTCTGGCTAACCATGCGCAGGTATAGGCTGTTGGTGGTCTGCGGGAATTTGACCTCGAGCAGATACCGTCCCAGAATTCCGGTCTCGGTGAAGCGCACCCCTTTGGGCTCAAGCAGCCGCCTCAGTTCGCCCACCTGCAAAAGCGCCGGCTCCTGTACCCCTCCAACAGCCCAGGGCACCGAACCCACAGCAGCCTGCGCCGCAACCATCAGTGCCCCAAGCATCCCAGCCCCTACCAACCCTTTTTGCATAACCCTCCCCTCTGTGGCCGCTCTAGACCTCGATGGCCTTGCCCCACTCTCCCAGAAACACTACCTTGCCGCGCTCCCGCAAGGCCTGTCCCAGCGCCTGCAGTTTTTCCACTTCACCATGCACCAGGGCTACGCGCTGCTCGCCGTCCAACCAGTCGAGCAATTCATCACGGCCTGCGTGGCCCGAGAAACCACCCAGGGTATGGGTTCTGGCCCGTACTTGTACGGTTTCGCCGAACATCCGTACCGTTTCAGCACCATTGATCAGCAATTCTCCCAGGCCACCCCGGGGCTGGTAGCCCGTGATAATCACAGCGTTTTTGCTATCGGGCAGACCATGGCGCAGGTGGTGCAGTATACGCCCCCCGGAAAGCATTCCGTTGCCAGCGATAACAACCATAGGGCCCTGCATCAGATTAAGGGCCTTGGACTCCTCCACGCTGTGGGTGTACTCGAGCCGCTGGGGGCGGAAAGGGTCGAGGCCCTGGGCATAAAGGCGCTGAACCTCGCTGCTGAAAAAGTCGCGCACTTTAGGATAAATCTCGCTGATTTTGGAGGCCATGGGCGAGTCCACAAACACCGGAACGCTGGGAATGGCCCCGCGCTGCTCGAGCTCGCGGATGTAAAACAGCACCTCCTGGGTACGCTCGAGGGCAAACGACGGGATGAAGACCTTGCCATTCTGGCTCAGCACGCTCCTCAAAATACCGGAAAACTCTTCCAGGGTTGCAGCAAATGGACGATGCGCACGGTCTCCATAAGTCCCTTCACACAAAACCAGGTCAACCATGGCCGGATAGTCGGGATCCACCAACACATCTTTCCGTCGGTGGCCCAGGTCACCGCTAAAAATCAGGGATCTGCCGGCGGCCTCGAGCTGAATAAAGGCGCTGCCGGGAAGATGCCCCGCGTCGCGCAGGCGGTAGCTGAACGGCCCCAGGCTCTGCGTCTGGTAGTAGGTGACCACCTCCAGACGGGTATAAAGTTCGGCCAGATCGCTTTCGTTCCAGGGCAATGGGGGCGCCTCACGGCCCTTGCGCACCAAGCGCTCGCGCTCTTCTTGCATAAGCTTTAGGGCATCCTCGAGGATCACCGGCAGTATCAACCGGGTTGGTTCTGTAACGTACACCCGGCCCGCAAATCCCTGGCGTATTAGCATGGGTAGGCGGCCGATGTGATCGTTGTGGGCATGGGAGATCAGCACCGCGTCAACGGTTCTGGGATCAAAACCAAAAGGCTCTTCGTTGCGTTCTTCATCGGCACCCTGATAAGCGCCACAGTCCAGCAGCAATCGGTAATTCTGGTGCTCCACCAGGTGGCAACTTCCGGTCACCGTCTGCGCTGCGCCAAATGGGGTTATTCGCATGCACGTACTGTACCAGACTCAACCCAGGCTTTTGGCTTACCCTGCGCTTTTGTTCGGCTTGACAGTCTTTTGGCTGTGGTGTAACCTTACGACTTGGACGAGGTTCAACCCCTTTGTCCAAGCTGCCATCGGAATAAGAGCAAGCCGGGCCACCCTAGCTCAACTGGTAGAGCACCCGACTTGTAATCGGAAGGTTGTCGGTTCAATTCCGATGGGTGGCTCCACAAGGGCAGGTGGCCGAGTGGTTAAAGGCGACAGACTGTAAATCTGTTCTCTTCGGAGTACGGTGGTTCGAATCCACCCCTGCCCACCAAGCACCCTTCGGGTGTGTCCATAGCAGATAGCTGTTAGCTAAAAGCTACAAGCCGTCCGCTATAGGCGGCGCGGAAGCGCCCAACGCGGGAATAGCTCAGTTGGTAGAGCATCTGCTTCCCAAGCAGAGGGTCGCGGGTTCGAGTCCCGTTTCCCGCTCCATAAGCGCTTCTTGCGCGAATACTTCGGTGCTCGGGTAGCTCAGCTGGTAGAGCACACCCTTGGTAAGGGTGAGGTCGTCGGTTCAAGCCCGATCCCGAGCTCCAAACCCACACCGCCCGTCCACCGCTGCGGGCGGTGTGTTCCTGAAAGGGAAAACACTTTAGCGGAAGCCAAAAAGGAGGCACCACACATGGCGAAAGGCGTATTTGAGCGCACCAAACCCCACGTAAACGTGGGCACCATCGGACACGTAGACCACGGCAAGACCACTTTGACGGCGGCGATTACCTTTGTAGCGGCGGCG
>Ga0101943_1001310_pt1 | contig 22891 bp, 21 predicted proteins | sample DewCreD2012metaG_5_FD_75244 | JGI IMG/M metagenome (GOLD analysis project Ga0101943, IMG submission 75244) | Hot spring sediment bacterial and archeal communities from British Columbia, Canada, to study Microbial Dark Matter (Phase II) - Dewar... ... | reverse complement strand
TGGGCGCCGGGGGCGTTTTTTCCCAGGGAACCCAACAGGGTGCGCAGGCTCTTGAGGCCCAGAAAGTCCACCGACTTATTTGTGAGTTCCAACCGGGTGTCCTGGGCTTCGCCCTGCATACCCTGCCCCTGCGGGTTGGTGGGGTCCTGGCCGGGCAGCCGGATGTAGCCCTCGTCTTGCAGGCGTTGCATCAGGCGCTGCAATTCCTGGCCCAGTCGGGTTTCCTGAAAATTCCGGGCGTTCTGGGCCTCACGCAGCCACTCCTCGGGGATGCGGTCTTGCTCCAGCAGGGCTTGCAGCAGGGCGTCCATCAGGTCTTCGGCGGTGGGGCCGCGGTTGGGGTCGGGCTGGTAGCGGTTGTAGGGGTCCGAAAAGCCCGAGTCCATCAGGAAGTCCTGGATCATGTCCATCAGGTCGGCGCCGGTGAGGTCGTCGAAGCCTGGCTCGTATTTGGAGTATCGGACGCGCATGGGTTTACTCCCGATCAGTTGCCGCTCCCCCAGCGCTCGCGCTCTCGCTCGATGGGGGCGCTGTAGCTCTCCTCGCCGCGGGCGATCTTGCGGCGGCCGGCCAGGCCCTCGAGGATAAACTCCCCGGCGGCCACCAGGGCCTCGGGGGTGGTCTGGGGCTCGAGCTTCTGGGCAGCCGCGATCAGCCCCGGTACTTTTTCCATCTCCTTCAACACCGCTTTGGCGCTGCCCTCGGGCAGTGTGAGGAGGTTGCCATCGGCGAAGTACTGCACGATCTCGTCTACCTGCAGACCCCGGGCCCGTTCGCCATAAGCCAGGCCAAAGGCTTTTTGCAAGAGGTCCTTGGCTACCCGCTCGGCTCCCTGGAGTTCGCCCTCGTACTCGAGTTCGATTTTGCCGGTAATGGCCGGCAGCGCCGCGTAGAGGTCGAGGGGCCGGGCCACCGGGCGCTCCCCCATCAGCAGCGCCCGCCGCTCGGCGTTGGAAGCCACCAGCTCCAGCAAGCTAATGGAGAGACGCTGCGAGACCCCCGAGGTTTTGTCCACCCGCTTGTCCTCGCGGGCCACAAAGGCCACCGCTTCCGAAGCCTCGGCCACGTAGGCGGGGATGTACATCCCTTCCTCTCGAGCAATCCAGGCCTCCTGCCGGGTGATGGAAAGGCCCTCCTCGAGGGTGCGGGGGTAGTGGGTGCGGATCTCCGAGCCGATGCGGTCTTTGAGGGGCGTGACGATCTTGCCGCGGGCGGTGTAGTCCTGGGGGTTGGCGGTGAAGGCAATCCAGACATCCAGCATCAACCGCACCGGATAGCCCCGAATCTGCACGTCGCCCTCTTGCAGGATGTTGAAAAGCGCCACCTGCACCTTGGGGGCCAGGTCGGCCACCTCGTTGATGCCGAAAATACCCCGGTTGGCACGGGGCAAGAGGCCGTAGTGGACGGCCTCGAGGTCGGCCAGCCCGGTGCCGCGCTTGGCGGCCTTGATGGGGTCAATGTCGCCCAGAATATCGGCCACGGTGGTATCGGGGGTAGCCAGCTTTTCCACGTAACGCTCGGCGCGGGGAATCCAGACGATGGGGGCGTCGTCACCGGCCTCCTCCAGCAGGCGCTTGGCCTCGGCTGAGAGGGGGAAGAGGGGGTTGTCGCGGATCTCGGTGGGCAGGGCTGGTACCTCGTCGTCCAGCAGCTCGGTTAGCTGGCGCAAGATGCGGCTTTTGGCCTGCCCGCGCAAGCCCAGCAGAATGAAGTTGTGCCGGGCCAGAATAGCATTGACCAGGTTGGGAATTACCGAGTCGTCGTAGCTCTGGATACCGGGAAAAAGACGCTCGCCGGAGCGTAATTTGGCAATCAGGTTTTCCCGCGCCTCGTCCTTTACGCTGCGGCGGAGTTTCTCCAGGGGGTAGGTGCGCTTGAGTTCTCCGAGGGTTCGGGCCTTGGTCATGGCTCGAGTGTAGTCGGATTTGCCCTCAGATTATGTAAAGTAGGTGGGTATTCCCTAGTATCCCCCGCATTTTTCTTGTCTGAGTCTGTGGCCCTCGAGGTTTCAGCCTTCTATTCCGGCAATCACCCCTGCAATCAACCGCCCCGGCCCATGCACCCCCTTGACCATAATCTGGCCGATGTCGGCGGACTTGCTGGGACCCGAATGCAGTCCGATAGCCGAGGGGAGCGAGGGCTGTAGGGCTTGGAGGGCCTCCAAGAGGGTCGGGTACATTTTTTCTTGCGGCACGAACACCAGGTGCGCAGGTGGCAAAAGCTGGGTGCGGCGGCCCTCCTGGCTGCTGAGGATGACCGTGCCGGTCTCGGCTACCGCGCCCAAAGCCCAGGAGATGCCGAGGGGGGCTTCTTCGGGCGGTAGGAGGGGCAATTGGGGGCGCAACGCCTCTGGAACCGTCTGCCCCACCGCCACCCCAGCAAAGGTCTGGGCAAAGTGGCCAAGCCATTCCTGAGCGGCCTGCAGGCTCTCCAGCCGCACCACCTCTCCCCCGTTCTCTGTAAGGCGCTGGGTGAAGAGGGCCAGGGCCTCCTCGGGTAGGCGGGCTGGCAAGACCAGCGGCTCCGGCAGGGCAATCTGGGGGCGGTGCTCCAGGGCCCGGCGGATGCGGGCCAGGATGCGTTCACGCATGGCAGGAGTATACCAAGCAAGCGTTGCCCGATGGCCCGCGGGGCCTTTACCATAGGGTCAAATGATCCTGATTCTCAATGGCCCCAACCTGAACCTGCTGGGCAGGCGTGAACCCGAAATCTACGGCCATACCACCCTCGAGGAACTCGAGGAGATGTGTGAAGCCTGGGGGGCCGAGCTGGGCCTGGGGGTGGCCTGCCGCCAGTCCAACTTCGAGGGGCAGCTGGTGGAGTGGATTCAGCAGGCCGCCGACGAAGGCTTCCGGGCCATCGTGCTGAACCCGGGGGCCCTCACTCACTACTCAGTTGCACTGCTGGACGCGGTGCGCGCCCAGACCTTGCCGGTGGTGGAGGTGCACCTCTCCAACATCCACGCCCGCGAGGAGTATCGCCGCCACTCGGTTACGGCCATGGGCGCTAAGGGCATCGTATCGGGCTTTGGACCCATGTCCTACAGGATGGCGCTGGTCTACCTGGCCGACCTGCTCGAGGCCCAGCCATGAGGGTGCAGTGGCAGGAGGTGGCGATGGTCGCAGCCATCGCCGGCATCTTCACCCTGGTGGCCCAGATTCCGCAGGTGGGCTTCTGGGGTGCGCTGTGGCTGGGTCTTCCGGTGGCCCTGCTGGCCGGGGGGGCCTATGGGCTGCTGATGCCCTGGGTTCTCCGCTGGGCGGCCCGGGGGCTAGCCAAAGAAAACCCTCCCCCGCTCGAAGGGGAGGGGCAGAACCTCGAGGCTACCGACGAAAGAGACGCCAGGCGGTAGGAAGCAGGGCTGCAGCGATGGCGGCTTTAATCAGGTCACCCAGCAGAAAGGGAATCATACCGGCCTGCAGCACCCCCCAGACCCCGCTGTAGCGCCCCGCGCCCGAGAGCGCGAAGCCCAGCCAGGTCACACCGATGGCGTAGATCAGCAGGCTGGCCAGCAGCATGGCCCCAAAGGTCTTGAGCGCGCTGCGGTCGGTGCCGTAGCGCTCAACCAGGTAGCCCACCAGGTAGGCCGCCAGGGGGAAGGCCAGCAGGTAACCGGCGGTAAAGGCGATGCGCGGGTGGAACCAGGTGGCCCCCCCCGCAAACACCGGCAGCACCAGGCCCTCGAGCAGGTACGCCACCACCGCCAGAAAGCCCAGCCGGCTACCCAGCGCAGCCCCCACCAACAGCACCCCCAGGGTCTGCAGGGTGATGGGCACCGGCTGCAAGGGGATCACCGCCTGGGACAAGAGCGCCAGCAAAAAGCTACCTCCCAGTACCAGCAGCAGATCGCGCTGCCAGCTCCGGGCCGGAAAAAGCGACTTCGAGAGGGGTAGATAGGGTAGGCTTTGGGTTGGGTTCATCTGCTTCCTCCTAAAAAACCGATCAGTTCCACATCACCCGCCCCGATGTGGTGGGTTGTGTCTGCGCTTTGCACCACCAGGGCCCCATCCGCGGCAATATCGATGGCCTGGCCCTCGAGCACACCCCGCGCGGTAGCCACCCGCACCCGCTGCCCCAGGGTGTAGCTCATGGCCCGGTAGTCCCGCAAAAGTGCCGGCGGGTCGCGAAGCTGGGTATAGCGGGCCTCCAGATGCTCCAGCAGGCGCGCCAGAAGCTGGACGCGGCTCACCTCCAAGAACTCCTCCAGGGCCGCCGCGCCATCGGGAAGCACCCCCCGGTGCACATTGAGACCGATGCCCAAAAGCACCCAGGCCACCTCTTCCCCACTCACCTGGGCTTCCAGCAGCACCCCTGCCAGCTTGCGGCCATCGGGGCTCAGGAGGTCGTTGGGCCACTTGAGCCCCCCCAGCCCACAGGCCTCGCGCAGGGCCAGGCCCGCGGCCAGGGGCAGCAGGGGCAGCGCAGACAGGGGCAACGCCGGGCGCAGCAAAACCGAAAAGGTCAGGCTCTTACCCGGTTCGCTGGCCCAGGCCCGCCCGCGGCGGCCCCGGCCTTTGAGCTGCCGCTCGGCCAGCACCACCGCCCCTTCCTCGGCCCCGTCCAGGGCCCAGTTTTTGAGTACCTCCTGGGTGCTTTCCACCGTACCCAGATAGGCGTAAAAGGCCCCAAAGCTACCCTTTCGCAGGGCCTCGAGGGCGGCTGGGGTGGGGCTTCCCGGGGCCAGGCGGTAGCCCCGGCCCTTCTGGGTCTCCACCGGGTAACCAGCCTTACGGAGCTCCACTACCTGCTTCCAGACCGCCGTGCGGCTTACTCCCAAGGCCGACGCCAGCGCCTCACCGCTCTGGAAGCGCTCGTGCAGGTGGTTCAGCAAGGCCGACACGTCAACCAAAATACCCCGTCTTGGTTGACAAAGACAAGCCCATACAAAATTAGTCGGACTCGGTGCAAAGAGGCCTCGAGCAGCGTGCGCCGGGTGGGTTTGCGTGGCTTAAGGCTGGCTTCAGCTTGGGTGGCTATGTTTGATGCATCAGGAGTTTCGCTATGGCCCGTCCCCTCAGTTTTTCCAACGCCACCCACCTGCTACGCCGCGCTGCTGCACGGGGGCGCAAGGAGGAAGCCCAGCAGTTGACCGAAATGGGCCTCGAGCCTGCCGTAGACTTCCTGCTGCGCGACCCGGCCCCGGCCCCCAGCTACCGCACCGCGGCAACCCGCAACGAACGCGGTCAGCAGCACCGCGAGATCAGCCAGCTCTGGCTCAACCACTGGCTCACCACCCCCACCCCGGCCGCCGAGCGCCTGGTGCTGTTCTGGCACGGCCACCTGACCTCCGAGTTTCGCGAGACCATGGGGGCCCAGGGCATCGATTTCTGGCAGCAGTTCGCCACCTTCCGGCAACTGGGGTATGGCCCCTACGGCGACCTGCTGAAGGCCATCGCCCGCAACCCGGTGATGCTGCTCTACCTCAACAACGCCCAAAGCCGCAAGGAACACCCCAACCAGAACTGGGCTCGAGAGCTTCTGGAGCTTTACACCCTGGGGCCCGGCCACTACACCGAGCAGGACATCCTCGAGGCCGCCCGTGCCTTCACCGGCTGGACGGTGCGCCTCTCCGGCAACCAGCGGCCCCGTGAGGCCAGCGCCAACGTGGCCTTTGAGTTCGTCTTCAACCGCAACTGGCACGACCCCGGCGAAAAAACCTTCCTGGGCCGACGCGTCCGCACCGGCGACGAGGTGCTCGAGATCCTGATTGAGCACCCCCAGACCTACCTTTTTGTGGCCCGCAAGCTGCTGCGCTTCTACCTGTGCCCCGAGCCACCCGAGAACCTGGTGCAGGAGGGGGCCCGGGTCTTCCGCGCCGAGGGCACCCGTGGGTTCTTGCGCTGGCTCTTCACCCACGAGGCGTTCTATAGCCCGGCCTACCGCAACGCCCTCATCAAAAGCCCCCTGGAATATCTGATTGGGCTGTGGTACGCCGCCGGTATCGAACAGGTGAACTTTGAAGAACGGCCCGGACGGGCCCTCTACCTGTCCCTGGCGGCTATGGGTCAGATTCCCTTCGACCCACCCAATGTGGCCGGATGGGATGGCGGGCGGGCCTGGCTGGCTGAGTCGCCCTTCCTGACCCGGCTCAACCTGCTGGCTGGCTTTGCCGGCCGCGAACGGCGCCTCGACCTCGAGGTCTTCATGGACGGCGCCGACGGGGCCTTGTCGCTGGTCAAACCGGAAGCACAGCTACTGTAAATCTGCTTTTTCGAGGCCGATATGAACCGACGCGACTTTATCCAGAAATCCTTGCTCACGCTGGCCCTGGGCCAGGGGGCCCCTTCGCTGCTCTCGAAAACCGCCCTGGCCGCCCAGTCCAAAGACAAAATCCTGGTGGTGGTCAACCTGTTTGGCGGCAACGACCAGCTCAATACCCTCATCCCCTACCGCAACGAGCTCTACTACCGCCTGCGCCCCAACATCGCCATCAAGCGAGAGGAGGTGCTCGACCTGGGCGCCAACGGTGAGCGCCTGGGCCTGCACCCCGCCCTGAGGCCCCTGATGCAGATGTGGAACAACGGCGAACTGGCGGTGATCCCCCAGGTGGGCTACCCCAACCCCAACCGCAGCCACTTTATCTCCACCTCCATCTGGCACACCGCCGACCCCAGCCGCCGGCTGGAAACCGGCTGGCTGGGCCGCTGGGGCGACCTGCAGGACGACCCCTTCTGCGATACCTTTCTGGGCGGGGCCACCCCCCAGGCCCAGACGGGCGAGCGCCGCAGCGCGCCGGCCATCAGCAGCATCGATACCTTCAGCATCCGGCTGCCCCGGCCTTTCGAGGAGGCCTTTGAGCGGGAGGCCCAGCGGGTGCGCAGCGGCACCGCCGAAGAGGTGCGCCGGGCCATGCTCTCGCTGCGCGGCGCCCTGGACAGGGTGGGGCAGCTACGCCAGGTTCGGAACCAGGCCCAGTACCCCGACAACGCCTTTGGCCGCAGCATGGCCGATATCGCCCGCATGATTGCCGGCGGACTGGGCAGCAGCGTTTACTACACCACCCTGGGGGGCTGGGATACCCACGCCGGGCAGCCCCCGCGCCAGGCCGAGCTGCTGGGGTATGTGGCCCAGGCCCTGGCCGCTTTCAGGGCCGACCTGAGGGCCATTGGCCGGGATAAGGACGTCATGGTGATGGTGTTTAGCGAGTTCGGGCGCCAGGTGGCGGAAAACGCCTCGTTTGGCACCGACCACGGGGAGGGTGGGCTGATGCTGGTGCTGGGCGGTGGTATTCGGGGCGGGCTGTACGGCAGCGAGCCCAACCTGGAAGACCTCGAGCTCAACGCGCTCAAGTACCAGACCGATTTCCGCAACGTCTACGCCACCGCCTTGCAGTGGATTGCCGCCAACCCCCAGCAGGTGTTGGGGGGCGATTTCCAGCCCCTGCGCCTGATTTAGGGTAACACCAGCACTGCTCAGTTTTATCCAGTATGGGGTCGGGCTCAGCCGACCCTTTCCTGTAACGGCTGGTACAGCAAAAAGAGCCGCCCTGTTCAGTTAGACAGGCCGGGCTGCTATCATTAGTCAGATTTTAGATTTATAATCTAAAAACTATGAAACGCAACAAGGAGTTTGCCAACCGCCTCCACGCGCTCACGCCCAAGTTTGCCTACATCCCGCAGGAAGACCGCTTCCTGATGAACCCCGGCCCCCTCAAGTACCGCTTCAACGTGATTGGGGTGGGGGTAAACGGGCAGGAGCACATCCGGGTGACGCTGCTCGAGGGCCGCTGTACCGTTCACGGCGTCTACGATCCCAACCCCAGTAGCGTGGAGGCCGCCCGGCGCATCAAGGCCCAGTTCACCGAGGAACCCCTGGTGGTCTACGAGAGCCTCGAGGCCGCCTGCCACGACCCCGCGGTGGACGGGCTGATCATCTGCACCCCCAACCACACCCACCTGGAGGTGCTGAAGGTGGCCGCCCAGTCGGGCAAGCACATCCTCTTGGAAAAACCCATGGCCACCAACCTACCGGACGCCTACGAGATCTGGCAGATTGCGCAGAATTACCCCAGGGTGCTGCAAATCGGCCTGCAGTACCGCTTCAAGCCCATCTACGTGGAGGCCATCCACGAGGCCAAGGAACGCAAAAGCCTGGGCGAGATCAAGACCATCACCATCCTCGAGCACCGCGAGCCTTTCCTGGACAAAGTGAAGCAGTGGAACAAGTTTTCCAAGTACTCCGGCGGCACCCTGGTGGAGAAGTGCTGCCACTACTTCGATTTGTTCAATCTGTTCGCCGAGTCGCGCCCGGTGAGCGTGTACGCCTCGGGCAGCCAGGCGGTCAACTTCCGCGACTTCGAGTACGGCGGGGAGAAATCGGACATCCTGGACAACGCCTTTGTGATTGTGGAGTACGCCAACGGCATCCAGGCCAACTTTAATCTGTGCATGTTTGCGCCCATGGTCTACGAGGAAATTGTCATCTGCGGCGACGAAGGCCGGCTCAAGGCCAGCGAGGGCGTGAACGGGCAGGCCTACTCCAAGTGGGAAAACTACCTCGAGGTCATCTGCCTCCCCGACCGCACCTCCCGCACCATGACCCCCAGCTACCCCGCCCTGATCGAGGAGAGCGGCCACAGCGGGGCCACCTACTACGAGCACCTGCGCTGGATTGAGGCCATGGACGGCTTACCCAGCAAGGCCGCCACCGCCGAAGAGGGCTTCTGGAGCGTGGTGGTGGGGGTGGCCGCCGAGGAATCGGTGAAGCGGGGGGAGAAGGTGTGGGTGAAGGAGTTGCTCGAGGCAAATGGGTTGGGGCATCTGGTCTAGGTTGCGACGCCATTCGTCCCGCAGCCCAAGTTAACCGCCGGGCATACTGGGATGCTATCCGTGTTGCGCCTAGGCTGCCCACTGCGCCGACAGTAGCGCAGCTTGCTCCAGTACCGTCTGGGTGGCTTTCTCCTGCTTGTCGGGTGGGTAGCCGTATTTGCGCAGCGTGCGTTTGACCAGCACGCGCAACTGCGCCCGCACATTCTCACGCAAGGTCCAGTCGAGGGTTACATTGTTGCGCACCGTCTGAACCAGTTCACGGGCAATTTCCCGCAAGGTTGCGTCGCCCAGCACCTTGACCGCGCTGTCGTTGGCCTCGAGGGCATCGTAGAAGGCCAGTTCGTCCTCGGATAAGCCGAGTTTCTCGCCACGGGCATTGGCTTCGCGCATATCCCTGGCGAGCGCGATGAGTTCTTCAATCACCTGGGCGGCCTCGATGGCCCGGTTCTGGTAACGGCGGATGGTTCGCTCGAGCATCTCGGCAAACGACCTGGCCTGCACCAGGTTCTTCTGTCCTCGAGCCCGAATCTCTCCTTTAAGCAGCTTTTGCAATAGCTCTACCGCCAGGTTTTTCTGCGGCATCCCCCGCACCTCGGACAAAAACTCATCGGAGAGTATGGAGATGTCCGGCCTCTTGAGCCCCGCTGCTGCGAAAATGTCCACCACACCCTCGGGTGCCACCGCACGGGCGATTATCTGGCGCACGGCCTGCTCGAGTTCCTCCTCGGGCCGTGCCTGGCCTGGCGCGCGTTTAGCCAGCACCGCTTGCACGGCCTGGAAGAAGGCCACGTCGTCTCGGATGCGCAGGGCCTCTTCATGCGGCACAGCCAGCGCGAACGCTTGTGACAGCTCGCGCGCCGCACGCAGCAGCCGATCCTTGCCGTTCTCCTGAGCGAGGATGTGCTCCTGCGCGGCAGGCAGAAGGCTCAGCCGTTCCGCCGGCGTGCCCGTAACCCACCTCGACCAGTCGAAGCCGTAAAAAAGGCCACGGCAAATCTCGTATTTCTCGCGCATGAGCGCCACCGCTTCTTCCTGATTGAGCGCGGTGCGCCCGGTGCCGCCGCTCTCGGTGTAGGTAGCCAGCGCGGCTTTTAGCTCGGTAGCCAGCCCCAGGTAATCCACCACCAGCCCGCCGGGCTTGTCGCGGAAGACCCGGTTTACCCGCGCGATGGCCTGCATCAGGCCGTGGCCGCGCATGGGCTTGTCCAGGTACATGGTGTGCAGGCTGGGCGCGTCGAAGCCGGTAAGCCACATGTCGCGCACAATGACCAGCTTGAAGGCATCTTTGGGATCGCGGAAACGCTTAGCCAGCGCTTCGCGGCGGGGCTTGTTGCGGATGTGCGGCTGCCAGTCGGGTGGGTCGGAAGCGGAGCCGGTGATCACGATCTTTATCGCGCCTTTGTCGTCGTCGTCATGGTGCCAATCGGGACGTAGGGGCGGATGGCCATCCGTCCCCACACAAATGATGTTGTACAGCTCAACGCAAATGCGCCGGCTCATACAGACAATCATGGCTTTTCCGTCCAAAGCCTCGAGCCGCTGTTCGAAGTGCTGGACAATATCCTCCGCCACCAGGCGCAACCGCCTTTCCGCACCCACGATGGCCTCGAGCTGCGCCCACTTGCTCTTGAGCTTCTCCTTGCGCTCGAGTTCCTCCCCCTCGGTAACTTCCTCGAATTCCTCATCAATCTTCGGCTTGAGTTCCTCGGGCAGGTCAAGCTTGGCCTGGCGGCTTTCGTAATAGATGGGCACGGTGGCCCCGTCCTCCACGGCGCGCTGGATGTCGTAGATGCTGATGTAATCGCCAAACACAGCGCGGGTGTTGGCATCCTGAAGCTCGATGGGGGTTCCGGTGAAGCCGATAAAAGAGGCGTTGGGCAGGGCGTCGCGCATATGGCGGGCAAAGCCATCTATGAAGTCGTACTGGCTGCGATGGGCTTCGTCGGCAATAACCACGATGTTGCGCCGCTCAGAAAGCCGCGGGTGGCGGTCGCCTTTCTCTTCAGGCATGAACTTCTGGATGGTGGTGAAGACCACCCCACCCGACTGTGCCGAGAGCAGCTCGCGCAGGTGGGCACGGCTTTCGGCCTGCACCGGCGGCTGGCGCAACAGCTCCTGGCAGCGCGCAAAGGTACTGTAAAGCTGGTCGTCGAGATCGTTGCGGTCGGTGAGCACCACCAGGGTGGGGTTCTCCATGGCGGGTTCGCGGATAATGCGCCCGGCGTAAAACGCCATGGTCAGGCTTTTACCCGAGCCCTGGGTGTGCCAGACCACGCCGATGCGCCGGTCGCCCGGCTGGCCCCCCTACCCTCGCGCAAGGCCAGGGCCGCCCGCAGCGTTTCCTGTACTGCCACCTGCACCGCGTGGAACTGGTGATAACCCGCCATTTTCTTGATCAATCGTCCGCTGCCGTCATCCTCAAACACGATGAAGTCGCGCACCAGGTCGAGGAAGCGCCGCGGTGCGAACACCCCCTCGAGCACCACCTGCAACTCGGGCACGTGGCTGTCGGCCAGGCGATCGCCAGCCACCGTGCGCCAGGGCTTGAACCACTCCCGCCCTGCCCCCACCACCCCCACGCGCGCCTCCACCCCATCGGAAATCACCAGCACCGCGTTGGGCACAAAGAGCGAGGGGATTTCGGCCTGGTAGGTCTGGAGCTGCTGCCACGCCGTCCAGATTGTCGCGTCTTCGTCGGCGGCGTTCTTCAGCTCCACTACCGCCAGCGGTAGGCCATTGACGAACAGCACCACGTCGGGGCGGCGGGTTGAGGCACGTTGCATAGATGGGGCACGTTGCAACGTACCCCTCTCCACAACGCTGAACTGATTGACCGCCAGCCAGTCGTTGTTGGCTGGGTTGTCAAAATCAATTACCCTGGCCTGTGCGCCGCGAATCTCGCCGTCCTTGTCGCGGTACTCCACGTTTACGCCATTCACCAGCAGGCGGTGCAGGGCGCGGTTTCGTTGGATTAGGTCTGAACCCTCAGGCTGGGTGAGCTTGCGGGAGGCGTCCTCCAGCGTCTCTGCAGGCAGCCCAGGGTTAAGCCGCACCAGCGCATCGCGCAGCCGCTGCTCGAGCACCACCTGACCATAGTCGGCCCGCTCGGCCTGGGGCTGGTCGGGGGCAATCTCGGGGCCGTGTACCACCTGCCAACCGGCGGCCTCGAGCCAGGCCAGGGCGGCTTCTTCAACGACAGATTCGGTCATTTGCGCCATAACTGACCTCTCGTGGGGGCCTATTCCAACCCCACCCCGACAACCGGATTTTCCCTATCCAATCCCCATTTTATGGGGTTATTCACGATGTATTGGCGAATGCGATTCAGGGATGCATCGTTGCGGATGATGTGTTCGTAATAATTGCGTTGCCAAACGGGCATACCGGGCGTGCCGCGGTGTTCGTTGATGCGTTTGGTTGTGGCGGATTTGAATAAACGAACGATTGTCGGAATGGAATTCGACGTGGGTTTGCCGAATTGTTCAATGGTAGGGGCACGTTGCAACGTGCCCCTACCGTGCAACGTGCCCCTACCGTGCAACGTGCCCCTACAATCATCGGTGATGATGATGACGCCGTGGATATGATTGGGCATCACAACGTATTCATCCAATACCACGGACGGCCGCAAAATGGCCGTTTTCAACCATTCATCCCGGACAATCAGGCCAATTTCATTCAACCGCATTTCCCCGTCCACCACATCCCCAAACAAACATTCGCGATTCTGCGTGCATATGGTGATGAAATACGCCCCCGCCTGGGTGTAGTCGTACCCCTTCAGGCGAACGCTGCGGCGGTGGTGTTTGTCGGGGTTGTATTTCACAGCCCACGCTCCTGCAAAAACCGCTCCGCATCCTTCACCCGAATCTCGCCCGAGATGAGCTTGGGCAGCAGCGCATCGCGCAGGGCGGCGAGGGTGCGGGATTCGAGCGCGTTTTCAACGACCTTGCCATACATAGGGCGCGAGAACTGATCGAAGGCATCCATTATGGGAGTGGGAGGCGTGACTACGCGGATTGGACGAAAGCTGGCTTTGCTGATTTCCAAAAATGTCGAGCCATTCGCGTGACTGAGAATCTCGTCGTGGGCGGCACGTGCCCAACGCAGCAAGAACAGGTTTGATACACCCTGTCGTGGTTTCATCGCAATGAAACCCTGATTCACTGCTACGGGCACTTCAGCAATCGCGAGATAACCAATGGGAGCACGTGATGAAAGGAGAACTGTACCTCTCGGTAGCAAACCGGAACTGATCTGAGCTAAACCGGCATCTGTGATCTTGCGCTCGGTATCGAGCAGAACCGGCATCGAAAGCCCCGACAAGTCCTTCGGTGTGACCCAGTGATGGGTGCCACCGTCCCAAAACTCTGCGCACTCTGTCTTTGGTGTGCTACCACCGACGACTTCGGCCAAGTCACCGATGGACTTTACCCCCCACCCCTCCGGAATCTCCCCCAACTCCGAGTCCACCAGCCGGTCGGGGAAAAGGTCGTAGAGGTGCGCGGGTAGGCCGGGCAGCGATTGGCCGCGCTGCCAACGCCCCTCCATCTTGGCCCGGACGGGGTCGAAGTCCACGAACCACGACTTGAAGAGCGCTCGAGCCATCGTCTCCAGCGTCTCGCTCATCCGCCGGTTCAGCTCAATCTTGTCGTCCAGCGTGCCGAGGATGTGGGCAATGGCGCGCTGATCGGAGAGGGGAGGAATGCGAACTTTGCGTGCATGTGCCGCCTCACGGTTAAGACCCGGTACCGCACTATCCGCGTTCATGTGCTCCAGGCCCAGGGACTTCAGCAAATAGTACTTGAAGCGAAGCACGTTTGGGTCGGGATCGGTCACGTAGAAGGTGGTATCAATAGGCCAGCATGGTTTCGGGCTGAAGTGAACAGCGCCGACAGTTCCCTTTCGTCCGATGATAACCGTCGGTCCAGAGGTCAAAGCTTCAGAGTGAACACCGACCGTGCCGTTCGAGCCAAAGACGGGAATATCGCCAAACGGATCGCGCTGGTGTTCAGGCAAACCTTTACCGTAAGCGAACGGTGCGAAGTCGCCTACGGTAACCTCGACCCACTCACCCGCCATAGCCCTGCTCCTCCAACCGTTTCACAAGCGCCTCGGTCTGGCGTTTTAGAACGGGGAGGTCTCTTTCCACCGTCCTCCAGACTTCCTGCAGGTACACCCCGGAACCGAAGACCCGCACATTGCGGGCACCGTACTTGGCGCATACCTTCAGGATTTCCTCGCGTTTGACGTGCAACAGCTCCTCAAGCGTCATAGCCCAGCTCCCTCAGGTTCTTCCAGATGGCCTCGTCCAGCCGCCGGGCTTCGGCCTGCTGCTCGCGCAGTTGCGCGACGAGGCGCGACATCTTCTCCTCGAACGGCTCGCCGTCGTCGGCTTGCGCCTCGGCGCCCACGTAGCGACCCGGCGTGAGCACGTGGCCGTGCTGGCGGATCTCCTCCAGCCTGGCGCTCTTGCAGAAACCGGGGACATCCCGGTACTCCCCCGCCTCCTTCTCCCCGCGCCAGGCGTGGTAGGTGTCGGCGATCTTCTGGATGTCCTCGTCGGTCAGCTCGCGGTGGGTGCGGTCCACCATGCGGCCCATCTTGCGGGCGTCGATAAACAGGATTTCTCCGCGGCGGTCGCGGTAGGAGCGGGTCAGTGAGCCGCCCTTACCCGAGCGGTCGCGCGCGAGGAACCACAAACACGCGGGGATTTGTGTTGAGTAGAAGAGCTGGCCCGGCAGCGCCACCATGCAGTCCACCAGGTCGGCCTCGATGATGTTTTTGCGGATCTCGCCCTCGCCCGACTGGTTGGAGGACATCGAGCCATTGGCCAGCACAAATCCGGCCACGCCCGTGGGGGAAAGGTGGTACACGATGTGCTACACCCAGGCGAAGTTGGCGTTGCCCACCGGGGGCACGCCGTACTGCCAGCGCTTGTCGTCGCGCAGGCGCTCGCCGCCCCAGTCGGAGACGTTGAAGGGTGGGTTAGCCAGAATGAAGTCGGCCTTCAGGTCGGGGAACTTGTCGTTGTGGAAGGTGTCGCCGTGGGCGATCTGGCCCTCGATGCCCCGGATGGCAAGGTTCATTTTCGCAAGCCGCCAGGTGGTGTAGTTCGACTCCTGGCCGTAGATCGAGATGTCGGCTTTGGCCCTGCCACCGTTGCCGTTACCGGTCGCATGGGCGCGGATAAACTCCACCGACTGCACGAACATACCCGCCGAGCCGCAGCAGGGGTCGTAGACCCGGCCATGGTAGGGCTCGAGCATCTCCACCAGCAGCTTGACCACGCAGCGGGGCGTGTAGAACTCGCCTCCCTTCTTGCCCTCGGCGCTGGCAAACTGCGAGAGGAAGTATTCGTACACCCGGCCCAGCACGTCCTTGGCGCGGGCTTCTTCGTCGCCCACCTTGATGTTGCTGATCAGGTCTATAAGCTGCCCCAGGCGTGTTTTATCCAGCGCCGGGCGGGCGTACTCCTTGGGCAGCACGCCCTTGAGCGCGGGGTTGTCGCGCTCGATACAGGCCATGGCGTTGTCCACAAGCTGGCCGATGGTGGGCTGGCGGGCCTGGGCCTTCAGGTGCGCCCAGCGGGCCTCGGGGGGCACCCAGAAGATGTTCTGGGCGCGGTATTCGTCGGGGTCTTCGGGGTCGGCGCCTTGCGCGCGTTCGGCCTCGAGCTTCCTGTGCAGCTCCTCGAAGGCGTCGGAGATGTACTTGAGGAAGATCAGGCCCAGCACCACGTGCTTGTACTCGGCGGCGTCCATGCTGCCGCGCAGGGTATCGGCCATCTTCCAGAGTTCGGCCTCGTAGCCGACGGTGGCGGCGGTGGTTGGGGTGGATTGCGGGTTGGATTTTCGCCTCGGCATGGTTTACCTCGTGGGATGTAAGCCCGGAGCGCCAGAAGTTCGCTCGGAGAGCACGTTGTGCTCTTTATGCTACGCAATCCCAAAAGCACACGCCAAGTCATTTGCACTGAAATAGCACCGGTCTATGCCCGCCCGCCGTACGCGGGCGCTGGTGCGGGAATAATTTTCAGCCTGCGACGCCCTCGAGCCGCCAGTCCACCTCGGGGTAGATGGGCCGGATGCCGTGCAGGAGTTCGTTCAGGCGGTGGAGGGTCTCGAGGCCCTCCTCGCGCAGGGCCTCGCGCAGCCGGGAGCGGTCGGGGTAGAAGCGCAGGGGGTGCTGCCAGACCGCGCGGCCTGCCAGGTAGCCCCGCGCACCGGCCCGCAGGGCTGCTTCCAGCACCTGCACGAACTGGTCGGCGTTCAGGCCGCCCGAGAGCAGCAGCCAGGGGGCCGGGAGCTTGCTGTACTCCTTCATGTCGGCCTCGAGGTCGTCCAGCGAGTAGCCCTTGCCGCCCCACTCCTTCACCAGCCCCGCCGCGCCGGGGAAGGCCAGCTTGTAAAGGTCAATGTGAAAACCGGGGTCGGCGAAGGCCGCGGCGATTTCCAGCGACATCTCGCGCAGCTTGGCGTTGTAGGTAGGGGCATCCTCGCCGGGGAGGGGGTAGGGCAGCACCTCAAAGATGAAGAGGCGGTCGGCCTTTCGGCAGGCCTCGCCCACGCTTCGCACAAAGTTCAGTTGGTGCTCGGTTATTTCGGGCGGGGCATCGGGGCGGTGCCAGGCCAGAAGCTTCAGGCCATCGGCCCCCATGCGCACCGCCTGCTCCACGCTCCAGCCGGGAATCATCGCACTTTTGCGCCAGCCGCCCTCTACGGTCTCGAAGCGGTGGTGCTCGAGGGTCAGCATCAGGCCGGTCTCGCGCGGCAGAACGGGCATGGCGGCGGGGAAAGCGTAGTGCGGGTCTATCAGGATTCCAGTCACGCCCCGGGCCAGGGTCTCGGCCAGCAGGCCCTTGAGTTCGGTCACTTCGGGCCCCACGCTCTCCGGGTCGCGGCCCAGGGCCTGGGCGACGATCTGCATCAGGGGTGGGCGCTGGTCAATGGCCAGGGTGCCAAAGCGCATGGCCCCATCGCCAATACGGGCATAGGCGCGGGCTTTTGCTGGGGTGGTTTTCATGCTTCTCCTCGTGTATCTAGCTTGCTTGGGGTTCAGGGCAAGGAAGCCAGCAAGGCCCGCACCGCGTCCCGGCGCGGGGGGCTGGCCTGGGCGCAGTGCAGGGCGGCGGTCGCCGCGGCAAACCGCAGCGCCGACACCTCGTCCTGCCCTTCGGCAAGGGCCAGGGTAAAGGCCCCGTGGAAGACGTCCCCCGCCCCGGTGGTGTCGCGCACCTGCACCGGGTAGGCCGGCAGGTGTCCGCCCGCATAGGCCACCCCCTGGGCCCCCAGGGTCACCGCGGCGAACACCCCCAGGGCTTGCAGTTGGGCCAGCAGCGCGTCCACGCCGCCTTTCTGCACGGCCAGTTCCTCCGAGGCCACCACGTGCGTGGCCACCTGGGTGAGCATCCAGTCGTCGTCGCGGTCGCGATCCAGGTCCAGCACCACCGGGAGGCCCCGCGCGCGGGCGGCCTGGCCCAGGCCATACCCCGCCGAGGCCCAGCGCCCGTCCAGCAGCAGCGCACCGGCGCCTTCGAGCAGGCGCTCTTCGTCCAGCACCAGCCCGTCGGGCAGCTCGGGCCGGTAGGGGAAGATGTAGCGCTCACCCTCCGGCGTGACCAGCACCGCCGAGACCGGGGTGGCCGCCCCAAGCTGGAAGTGGGCCCTGACCCCTTCGGCCTCGAGCATCCCCTGCAGGCGTTCTCCCGTGGCATCGTCACCCCGACGGCTCACCAGGTGGGCCTCGGCCCCCAGCCGGGCCGCCGCCACCGCGGCCACCGCCGCCGGCCCCCCGATGGTCTCGCGGTAGTCCAGCACCCCGGTGCGGCTGGCACGGGGTGGGAAGGTCTCGATGTAGTAGCGCTGGTCCAGGTTGGCCCAGCCCACGGTCAGGATCTTCACCATACCAGTCGGTTTTCCTGGGGCCGGGCGGGCAGCACCTCCAGGCCCAGCCAGGCGCACATCTCCAGCAGGGCCTCTTCATGCGAGCCCATTCCTACGGCCAGGTGGTGGGGGAGGCGGTGGTTGAACCAGCTTGCCAAAAACTGCCGGGGGGTGAGGGGTTCGGCGGCCCAGGTGGGGCGGGTGAGGTAGCCAGAGTCCCCGTCGTAGCCTTTCTCACCGCTCAACACACCCCCGTGCACCACGGCTTTGCGGCCCGGCAGCAGGCGCAGGCCGCTGATGGGCCCGGCCCGCAGCGCCATGTCGCGCACCGCGGGCAGGTGGCGGTTGAAGTGCGGCACCAGCCGGGTGGGGCCCGCGGCCCAGGCCAGAGGCGCCTCGCCCCCGTGCCAGAGCATGATCCCTTTGGCCGAAAAGTGCGAGATGTCCAGCAGAATGGCCGGCCGGCCCGAGATGGCCTTCAGGGCTAGCTGGCTGGCCAGGCCCATCACGTCGCCCTCCGGGGCCAGGGTGTAGCCCGCATCGGCCAGGCGGGCCATGGCTGCATAGGCCATCACCCCTGTTCGGTCGGGGATTTCCGGCCACTCCCGCAGGGCCACCCCGTCGTAGGGCCGGGCCAGTTGCTCCAGGGCCAGCTCGAGGCGGAAGCTTTCGCGCAGCTGCTCCAGCGGGTACTCGGAAAGCTCGCGGAACTCTGCGACCCGCGCCTCTAGCTCGGCCTCCGAGACCGCCGCCAGGGCCTCCCACAGCTCGGACAGCTCGGCTTTCTCCACGGTGAGGCCGGTCTCGGGCAGGGCCCCAAAGGCAAAAAAACCGGGCGCGTGGCCGCCCAGCCAGAGCACCCGGCCCTCGCGCAGCACCTTCACACCCCGCAGGGCCTGCAGGGTGAGCTCGAGGCGGGTCTGAAACCAGGCATCCTCCACCGAGCCGTAGAACCACTTGGTGGGCTTTTGGGCCAGCGAGACCCCCAGGTTGAGGCCGCAGACCGCGTTCTGCGGCAGCGGGCCGCTGTCCCATACCTCGGGCAGGGCCCACAGCCCCACCGGGATGGGCAGTTCCAGAAGCGGCAAAAAGGCATCGCCGGTGGCAAAGGTCACGTGCTGCACCAGCAGCAGATCCAGCTTCGCGGCCTGGGCCGCGCGGGCCGCCGCCTCGGCCTGGGCGGTGTCGGCCACCGGCTCGGCCGCATAGGCCAGCTCGAAGCCCAGCTTGGGGCCCAGGGCTTCCAGGGCCTGGCGGGCGGTGGGCTCGAGGCCCAGCCTGGAACCCCTAAACAGGGGCCGCACGATAGGAACAAGTCCGATTCTGAGGTTTTGCATAACGATGATCTGGTACTACCTGTCGGCCTACCCTTTCACCCCCCCCTGGGTCAGGCCGCCCACCACCCGCTCCTGGAAAATCGCAATCACCAGGGCCACCGGCACCAGCGCAATTATCAGCGCCGCCGAGATCAGCGGCCATGGAAAGCTGTACTCGCCCTGCAGGAACTGGATGCCCACCGGCAGGGTGCGCATGGCCTGCGAGGGCAGCAGGGTCAGCGACAGGAGGAACTCATCCCAACTGTTGACGAAGGCCAGAATGCTGGCAGTAAAGACCCCCGGTGCAGACAGCGGCACCACGATGCGCCACAACGCTCCCAGACGAGAGCAGCCATCCACCATGGCGGCCGACTCCAGATCCTTGGGGATGCCCTGAAAAAAGCTGACCAGCACCAGCGTGGCTACCGGGATGGACAGCGCGGCATGGGGCAGAATCAGGGCGACATAGGTGTTGCGCAGCCCCAGCGCCAGCACCATCTCGAACAAGGGCAGCAGCAAGGTGACGGTGGGAAACATCGAAACCCCCACCAGCAGAGAAAAAATCAGGGTTTTGTAGGGGATGCGCAGACGGGCCAGGGCGTAGGCCGCCAGCGCCGATACGAACACACACAGCAGGGTTGCGCCCACGGCCACAATCAGGCTGTTGAGGAAATAGCGCCCGATGGGGGCCCTGGTAAGGGCCTGCACGTAGTTTTGCAGGGTCGGGTTCTCGGGCAGCCAGGTGATGGGGATGCGGGTGAGCTCCACCTCGGTTTTGAACGAGGTCAGAAGAATCCAGACCGCCGGGAAAAAACCGTTGATAACAACGATACCCGCCGCAATCCAGAGCCATATACGGGGACTGTTGAGTTTCACCATACCCTCCCGGCTCGAGCGCGGGCGCCAGGGCGCAGACAAGCCCCGAAGGAAGCGGGCCGCTCGAGCCTAATCATCGGCCCCCCTCACATACCGCAGGTAGACCAGCGTAACCGCCAGGCTGATCAGGAACATCAGCACCGCCAGGGCCGACCCATAGCCAAAGTTGAGGTTTTCGATGCTCATGGTGCGCACATACATAGCCAGGGTTTCGAAGGAGCTGCCCCCATTCTGCATCGCAAAGGGGATGTCAAAGGTCTGGAAAGCCGTGATGGTGCGGAAGATTGCCGCCACCAGGATGGCCGGGGTCAGGAGCGGCAGGGTGATCCGCCAGAAGCTCTGCCAGCGGCTGGCCCCATCCACCGAGGCCGATTCGTAGAGCTCCTTGGGAATCACCTGCAGCCCGGCCAGCAAAATCAGGGCCACAAAAGAACTGCTTTTCCAGATGATGCTGAAGCAAATGGCCCAGAACAGCAGCTCCGGCGTGGTTACCCACAACAGCCGCTCGCCCCCTAAGCGCACGATCACATCGTTGACCACTCCATACTGGCTGTCAAAAAACCATCTAAAAATCAGCCCAGCGAACACCAGCGGCAAAGCCCAGGGTAGCAACAGACCCAGGCGCACCGGCCACTTGGCGCGAAAAGGCAGGTTGGCTAGCAAGGCCAGCAAGAGCCCCACCACCAGCGCCCCCGGCACCGTCACCAGCACAATCAGAAGGGTGTTCCACAAAGCCGTCCAGAAGCGCTCATCGGAAAGGGCCTGGGCAAAGTTGGCAAAGCCAATGAACACCGGGTTGCTGCCGGTTTCATCGGTCAGGCGGCGCTGGAACAGGCTGTTATAGATCAAGCGCGCAACCGGATACAAGGCCACCGACCCCAGCAGCAAGGCCGCCGGAAGCAGCAGCCAGAAGGCCAGGGCGCGCTCGCTCAGGTCGCCAAAGCTGCGGCGGTATTTGGGCTGAATCATGCGCACCTCCCGGTAAATCCTTGGCCCAGCCACTCGGTCATCGCCATTCCGCTATGCCTGGAGATTGTTGGGTCGGTCTTGGGCCATCTGTGCATGGCTTGTGCCAAAAAGAGCTGTTCTTGTGTTGTGCAAACAAAAAACACCGGTTGAGGGGTAGGGGCGGCAGGCCCCTACCCCAATCGGCTATTTATCGGCCGCTGTAGATCGCCTGCAGACGGTTCACGATATCGCGGGCACCCTGCTCGGGGGTTTTCTGCCGGGCCAGCACCTGGTTGGTATTAACCCGGATGGCCTCGGAGATCTCGGCGTAACGCGGATGCTGCGGACGTGCACGGGCTGCCTGCACCACAGGCAAAGCCTGGGCGAACCAGGGGTTCACCCGCAGGATGTCGGCATCGCGGTACAGCGAGGGGAAGACCGGCAGGTTGGAAGCATCAATGGCTAGAATCTTGGAGACCTCCGGGCTACTCAGGAAGCGCACCAGGCGGTGAGCCTGCGCTTTGTTGCGGCTGAAGTCGGAGACGGTCCACTGCCAGCCGCCCAGGCAGCTCGCCTGGCGGCCCCCAGGGAAGGCGGGCAGGGGCACCACGCCAATTTTGCCCTTGACCTGGCTGTCGGGGTCGTTCTGGAACCTGTTCCAGGCATAGGCAAACAGCGTACCGAAGATCCAGCGCCCGGCCTGCATCTCCTGGCGGATGGTGTCTTGGGGTTTTTCGGCCATGTTGGGGGGAGAAACCCGCCGATCCATCAGGCTGACCCAGAACTGCAAGGAGCGCTGGGCCTGTTCCACGGTGAGGCTGAACTGGCCCTGGGCGTTGGTCACATCGCCACCAGCCGCCCAAATGGGCAGCAGGAAGGTACAGACCGTCCCTTCGATGGGTGCGCCGATATAACCGATGCCGTTGAGGTTGGGGTTGTTCTCGCGCTGCAGGATGGTCTGGGCCTGCTGGATGGCCTCATCCCAGGTGGTGGGAGGCTTGAAGTTGTACTTCTCCAGCAAGTCGGCGCGGTAGTAGAGGAACATCGCGTCGGCAAAGGCCGGCAGGGCCACCAGTTGACCGTTGATCACGTTGGCCTGCGAGTAGGCCGGCAGGTACTGCCGCAGCAGGTTCTGGCGCGAAGCGGCGGGCAGATACTTGTCCAGGGTATCAGCCCAGCGACTGGCCAGGTACTGAGCGGGGCGGATAACGTCAATCAGGATCACGTCGATGCTGGGATCGCGCGAAGCCAGCACGGTGGTGAGGTACTGCTGCTGCTGATCGGAGGTAGCCCCACCCACCTCCAGATCAACCCGAACGCCGGGGTTGCGCGACTGGTAGAGGTCGAAAATCTTCCGCATCACGTCCGGGCGCTGCTGACCTCCCACGAACACCCGCAGGCGGGTTTGCTGCGCCAGGGCGGTTGAAAACACCAGCACAGCGACGAGTAGCCAAAACAACTTCTTCATCTTGTCCCTCCTCCTTGTAGATGCACGCCTAGTGTACCGAGTTCGGCCTGAAGCGTCTGGTTGACCTCCAGACCTTCCGCCAAGGCTTTCTCTCGTAAAGCGGCCCGGCGCGCACCGGGAATCCGGCCTCCGGCCGCTTTAAGAGCCTCGATGAGCTGGGCCACCCGGCCCCTGTAGCCCGGGCCAAAGGCGGCGGGGTCAAAGGCCAGCAGCAGCAGCCCCGGCTTGGCGGCCTGCGCTGGGGGCATCCAGGGCAGGGGCAGCTCGGGCGAGAGCACGTCGCCCGCCAGGGCCCCGGCCAGAATTTCCACCAGCACTGCCAGCGCAAACCCCTTGCCCTCGCCAATGGGCAGCAGTGAGCCTTCCAGCGCAGCCTTGGCATCGGTGGTTGGGCGACCCTCCTTGTCGAGCGCCCAGCCCGGCGGGATGGGCTCGCCCTTTTTAGCCGCGGCGATGATCTTGCCGCGCGCCACCACCGAGATGGAGGTATCAATGATGACCGGCTGGGGCTCGGCCGGCGCGCCCAGGGCGATGGGGTTGGTGCCCAGCACCGGCCCCGGGGCGATGGCCGGGGGGGTGTTGGCAAAGGCCAGGGCTACCAGGCCCTCTTGGGCCAGCCGGCCCACGTACGCC
>Ga0101943_1001308_pt1:0-7500 | contig 22941 bp, 19 predicted proteins | sample DewCreD2012metaG_5_FD_75244 | JGI IMG/M metagenome (GOLD analysis project Ga0101943, IMG submission 75244) | Hot spring sediment bacterial and archeal communities from British Columbia, Canada, to study Microbial Dark Matter (Phase II) - Dewar... ... | reverse complement strand
AGAACCCTTAAATCCGCTGGAGACATTACTGATCGGGAAATATGTCTTGGAGCTGCTGGGTTGGATTGTGTCGTTGAGAGGTGTACCTGACTGATTTCCAGAACTTTCGTCGTAAGCAGTCAGGACGATTGTAGCGCTACTTGAGCTGCTTAGATTTGCGATCTGAATACCGGTTGTGTAGCCGGGAAACTGGGTCTGTGCCACGGCAGGTTGGGCTGTCAGACCAAGCCCTCCGGTTAATGTGGCTGTAAAGGCCAGTAAAGTGAGAACTAGCCGCATTACGAGTTGTCTTTGCATCGTTGTCCTCCTTGCGTTTGGATCTCTTGATTCTGAAAAACTTTCCTTCTCTGTTACCTCTTCTGCGCGTCTGGGCTGTTCATATCTGATGGGCTTTCGTTTCATGCAAAACATATGAGTCGCCCAGATCACGGCCAAAGTAATATCACAGAACTCAGAACGATACAATACCCCATTTGTATTATTACTGAATTTCTCTTGCGAGTTCAAGGCGTTTGAGCATTCACAGCGACGTCTCATTATAGATGTAACCATGAGCCGCACGCTATCGATGGACTTGCTTAAAGAGAGTCGAGGGGAGAGTAATAAGTGGGCACAATCTCCAAGTGCATGTTTCTCGATACCCCTGAAGGTCATGAATCAACCAACGATATACAGCACAACGTGCTGTACCTCCTGGTCTTGACTTAGAACCCACTCGAAAACCTATACAAGGGTCTCTATTCATGGGTAGGCGAAGGTACTATAAAGTGACTCTACTTTGAGACTAAGAGGTTTCACTCTATAAAGCCGTAAATCTCAAAGTGAACACATTGTGGGCAAAGGATGCTGTGTCTTCTCATTGTGTCTTTTCTATTTATGTGTTACTCTTTATCGATTCCTCTTTGGAGTAGATATTGCTTTATGCTCAGGCCCGCAAACCAAGTCCCAGCCACTATCAGATCAAAAATTGTGACGACAATACGCACTACTAAGGTAGTAACAACAGCAACCGAGGATGGCAGAATTTGAGTCATTGAAAGACTTAATCCTAGCTCAGTTAATCCAAAGTTGCTCGGCAGAAATAGAACAAGGTTGGATAGTGAACCTATCAGAGTCCAGCTTTGGATTGCATAGAGCATATATTGTTGGTCAAGCCCAGTCAATGCATGCAGCAACAAGTAAAACATGAGACCACTACTCGCCCAGGCAATTAAATAGGCTAAAAGCCAGGAGCACAGCTGCAAATAACTGATTTGAGGGGCTTTAACTTTTCCAATTCGCTTCAAGAGCCATTTGATCGTAACGGGATGCGCAAAAGATGCGCTGATTAGCAACACTACCCAAAGCCACCAGTAATTTTGGTGAAACCACTCCACCTTTGAGCCTAATAATAAAAGAAACACAAAAAAAAAGCCACTCATTGTTAATAGAAGTAATTCTAGGCTGCTCACTACCGTCACAGCTCGGATCGACTCACCTTGTTGTCTATACAAATATCCACGACCAGCTATATACCAGAAAGGGCCGGGCAAGCGTCGTGCAAGATGAGTTGCCACATAGTTATTGATATGAACAATCACGGGCACTTGACTGCCGATGGCCCGCATCTGGGCTATCCACACTGATACTACAACGATAAGTGTGAAGATCATCATGCAAAAAGCAGCAAAAATTGATGGCCAGTAGATGTGCCAGTGATATGTAAATAGAATTTGGCGTTCTTGATATGTTAGATAGACAAGGAGAGAGATGGGGATAAGGAAGCTAACGACTATAAGAGATTTTTTAACAAAATGTGACCTAAGCAAAGGCATTCCTCTCCGTCGGATAGACCAACTTTTCTAATATGCTAACATTGGATAAAAAGACTCAGAGAAATGAGATGCGGGATGGCAGAGAAACACAAAATGATTGGTTAAATTGAGCGGGGTAATACGGCTAATGAGCCCTTTTATATATTTTTGAGGACGTCTAATACTTTGAAATAAGTCAATAGGTGTCCTAGGAAGAACAAATTCGTTAAACGGCACTACCCGATCAATACATAACCCTCCCTTTCTTAACATTGCTTCCCACGTACGACGAGTTGCATAACGCTGGAGTGGTTGTCGATCGTCAAAGACTTCACCGGTGCGCAATACAGAAAGAATGTTGCCTAACATTCCGTATGCATTAGGTAATAGGACACACACAATTCCCTGGGGTTTGACCAGTTTTGTAATTTGTGAAACACCTTCTAATGGATTCGCATAGTGCTCCAGGCTGCCAATGCTCATTACAATATCAGCGCAATAGTTTTCTATTGGTAATTTTTGACCATCTGCCACTATCCAATATCCCAATTCCCTGCTATTTGCCGCCTTGGCAATCCCTTGTATCGATAGATCCAGTCCGATAGCATGAATCCCTCGAGCCCTGGCTAGCTGCACGAGCCGACCGTTTCCGCATGCAACGTCAATCAATAACTGTCCTTTCTGTGCGTCAACCAGATGGAGTAACCATAAGTAAAATGAATCGGGCATTACTAAACAGCGTTCCTGGTAAAGGGCATCGTACGCGTCGCGTATAGAAAGACCATTCGCAATAGAACGGTGGCGAATTTCTATCATGATAGTTAAATCTCCGTTCAATACCGTTTTTGGGCAATTGCAACCATCAAAGGGCCTTTTTTTAAGCGGGCAGGTATCCAAAATAATGGTGCGCTCACCAGGCGTGCGATTGGGTGATACAATGTTTTTGTGATTTGCTTTTGAAGCGTTAAAGAGACGTTGCGTGCCGTCATCCAGAAGCGTAGGCTTAATACAAACGTTACATAGCCGCCGATATTGCAGTTGAGATCAATAACCTTAAATCCTGCTTGCCCTAGCATGGCTGTCAAGGTGTCCGGTGTAAAAACATAAAGATGGCGGGGCGCATCCAGGCCGGCCCAAGTCTGACGAAACAAACTTGCATCCCAACTGGCCAAATTGGGAACACGAACGAGCAGAATGCCGTCCCACTTTAGGATGCGCCTAACTTCTAATAAAGTAGACAAAGGGTCGTGTATGTGTTCTAAAACGTCCCACATTGTCACGCAGTCAAAATATGTTGGGGGAAAGGATACTTCCTCAAGAGTCCCAATAGACACATCCAGCCCGTATTTGTGTCGCGCGTAGTCGGCAACTTGAGCGTTAGGTTCGATGCCTTTCACCTCCCACCCTTTTACTGCTTGCATGCTATTTAGAAAAGTGCCTGAGGCACACCCTATGTCCAGCAAACATCCCCCGTGCGGTTTATACTTCGTCACAAATTTGACACGTTTGCGAAGACCATATTCAAGGGCATATCGAAGTAACGGAGGCAATTGGCGAAGAGCCATAATGTCTGTGTAAGGTTCATATTCTGGCGGATAATGGGCTGGCATTTCGATTGGAGTGGGTCTGGGGTTTTGATATACTAGGCCACAGGCTTGGCACTGGACTAATCGTGCGACCACTTGAGGGCGTCCAAGTAACCAGTCGGAGACAAACATTTTGTCTTCTGTAGAATTACTGCCACAGAGATTGCAAGGAACCGTTTCCATAAGATGGTCTAGCCACAATTTTCCTGCGAGCTTGGTGGTTGCATCGAGAACCAGCCATCAATCCAACCGTGCCAGCTAGATTGCGTGACAGCTAAGTGTCCCTGAAGGATATCGTCTATTGTGAGGAAGACAACGCGTACTAATGTAAAAAGAAAGATGAACGGTAGAAACAGAAGGTGTTCCCTCCGACGATAAAATAAAATTTGATTAAAGATACGCCAATAACGTCTTTGCGGATGGTGAGGATGCGTACTTCGTGCGACTTTGTGCCACATACGAGCCTGAGTTGCAACGCCGAGCTGAAAACCGGCTCGGCGGGCACGCCAACAGAAGTCTGCATCCTCTGCATACATGAAGTATGACTCATCAAAAAAGCCAATCTTAGCAAATACGTCCTTATGGATTAGTACTGCACAGGCATTTAGGCTGTCAACTTCTACATATTTAGGTAGATGACGAGGAATGGGCTGGCAGCTAAATAATCGATACGTTAAAGTTGTCGGTCCGATGCATCGATCTCCCATGGACCAAATACGGTCTGGTTCGTCAGCATATAAAATCAAAGGGGCGATGATTCGCCATGTTGGTTGCTCAGTTACGGCTTCTTCTAATTTTTGAAAAAAATTCAAGTCTACGGCTGTATCATTGTTAATTAGTAATATCCACTCCGCACCATTTGTTAGTGCAGTATGGATTCCTCGGTTGACTCCTCCGGCAAATCCAAGATTTTTCGATAAAGAAAGTAATTTAATCATTGAGGTGTTCAATACTTGAGAAAAGTGATCCAGAGAATTGTCAGTGGAGCCATTATCTACCAGAATAATTTGGGCGGGCGAAAGCCCGGCCCGTTCTAATGATTTGATACATTCAATGGTGTCGTCAGATCGATTCCAGTTAAGAATGACAACAGACCAAGAAGATACCGCCATATGAATTCTAATTCACCAAATTTTCGTCTTTTATTTGTGGCTGGTCGAGAGCTCTCTTACAGCCGAAATGCTGTCTTATTACGAGCATTGCGCCGAAATGGATGGGAAGTCGATACCATTGGATTTCATACATCTGTATCGTCAATTTTGGCTACCAGCCTTCAGTTAAGTCTGCTAATTATGAAAAAATTGCTGTTACAGAAATATCAGCTCATCGTAGCGGGATTTTATAGCTATCTATTATTGCCGCTCATTAAAGTAATGACAAAAACACCTCTTCTTTTTGACGCTTTTATATCAAACTATGATACCTTGTGTTACGATCGTCAAGTTATTCATCCTTCTTCAGTGCTTGGTAGAGGTATTTATTGGTTTGATTACTGGAGTTGTCGTCTGGCCGCTCATCTCTTGCTTGATACACCATACCATGCCCAGTATTTTGTTGATACATTTCGACTAGACCCTAAGCGAGTTTCTTGGCTCCCCGTGGGATGTAATGAAGACATCTTCCAGCCAAGCCAACCAGCGTTAAATAGAAAGGACTCTGTAGTTCTTTATTACAGTACTTTTCTACCTTTACATGGTGTAGATGTCATCCTTGACGCAGCAGACAGGCTCCGGGCCTATCCAATTCGATTCCGCTTGATCGGAGAAGGTCTGCTACGGCGATCCATGCAAGCACGGGCACAGCAATTACGTCTGGAAAATTTAGAGTTCGTGCCGCCTGTTTCATTGTCTGACTTAGCCAAGGAGATTACAAATGCAGATATTTGCTTAGGAGGGCATTTTGGAAAGAGTGAAAAATCACAACGCGTTGTCCCGGGCAAGATATATCAAATGATGGCTTCAAGACGTGCGATTATTGCGGCGAACTCGCCAGCTAACCGCTCTTTGATTGGCAATACCGAATCTATTTTGTTGGTTCCCCCTAATCATTCCGATGCGTTAGCACAGGCAATTCTTACACTTCATGAGAATCCACAGTTTCGTTTTCATCTTGCGGAATCTGCATTAAATAGATACCTTGAGTGCTGTTCTGAGCAAGTCATTGCCACGCGACTCAGGGATGTGATTGCAAAATTTATTCACTGAGTTTGATCAATATCTTCCCTAAAGGGAGAAAAAACATCGGCTGCCGGCTGGTCGTCCGTATAGTTCTGGTCCACAAAGGCGACTTCCACCGACTCTCTCGTCGCCTCTTGAATCTGGGCAGCCAGGGCCGCCACTTGCGCACAGTCTTGTTCGTTGGCCGGCGTGACCACGACGGCCAGCAACTGCCCCAACGTATCGACGGCCGGGTGCACCTTCGAGCTTTTGCGACGCTTGTACCCATCGTAGCCAGCACGTTCGCCACTTTCTGGGGTCGACTGCAGCGTCCGGCTGTCCAAAATCGCCGCTCGCGGTTGCGGCATCCGCCCCTCGATTTCACGTATCAGCATCCGCAGGTCTCGGACCATCTCCTCGAATACACTTGCCTTCAGCCAGCGCTGCGTTTGCTGATAGACCGTGTGCCATGGCGGCAAATCGTTGGGCATCATGCGCCACGGCGCCCCCGTACGCACGATGTAGCGCAGGCCATTGAACACCTCGCGCAGGGAGTGTTCCCGTTGCGGAGCATCTTCTTTCATCAGGGTCAGGTGGGGCGCTACAAAACGCCCACTCCTCATCGGAGACCTCGCTTGAATAAGTTTTGCGCGTCATACCCTAAGCCCACCACAATCAGGGTCAAAAGTGCATAACAGACTCAAACCATTGCAGATAGAAGTTTTTCAAACTCATCAATCGCTTTTTCCCAGTTGTACTTAGATGCTGTCAGTTGTCCGTTACGACCTAACATGCTTCGCAGTTTTTCATCATTGATTAATTGTATAATTCCCTCAGCAACGGCCTGGGGATCTTGGCTCGGCACCACTATAGCATTAAAACCATGAATGGTGTAGTCTCGAGAGCCTCCTGATTCTGCTACGACGCAGGGTTTTCCGAGCGCCATTGCCTGCAGAGGTGGGTAACCCAAACCTTCTTCCCATGAAGTTGAAACGAAAATGTCGCAATTCAAATATAACTTAGCAAGTTCATGATTGCTTGGCCGTATGTATAGCTCATGAGGTATATCAATTTTCAATTGACACTCATGCTTGCAGACAATCACCGCACAAATCGGTAAAGAGTGAGCGTAAACTTTTTCCATTGCCACGATGAAATCTTTGAGCCCTTTTCGAGGTCGATCATCGCCTACATACATGATACGCCATCCCTGCCTCTCCTGATCTGAGCGGAGATTTGAAAGATGCAGCTTCTCCTCCGATATTTCCATTCCTAAGCCAGGTTTAATCAAATGAACTTTACCAAACGTTCGTTTGGCAGCATTTTGCGCTAAAAAGCTTGAAATTGCAATGATAGTTGAAAATCCATAAGGCGCTGTATTGAGTAAAAAACGCTCTATTGGACGGCGTCTGAACATCTCTGGATAGTCCATGTATAGCCACAGTGGCTTTTGTCGTTTCCACCATGTAGCCAGTAAAACGGGCAAAGTCGTCGGAGTATGGGTTGCTATTACTACATCGCTAGGAGGTGTATTTTGTACCAGAGATAGAGTGAGATTTAGTAGTTTCAATGGATTCCGAGTAGCCGGAATTCCAACACTGGCAAAGCGTACCTGTACAGGGGGGCGAATCCTCTGGTGAATTTCGGGATCGATGGCATTCAACGGGGCTAGAAGAGTGACTTGATGTCCTCGCATTGCCAAGTGGTTTGCAACCTCAACAACCAGGATAACCCCACCGGAGAGCTTTAGAGATGATAGAACAAAAGTAATATGCATCCTCATGGAATGTTCATCAATTCTGCAAGGTTTTACCTATTTGTCTGGAGCGTTGATTGCTTTAGTCGGCTGCCATGTTCGACTCATACCACCTGAATCGCCTCTTGCGGCAGCACGACCGTCCAGTGCCGGTCGTCAGCGATGTGGAGCCGCTCGTAAATGTAGACCGGCACGACGATTTCCAGGTC
>Ga0101943_1001306_pt1 | contig 22977 bp, 16 predicted proteins | sample DewCreD2012metaG_5_FD_75244 | JGI IMG/M metagenome (GOLD analysis project Ga0101943, IMG submission 75244) | Hot spring sediment bacterial and archeal communities from British Columbia, Canada, to study Microbial Dark Matter (Phase II) - Dewar... ... | reverse complement strand
GCTGGTGGCCGGCTGCGCGCTGGTCGCCAGCCTGGCCGGTCATGCGTCGACGCACGCGGCCGAACTTTCTGTCGATCCACTCTCACTCGCGACGCCTGTTCCAGACGTGTGGTACCGGTTCGACGGGCAGGTCCTGTTCGAGAGCGCGAGCCGATCATGGCTACTCGGCCCGGCGGTGCGCGCAGTAGCGCTCGAGCCGTACCGGGAATCGCCCTCCGGCGCCCGTACGGTCTACTACTTCGACAAGGGGCGACTCGAGCTGACTCATCCGGAGCGCCCACCTGGCGATCCGAGCCGGGTCACGTCCGGGCTGCTCGTCCGCGAGATGATCGCCGGCCAGATTCAGCTCGGGGACGCTACCTTCATCGCCGTCGCACCAGCGCAGATCCCGGTAGCAGGCGACACGGTCGGGAACGCGCTTGCGCCCACCTATGCGGCGCTCCAGCCGCTGGCCTCGGTCGGCGAGAACCCCCAGGCACGCCGGCAGCCGAACCGCGTGGGTCAGCCGGTGACTGCGCTCGTGCGCGCCGATGGGCAGGTCGTGGAGAATGCCGTCGCGGACAGCACGGTGGCGATCGGGTACTACGAGGAACGGCTCGGGCACAACATTCCGCAGGTGTTCTGGGATTGGATGAACCGGCAGTCGATCTCCTGGCAAGAGCTCGCCGGCCTACCACTCACCGAGCCGTTCTGGATCGACACTGTCGTCGGCGGCCGGCAAGAGCGCGTGTTGATCCAGGCGTTCGAGCGCCGGGTGTTGACCTACACACCGGCTAATCCTGAGCCCTGGAGAGTGGAGGCGAACAACGCTGGCCAGCACTACCGGGCCTGGCGAGAGCTGAGTGTGCCAGACGATCGCAGCCTGCTCGGATTGGCGGGTGGGGTGCCGCTCGGGGAGATTATCGTCAGCAAGGCGGTCGCCCAGGGTGTCGATCCCTACCTGTTCGCTGCCCTGGCCGCCGTGGCCAGCAACTTCGATCCGCTAGCGGTCAAGCCGGGGATCGGGCTCGGCCTCTTTCAGGTACCCATCGCGGTCAGCCAGCGAAGCGGGGTACCGTTCCCACTCGACCCTGCGGTCAATGCCGAACTCGCCGCGCGCGAGCATGTCGAACTCGTGCCGTTGGAGACGCTCCTGCGCACGGCGGACTACGTCTCGCTCCACACGCCGCTGACGCGGGAGACGGCGAACCTCCTCGACCGCGACACGTTAGCGCTGCTGAAGCCCGGGGCGCGGGTGATCAACTGCGCGCGGGGCGGACTGATCGACGAGGAGGCGCTGCTGGCGGCGCTGGAGAGCGGCCACGTCGCCGGGGCGGCGCTCGACGTCTTCGCGCAGGAGCCGCCCCCGCCCGACCATCCCCTGCTCCACCATGAGCGGGTCGTCGCAACGCCCCATCTCGGCGCCAGCACCGAGGAGGCGCAGATCAACGTCGCGCTCGACGCGGCCGAGCAGGTGCTCGCCGTCCTCGACGGGCGTCCGCCGCGCAGCGCGGTGAATATGCCCGCCGTGCCTCCCGACGTTTACGCCCGCCTCGAGCCGTACCTGCGCCTCGGCACGCAGATCGGTCGGCTCCACGCCCAGTTGGCGCACGGCGGCATCCATGCGGTCCAGGTGACCTATTCCGGCGACGTGCTTCACCTCGACACGCAGCCGATCACGCGCGCCGTGCTCATCGGGCTGTTGCAGCCGGTGCTCGCCGAGCCGGTCAACTTCGTCAACGCTCCCTACATCGCCGAGAGCCGCGGCATCCGCGTGACCGAGAGCAAGGTCGCCGGAGACGACGACTATCCGAATCGGATCGTCGTCGAAGTGGAGGACGCGCGCCGGCGGCGACGGATCGCGGGGACCGTGCTCGGGAAGCGGGAAATCCGCATCCGCGAGATCGATGGGTTCCACCTCGACCTCGAGCCGAGCGGCTACATGCTCTTCACGCGCCATACCGATCGCCCTGGGATCATCGGACGGGTGGGCACGCTGCTGGGGAAGAATCGGATCAACATCGGGGGGATGGTCGTCGGCCGCGAGGCGGTGGGCGAGCGAGCGATGATGGTGCTGACGGTGGACGATCCGATCCCCGAGTCGCTGCTGCAGGAGATCGCCCGCGAGATCGAGGCCGAGGCGGTCCGATTCGTCGAGCTGTAGCCTCCCGCCCGCGGATCGCACAGGCAGGCGGCGGCCTCTTTCCGAACAAGATCGCTTGCCCCCGCACGCATGCGGGCGGCGCGTGCTTCCGCGGCGAACGCCCGGTGCGGCGGCACGCCGGCAACGGGACCTGCGCCCGTGAGTTCCGCTCCCTCGAATCCACCGCCTGGCAGGAAGCCCCGCTCCGAACGATCGCACGGCCCCGTCTGGCGGCGGCCGCTGCGGGCGGTGGCCGAGCTCCCGCGCGTGGCGCGACGGCGAGCGCGCACCGTCGTCCGCCGGAGCGTGCCGCAGACGGCGCGGGACGCCTTCGTCACCGACCTGACCTCGATGCTGCTGGCGGGCCTCTACGCCGGCTGCGTCTTCCCCTTCGTCAACATCATCGCCCGCCGCGATCTCCACGCGAGCCCCGAGGTGCTCGGCTTCATGGCGGCGGCGCCGTTCCTCGGGAACCTCTGCTCGCTGCTGTGGGCGCGAGCGATGGAGGGGCGGCGGAAGATCCCCTTCGTCCTCTACAGCCATCTCGCGGCGCGGAGCCTCGTGGTGACGATGGCGCTCGCCACCGGGCCGTGGCCGTTCGCGCTGATCATCTCGGGGGCCCAAATCATCGGCACGATCGCCACTCCCGCCTACGCTGCGATCATCAAGGAGGTCTATCCCGACGACCAGCGCGGCCGGATCATGAGCATGACGCGGGCCGTGTTCGTCGTCGCGCAAATCCTCGCGACCTTCGTCGCGGGGTGGCTGCTGACCCGCATCTCCTACCGAGTGGTGTTTCCGCTGGCGGCACTGCTCGGGATCGCGGCAGCGATCGTCTTCCGCCGCATCGTCTCCGACGAGCCGGAGCCCGCTCCCGAGCCGCGGGCCGCCGCTCCCATCGGTCGCCGACTGCGCGAGACGACGCGCTACCTCTGGGAGACGCTGGGCATCCTCAAGGTCGACCGTGCCTACCGCTGGTTCGCGTTCTCCGTCTTCACCTATGGATTCGGCAACTTGATCCTGATGCCGATCTATCCGCTGGTCCAGGTCGACCAGCTCGGGATGCGGACGGACGACCTGGCGCACCTCCAGAACCTGGCGCAGATCGTGGCGGTGCTGGCCTATTTCTACTGGGGGCGCTATGTCGACCGGCGCAGCCCGCAGCGCGCAGTGACGGTGAATATCCTGCTCAATGCCTGGATCCCGATCGTCTACATCCAGGCGATGGCGGTAGGCGAGGCGTGGGTGCTGCTGCCGGCGTTCCTGATCTCGGGCGTGGTGATGGCGGGGATCGATCTCTCCTACTTCAACGCGCTGTTGGGTTTCGCACGCGAGCAAAACGTGGCGCGCTATCAGGCGCTGCAGAGCTTCTTGCTCGGACTACGGGGGACGGTGGCGCCGTTCATCGGCAGCGGGCTGGTGCGGGCGCTCGACGCGCATCGCCTCGATCGGCGCTGGGCGTTCGTGATCGCGCTGGTGTTCATCCTCGCCGGCTGCTGGATGCAGATCGTCGCCACGCGCCGCCACGAGGCGATGCGCCGAGCCGCGGCCGCCTCCAGTTCGACGGAGTGACCCGCACGATGCCGATCACGCCTCCGGTGGCGGGATCGGGAGGTGGCCGAACCGCTCCCGCAGCCGGGCGAGCTTGCGCTGCACCCCCGGCCGCGCCAGCGCCTCGGGATTCACGAGATGATCGGGCGGCTCGCCATGGAAGAGGCGGAGCAGCCCGGCCACGTTACTGCGACCGTTGTCGCGAAAGAGCTCGTCGGTCCAAGCGATCGCGTGGGGCGTGGCGATGACCTGGTGGAGATCGAGGAGCGGATGGCGGCGAGTGGGCGGCTCCTCGGCCCAGACGTCGATCGCGGCGCCGGCGAGTCGACCGGTGGCGAGCGCGTCGTAGAGGGCGTCCTCGTCGACGATGCCGCCGCGGGCGGTGTTGATCAGGTAGGCGGTTGGCCGCACCCACGTCAGTTCGCGGGCTCCGATCAGGCCACGGGTTTCGTCGTTGAGCGGGCAGTTGATCGTGATGAAGTCGGATTCGCGCAGCAAGGCGGCGAGCGGGACGAGCTGCGCCCCGAGCTCGCGGGCGCGCTCGGCGGGGCAGTAGGGATCGTAGGCGAGGAAGGCGCGGATCCCGAACGGCTGGAGCAGCCGACAGAGCTCCCCGCCGATCCCGCCGAGGCCGACGCTGCCGACGACCCGGTCGCGCAGTTCGATGCCGTTGTAGAGGCCACGCTCGGCCCAGCGCCCCTCCCGCATCAGGCGATCCTTGAGGAAGAGCCGGTGGCCGAGCGCCAGCATCAGGGTGAGGATCGCCTCCGCGACCGGACGGTTGACCGCGCCGCGCGCGATGAACAGGAGCACATCGGCGTCGGTGCAGGCGGCGACGTCGATGTTGTCGTAGCCGACGCCGAATCGGGCGATGGCGACCAGTCGCTCGACGCCGACGAGGCTGGCGCGCGTGACCCGTGGCCCGAGCCAGATGACGGCGTCGTAGGGACGCAGCTCCTCCGGGGTGGCGACGGGGGAACGGGTGGGAAGGAACTCGTATTCGATCGCGGCGACGCGGTCGAGCCGGCCGAGGCCGATGTCTTTGAAGGCGAGGCGGCCATCGGGGCCGAGGAAGTCGCGGGTGAGGCCGATCCGGAACTTTTCCATCGTGCGGAGCGAGCGGTTCGCTGGCATGTTCGCTCGCACGAGGCCGGCTCCTGCGGCAACGAAACGGGCCCCCGCAAGGGGCGAACCTCGCGGGGGCCCGAGAAGCGCTCTCGCCGGCGGCGAGTTTACATGTCGTAGTCGCCCGGGTAGCCGTGGCCGCCCGCTGCCGGCTTCTCCTTCTCCGGCTTCTCGGTCACCAGCGCCTCGGTGGTGAGGATCATGCCGGTGATCGAGGCGGCGTTCTCGAGGGCGCAGCGGGTGACCTTGACCGGGTCGACGATCCCCGCCTTGACGAGATCCTCGAACTGCTCGGTGGCGGCGTTGAAGCCCCAGCCGTTGCGGAGCCGCTTGACGCGCTCGACGACGACGGAGCCTTCCCAGCCGGCGTTCTCGGCGATCATGCGGAGCGGCTCTTCGAGGGCGCGGCGGACGATCTGCAGCCCGACGAGCATATCGCGGACTTCGGCCTCCTCGCCCGCCGGCCCGCGCCCGCGCCGACCCTGGCGGACCAGGCTATCCTTCACCGCTGGGATGACGTTGACCAGCGCGGCGCCACCGCCGGGGACGATCCCCTCCTCGACCGCGGCGCGCGTGGCGGAGAGGGCGTCCTCGAACCGATGCTTCTTCTCCTTGAGCTCGGTCTCGGTCGCCGCTCCGACCTTGATCACGGCGACGCCGCCGGAGAGCTTGGCGCGGCGCTCCTGGAGCTTCTCGCGGTCGTAGGACGACTCGGTCTGCTCGATCTCGGCCTCGATCTGCTTGATGCGGCCCATCACCGCCTCGGGCGAGCCAGCGCCTTCGATGATCGTCGTTTCGTCCTTGGTGACGATGATCTTCTTGCACTGGCCGAGCATGCTGAGGTCGACGTTTTCGAGCTTGATGCCGAGGTCCTCGGAGATGAACTTGCCGTTGGTGAGGATCCCGATGTCCTCCATCATCCGCTTGCGGCGATCGCCGAAGCCGGGGGACTTGATCGCGACGCTCTGGATGATCCCGCGGATCTTGTTGACGACGAGCGTGGCGAGCGCGTCGCCCTCGACATCCTCGGCGATGATCACCAGCGGCCGGCGGGCGCTGGCGATCTTCTCGAGCAGCGGGATGAGGTCCGCCGCGGCGGAGATCTTCTTCTCGTAGAGCAGGATGAGGGGATTCTCGTACTCGGCCACCATCCGCTCGGGGTCGGTAACCATGTAGGGCGAGATGTAGCCCTTATCGAATTGCATCCCCTCGACCTTTTCGAGGGTGTCGGTGGTCCCCTTCGACTCCTCGACGGTGATCACGCCGTCCTTGCCGACGGCATCCATCGCCTCGGCGATGATCCGGCCGATTTCAGGATCGTTGCCGGCGATCGAGGCGACGTTGCGGACCTCTTCGGAGGTGGAGACGGGGATGGCGTTCTTTTTGAGCGCTTCGACCGCGGCCTGCACGCCGATCTCGATGCCGCGCTTGAGCGCCATCGGGTTCGCCCCCGCGGCGACGTTCTTGAGGCCTTCGGTCAGCAGCGCCTGGGCGAGGACGGTGGCCGTCGTGGTGCCGTCGCCCGCGACGTCGTTGGTTTTGGACGCGACTTCCTTGAGGAGTTGCGCGCCCATATTCTCGTAGGGATCGGAGAGTTCGATCTCTTTGGCGACGGTGACACCGTCTTTGGTGATGGTGGGGGAGCCCCACTTCTTGTCGATGACGACGTTGCGTCCTCGGGGGCCGAGGGTGACGCGGACCGCGCGCGCCACGGCGAGGGCGCCGCGCTCCAGCGCGCGCCGCGCTTCCTCATCGAACGCGATCATCTTGGCTGCCATCAGCGGTTAACCTCCTCGTCGAGCATGGGAAGTGCGCGCACGAACGCGCCGGTAGCGGGTCAGTCCTCCCGCACGGCGTAGATCGAATCCTGATCGAGGATCAGGTATTCCTTGCCGTTGAGCTTGATCTCGTTGCCGCCGTACTTGGAGTAGATCACGCGGTCGCCGACGCGGACCGCCATCGGCGCCCGCGAACCATCCTCGAGGATCCGGCCGGGACCGACGGCGACGACGGTCCCCAATTGCGGGCGTTCCCGCGCGGTGTCGGGGAGGACGATTCCGCCGGTGGTCTTCTCGTCTTGCTCCAGCGGCTCCACCACGACGCGATCGCCCAGCGGTCGGATCTTCACGGCCATGGGTGCCGTCCCTCCTTTCCCTGCAGTGTGGGTCGGTGCGGGGATCGTGCCCGGCGCCACGCGGCGCCGGTTTAGCACTCGCAAGCGGAGAGTGCTAACGTCCTCGTAGGTTATAGCACGGCGCCGGGGGCGTGTCAACCGTTCGGCGGGCGGCCTGATTGACGCCCCGCGCCGAATCCCCTACCATGGGAAGACCGATCGGCGGCAAAATCCCCGCGGTGGGTGCGACATGAGTCTGGTTGCCAGGGAAAATCCGGTGGACCTCGAGGCGTTGATCGCCACCGTCCGCGGCTACAACCCGGGGGCGGATCCCTCCGTCCTCCGCCGCGCCTACGCGCTGGCCGACCAGGCGCATCAGGGGCAGACGCGCGACGACGGCGCCCCCTACATCGAGCACCCGCTGCGCGTCGCCGAAATCCTCGCCGATCTGCAGATGGATCTCCCCACGATCGTCGCCGGCCTACTTCACGACGTGGTGGAGGACACTAGCGTCGACCTGGCGACGATCGAGCAGCAGTTCGGCGCCGAAGTCGCCCGCCTCGTCGACGGGGTGACCAAGCTGTCGCAGACCGAGCTGAGCCAGCGTACGCTGGAGGAGAGCGGCGGCGCCGAAGAGGAGCTCGACGAAACCCAGCTCACCCGGCGCCGCGAGGCGGAGTTGCGCCGGCGAGCCGCCAACATCCGCAAGATTTTCCTCGCGATGGCGCGGGATATCCGCGTGATGATCATCAAGTTGGCGGACCGCCTCCACAACATGCAGACGCTCGACGAGCTGCCGCCGGCCCGCCAGCGACGGATCGCCCAGGAGACGCTCGAAATCTTCGCCCCCCTCGCCCACCGTCTCGGGATTTGGTACTTCAAGTGGCAACTGGAGGACCTCGCGTTCAAGTACCTCTATCCGGACGTGGGGGAGGTGATCCAGACGCTCAAGGAGCGCCTCCAGCGCGAGGGGATTCAGGCCGTGATCCAGGGCCGCCCCAAGCACCTCTACAGCATCTGGGAGAAGATCCGACGGCAGGAGATTTCGTTCGAGCAGATCTTCGACCTGACCGCCGTTCGGATCATCGTCGACACGGTGAGCGAGTGCTACCACTGCCTCGGCGTCGTCCACGAGCTCTGGCTGCCGATCCCGGGGCTGTTCAGCGATCACATCGCGCGGCCCAAGTCGAACATGTACCAGTCGCTGCACACCAAGGTGATCGGGCCGCGGGGCGAGCCGCTCGAAATCCAAATCCGCACCTGGGAGATGCATCGGACCGCCGACTTCGGGATCGCCGCCCACTGGCAATACAAGGAGGGCGCCCCGCTCGACCGTCGCTTTGAGGAGAAGCTCTCCTGGCTGCGGCAACAACTCTTCGACTGGCAATCGGACTCGACCACCGACACCGAGTTCATGCGCTCCGTGGTCGAGGACCTGTTCGTCGACCAGGTCTTCGTCTTCACGCCGAAGGGGGACGTCATCGACCTCCCCGCTGGCTCGGGGCCGATCGACTTCGCCTTTCGCATCCATAGCGATGTCGGGATGCACTGCGTCGGCGCCAAGGTCAATGGCCGGCTCGTGCCGCTGACCTACCAGTTCAAGAACGGCGACGTCGTCGAAATCCTGACCAAGCCGACGGCGCGCCCGAGCTACGACTGGCTGGCGCTGGTGAAGACGAGCCACGCCCGCAGCCGGATTCGGGCATGGTTGCGGAAGCAGCGCTACGCCGAGAGCGTGGCCGCCGGTCGCGAGGCGCTGGAGCGGGAGGCGCAGCGGCTCGGCGCCGATCCGAAGGAGGTGCTCGTTCCCGAGGCGCTGGCGCGCGTGGCGGAACAGCTGAACTACCAGAGCGAGGAGGACCTCTTCGCCGCCATCGGCGACGGGCGCGTCGCCCCGGGCACGGTGCTCCACCGGTTGCGCGCCCAGCAGCCTCAACGGCGCGAGGTAATCACCGGGCGCCCCGTCGCCGAGGCGAAGCTGTCGATCACCGCCGGCGGCGTGGACGGCGTCTTCATCAAGCGATCGCAGTGCTGCTCGCCCGTCCCCGGGGACGAGGTCGTCGGCTACGTGACCCGCGGTCGCGGTATGGCGATCCACCGACGCACCTGCCCCAACGCCCAGCGCGCCCTGCAGGACGAGCCGGATCGCGTGGTCGAAGTGGCGTGGACCCACGCCGGTAGCGAGAAGCACCCCGTCAAGGTGCGGGTTGAGACCGTCGACCGCCCGGGTCTGCTCAACGAGATCGCCGCGGTCTTCAGCGAGCGGAAGATCAACGTCGAGCAGGCGAACATCCGCACCCAATCGCAGACCAAGACGGCGGTGTGGGATCTGGTGATCGACGTCGCGGACAACCGCGAGTTGGAGATGCTGGTTCGCCGGCTGCAGAACCACCCCGACGTGCTGGCGATCCAGCGGGTGGAGAGCACTCGCCGGCGGCGCTAGGCGGGCAGGCTTAGTTCGCGGCGCGCAATGCCGCTGCCGCGGCGCGCGCGGAGTCGGGATCGTCCACCGCATAGGCGAGCAGCGGCGGGTCCCACCGCGCCGCCAGCCCGGTCAGCACGCGGCCGGGGCCGCACTCGACTAGCGCTGCCACCTCCAGTTGGCGCAGCCGCTCGACCGTCTCCACCCACCGCACGCTGCCGGCCAATTGGCGCACGAGCGCCTGCCGAATTTCCTCGGGAGCGGAGACCGGCTCGGCGGTGACATTGGCGATGACGGGAACGCGTGGCGGGGCGATCGGCACGGCGGCGAGCGCCGCCGCCATCTCCTCCGCGATCGGCGCCATCAGCGACGAGTGAAACGGCGCGCTCACCCGCAGGCGGACGCCGCGGCCCCCGCGCTCGCGAGCGAGGGCGATCGCCCGCTCGATCGCCTCCGTCTCGCCGGAGAGGACGATCTGATCGGGGCTGTTGAAGTTCGCGACCTCGAGCACCTGACCGCCGGCCGCTGCCCTGCAGATCGCCTCCGCCTGGCCCGGCAGCCCGAGGATCGCGGCCATTCCCCCGGGCACGCGCGCCGCGATCCCGGCCATCAGCTCGCCGCGCCGGCGCACGAGGCGCAGGCCATCCTCGAACGAGAGCGCCCCCGCCGCGCACAGGGCGGTGTATTCGCCGAGGCTGTGCCCCGCCATCGCCACGGGCGGCTCAGGCAGCTCGCGCCGGAGCGCCTCCCACGCCGCCATCCCGACGAGAAAGAGTGCGGGCTGGGTGTTCTCGGTGCGATTCAGCTCCTCCTCGGGACCTTCGAGGCAGAGGCGGGAGAGCGGCATCCCCAGCACGGCGTCGGCACGCTCGAACAGCGCTGCGATCGCGCCGGACGGCTCCGCATGCAGGGCGCGACCCATCCCCACGCGCTGGGATCCCTGCCCCGGAAAGACCACGGCAAAGCGGTTCACGCCGCCTCCTCGATCGTCGTCACGGGGCGGGGCGGCTCCCATCGCCCCAGGGGTGTATAGTATATGGAGGAGGTTCCCCTCCCGCCAGCAGTCGTTCCACGCGCTTCACCCAACCATGGTCGCCGAAACGATCACCCCGGTTGCCCTGCGAATTCTCCGCGCCGAGGACCTCGAACTCCTGCTGAGTCTCGGTTGGCGGCGCTCCTACGAGCGAGGGGAGACGCTCCTCGCCGCGGGGGAGCGGATCGAGCAGGTGACGCTGGTCGAGCAAGGGACGCTGGAAGTGGTCGACGTCGCCGACGGCCGTGAGACGACGGTGCGCGTGATCGGCGCCGGAGAAGCGATCGGGATCGAGGCGCTGGGGGAGGCGCGCGCCGCCGAGCAAGCGATCCGCGCCGCCACCGATACGATCGCGATCGTCTTCCGGCCGCGGGAGTGGGAGAAGCTGCTCGAATCGCATCCGCAGGTGGCGGCGCGCGTGGCGTGGGCGCTCGCGGCGGCGGGCGCTACGGAGCGGAGGCCGGCCGCGCCCGCGGAACCGACGGTGGGGGCGGCGCCGCGCGCCGAGGTGCCCGCCTCGGTGGCGCGGGCGATCGGCGAGCTCGAGACGGCGCTGCAGGCGATCGCCGCCGATCGCGAAGTGGCCGCGCGGCCGGAGGCCGCCGTCGAGCGGGTGGCCCCACTCCTCGACGCGATCGTCCACACCACCTTCCAGGCCACCGAGGGCCTCTCCGACGAGGCGGCTCGCGCGCTGGTGGCCGCCGTCCGTCGCCAACTGCTGCCGTGGTTGCAGCGGAGTCGGCTCGTGCGTCGGATGCTCGAACGTCGGCCCTCCGAGCCGGCCCGCTTCCGCAGCCTCGACCATATCTACCGCGCACGGCCGGCGGGAGATGACGCGGTCGGTCTGGTCATCGATACCTACCTCCTCACGCGACCGTTCGCGGAAGCGATTCGGGAACGTCGCGCCTACATCGCCCACGAGCTGAACCGCGAGGTGGGCGAGCGTGCAGCGCCCGATCGGGTGGTGCGCGTGTTGACACTCGGCTCGGGGCCGGCGCGCGCCCTCGCCGATCTCCTCCAGCAGCGGGGCAACTCCGAACTCGTCGCCATCACGTGCGTCGATGACGATCGCGAGGCGCTGGTCCACGCCAACAACCTGCTCAAGAGCATCGCCCCGCGAGCGGAGATCGTCTTCCGCGAGGGCTCTCCGGCCGACCTCGATCCGAGCGCGTCCGGGTATGGCGGCTACGACGTGATCGCCACGCTGTTCACGCCGGATGCGCTCGACCTGCCGCGGCTCGAACGGCTGATCGGGCTGGCGCACTCGTGGCTGCGCGTGGACGGAGTGCTCCTGTTCACCGCCCGGAACGCCGAAGGCGCCGCCGGGCGGACGATGGATCTCTTCCTCAACTGGCGCCCCACCCGCTACACGCCGTCGGAGCTGCAGCAGGCGCTCGCCGACTCGCCCTTCCGTGGCGGCGAGGTGCGCGCGCTCCCCTCCGGCATCAACCTCTGGGTCCGCGCCACGAAGACGGGGTGAGCGCCGCCCCCCATCCTGCCCCGCCCCCGACCGGTCCCCCCGCCGGGAACCGGGCGCTCCACTCGTCCTTCTAATGGACGATGAACGTCGAGCGTCCGTGCCTCCAGCATCACACTAATGGCCGGGGCACCCGGAGCGACCGAGGCCCGGCTCCAAGGTCGATTCCTGGAAAAGGAGAAGCAGGATGTTCAAATCGCGGTACCTGTTGGGTTCGTTGCTGACGTTCACGCTCCTGTTCGCCCCGGGGGCATTTGCGCACGACGACGAAGCGGAAGTGGAGGGCCAGCTCCAGGCGGTGAATACGACCTCCGATCCGCCCACCGTGACGATCGCGGGCGTGACGCTGTTCGTCACCAGCTCCACCGAGATCGAGATTTTCGGGACCGACGCCCTCCTCGCCGATCTCGTCGCTTACGTGGGATCGAGCGCTAAGGCAGAGGCGGAGTACGACCCGTCCACGATGGTCGCCTCGGAGATCGAGCTGGAGAATGAGGCGCGCGCCGTGGGGACGGTGACCGGCACCGGCGCCGCCAGCGTGACGATCGCTGCCCGCGGAGGATCGGTGACCGTGTTGGTTGACGACGACACGGAGATTCACGTCCACGACGTCGATGTGACGGAGGCGCTCGGCGGTGACCTGTCGTTTCTCGCCGGTTTGCGCGTGCGCGCCGAGTACAACGCCGACACCGGCGTGGCAGACGAGATCGAGGTGCTGGCTCGCTTCCGTGCGATGTCGGGCGTCGTAACCGCGGTGCGACCCGTCGAGGGCGAGTTCGACCTGCTCGTGCGCGGGATGGTGATCACGCTGGAGGTGGTCGAGGACACGCGCATCCGGCTCCAGGGCCGGGGCGGTACGTCGAGCGGGACGCTGGCCGACGTGGCGGTGGGATCGTCCGCCCGTGTCCAGTTCGCGCAACTGAACGGGTTGTTCGTCGCGCTCGATGTGCGTGCCCGCGCCGCGCGGGAGCAGCGCTTCTCGGGGTTCATCACCGCCCGCGATGACGTCAACCAGACGATCACCGTCACCGGGAGTGGGAACCAGACGATGACGTTCGCCGTGACGTCGCAGACGCAAATCCGCGTCGACGGCCAGCCGGCGACCTTCGCCGACCTGCAGGTCGGCCACCACGTGGTCGTGCGCTACGTGGTCACCAACTCCGGCAACACGGCGCCGCGCATCGACGCGCACACGCGGTAGCGGTCGCTATTCCCTCGAGATCGGCTGACGGGCGGAGGTGGGGTTGCGTGTGCCGCCCCACCTCCCCGTCTTTTCGTCTGGCGGTCAGAGGTTGCCGGAAGTAAGGTCGCAGGGATTGGCGCGTGCCGCGACGTATTGGGCTTGGCGGAGGCCGAAGCGCGGGTGCCGGCCCCGGGGGATCTGTCGAATGCCACTGCTCGTGATCGTCGTGGTGTCGGGAGTCTGCCTGCTGATCGCGTATCGGACCTACGGGGGGGTGTTGGCGCGCCTGCTGAAGCTCGATCCCGAGGCAGAAACGCCGGCGGTGGCGCTGCGGGACGACGTCGACTACGTGCCGATCGAGCCGAAGTTCCTCCTGGGCCAGCACTTCTCGGCGATCGCGGCGGCGGGTCCGATCGTGGGACCGATCCTGGCGGGGGTGGCGTTCGGCTGGCTGCCGGCGCTGCTGTGGATCGTGCTGGGGGCGATTCTCGTTGGGGGCGTCCACGATCTGACGGCGCTGATCGCTTCGGTGCGACATCGCGCGCGCTCGATCGCGGAGGTGGTGCGCGATCACATGACGCGCCGCGCCTACGTCCTCTTTCTGACGTTCGTGTGGATCGCACTCGTCTACATCGTCGTGGCGTTCACCGATATCACCGCGCAGTCGTTCGTCGGGCGGCAGACGCTGGAGAACGGACAAGTCGTCACCGGGGGTGGGATCGCGACCTCCTCGCTGCTCTACCTGGCGTTGCCGATCGTGATGGGGCTGCTGCTCCGCTACACGAAGCTCTCGCTGGGGGTGGCCACGGCGATCTTCTTACCGCTGGTCGGAGTGGCGATCTGGGTGGGCCAGTATCTTCCGTTCGACTTGGCCGGGCTGCTCGGTGTGCCGGAGAGCACGGCGCACAAGTATTGGGACGTGCTGCTGCTCGGTTATTGCTTTCTCGCGTCGGTGGTGCCGATGTGGCTGCTGCTCCAGCCACGCGGCCATCTGGGAGGCTACTTCCTCTATGCGGCGCTGGCGGGCGGAGCGCTCGGCCTGATCTTCGGGGGGAAGGCGGTGGCGTATCCCGCCTTCGTAGGGTGGCAGGCGGCCAACGGCGATCCCCTCCTGCCGATGCTGTTCATCACGATCGCCTGCGGGGCGTGCTCCGGCTTCCACGCGATCATCGCTTCCGGCACGACCTCCAAGCAGCTGCGGCGGGAAACCGACGCGCGACCGATCGGCTACGGGGCGATGCTCCTCGAGGGGATGGTCGCCGTCGTGTCGCTCTGCTGCGTGATGATGCTGGCGAAGGGGGCGCCGCTGCTCTCCAATCCGAAGCCGAACCTGATCTACGCGCAGGGGATCGGCAGTTTCATGGAGGTGATCGGGATTCCGGCGGCGCTGGGCGTGTCGTTCGGGCTGATGGCATTCACGACCTTCGTCTACGACACGCTCGACGTGTGCACGCGGCTCGGCCGCTACATCCTGCAGGAGCTCTTCGGGTGGCGCCATACGGCGGGTCGGCTGCTGGCCACGGCGATCACGGCGGGAGTGCCCCTCTTCTTCGTGATGCAGACCGCGGTCGATCCCGCGACGGGCGCGGTGCAGCCGGTGTGGCGGGTCTATTGGGCGCTGTTCGGCGCGAGCAACCAGCTCCTCGCCGCGCTGACGCTGCTGGGGGTGACGGTGTGGCTCTACCGGAGCCAGCGGGCCCGCTGGGTGTGGCTGGTGACGGGGCTGCCGACGCTGCTGATGTACACGATGAGCACGTGGGCGCTGCTCCGGTTCGTGCAGGCGGGATTCCTCACCGCGGAGGGGGCGCTGAAGCGACCGGAGACGCCGGTGCCGTGGGTGGCGCTGGTGTTGGTGGGGCTGGCGCTGGTGTTGCTCGCCGAGGCCGTGCACGCCTTCACCCGCGGGCCGGGCCGCCCGAAGGAGCCCGAACCGGTGGCGGTGCCGACGTAGCCGCGTGGAAGCTACCGACGGGCGCTCCATCCCTGGGCGAGGCCGAGGAACTGGCAGCGCTTGAGCAACAGTTGGATCGCGTGATCCCAGGTGTACTCCGCCGCCGTCGCTCGCGCCTGGGCCCGAATCCGCTCGCCCAGGCGCGGATTGGCGAGGAGATCGGCCACCGCCACTTCGATCTCGGCCGGCGAGTCGGTCTCGAGCACGATCGCGTTCTCGTAGGCGCGGGCATACTCCTCGCCGGTCGCCCCGGTGAAGGCGATGCCGCCGCTCGCCATCACCTCGAGGGCGACGAGGCCGAACGGCTCGCGGCCGCTGTTGGCGAGGACGGCGTCGGACGCGCGGAACAGGGCGCGGAGCACCGGCTCGGTGAGCGGGAACTTGATATCGACCACGTCGGCTTGAGCGGCGGCGTCGGTGATCGCCTGGATGGCGGCACGGGGGTCGCTCGCGTCGCTCCAGGCTTCGCGCAGGCGTAGGCCGAGATCGCGGGCGCGCTGCATCACCTCGCTGCCGTGCGCCTCGATCCCTCCGCGCGCCAGCAGCAGCGCCGGCAACCCCGCCGCCCGCAGCCCGGCGACCGCCTCGACCGCCATCAGCCACCGCTTGTCGGGATCGAAGCGGGCGACCTTGGTCAGCAGGACGCGGTGCCACAGCCGGCTCGCGATCCGCTCAACGAGCTCCTCCACCAGGGTGCTCTCCGAGAGCATCCGCGCCGGAATGCCGTTGGGCACCACCACCGGATTGCAGCCGTAATTCCACATGACGTGCTTCATCCAGTGGCTGACGGTGGTCAGCGTCTGGGTGTAGCGCAGGCGGGCGAAGTCGATCTTCTCGAAGCCCATCGTGTTGTTGGCATTCCAGAGCATCAGCACGTGCTCGCGCAGGCCGGCGTAGTAGAGCGCGTCGCTCAGATCGCAGGCAGCGGCGGCGGTGTGCCACTCCTCGGACAACACGATCACCCGCTTGCCCCAGCTGAGCGCGGGGCGGATCACCTGGTCGATCACCGCGGCGGGCACGCTGCCGCGAAAATCGGCGAGTTTGCCCTCTTCGCCGTCGTAGACGCCGTTGGGATGGTAGCGACTGATCCAGGTGCACCAGCGATGGTAGGTGAGCCGACCGTGGAGATGGGTTTCCGTGTCGGAGCGGTGGGGATCGCCGATGAAGTAGAGGTGGGTTTCGAAGCCGTGCTCGGCGAGCGCAGCGGTGAGCTCGGTCACCCGACGCCCGAGACCGCCCGCCATGGAATAGCCGTCGGGCCCTTCGAAGGAGAGGACGACGAAGACGGTGTTCTCCGGCGTCAGCTGGGGAAGGAACGCGACCTGACTGCCCAAGAGAGAGGATCGTTCGCGGCGGGCGGCTTCCGTCCGCGGGGGTGCCGCGGGAGGCGCAGGGGGGAGCACGGGGGTCGTAGGGGTCGGGATCACCACCGTCGAAGCCATCAGGGTCAGCCTCCTCTACCGGGCGCGTCCGGCGCCGGACGCGACTGCGGGTGCGTTCTGCGAAGAGCATACCCCACGCAGGTTAACGGGGAATTAAGCCCGTGTAGCGATCGTGCTAAGTTCCGGTAACGGCACCATTACGGTCGGGGACCGTACCGGGGGGCGCATCGCGGCCGCACGGGCGGGCGCCGGGGCGAAGGTGCCACCGACGGCAGTGCGCCAGGGTGGGATCGCGAGGGATCGCGCGCTCGCCGGCAGTCGCAACAGACGATACCCGCGCCCCGCGACCGGTACCGCGGCGGCGCGGATTCGATGCGCTATTATGAAGTACCCTGCCGAAGCGACGGCCAAAACGGGAATTTGGCGAGGGGAGGAGCGGCGCCGCGCCGGTGCAGGGCGACAGCGATAGAATCATCGCGGAAACCCCTTCCCCTCCCGCCGACGGGCCGATCCGCGGCACGGGGGCCGCTCTTTGCGCGTGGAGAAAGCGATGGGGACGACGATGTGGCGAGCCGCATGCGGGTTGTGGATCGGCGCGGGTGCGCTCGCACTGGCGGGCTGCGGGCAGGAGGTCCCGGCGCAGAATGCGCCCGCTCCGCCCACGGGGCCTGCCCGCTTCGCCAAGGGAACCACGCGGATCGAACTGCGGGTCTCCCCGCTCCCCGGCTCCTCCGTCGACGCCACCCGCATCCAGCAGGCGTGCGAAATCTTGCGCGATCGGTTCCGCGCCGCCGCGTTCCCCGTGGCGGAGGCGCGCCCGCTGGGAACGGACCGGATCGAGCTGACCATCTCCCAGGCCGAGCGTGCGAGCAACCTGCTCGAATGGCTGCTCGCCGTCGGCAAGGTCGAGTTCCGTTGGCTGCCCACCGTGCGCAGTCCCCGCGATCGCAACCGACCGATTCGCCTGACCAACGACACGGGCGAAGTCGATGCCGGACCGGCCTATCTGTTCGAGGATGCCGACGGCGACGAGGTGAGCGCGACGCGCGTGCTCCGCGACTCGAAGCTCCTCTTCACCCCGCACGACTTCGCCGCCACCTGCGAGAAGGTCCACGACGAGCAGAACTACACCGCCGATATCACCTTCCAGCTCGAGCCCGAGGCGGCGCGCAAATTCGCCGAGTTCACTACGAAATACACGGGAGATTTGGTGGCGGTGGTGGTCGACGGCAAGATCGTCGCGATGCCGCGATTCAACGCGCCGGTCACCGATGGGCGGGCGACGTTCCGCGTCCACCTGAACTTCCCGGGCGAGTCGTACGCCCTGGGGGCGCTGTTCGACTCGCGGCCGCTGCCGGTGCAGGTGAGCTACCAGCCGGAGCCTGTGGGTCGCCGCGTGGAGTGACTGGCGCGGGAGAGGGAATGACGCATCCTCGCCAAAGCCTGCCCGCGGAGTCCGCCGCGCCGCCCCTCGATCCGGGACTGCGCGGCGCCGTTGCCGTGGCGCTCTATCTCTCCGGTCGCCTCGATCTACGCGAGGCGGCGGGCCTCGCCGCCCGGAGCGGGCTCGGCCGGAAGGTCGAGAACGGTCGCGTCGGCGCTCACGGGGCCTCCTCGAGCCGGGCCTCGATCGCCTGGCTCAATTCTTCGACGGTGAACGGCCGGCCGGTGACCTTGGCAAGCGGCTCGGCCGGGACGAGCAGCTCGGCGCGCAGGAGCGTGGCGAGCTGGCCCGTGTTCATCTCCGGGACCAGGATCCGGCGAAAGCCCGACAAGAGATCGCCGAGGCCGCGCGGCAAGGGCCAGAGATGGCGGAGATGGAGATGCGCCACGTCGCGGCCTCGGGCTCGGGCCGCCGCCACCGCATCGGCGATCGGCCCGTAGGTGCTGCCCCAACCCACGAGCACGAGCCGGTCGTCCGGATCGCCCTGCTCGAGCGCGGCGGGCGGGATGTCGTCGGCCACCGCGAGGATCTTGGCGCGCCGGGCTGCGGTCATCCGGGCGTGGTTGACCGGGTCGTAGGAGATCGCACCGGTCTCGAAGTCGCGCTCGAGGCCGCTGATCCGGTGCGCGAGGCCGGGTGTTCCCGGCACCACCCAGGGCCGCACCCCGCGCGCGTCCCGCCGATAGGGGCGAAAGTCCTCGCGACTCGTGTGGAAGCGCACCGGGAAGGCCGGCTCTGCGGAAAGCTCGGGGATCCGCCAGGGCTCGGCCGCGTTCGCGAGGAAGGCGTCGGCGAGCAGGATCACGGGCGTCATGTGCCGGACGGCGAGGCGGACCGCCTCGCGGGCGATCGCGAAACCGTCCGAGGGGGTGGCGGCCGCGAGCACGACGAGCGGGGTGTCGCCGTTGCGGCCGAAGACCGCCTGGAAGAGGTCGGACTGCTCGGTCTTGGTCGGCATGCCGGTCGAGGGCCCGGCGCGCTGCACGTCGATCACGACGAGCGGCAGCTCGACCGCGACGGCGAGCCCGAGCGCTTCGGTCTTCAAGGCCATGCCCGGCCCCGAGGTGCCGGTGACCCCGAGCGCCCCGGCGTAAGAGGCGCCGATCGCCGCGCAGACCGCGGCGATCTCGTCTTCGGCCTGGAAGGTCGTGACCCCGAGGGGGCGCAGCCCGGCGAGCTGGTGCAACAGCCCCGAGGCCGGGGTGATCGGGTAGGAGCAATAGACGAGCTCGAGCCCGGCGTCCCTGCCCCCGGCGAGCAGGCCGAAGGCGAGCGCCTCGAGCCCGTTGACCGTGCGGTAGGTGCCGGGCTCGAGCGGCGCCCGGCCGACCGCGAAGGCGGGGATCGCGAGCTCGCTCACCTCGCCGAACCGGTGGCCCGCGGCGAGGGCCGCCTTGTTGGCCGCCAACAGCGTGGGCTCGTGGGCGAAGCGCCGCTCGAGCCAGGCCTCGACCGAGCGGCTGTCGCGGTCGTGCATCCAGAGAACGAGGCCGAGCGCCCAGAAATTCTTGGCGCGGCCGGCCTCGCGCGCCGAGACGCCGGTCCCGGCGGTGGCCTTGCGGGTGAGCTCCTCGATCGGGATCTCGAGCACCCGGAACGGCCGGAGCGTGCCGTCCTCGCGCGGGTCGGCGGCGAACCCGGCGCGCTCGAGCTCGCGCTTCTTGAAGGTGCCGGGATCCAGGATCACGAGGGCACCGGGCCGCAGATCGGGCAGGTTGACCTTGAGGGCGGCCGGGTTGAGGGCGACCAGCATGTCCGGCCGGTCGCCGACCGTGTGCACCCGGTGATCGGCGAACTGGATCTGGAAGGAGGAGACGCCGAAGGTCGTGCCGGCCGGGGCGCGGATTTCCGCCGGGAAGTCGGGGAAGGTCTCGAGGTCGGCGCCCGAGAGCGCGGTCGCGAGGGCGAGCTGGCCGCCCGCCACCTGGATCCCGTCGCCGCTGTCGCCCGAGAGCCGCACGACGACGCTCGAGCGCGGGGTGCGCGCGGGGCGCGGCCGAGCCCCGACCACGGGTGCGCCCACGATCTCCGCCATCGCCGCACTCCGCCCCGCCGCGTTCATGAGCCGATGCTCATACGTCCCGCAGATCGGTCGCCCGGGCGCGCGGGGCAACGCGACAGGCGGGCGCAGCCGGTCCGATCCCCCCGTTCACGAGGCGCCGAGCCACCAGCGACCGCCGCAATTGGCGGCCACCCCTTCCTCGAGCTCGCGCTGGACCCGTGGCCGATCCGGCCGATCCGTGAGCGCCCAGGCGGCGGCCGTGGGCGCCGCCACGGCCACCGTGGCCACGCAAGCCGCACCCTTGACGAGCAGGAGGACGGGGGTGCCGACCACCGCGAGTGCCCCACCGTCGGGCCGCTCCGGGCTCGCCGTGCAGGCGGCGAGCCCGAGCCCGCCGCCCAGCAGGCACAGGGCGCGGCGCACGGCCGGCCTCAGCCGTACCGGTAGGGCGGGCCGGCCTTCTCCATGGTCGCGAGATAGTCCTTCAAGATCTGCACGACCTTGGCCGTCCGCGGGCTCTTCTTGGCGACCTCGTCCCAGAACTGGAGTGCCGCCTTCTCGATCGTCGCCCATTCGGACTCGGGGATCGAGGTGAGCTGGAGCTTGCCGCCCTTCGTCCGGTAATGCGCCTCGCCCCACCAGTACCAGTGCAGCCTGTAGTAGTGCGAGCTGTCGATACACAGCTTGAACAGCTCCTTGAGATGCGCCGGCAGGGCGTTCCACTTCTCGGTGTTGACGATGTACGAGCCGGCCCAGGCGCCGGAGATGTTGTTCGTGAGATAATATTTGGTGACGTCGGCCCAGCCCACGGTGTAGACCTCGGTGATCCCGGACCAGCACACCCCGTCGAGCTCGCCCGTCTGGATCGCCACCTGCACGTCCTCGTAGGGCAGCGAGACCGGCACGACGCCGAAGCGCTGCAGGAACTGGCCGCCGGTCGGGAACATGTAGAGCCGCAGGCCCTTCAAGTCGGCGAGCGAGCGGACCGGCTTGGTCGAGGCGATGTTGCAGGGGTCCCACGAGCCGGTCGAAAGCCAGGTGACGCCCGGGACCTCCTTGTAGGCCTCCTCCCAGATCTCCTTGAGCCCGTACCAGTTCCACAAGGTCGGGACGTCGAGCGAATAGCGGCAAGCGAAGGGGAAGTAGGCCGAGAACACCGAAACATCGATCGGTGCCGCCATCGAGTCCTCGTCGGATTGGGCGGCGTCGATCGTGCCGCGCTGCACGGCACGGAACAGCTCGCCCTGCGGCACGAGCTGGTCGGCGGTGTAGAGCTCGATCACCATCTGGCCGTTGGCGGCCTTGTTGAAGGCGTCGATCGACGGCTTGATGACGTGCTCGGCCAAAGCCGGCCCGGCATAGGTCTGCAGCCGCCAGCGGATCGGCGTCTGGGCGCGCAGGATGGCGGGTGCGGCGAGGGCCGCCGTGCCGGCGCCGGCGGCCAGGCCCACGCTTTTGAGCAGGTCGCGTTTGGTGGTCATCGGCCGATGCTCCCTTGCGGGGCCCGCCACGGCAGGGCGGCCCCTCCCCGCCCCGGACCTTGCCACGCCGTCGCGCACGGGCCAACCGCCTCGCACCGGCTGCGCGGCCTCCATCGAAAGCCCGCCCGACCGGCGACGCGGGATCTCGCCGAACTTTACCCATGGCCGCGCCTCAAAGGGGCGGCGGCGCGGAGAGTTCGCGGAGCTTGGCGATCGCGGCCGAAAGATCGTCCCCGGCCGCCAATACGAGCAGAACGGGGCGGCGGCCCCCGTAACGCCTGCCCACCGACTTCCCGAGGGCAGCGCCGAGCGCGAGGCAAGGATCGCGGGCGGGAATCGTCCTGCCCACCCCGGCGACAGGTATGTGGAACCACAAAAGAGCGTGACCGGCGGAGAACCCGTGTTCGCCGACGCTTTGCCCCGCCTCGAGCAACGACCCGGTCCGCGCGTCGAAGAGGAAGGCAGCCGCGACCTCGCGATCCTCTTTCATGATGCCCCCACCGAGGACCAGTTCGGTGGCAACGAATTGCACGGGTTGCCGACGGTGTTCGGCCACGGCGAGCAGATCGACCGCACGGGCCCGCAACTGCTCGGCGATCGGCCCCGCGAAGAGCTCGGCGAGCGACAGCCGGTCGCGGCGGGGGGCGCTCTCGTTCCAAAAGGTCGCCGTCGGCAAGACCTCGACAGGGTCGAAGCTCTCTCGGATTCCTTCGACGAGGCAGCGCGGATCGGCGGGCTCGCCCGGCTTGCCGAACAGGTCCGTGTCGTCGACTTCGCCCGTCACGGGGACGATCATGATCACATATTGCTTCGGCACTTTACGGACGAAGGCGTCGCGGACCACAGTGAGCGCCGGCATCTCCGGCAGTGCGGCGGCGGTCGGTGCGAACGAAGCCATCGCGGGTTCCTTCGTCACCTCGCAGCTCGCGAGGTTCCCCGCCGCCGCGACCAACACGGCTCCTGCTCGAAGCACCCTGGCCCACCGTCCGAACGATCCGCTCATGCGATGCGATCCCCGCACCTGGCCGACAGCCGTCCGCCGTACACCGGGCAGCCGAGGCCAACAACGATCGCGAGCGGCGCGCGGCCGGCATCGCGCTCGCGTCAGCAGAGCGCTCCACGCGATCGCCTCCCGGGCAGGCATCTCGAAGCGCTTGCGGCCAAGATCCCCTCCGACACGGAGCGGCAGCGCGACCCGGCGGTGAGTCGCGTCAAGGTCGGCGACGTGCACCGTGCCCGGGGCGATCTCGTGGGCGCGCTCGAGGCCTTCGGCAAAAGCCTCGAGATCGCCGAGGCGCTCGCGGCCAAGGACCCCGCCAACACGGATTCGCAGCGTGGCCTGATCGTCGCCCTCGTCAAAGTCGCCCAGCTCGCCGCCCAGGAGGGGCGCAACACGGAGGCGCGGGCACGCTACGGACAGGCCCTGCGGATCGCCCGGGCGCTCGAGGCGACCGGCAGGCTCGCCCCGGCCGACGCCTGGATGCCCGGCGATCTGGAGCGGCAGCTCGCGGCGCTGCCGCCCTGAGCGCGCTTGTCGGGCAGGCGTGAGCGGACTATGATCCGCGATAGGGGAGAGAGGCGCCGTCGGTTGCCAGTGAGAGGAACCGATGCCGCAAGCCTGCCCCGCCCTCCCCGCTGCCAGCCGCGCCGCGGCTCCCGAGCCGCGGCTCCCCGACCTCGCCGCGCTGCGC
>Ga0101943_1001305_pt1 | contig 22991 bp, 21 predicted proteins | sample DewCreD2012metaG_5_FD_75244 | JGI IMG/M metagenome (GOLD analysis project Ga0101943, IMG submission 75244) | Hot spring sediment bacterial and archeal communities from British Columbia, Canada, to study Microbial Dark Matter (Phase II) - Dewar... ... | reverse complement strand
CGCGTGCACCCCCATGTCGATGAGCGCCCCGCCGCCGGCGAGCTCCCTCCGCGTGAACCACCCCGAGGGACCCCAGTTCACGTGGACGCCGTAGCCGCGGGTCTTCACGATGCGACCGAGCTCGCCCTCGGCCACGCGCTCGCGCGCCCGCACCACCGCCGGGTGGAACCGCCAGCAGTGGGCCACCATGAGCCACCGGCCCGAGTCCCGCGCGGCCTGGATCATCGCGTCGCACTCGGCCACGCTCATCGCCATCGGCTTCTCGACGAGCACGTGCTTGCCCGCCCGCAGGCACGCGATCGCCTGCTCGGCGTGCAGGGCGTTCGGCGTGCCGATCACCACCGCGTCGATCGACGGATCCTCCGCGAGCTCCTGCCACGAGGTCGTCGCGCGAGGGATGCCGAACCGCTCCGCGAGCGCGCGCAGGGACGGCTCCCGCCAGTTCGCCGCAGCCGCGAGCTCCCCGTTCGGGTGGTCGAGCACGGCCTGCGCGTGGATCTGCTGGATCCAGCCGGAGCCGAACAGCGCCACGCGGATCCCCACGCCCTCACCCCTTCACGCCGGTGAGCGTGACGCCCTCGACGAACACCCGCTGGGCGAGGAAGAACAGGACGATGACCGGCAGCATGAACAGGACCGAGGCGGCCATCATGAGGTTCCAGTCCACCTGGGTCATCGTCCGGAACTGCGCGAGCCCGATCGAGAGCGTCCACAGGTTGGGATCGCCCCCGAGGAACAGCAGCGGGGCGAAGAGGTCGTTCCAGGAGTAGAGGAACTGGAACAGCGCGACCGCCGCGATCGCCGGCTTCGCGAGCGGGACGATGACGCGGAGCATGATCTGGAGCTCACCGGCGCCGTCGACGCGGGCCGCGTCGGTGAACTCCTCGGGGATCGTGAGGAAGAACTGCCGGAGCAGGAAGATCGAGAACGCGTCGCCGAAGAACATCGGCACGATGAGCGGCTTCAGCGATGGGATCCAGCCGAAGCGGACGAAGATGATGTACAGGGGCACGACCGTGACCTGGAACGGCAGCATGAGGGTGGAGAGGACGAGCACGAACGCCGCCTGCCGTCCACGCCAGCGCAGCCGCGAGAGCGCGTAGGCGACCGGCACGCAGGAGACGACGACGCCGATCGTCGCCCCGACCGCGACCTGCATCGTGTTCCACGTGTAGCGGACCAGGTCGATCGCCCGGAACACCTCGAGGAAGTTCGACCACCGGAACGGTCGGGGCCAGATCGCGGCGCTCAGGGCCTGCCGGTCGGTCATGAGCGCCGTGAGCACCACGAAGACGAACGGCATGAGGAACATGGCCGACAGCGCGATGAGCACGGTGTGGTTCGCGACCGCCATGAGGAGCCGGCGGCGGCGCACGCCGCGCGGCAGCGGGCGAGGCCGGACCGCCGCCGGCGGGGCGGTCGTCACGGCCCGAGCGACGGCGGCCTCGGCTATCGCAACGCACCCCCGTAGTGGACCCACCCGCGGGAGGTCCGGAAGATGAGCGCCGTGCAGGCCATCGTGATGACGAACAGGACCCACGCCATCGCCGACGCGTAGCCCATCCGGAAGTACGTGAACCCCTGCTGGTAGAGGTACACGGAGTAGAAGAGCATCGAGCCCTGCGGGTACCCGAGCGCCTGCGTCGCCACCCGGTTCCCCGAGGTCGCCACGCTCGCGACGTAGGCCTGCGTGAAGTACTGGAACCCCGAGATCACCCCCATCACGAGGTTGAAGAAGATCACCGGCGAGATCATCGGCAGCGTGACGAACCGGAACCGCTGCCAGGGGCCGGCGCCCTCGATCTCGGCCGCCTCGTACAGCTGGCGGGGGACGTCGAGCAGGCCGGCGAGGAAGATGATCATCGCGTCGCCGACGCCCCACAGCCCGAGCAGCACGAGCCCCCACTTCGCCGACCCCGGCGAGTAGAACCAGAGCGGCGGGTCCTTCATCCCGAGGGCGGACAGCAGCTGGTTCACCGGGCCGATCTTCGGGTTCAGCACGAACACGAACGCGATCGCGGCCGCGACCGGCGGCGCCATCGTCGGCAGGAAGAAGATCGTGCGGTAGACCTTCACCCCCCGCTTCGGCCACGTGAGCACCATCGCGGTGAGGATCCCGAACACGATCCGGAGCGAGACCCCGACCGCGACGATCCACAGCGTGTTCCGGACCGACTGCCAGAAGTTCGGGTCCGAGGTGAACATGAACCGGAAGTTCTCGAGCCCGATGAACACCGGCTGGGACAGCAGGTCGTACTTCGTGAACGAGAAGTACAGGCTCGAGACCATCGGGTAGACGATGAACACGGAGAACCCGACGATCCACGGCGACATGAAGGCGAGCGCCGTCAGGTAGCGCCGCCGTGCGGCCCGCCGCCGGGAGGGTCCGCGGGACCGCTCCCGGACGACGGGCGCACCGAGCTCAGCCGTGGTCGCGATGGCCGCTCCTCCGGCTCACGCCGACCCGCTCACGCCGCCGGCTCACACCTGGGTCTGCGCGAGCAGCGCGTCGATCTGCTGCGCCACCTGGTCCAGGCCGGCCTGCAGGTCCGGAACCTTCCCCTCCTGCCAGTCCTCCATGAACGCGCCCATCAGGTCCTGGTCCTGGGACCCGATCGCCGAGGTCTCCTTGTAGTGCGAGTACGGGTTCTGGAAGATGTCCAGGAACGTCTTGAACTGCGGCGTGACGTCGAGGTCCGGGGACTCGAGCGCCGCGTAGGTCGTCGGGACGTTCCGGACGTTGTTCGCCATGTAGACGAGCGTGTCCGTGTCCGTCGCCATCCAGGAGACGAGCAGCCACGCCTCGGCCGGGTGCGGCGATCCGCGCGGGATGCCGATGATCGTGCCGCCGATCTGCCCCATCCCGTACCGGTCGACGGCGTCGTCGGGCACGGGGAACGGCGCCGTCGCGTAGTTGAGGTCCGGCGCCAGGTCCTGGATGAACGCGGTACGCCACTCCCCGTCGATCATCATCGCGATCTGCCCGTGGTGGAAGGCGTGGCCGGCGCCCCACTCACCGCCGAGGCCCGCGACGAAGCGCTTCAGCTCGTCGGCCCCGTAGAAGTCCACGAGGTCCTTCTGCCACTGCAGGGCCTCCTTCCACCGGGGGTCGGTCGCCACCGCCGAGTGCTGCCCGCTCTCGTCGTACCAGTGCGCCTGCCACGGGATCGAGAGCGTGACCGCGCCGAACTCGTAGAACCCGGCCCACGGGATGAACCCCGCCACCTTGATCGAGCCGTCGGGGTTGAACTCCGTGAGCTTCTTCGCGTACTCCGTGAGCTCGGAGAAGGTCTTCGGCGGCTCGGTCAGCCCCGCCTTCTCGAAGAGATCCACGTTGTAGTACAGGCCGTACGCGTCGGTCAGGAACGGCAGCGCGCACTGGCTCCCCGCGAAGCTCGTGTACTTGAACACCGACTCGGGGAACTGGCTGAGGTCGAAGTTGCTCTGCTCGATGTAGGGCGTGAGGTCCTGCCACCCCCCGGACGAGCAGAACTCGCCCACCGAGTCCAGGCCGAAGGAGAGCACCACGTCCGGCGGGTTCCCGGCCCGGATCGCCGCCACGATCGCCTCGTCGTCGCGGTTGCCGACGCTCTTCACGGTGATCCACGGGTACTTCTCTTCGAAGGCGGGGAAGATCTGGTTGAACTGCTTCAGCTCGCGCCCGCTCCACGCGCCCCAGATCTCGATCGTCACCGGCTCGTGGGTCGCGCTCGGGTTCACCGTCGGCGGCGGCGACTGCCCGGTTCCACCGCCGGCCGTGCACGCGCCCGCGAGCAGCATCAGCGCCGCGAGCGCCACCACCGTCCGCCTCATGCCCCCTCCTTCCATCCGATCCTTCCGCGGTCCCCTCGTTCGAACAGCAGGTCCTGCGCCGCCTCCCGTGCGGCCGCGATCGCACCGAGCACGGTCGCCTCGTCGCCGAGCGCGGAGGCCTCGATCCGCGGCGCGAACGGCGAGAGCGCCCGCAGCTCGCGCTCGACCGGCTCGAGCAGGAGGTCGCCGTTGCGCCCGATCCCGCCGCCGAGCACGACGAGCTCGGGATCGACCACGGGGACGACCGCCGCCACCGCGAGCGCGATCCGCTCGGCCACCACCTCCACCACCCGTCGAGCGACGGGGTCGCCCCGGCGGGCCGCGGCGAAGACCCGCTTCGGCGTGCGGACGTCGCGCATCCCCATCGCGTGCGCGGTCGCAACGACGCCCGCCGCCCCCAGCGCACGCTCGAGCGCCCCGCGCCGGCGGTTCGCGGGGTCGTGCGGGTCCGCCGCCGCGAGCGGCAGGTAGCCGATCTCGCCGGCGGCCCCCGTCGCACCCCGGTAGAGGCGCCCGTCCACCACGATGCCCATCCCAACGCCGGTCCCGACGTGCAGGTACACGAAGTCCGAGACACCCTTGCCGAGCCCCTTCCAGCGCTCGCCGAGCGCCGCGAGGTTCACGTCGTTCTCGAAGCCCACGTTGGTCCCGAGCTCGCGCTGCAGGGCCTCGACGAGCCCCTGCCGCCCCCATCCGGGGAGGTTGTGCGCGAGCGCCACCTGCCGGCGTGCCGGCCGGAAGACGCCGGGGCTGCCGATCACGGCGAAGGTGACCTGACGCCACCGGACCCCGGCCTCGGCCGCCAGGCCGTGGGCGAGCTCGGCGATCTGGTGGATGAGGGCGTCGGCGCTCCGCAGCCGGGCCCGCTCGTCCCGGCGGGCGACGACCTCTCCGGCGAGGTCCGCGAGGGCGGCCCGGACGAACGCGCGGCCGACGTCGATGCCGACGATGCGGCCGGCCTGCGGGTTCAGCTCGTACAGGACCGCGCTCGGCCCCTTGCCGCCGGAGGAGCGACCGGCCTCGCGCACCAGCCGCGTGCGAATGAGGGTCTGCAGCGCCTGCGAGACGGTGGGCTTGGACAGGCCGCTGTCGCGAGCGAGCTGCGCCCGCGAGACCGGGCCGAGCTCCCGGATGAGCTCGAGCAGCGTGCGCTCGTTGAGCGCCCGGAGCATGCTGGGCGTGCCGACCCCGGAGACCTGCTCGACGCCCGTCGTTCCCCCCAGGCAGGAAACTTTCCTAACTATTCACCCGGATGCTACGCTGCCGCCCAGCGCACGGTCAAGGGACGGCCGGCCGGGCCCGGCGAGCGGCCGACGGCACCGACCGGCCGGGGAAGGAGCCAGCATGGCCGAGCTCGCGATCCGCGGCGGCGCCCCGGTCCGCCCCCGGGGCTACCCCACCTGGCCGGTCTGGGGCGAGCCGGAGATCCAGGCCGTGACCGAGGTGGTCCGCAGCGGCAACTGGGGCGGGTTCCCCGAGCCGGGCCCCAAGGCGGCCGAGTTCGAGGCCGCCTTCGCCGCCTACCAGGGCGCCCGGTACGGGATCCTCATGGCGAACGGCACGATCACGATGGAGGTCGCCCTCAAGGCGCTCGACATCGGGTGGGGCGACGAGGTCATCGTGCCGGCCCTCACGTTCGTCGCCACGGCCTACGCGCCGATGGCGGCGGGGGCGCTCCCGGTCATCGTCGACGTCACGCCGCAGACCTGGACGATCGACCCCGACCAGGTCGAGGCCGCGATCACGTCCCGCACGCGCGCGATCCTGCCGGTCCACCTCGGCCAGCAGATGGCCGACATGGATCGCCTCACCGAGATCGCGGAGCGCCACGGCCTCGCGATCGTCGAGGACTGCGCCCACGCGCACGGACAGCGGTGGAAGGACCGCGGCGCGGGGTGCATCGGGGCCTTCGGCTCGTTCAGCCACCAGTCCTCGAAGATCCTCACCGCGGGCGAGGGCGGGAGCCTGCTCACGAACGACGAGCACCTCGCCCGCCGCGCGCACTCGTTGATCGACTGCGGGCGGCCGAAGGACCCCGAGGAGCGCGAGTACACCTTCGGCGCGAACTACCGCCTCGGCGAGCTCCACGCGGCCCTGCTCGTCGCGCAGATGGCCCGGTTCGAGGAGCAGCGGGCCGAGCGGGAGGCGGCGGCCCGGTACTTCGAGGAGCTCGCGCCGCAGGTCCCAGGGGTCACGATCAAGCCCCGGGACCCGCGGATCACGCGCTGGTCCTTCTACAACTACATCTTCGCGATCGACCCCGACGCGTTCGCCGGCGCGACGAACCACGTCGTGGCCGCCGCCCTGGAGGCCGAGGGGATCCCGGCCGAGGTCCAGTACCCGCCGATGAGCCGCTACGACCTGTTCCAGCCCTCGCGCTCGCGCCTGCCGGTGGCGGTCGAGTTCGCGGAGCGGCTCGACCCCGCCCGGATGTCCTTCCCCGTCGCCGAGGCCGCCGGCCTGCGCGAGTCCGTCTACCTGATGGAGAACACCTTCCGCGCCGGCCGCGAGGGGATCGAGGACGTGGTCGAGGCCCTGGCCAAGGTGCAGAAGCACGCCCACGAGCTGGAGGGGCTCGCGCGCTAGGGCCGGTTCAGCCCTCAGGGAAGAACCGGGGCAGGTAGGCCCGGTGGGCCTGCAGGAGCTCGTCGAGCAGCTCGGGCGCCCGGTCGGCGTCGGGGCCGAGCGGGTTCGTGATCAGCGCCTTCAGCGCCGCCGTGCGGTCCCCGGAGAGCGCGGCGAAGGTCGCGAGGCGCTCGTAGGCCTTCGCGTGCTGCACGAGGCCGAGCATCTCCGGCGCGAGCGGCGCGAGCGGGAGCGGGTGCGCGCCCTCCCGGTCGATCCGCGCGGGGATCTCCACCACGTCCTCCGTCGGGAGGTTCGGGATGGCGCCGTCGTTGCGGAGGTTCACGACCTGCACGTCCCCGGTCCCCGCCTCGAGCGAGGCCACGAGCTGGGCGGCCGCCTCCGAGTAGAAGGCCCCGCCTCGGCGCTCGAGCAGGGCGGGCTTCGTGTCGAGGGCGGGGTCGCGGTAGAGCTCGAGGAGCCCCGCCTCGATCGCCATGACCTCCTCAGCCCGGGTCCTCGCCCCGGCCCGCTGCTCGGCCACGATCCGGTCGGTGAAGTAGTAGTAGCGGAGGTACGAGGAGGGCAGCGCGCCGAGCGCCCGCACGAGCTCGGCGGGGAAGCCCTCCTCCGGGCCGAGCTCCTCCCAGCGCTCGAGGATCTCGGGCAGCCGGTCGACGCCGTCGACCCGCACCGCGCGCTCCCAGGAGAGGTGGTTCAGGCCGACGTGCTCGAGCTCGACCCGCTCCGGCTCTACGCCGAAGCGGGCGGCGATCTCCCGCTGGAGGGAGATCGCGACGTTGCACAGGCCGAGCGCCCGATGTCCGGCATCGAGCAGCGCCTGGGTCACCAGGCCCGTGGGGTTGGTGAAGTCGACGAACCACGCGCCGGGGGCGGCTCGGCGGGCGGTCTCCTCCGCCAGCTCGAGCACGACCGGCACCGTCCGCAGGGCCTTCGCGAACCCGCCGGGGCCGGTGGTCTCCTGGCCGACGCACCCGTGCTTCGGGGGGATGGTCTCGTCGAGGTAGCGAGCGCGGTTGCCGCCGACGCGCAGCTGGACGATCACGAAGGACGCCCCGTCCAGCGCCTCGTCGCGGTCGAGCGTGCGCACGAGGCGCCCGCCGAAGCCGGCGCGGCGGAGCATCCGCTCGGCCAGCCCGCCCACGACCTCCAGGCGTTCGGCGTCGACGTCGAGGAGCGCGAGCTCCTCCATCGGGAACCGGTCGGCGCGCCGCGCGAACCCCTCGACGAGCTCCGGCGTATAGGTGCTGCCGGCCCCGACCACGGCGACCTTCACACCCATCGCGGCGCCAGACTACACTGCGGACGATGAGATCGTTAGGAAACTTTCCTGACCCATTCCTCGCCGAGATCGCCGCCCAGCCCGACGCCATCCGCCGGGCGGCCGCCGCCTTCGTCGAGCAGCGGGACGTGCTCGAGCGGGTGCGCGAGGCCGGCGCGACCGCCCGCACGATCGTCTTCACCGGGATGGGCAGCTCCTACGACGCGTGCTACCCGGCCGTGAACGACCTCGCGGGACGCGGCGTGCCCTCGCTGCTCGTGGACACCGCCGAGCTCCTGCACTTCCGCCGGCCGATCCTCACGCCCCAGACCCTCGCCGTGATCGTGAGCCAGTCCGGCGAGAGCGCCGAGATCGTGAAGCTCGCCACCGAGATCTCCAAGCAGCGGCTCCGCCCGTTCGTGATCTCGGTGACGAACGGGCTCGAGAACGACCTGGCGCGCCGCGCCGACATCCGGCTCGACACCTGGGCCGGGCCCGAGACCGGCCCCTCGACGAAGACCTTCGCCGCGGCGATGACGACGCTCGCCGGGCTCGCGCGGCTCCTCGCCGGCGACAGCGTCGCGACCGCGGTGGACCGGACCCGGACGGCCGCGGAGCAAGCGGCGCTCGCCGCCGAGCGCCTCCTCGACGACCCGGAGGCGCAGGCCGAGCGCCTCGCCGGTCTGTTCGGCGGACGGAAGATCATGGTCGTGCTCGGACGCGGCCCGGCCAGGGCGGCCGCCGAGATGGGCGCGCTCATGCTGAAGGAGTGCGGCGTGATGGCCGAGTCGCTCGAGTCGGCCATGTTCCGGCACGGGCCGCTCGAGCTCGCCGGGCCCGACATGTCGGCGATCGTGCTCGCCACCGAGCCCGAGACCCGGCGCCTGGACCTCGCGCTCGCCGACGAGCTCGTCGACGCCGGGGCCGCGGTCCTCGTCATCACCCCCGACGGGATGGCGCCGAAGGGCGCGGTGGGGATCGCCACCGGGTACCTCGACCGCGCCCTGATGTCGGCCGTCTCGATCGTGCCGGTGCAGCTGCTCGCCTGGAAGCTCGCGGCGCTCGCCGGCCGCACGCCCGGGGCCTACACGCGGGCCTCGAAGGTGACCACCCGTGAGTGAGCCGGGCCCGCGCGTCGCCCTGACGTTCGACGCCGAGCACCCCGACCGCCCGCGCTGCCCGCCCGACGCCGCCGAGCGCATCCTCGGCGCCCTGCGCGAGGCCGGGGCGCGAGCGAGCTTCTTCCTCCAGGGGCGCTGGGCGCTCTCGCAGCCCGCCCTCGCGCGCACGGTCGCCGAGGACGGCCACCTGATCGGCCACCACTCGCACCACCACGCGCGGATGACGCTGCTCACCGACCGCGGGGTGCGGGAGGACGTCGCCGAGGGCGAGCGGGCGATCCGGGAGACGACCGGCGCCGATCCCCGCCCGTGGTTCCGCTGCCCCTTCGGCGACGGCCACGACGACCCCCGGATCATCGAGGCCCTGGGCGAGCTCGGGTACCGCAACGTCCACTGGCACGTCGAGGTCGAGGACTGGGAGCCGTGGCGCACGGCCGAGGACGTCGTCCGCGGGGTGCTGGAGGGGGTCCGAGCGCACGGGGACGGGGCCGTCGTCCTGCTCCACACCTGGCCGGAGCCGACGGCCGAGGCCCTCCCCCGGCTCCTCGCCGACCTGGAGGGCGAGGGCGCCCGCCTCCTGCGGGTCGACGAGCTGGAGGCGCTCCCGTGAGGGCGGCGATCCTCGCCGTCGACGGCGGCGGCTCGAAGGTCGACGCGGCGCTGCTCTCGCGCGGCGGCCGCGTCCTCGGCGCCGCCAGGGTCGCCGGGCTGCGGTGGGAGCAGACCGGCGACGACCTGCACATCGACTCGATCGAGGCGGCCGCCCGCGCGGCCGCGCGGGACGCCGGGCTGGATCCCGAAGCCCGCCCCCTCGCCGAGCTCGGCGTCTACTGCGTCGCGGGGGCCGACCTGCCCGCCGACGACCGCCGGATCCTCCGCGGGCTCCGACGCCGCCGGCTCGCCGAGCGGGATGTGGTCCGCAACGACACGTTCGCGGTCCTGCGCGCCGGCACCGACCGCGACTGGGGCGTCGGCATCGTCTGCGGCTTCGGGACGAACTGCTCGGCCCGGTCCCCGTCGGGGCGCGTCTACCGCCTCCCCGCGATCGGCGGGATCTCCGGCGACTGGGGCGGCGGCATGCAGCTCGGCGAGACCGCCCTCTGGCACGCGCTGCGCGCCCGCGACGGCCGGGGGCCGGCGACGAGCCTCGCGCGCAGCGTCCCCGCCCACTTCGGCCTGCGCACGCCGCGCCAGGTCATGGAGGCGCTGTACTTCCGTCGGCTGGAGCCGGAGCGGCTCGCCGAGCTCGCGCCGGTCGTGTTCCGCGACGCCGAGCTCGGGGACGCCGTCGCGCGGCAGATCGTGGACCGCCAGGCCGAGGAGATCGTCACGATGGCCTCGGCCGCGATCCGGCGCCTGCGCATGGCCGATCTCGACGTCGACGTGGTGCTCGGCGGGGGGATCTTCCGCAACCGCTTCGCGCCCTTCTTCGAGGCCATCGAACGGGGGATCCACGAGGTGGCCCCGAGGGCGCGCATCATCGTGCTCGCCGCCCCTCCGGTGGTCGGCGCCGCGATGCTCGGCCTCGACGGGATCGGGGCGTCACGCGCGGCGCGCGCCCGGGTGCGGCGGGAGCTGACCCACGAACGGCTGGCCGGCGGGGCTCGCGCCGCCGCCGGAGGGAGGTGACGCGGTGGCCGCGATCGTGCTCGACCACGTGACCAAGGTCTTCCCCGGCGACGTCGTCGCCGTGAACGACCTCTCGCTCGAGATCCGCGACGGCGAGTTCATGGTGCTCGTCGGCCCGTCGGGGTGCGGGAAGTCGACGATCCTGCGGATCCTCGCCGGGCTCGAGGAGGTCACCGCCGGCGAGATCTACATCGACGGTCGGCAGGTCACCGACCTGCCGCCGAAGGACCGCGACATCGCGATGGTGTTCCAGAACTACGCCCTGTACCCGCACATGACGGTCGAGCAGAACCTGGGGTTCGGCCTGCGCCTGCGCCGGATGCCGAAGGAGGAGATCCGCCGGCGGGTCCTCGAGGCCGCGAGGATCCTCGGCCTCGAGGACCTGCTCACGCGCAAGCCGGCCGCGCTCTCCGGCGGCCAGCGGCAGCGCGTCGCCATGGGCCGCGCGATGGTCCGGGAGCCGGTCGCCTTCCTCATGGACGAGCCGCTGTCGAACCTCGATGCGAAGCTCCGGGTGCAGATGCGGGCGCAGCTCGCGCAGCTGCACGAGCGGCTCGGCACCACGACCGTGTACGTCACGCACGACCAGGTCGAGGCGATGACGCTCGGCCAGCGCGTCGCCGTGCTGCGCGACGGCGTGCTGCAGCAGGTCGACACCCCGCAGAACCTGTACGCGCACCCCGCGAACCTCTTCGTGGCGGCCTTCATCGGCTCGCCGCCGATGAACCTCGTGGAGGCGGCCGTCTCGCACGGCACGGTCGCGTTCGGCGGCTACGAGCTGCCGCTGCCCTCCGGCGTCGACCTCTCCGAGTACGAGGGGCGAACCGTCATCCTCGGCATCCGCCCGTCCGACATGGAGGACGCCGACGTGTGGTCGGACCCCAGCCGCCCCGTGATCGAGGTCACGGCGCAGGTCACCGAGGAGCTCGGCAGCGAGGTGAACGTGCTGTTCGGGGTGGACGCCGCGCCCGTCGCGGTGGAGGAGACGGCGGCCGCCGGCGCGGAGGAGGGCGTGTTCCTCCTCGGCGAGGCCCGCTCGATCTTCTGCGCCCGGGTCGACGCTCGGAGCCGGGCTCGGCCGGGCGCGCGGGTGCGCCTGTCCGTCGACCCCAGCCGCTTCCACTTCTTCGACCCGCAGACGGGCCGAGCGATCGGCGTCCGGACCGACGCGAGCGTGGCCTGAGCCGCCCCGCCTCAGCCGGTCCCGGCGACGAGGCCGGGCCCCGGCTCGAGGGGGAGCCAGCACTCCACGGTGGTCCCCCGACCCGGCTCGCCCTCGATGCGGCACCAGCCGCCGGCGAGCTCGGCGCGCTCGACCATCGCCGTGACGCCGAGGTGCCCGGGCGCCGGCTCGGAGAGGTCGATGGGGTCCAGGCCCCGGCCGTCGTCCTCCACCCGGAGCCGGACGCCGCCCCCCTCGGTCTCGAGCACGACCCGCAGATGCGTCGCCCCGGCGTGCTTGCGGACGTTCGTGATCGCCTCCTGCGCGATGCGGAAGAGCATGGCCCGCACCTCTGAGGGGGGCTCGCCCTCCAGCCGGACCTCGAGCTCGGTCTGCGGCGCCGGACCTCCCCACGGCTGGTCGAGGTACTGGCGCAGCGCCGCGGCGATCCCGTCCCGGTCGAGCGCCGGGGGCCGGAGCTCGAAGAGCAGGTGCCGCAGCCGCTCCACCGCGTCGCGGAGCGTCTCGTGCAGCGCGAGCGCCTCCGCGCGGAGCTCCGGGTCGTCGATGCGCTGCGCGAGCGCCTGCGCCCGCAGGTCCGCGGCGGAGATCACCTGGATGGAGTCGTCGTGGATATCGGCGGCGATGCGCCGGCGCTCCTCCTCCTGGGCCTCCTCCAGGCGCACGACGAGCGCCCGCCGCTCCTCCATCGTCCGGCGCAGGATCTCCAGGCTCCGCCGGAGCTTCTCCTCGGCCTGCTTCTGCTCGGTGATGTCGAGCATGATCCCGCGCCAGTAGGCGGGCCTGCCGGCGGCGTCCCGCACGAGCACGGCCTCGTCCCGGAACCACACGACCCGCCCGTCGGCCGCGATGAGCCGGTACTCGGCCCGGAAGGGCTCGCCCGTCTCGTTCGAGCGCCGGTGCAGGCGCACCACGCGCTCGCGGTCCTCCTCGTGCAGGCGCGCGAGCCACAGGTTCGGCTCCTCCCGCCACTGCGCGAGCGGGAACCCGAGGAGCGTCTCGACCTGGGGGCTCGTGTAGATGTTCGAGGACAGGTCGTCGACGGCGTCGATGTAGAGGATGGCCGGGATGCCCTCGACGAGGTGGCGGTAGGTCTCCTGCGCCTCCCGCAGCCCCTGGAGGAACTCGGCCGGGACCTCCCCCATCCGGCCCCTCACAGCTTGTACCCGAAGCGGCGGAGCAGCGCCTTGCGCTCCGCCACGTCTTCCTCGGTCTCCACGCCGAGCGGCGAGCCGCCGTCCACGACGCCGAGGATCGCGCGCCCCTGCTCGGTCTCGGCGACGATCACCTCGAGCGGGTTCGCGCTCGCGCAGAAGATCCGGCAGACCTCCGGCACGGCCTTGATCGCGTTCAGGACGTTGATCGGGAAGCCCTCCCGGAGCGCGATCACGAAGCTGTGCCCGGCGCCGATCGCCCGGGCGTTGCGGACCGCCACGTCGATGAGCTCCTGGTCGTTCCCGCTCCAGCGCACGAGGCGCGGACCGCTCGACTCGCAGAACGCGATGCCGAAGCGCAGCCCGGGCACCGAGCCCACGAGCGCCTCGTGCAGGTCCTCGACGGTCTTGATGAAGTGCGACTGGCCGAGGATGACGTTCAGGTCATCCGGCTTGTCGAAGCGGACGCTCGAGATCTCCATCGTGCTTCCCCCGCAACCCCACGGCGACCCCGCTCAGAGGGTCCCGAGCCTGGAGACTAGCCCGGCGAGGAGCGCGATGCGAGGAACCACGCTCGAAAGGTCGATCCACTCCCTCGGCCCGTGGTCGTCGCCGCCGACCGGCCCGAGGCCGTCGAGCGTCGGAACCCCGGCGGCGGAGGTCGTGTTCGCGTCGGAGGCGCCGCCGGTCGCCGCGTCGTGGAGCTCGAAGCCGAGGTCCGCCGCGACGGCCGCCGCGAGCGCGGCCAGGCGCGCCCCGCCCTCCTTCTTCTCCATCGGCCGGTGCCAGGCGCGGCCGATCGCGCGCGCCGTCACGTCCGGCACGGTGTGCTCGGTCGCGATGCGCTCGACCTCGGCCTCGGCGGCGCGCAGCGTCTCCTCCCGCGGCGAGCGGACGTCGACCTCGAGGACGCAGCGCTCGGGCACGACGTTCGTCCGCGTCCCGCCCCGGATCACGCCGACGTTCACGGTCACGCCCGGCCACCGGCCGTTCAGGGCCTGGAGCGCGATGGTCTTGTAGGCGGCCTCGAGGATCGCGCTGCGGCCGCGCTCGGGCTCGACGCCGGCGTGGGCGGCCCGGCCGACGATCTCGATCGTGTAGTCCGACACCCCCTTGCGGGCGGACACCACGTCGCCGTTCTCGCGCCCGCTCTCGAGCACGAGGGCCACGTCGGCCTCCTTGGCGAGCTCGGCGATGTACGCGCGCGAGAAGGGCGAGCCGATCTCCTCGTCGGGGTTGTTCACGTAGGTGATGCGCCCGAACCCGCCGAAGCCCGCCTCCTGGAGCACCTCGACGGCGACGAACCCGAGCAGCAGCCCGCCCTTCATGTCCGAGACGCCGGGGCCCGTCGCGCGTCCGTCCGCGATCCGGAAGGGGCGCTCGGCCGCCGTGCCGGGGTCGAAGACCGTGTCCATGTGCCCGATCATCAGCACGCGCGGGCCGCCGGAGCCCTCGAGCCGGCCGATCAGCAGGTCGCCGAGCTGCGGCTCGCCCTCGGCCGGCCGGTGGAAGATCCGCTCGACCGACCAGCCGTGCGCGCGGAAGCGGGCCTCGCACCGGTCGGCCACCCGGTTCACCCCCTCCGGCGTGAACGAGCCCGAGTCGATGTTCACCAGCTCCTCGAGCGCCTCGATGTAGTCGTCGTACCGCCGCGCCGCGAGCTCCCGCAGCACCTCCACCCGTGCCTGCGCACCGTCCATCATCTCGTCTCCTCGTCGCTCCGCTGCCGGCCTCCGCCGGGCGCGGCCATGGTATCCGCGCGCGGCGGCCGCGGGGCCGCTAGCATCCGGCCGTGATCCCGACCCGGGACGAGCGCGGCCTCCTCTGGCGCATCTGCTCGCGGCTGCTCTGGTGGGCCCTCCACCTCTGCTTCCGGGTCCGCGTCGCCGGGGCCTCCTTCGTCCCCGCGTCCGGGCCGGCCGTCGTCGCCGCCAACCACGTGAGCGCCCTCGACGGCGTCGTGCTCGCGGTCGTCGTGAGCGAGCGCCGGCGCCGCATGACCCGGTACCTCGCCGCGGCCGAGTTCTTCGAGCGGTGGACGGTGGGCTGGGCGCTCCGCCGGTTCCGGCAGATCCCGCTGCGCCGCGGCGAGCGCGATGCGGCAGCCCTCGAGGAGGCCGTGGCCACCGTGCGTGCGGGCGCGCTCGTCGGCATCTTCCCCGAGGGTCGCGTCGGGGACGGGGCCGAGCTCCAGCCCGGGCATCGTGGGGTCGCGCGGATCGCGCTGGCGGCCGGCGCGCCGGTCGTCCCGACCGGGATCTGGGGGACCCAGCGCCGCTGGCCCCGCCCCGGCCTGCACCTGCGCCGCCCCTGGCGTCCGGGCCTCGCGGTCGTCTTCGGCCCGCCGCTCCCGCCCGAGGGCGACCCGGGCGCCGAGGCCGACCTCGACGCCTTCGTGGACCGCGTCATGGCGGCCATCGCCGACCAGGTGGAGGCGGCCCGAGCCCTCGCGGAGGCCCGGTGATGCAGCCGCGGGCGCCGGAGCCGGCGGGCACGGGCGAGGCCGCGGCCACCCCGGGCGCGCGCTACCGGCGGCGCCTGCTGTTCCTGCTCGCGAGCGCCACGTTCTTCGAGGGCTACGACACGTTCGTCCTGTCCTTCGTGCTCGCCCTCGTGCTCGTGGACCTCGGCGGGACCGAGGCCGAGGCCGGGTGGATCCGCGGCTTCGTCGGGCTCGGTGCGGTGGCCGCGTTCGTGCTCTCGGCGCAGGCCGACCGCATCGGGCGGCGCCGGCTGCTGCTGCTCACGATCGCCGGGTACACGGTCTCGGCGGGACTCACGGCGCTCGCCCCGAACCTCGCCTGGCTCGCGCTCGCGCAGTTCGCGGCGCAGGTGTTCCTCGGCGCCGAGTGGGCGGTCGCCCTCACGATCGTCGTCGAGGACTTCCCGCGCGCCGAGCGCGGCCGGGCGCTCGGCATCGTGACCGCGATGAACACGCTCGGCGGCATCGCCGTCGGGCTCCTCGCGTTCCTCGGGCTGCAGTCGACGCCGCTGTCCTGGCGCGGCTTCTACGTGGTGGCGCTCGTGCCGCTCGTGCTCATCGCGATCGGCCGCCGCACCCTGCGCGAGACCGAGCGCTACGAGGCCGTCCGCGCCGACCCGGCGAGCGAGCGCCTGGACCACACGAGCCTGTGGGAGCCGTGGCGGCCGGCGTACCGGGCGACGGTGCTCGCGGTCGGGCTCCTCACGTTCTTCCGCCACGCCGCGGTGGCCGCGGCGGCCTTCTGGTGGGCCTACTACGCACAGCAGGAGGTCGGGATGTCGGTCTCGCTCTCCGGCCTGTACCTCGCCGCGGCGGGCGTGCTCGGCGCGGCCGGGTTCGTGGTCGCCGGCCGGCTCATGGACCGCATCGGCCGACGCCCGGCCTTCGTCGGCTACATGGTGGGCACGCTCGTGTTCGGGACCTGGCTGTTCCAGATCTCCTCCGCCGCGCTCATGCTGCCGGTGCTGTGCGCGGCGATCTTCTTCGGGCTCGGCTCGGTCGCCATGACCTCCGCCTTCTCGACCGAGCCGTACCCGACGTACGTGCGCAGCCGCGCCGCCGCATGGTGCCGCAACGCCTTCGAGGTCCCCGGCGGCATCGTCGGGCCGCTCGCGGTCGGGCTCCTCGGCGACCACGTGAGCGGCCCCGTCGGCCACATCGGCGACGCCGTGAGCCTCACGGTCCTCGCGCTCATCCCGCCGACGATCCTGCTCTGCCTGCGGCACGTGCCGGAGACCGCGGGCTCGGACCTCGTCCGGCTGGACCGGCGGGCCGCCGAGGAGGCCGCGGGGTGAGGCGGGCGCTCGCGCTCGGGCTGCTCGCCCTCGCGCTGCTCGCCCTCGCGCTGCTCCCCGCGTGCGCCGGCGCGGACCGACCCGAGGGCGTCGTCGAGCGCTGGCTCGCCTCGCTCAACCAGGGGGCGGCGGGGCGCCCCGAGCGCGCCGCCCCCGACGAGGTCTCGGAGGCGGTGCTGCCGGGATGGCGGAGCCTCGACCCCGGCGAGCTCGACGTGATCGAGGTCGGCCGAGGCCGGCTCCTCTCCGCGGACGCTGCCGAGGTCCCGTTCCGTGTGGCGCACCGGGACGGCGCCGAGCTCGTGCGCACCGCGGTCGTGCGCCGCAGAGCGGACGGGTGGCGCATCGAGCGGCTCGCGCCGGCCCGCGCGGACCTCCGGGTCCCCTCCGAGGGCGGCCCGCCGATCGCCGCGGCCGGGGTGCCGTGGTGGCTGGGCGCGCTCGCGGCCGCGGTCGCCTTCGGCGTCGGGGCCGAGGCCCTCATGGCGCTCGTCCGCCGCGCGGCGTGAGCCCGGCGCTCGCCGGCCCTCGGCTCAGGCCGCCGAGCGGTGCGAGATCCGCGCCCGCACGAGCGCGGCCTCGAGGTCCCGGACGTCGAGCTCGGCCCGCGCCGCGAGCCGTCGGAGCGTCGCCACGTCCCGGACCGGCAGCCCGAGCTCGAGCGCGGCCTGCGCCGCCCGCTCGTCGAGCGGCGGGTCGGCGCCCGGCCACGTGCCCCGCAGCTCGCGCAGGAACAGCCGGACGGTCGTCGGGCCCCATCCCGGCAGGTCGTCCAGGGCCGCCTCGAGCGCCCGGAGGGTCCCGCTCGGTCTTCAGCGCCGAGGGCCGGCCGTGCCGCTCGGCGACGACCTCGGCGAGGCGCCGGAGCCTCGTCGCCGTCCGCTCGTCGTACCGGGCGTACCCGCCGGCGTCGAGGAGCTCGATGAGCTCCCGTCGGCTCCGCCGGCCGGCGTCGGCGATCGTGTGCACGCCGGCCCGACCGAGCACGGCGAACGTCCGCTCGACGATCGGCCAGGAGATGCGGGTCCCGAACAGGGTTGCCGCAAGGAACCACCGGTCGACCTCGCGGTCGGAGCGATCGACGTCGATCCCCATCTCGAGCGAGAAGCGACCGCCGAGGCGCTCGACGAGCCCCCTCGCCGCCGCCGATGCCGTGTCCATCCTCCTCACCCCTTCACGACGCCGACCGGGCGCAGGCGCGCGACGATCCGGGTCAGCCCGGCGCCCTCGCACACCCGCACCACCTCGTCGACGTCTTTGTACGCGTAGGGGGCCTCCTCGGAGAGCAGCCCCCAGTGAGCCGGCGCGAGCGCGATCCCCTGCTCCTCCAGCGACCGGGCGAGCTGCGGCCCGCTCATGACCTTCTTCGCGCGCGTGCGCGACATCTGCCGCCCCGCGCCGTGGCAGGTCGAGGAGAACGCGCGCTCGGCCGAGCTCGCCATCCCGACGAGCACGTAGGAGGCCGTGCCCATGCTGCCGGGGATGAGCACCGGCTGGCCGATGCCGCGGTAGGCCGCCGGGATCTCGGGGTGGCCGGGGCCGAAGGCGCGCGTCGCTCCCTTGCGGTGCACGCAGAGGTGCATCCGCCGGCCGTCGACCACGTACTCCTCGATCTTCGCGAGGTTGTGCGAGACGTCGTAGACGAGGTCGAGCCCGAGGTCCTCGGCGGAGCGGCGGAAGACGCGCTCGAACGCCTCGCGCGTCGCGTGCGCGAGCACGTGCCGGTTCGCCCGCGCGAAGTTCGCCGCCGCGTACATCGCGCCGAGGTAGCGCTTGGCCGCCTCGTGCGCGAGCGGCGCGCACGCGAGCTGCCGGTCGGGGACCTCGATGCCGAGCTGGCGCATCAGCCGGTCCATGACCTTCACGTGATCGGTGCAGACCTGGTGCCCGAGCCCGCGCGAGCCCGAGTGCAGCATCACGCACACCCGCCCCTGCTCGAGCCCGAGCACGCGGGCGGCCTCCGGCTCGAAGACCCGGTCCACCACCTGGACCTCGAGGAAGTGGTTGCCGGCTCCGAGCGAGCCGAGCTGCGAGCGCCCCCGGTCGATCGCGTGGTCCGAGACCTCCTCCGGCAGGGCGTCCTCGAGCACGCCCCGGTCCTCGCAGAACTCGGCGTCCCGCTCGGTGCCGATCCCGCGCTCGAGCGGGTACCGGACGCCCTCCCGGAGCACCCGCAGGCACTCCGCGCGCGAGAGCGGCAGGTACCCCTTCGTGCCGACCCCGCGCGGCACGAGCGCCCCGAGGGCAGCGACGAGCCCCCCGAGGACCGGCTTCACGTCCGCCTCGAAGTCGAGCCTCGAGCGCAGCAGGCGCACCCCGCAGGCGATGTCGAACCCGACCCCGCCGGGCGAGATGACCCCCTCGCCGTCGGCATCGGTCGCCGCGACCCCGCCGATCGGGAAGCCGTAGCCCCAGTGGATGTCCGGCATCGCGTAGGAGGCGCGGACGATGCCCGGCAGGGTGGCGACGTTCGCGACCTGGAGCACGGCGCGATCGTCGATCGCCTTGCGGATCAGCTCCTCGGAGGCGAAGACGATCCCGGGCACCCGCATCCCGGCGACCGTGCCGACCGGCACCTCCCAGACGAACGGCTCGAGCTGCTTGGGTTCCATGGGTCGACCCTCCCGTCACACGTCCACGTACACGCGGACCTCGACCGTGCCGTCGGGTCGCCGCTCGACCGCAACCTGATGGTACGTCGCGGCCTTCACCGCCACGCCCGACCCGGGCTCGCGCAGCGGCACGAGCTCGATCTCGGCCTCCACGGCGCGCTCGGAGACCCGGAGCACCCGCACCTGGGCGAACCCCGCGAGCTCGGTCTCGTGCAGGTACAGGAGCTCGTTCAGGAACCCGACGAGCAGGTCCTCCTCGTCCTCCCCCTCGACGCGGAGGAGGCGCCGCTCGCCGGGCCCGGGGACCCGCACGCCCATGAGCTCGGCGAGCCCGAGGGCCGCCTGCGCGAACGCCTCCTCGAGCCCCTCGCCGAAGGCCCGGATCCCGACGTCGGCCGTGTGCTCGAGCAGCTCGAACCCGGCGGCCATCGGCGCGCTCAGCCGCCGAGCGACGCGAGCGTGGCCCGCCGCCCGCCGCCCGCCTCGGCCAGGTGGCGGGCGAACCACTCGGCCGCGAGCTCGGCCACGCGCTCGAGCGCGCCGGGCTCCTCGAACAGGTGCGAGGCGCCGGGGATGACCTCGAGCCGCCGCTCGCACCGCATCCGCTGCTCGGCCGCGCGGTTCAGCGCGAGGACCTCGACGTCGTCCCCGCCGACGATGAGCAGGGTCGGCGCCGTGACCCGCGGCAGCGCCTCGGCCGCGAGGTCCGGGCGCCCCCCGCGGGAGACCACCGCGGCGACCTCCGCGCCGAGCCGGGCCGCCGCGACGAGCGCGGCCGCGGCCCCCGTGCTCGCACCGAAGAACCCGACCGGCACGGTGCCCACCTGCGGCCAGCGGCGCAGCCAGCGGTGCGCCCCCTCGAGCCGCTCAGCGAGGAGCCCGATGTCGAAGACCTTCGCCCGGTCCTCGGCCTCCTCCGGGGTGAGCAGGTCGAACAGGAGCGTGCCGAGGCCGGCCTCGTGGAGGCGCTCGGCCACCTGGCGGTTGCGCGGGGACAGGCGGCTGCTGCCGCTGCCGTGCGCGAAGATCACCATCCCGAGCGCCCCGTTCGGCACGACGAGGTCGCCCGGAAGCCGGACCGGGTCCACGTTGACGAGCACCGTCCGCCGCACGGTCCCCGGTGGATCCGCGATGACCACCGGCGGCGGCTCCGGAGCGCGCTTGCGGAAGATCGGCATGGCTCCTCCCTCCCCTCCGGCCTCCCTTCCGGAGACGGAACCCTCTTCTATCGTCGCGCCCGACCGACGGGGCTGCAACCCGGGCACGCGGAAGGCCGGCCCCCTGCGGGGGCCGGCCTTCCGCTTCCGCTCGCCGCTACAGCGACGCGACGGCCGTGATGAGGTTGGACTCGCGCAGCTTGCGCAGCGCCTCCCGCTCGATGAGCCGGACCCGCTCGCCGGAGAGGCCGAGCACCTTCCCGGTCTCGCGCAGCGAGAGCGGCTGGCCGTTCTCCAGGCCGTAGCGGAGCGCGACGACGTGGCGCTCGCGCTCGTCCAGCACCTTGTGGACGGCCTCGCCGATCTCCTCGCGCAGGAGCTGGTCCTCGACCTCGTTGAACGCCGACTCCGAGTCGACCTCCTCGATGAGATCGCCGAGCTCGGTGTCCTCCCCGACCGGGGACTGCAGCGACAGCGGCTCGCGGCGGCCCATCTCGGTGAGGTCGTCGATCTCCTCCACGGTGGTGTCCAGGGCCTTCGCGAGCTCCTCCCGCGTCGGCTCCCGCCCCATCGACTGCGCGAACTGGAACCGGGTGCGGTTCAGCTTGCGCAGGCGGTCGTGGATGTGGACCGGCAGCCGGATCGAGCGCGACCGGTCGGCGATCGCGCGGGTGATGCCCTGCCGGATCCACCACGTCGCGTACGTGGAGAACTTGAACCCCCGGCGCCAGTCGAACAGCTCGACGGCGCGCATGAGGCCGATGTTCCCCTCCTGGATGAGGTCGAGCAGCGGCAGGCCCTGCCCCTGGTACTTGCGTGCGACCGACACGACCAGGCGCAGGTTGGCCATGATGAACCGCTGCCTGGCCGCCTCAGCCTTGCGGACCTCCTGGCGGGCCCTCGCGATCGACTTCTCCGAGCGCAGTCGGCCGGAGCGCAGGCGCTCCTCGGCCTCCTTGCCGCGCTCGATGGTCATGGCGAGCTCGACCTCCTCCTCCTTGGTGAGGAGGGGCTCGCGCGCCGCGGCCTCGAGGTAGAGCCTCAGGTCGTCGGCGTCATCGGTTCCGAGCGGTCGTGCGGGCTCTGGCATCCTATCCCTTCTCTCCATCCCCGCCGCCCGCGGGGCGCGTGGCGTCCCTCCGGGCTGGTGCGGGACCCTTCGGATCGTTCCCTTCGGATCGTGAGCGGCCTACAGGCGTGACGAACCTGGCCCGCCGGGCCGGTACTGCATGGTACCTGGACGGACCCATCCCTGTAAAGGCCTCTCACCATTGCAAACCTGTGACGGGGCTCGTTCCTTCCGCAAGGCCGGCCTCCCACACCTGCCTTCGCCGCCACCGGCAGGACGGTTCAGCGCGCCCGCCGGCGCGATAGGCTGGGAGGCGTGCCCGGCGCCCTCGAGCTCCCGGCCAGCCGCACCGCGGACCTCGGCGGCCCCATCCACTACGTCGAGTGGGACGGGCCGCCCGAGCGGACCTTCGTGCTCGTCCACGGGCTCGGCGGATCGCATCTGAACTGGGTGCTCGTCGGCCCCGAGCTCTCGCGCCGGGGCCGCGTGCTCGCGCTCGACCTGCCCGGGTTCGGGCGCAGCCCGAGGGCCGGCCGCAGCGGCAGGCTCACCGCGCTGCGGGCCGTGCTCGCGCGCTTCATCGAGGAGGTCGCCGGCGGCCCGGTCGTGCTGGCCGGCAACTCGATGGGCGGCGGCCTCGCGATGATGCAGGCCGCCGTCGAGCCGGCCTCCGTGGAGGGGCTCGTGCTCACCTGCTCCGTCTACCCGTGGGCCCGGGGCGGGTTCCCCTCGCCGGTGGTGATCGGAGGCTTCGCCGCCTACCGGATGCGCCGGGTCGGCGAGTGGGTCGTCCGCCAGCGGTTCGAGCGGCTCGACGCCGACCGGATGGTCCGGCTCAGCCTGCGCCTCGCGACCGCCGACGTGCGCCGCATCCCCGAGGAGGTCATCCGGGCCCACGTCGAGCTCCTGCTCGAGCGGCAGGGCGACCCCGAGGTGACTCAGGCGTTCCTGGAGGCGGCCCGTTCGCTGATCTCGCTCGGCCGGGCGCCCGAGCGGGCCCGAGCGATCATGGACCGGATCAAGTGCCCCGTGCTCGCGATCCACGGGCGGCAGGATCGGCTGGTCCCGGCGGCGTTCGCCTGGGCCGCGACCGAGTCCCATCCCGATTGGTGGATCCGGGTCCTGCCGGACGTCGGGCACGTGCCGCAGCTCGAGGCGCCGGACCGCTGGCTCGCCAACGTCGCGGAGTGGCTCGCGGCCGAGGTGGACCCGCGCCGGGACCGGGGCTGACCGGCCGAGGCCTACCGACCCGCGGCCTTCGCGAGCTCGAGGATCGCCTCCTCCAGGCCGAGGGCGAGCACCTCGATGTCGGGCATCGCCTCCCGATCGCCCGTGATGCCGAAGGCCATCGTGCCGCCGAGCGAGGTGCAGGCGACCGAGAGGGCCGCGTTCCGTCCGAGGGGCATGGCCGGGTAGGAAGCGACGAGCCTCGCACCCGCCAGGTACATCGGCTGCGGCGGCCCGGGGATGTTGGAGACGACGAGGTTGAACCACGGCCCGAGCGGGACGATCCGCGCGGCCGCGGCGAGCAGCCCCGCCGGGGCGTAGGCGCCGAGCGAGATGATCGCGTCCGCCGAGAGCGCCATCATCGAGGACTTCAGGTGCTCGGTCCCCCGGCGCACCTCGGCC
>Ga0101943_1001300_pt1 | contig 23037 bp, 22 predicted proteins | sample DewCreD2012metaG_5_FD_75244 | JGI IMG/M metagenome (GOLD analysis project Ga0101943, IMG submission 75244) | Hot spring sediment bacterial and archeal communities from British Columbia, Canada, to study Microbial Dark Matter (Phase II) - Dewar... ... | reverse complement strand
CCCCTCGACCGCCAGGTCCCGCACCCGGTGGGTGAGGATTCGCCGGGGATCCTCGGGGTCGGTGAAGGAGACGACGTCGCCCACCCGCGCCTCCCGGGGGTCTATCCGCTCGACCACCACGACGTCGCCCACCCCGAGCGTCGGCCGCATGCTCCCCGACAGGACCGTGAGGGAGCGGAGGCCGAGGAGGCCCGGCAGCCCCGCCGCGGCGAGGAGGCCGAACAGGAACCCGGCGGCCGCCCAGGCCGTGGCGAGGAGGCCGAGGCGCAGCGCCCGGCCGGGGGCCGACGAGGGGGGGCGCGACCGGATCACAGGTTCCTCGCCTCCCACGCGAAGACCGCCGAGGCCGTGAGGCCCTGCGCCGCCGGGTCGGGGCCCATCGTCACCTCGAACCGGTAGGCGTGGGCCTCGCCGGTGGTCCAGACCTCGGGGAGCGCGGTGAGGGGGTCGGGATCCACGATGCCCGAGGCGTAGCTCCCGGGGTAGTCGGAGAGCGGCCCGCGGTAGAGGACGCCGGGTCCCAGGCCGTACGGGTCGCCGGGGTCGGGGACGAAGCCCGCGCAGGATGGGAACGAGGGCGCCGCGTCGGAGCCGCGGGTGACGGTGAGGGCGAGGTACGGGGCGAGGGCGTCGGTCACGTTCCCGTAGAGGACGACGGAGGCGTCGAGGGTCCCGGTGTAGGTGACGAGGATGCACCCTTCGGCGGTGTCGCCCGGGCGCGCATCCGTGAGCGTGAGCATCGCGGCGCCGGCGTCGTCGTCCTGGAGCACGGTGGTCCCGACCTCGAAGGCGTTCCCCCCGTCCTGGGCGGTGCTCGAGAAGGCCGCCACCGTCGCCGACCCGGAGATGAGGCCGGCGAGCCCCACGACGAGGACCGAGGCCAGGGGGCGGCGGAGCCGGCTCACGAGGCGCCTCCCGCCGGGCTCGGGCCGAACTCCAAGCCGACCTGCTCCACCCGCCCCTCGTAGCCGCCCTCGACGGAGCCCGGCAGCCAGGCGCGCACCGAGAGCGTCCGGGCCTCCCCCGGGTCCAGGCGGAGGGCGTCGGGGCTCCACCCCCGGAGCTCGCCCAGCGTGCCTCGGAAGAGCGGGTCGGGGCCGGCCTCGATCGCGACGTGGAGGAGGCCGTCGAGCTGGGTCGAGGAGGGGAGCCCCCGCACCCGGACCTCGAGGGGCAGGCCGGTCTGGTTCACGACCTCGACCTCGCCCCTCGCCTCGTCGCCCGGGCGGAGGTCCACGCCCCGCAGGAACGGCCCTGAGGGACGGACCCCGAGCTCCCCGCTCGGGTGGGCGGCGACGACGACCTCGGCCCCCAGGGTCCCGTCCCCGGCCGGCAGCCGGCCGGCGAGGACGGTGGCGGCCGCGGCGGCCAGGCCGACCGCGAGGCCGACCCGCCGCGCCCACGTCTCGTTCCCGGTTCCCATCGGCGCTCCCCTCCGGCGCCCGCGGGGAGTGGGAGCGGGGGCCGCCGAGGGGGGAGCGGCCCCCGCCGTCACCCGCCGCGCTACTGGTTGCGGGCCTCCCACGTGTAGGTGTGCAGGCCGGTCGACATCGGGCCCGCCGGGCCGCCGTTGGCGCCGTTGTCGTCCTGGAGCGTCAGCGTGAACCGGTAGACGACGGTGTCGTCCTGGGCCCAGGAGGTGGCGGAGCCCGGGTAGGTCGCGACCCCGGTCGCGTAGCTGCCGTGGGCCGCGGCGAACCCCGAGAGGGTCCCGCTGTAGATCGTCCCCTCCGGGGAGAAGCCCGTGCAGCCCGGGAACGCCGTCCCCGCCGGCATCGAGCCCTCCTCGATCGTGAGGTCGAGGTAGTTCCCGACCGCCCCGATGCTCGAGGTCGTGTAGAGGCGCACGTCCGCGGGGAGCGTGCCGAGGTAGGTCACGCGGATGCACCGGACGACGGTGTCGAGCGGCTTCGCGTTCGACACCTGGTACATGAAGCCGCCGGCGTCGTTGTCCTCGAGGTAGACCGTCCCGGCCTCGAACGAGTTGCCGGCGTTCTCGGTGGTGCTGAAGAAGGCCGAGAGGGTCCCGGCCCCCACGAGGATCGCCACGATCCCCACCACGAGCGCCGTGAGGAGCACCTTCCTCGTCGTCTCCATCCTTCCCCTCCACCTGTCCTCCGGTCCTCGGCGGCCGTCCCGCGGCCGCCCCGTCGTACGGCCCAGGTGTCGGCGGGGAGGGCGTCGGCCTCGATCCCCGGTCCTCGGGGATCTGGCCTACCCGCGGGCGGGTAGCCGGGTATCCCTACGAGAGGGGATGGGTCGCGCCGGTCAGATCCGGATCCCGCCGGGCCTCAGATCCGGATAGCGCCGTGCTTGACCGCGAAGACCACGGCCTCGAGCTTCGAGTGGACGCGGAGCTTCCCCAGGGTGTTGCGGATGTGGGTCTGGACGGTCTGGGGGCTGATGAACAGGCGCGCCGCGATCTCGTCGTTCCGCATGCCCTCCGCGAGCAGCTGGAGGATCTCTCGCTCGCGCTCGGTGAGCTGGGAGAGGAGCATCTGGGCCTCCCGCCGGACCTCCCGCTCCCGCGCCACCTGGTGGAGGATGCGGGTGAGCGTGAAGGGGTCGATCAGCACCTCGCCCTCGGCGGCGGCCTTCGCCGCGGCCAGGACCTGGTCGGCGGCCTCGTCTTTCCCGAGGAACCCCGAGGCCCCGGCCTCCACGGCCTCGACCAGCAGCCGGTCCTCGTCGTGGGCGGTCATGATCACGACCCTCGTCCCGGGCGAGCGCTCCTTGATCCTGCGGGTGGCCTCGATCCCGTCCAGGGGTCCCTTGAACACGATGTCCATCAGGACCACGTCGGGCCGGTGCTCCTCGCAGAGCCGGATCGCTTCCTCGGGGGCGTGGACCGGCGGGGCCACGAGCGCGAGCTCGGGGTCGCGCTCGACGACCATGGCGAGGGCGTCGGTGAGGACCTTGTGGTCGTCGCAGATGAGGAGCGACACCTTCCGCCCCGTCCCGCTCATCCCGAGGTTCCCCCCTCCTCCGTCCCGGGCAGCGTGACCCGCAGCATCGTACCCCGCCCCGGGGCCGGGCCCGCCTCGATCCGCCCGCCGTGGGCCTCGACGTGCGCCCGGCAGATGAAGAGCCCCAGGCCCGCCCCGGGCACCTCCTCGTAGCCGGGGGGCCGGAACCGCGCGAACCGCTCGAACACCCGGCCCCGGATCTCCGGCGCGATCCCGGGACCGCCGTCCACGACCTCGAGGATCGCCTCGCCCGCCGGTCCCCGGTACGCGCGGACCTCGATCGGCTCGTCGGGCGGGGAGAACTTGGCCGCGTTGTCCACGAGGTGGGCCACGACCTCGGCGAACCGCCCCCGGTCCACGCGCACCGTGAGCTCGGGGTCGACGTCGACCGTCACCGGGTGCCCGCGGAGCGCCGCCCCCCACACGGCCTCCTCCACGAGCCGGCCGAGGGGCTCGGGGCGAAGGTCGTAGGCGAGGGCGTCGGCGTCGATCCGGAGCGCGGTCGAGGTCTCCTCCGCGACGAGCTTCAGCCTGGCGGCCTCCTCGTCGATCAGGCGGAAGAACTCCCGGCGCTCCCGGTCGCTCATCGAGTCGTACATCCGGGAGCCCGTGGAGGCGAGCCCCTTGATCGACATCAACGGGCCCTTGAGCTCGTGGACGATCGTCCCGACGAGCTCCGCGCGGCGCGCGGCCTCCCCTGCGGGCTCGGCCGCGGGATCCGCGCCCCCCGGTGGGCGGCCGTCCGCCCGGCCCGCGCCACCCCGCCAGAGCCGGGCCCCGAGCGGGACCGCGGCGACGAGCCCGAGGGCGGCCGCCGCGGCGGCGGGTCCCGGCGCCCCGACCAGCCCGGCCAGGAGGGCGCCCGCGAGCGACGCGACCACGACGGCCCCGGCCGCGGGCGCCCAGCGGTTCCCCTCGCTCCCTCGCACCGGGGCGAGTGTAGGCCGCGGGGGCTACTCGTAGGAATGCGCGGCGTCCGGGAACGCGCCCGCCTCGACCTCCCGGGCGAAGGCCCGGGCGGCCTCGGCGATCGCGCCGCGGAGGTCCGCGTAGGCCTTGGCGAACCGGGGCAGGCGCTCGTTGAGCCCCAGGAGGTCGTGCACCACGAGGACCTGCGCGTCGCAGTGCGGCCCGGCCCCGATCCCGATCGTGGGGACCCGCACGGCCTCCGTGATGGCCCGCCCGACCTGCGAGGGGACCCCCTCCAGGACGATGCTGAACACCCCGGCCTTCTCGAGCGCGTCGGCCTGCTCGCGGAGGCGGAGGGCGGCCTCCTCGGTCCTGCCCTGGACCCGGTAGCCGCCCATCGCGTGGACGAACTGCGGCGTGAGGCCGAGGTGGCCCATCACGGGGATCCCCAGGTCGGTGAGGCGGTGCGTGAGCTCCACCTGGGCGCCCTCGATCTTCACGGCGTGGGCGCCGGCCTTCACGAACGCCACCGCGTTCCGGATCCCCTCCTCCAGGCTCGGCTGGTACGAACCGAACGGCATGTCCCCGACGACCATGGCGTTCCGCGCGCCGCGGGCGACGGCCCGGGTGTGGTGGAGCATCTCCTCCATCGTGACCGGGAGCGTGGTGTCGTAGCCGAGGACGTTGTTCCCCACGGAGTCCCCCACCAGGAGCACGGGGATCCCGGCCTCGTCGAGGATCCTGGCGGTCGGCGTGTCGTAGGCGGTGAGCATCACGAACCGCCGGCCCGCCTCCTTCCACGCCCGCAGGTCGTGGACGGTGACTGGCATCGCTCGCGCCTCCTTCCCTCGGGTGCACGGAGTGCACGGCTGTCGGGGCAAGTCTACGGCCGCCCCGGATGTCGGTGGGGGGTGCTAGGGTCGCCCCTCGGGAGAGCCGGTACACTCTGGACGTCCACTCCTGCTCCCCCCAGGGGGCCGTCCAGACCAGAGGAGGTGGGTTGCGGCAGTACGAGGTCATGTGCATCCTGCCCGCCGACGCGGATGAGTCGGTCGTGGGCGGGGTCGTCGATCGCATCACGAAGGTCCTCCAGGAGCGGGGTGGGGGCGAGATCTCCGGCCTCGACCGGTGGGGCCGGAAGCGGCTCGCCTACCCCATCGCCAAGCAGACCGAGGGGTACTACCTGGTCGTGACCTTCAAGGCCGAGCCGGGGGCCATCGCAGAGCTCGATCGGGCGCTCTCCCTGGCCGACGAGGTGCTCCGGCACAAGGTCGTGGTGCGGGCGGCGTAGCGGTGCAGGTCCTTCCCCCTCCCCGGTGGGCGCCATCCCCGGCGGGGAGCGTCGGGGAGAGGTGGTGATGGAGATGGCGAGCGACAACCAGGTGATCATCGTCGGGAACCTGACCGACGATCCGGAGCTCCGGTACACGCCGAACGGCGCGGCGGTCTGCAGGTTCCGCGTCGCCGTGAACCGGCGGTTCCGCGACGAGGCGGGGCAGTGGAAGGACGGGGACACGTCGTACTTCACCGTGAACGCGTGGCGGAGCCTGGCGGAGAACATCGCGGAGTCGCTCACCCGAGGCACCCGCGTCCTCGTGGCCGGTCGGCTCCAGTGGCGCTCCTGGGAGACCCAGGACGGCGAGAAGCGGACCACCGTGGAGATCGAGGCCGACGAGGTCGGGCCCTCGCTCCGGTGGGCGACGGCGAAGGTCGAGCGGCAGACCCGGAGCGGCTCGGACTGGTCCGAGCGGGTCCCGGTGGGGGCGGCGGCGCCCGAGGAGGAGACCCCGCTCGACCCGGACGTGTGACGAGGCGAGCTGGAAGCGAGGACCATGCCGACGACCAAGACCAAGAGCAAGAAGAAGAAGGAGAAGGACGACAAGGGCTGGCAGAAGAAGCAGAAGAAGAAGGTCTGCTTCTTCTGCAAGGAGCGGATCGAGTACGTCGACTACAAGGACGTGGCGACGCTCCGCAGGTTCATCTCCGAGCGCGGCAAGATCCGGGCGCGGCGGGTGACCGGGAACTGCGCCCAGCACCAGCGCGACGTGGCGGCGGCCATCAAGAACGCCCGCGAGATGGCCCTCCTCCCCTACTCGACGCGATGAGGGTCATCCTGCAGAAGCCCGTCGAGAACCTCGGCGCCCCCGGCGACGTCGTGGAGGTGGCCGACGGGTACGCCCGGAACTACCTGGTGCCCCGGGGCCTCGCCGTGAAGGCCACCAAGGGCGCGATGCGGCACGCCGAGAGCCTCCGGCGCGCGCACGAGGCCCGGGTGGCGAAGGCCCGGGCCGAGGCGGAGGCGGCCGCCCAGCGGATCAGCGCGGCCGCGCTCAGGATCCCGGCCAGGGTCGGCGAGGAGGGCAAGCTCTTCGGGTCCATCACCGCCGAGCAGATCGCGGAGGAGATCGAGCGCCAGACCGGGGTCGCGGTCGACCGGCACGACGTCCGGCTCGAGCAGCCCATCCGCAGCGTCGGCGTCCACGAGGTCCGGGTGCACCTCTTCGCCGGCGTGGACCCGGTCGTCCAGGTCGAGGTCGTCCCGGCGGGGTAGCGCCGGGCGCGGGGAGGGCGCCGGGGCCCCGTGCCCCCGCTCGGTGTCTCCTGCCTCCGCCCGTGCCCCGGCTCGGCCGCCCCGAGTGTCAGAGCCGGGAGGTACTACACACCTGTCCACAGGGTTTTCCACACGTGGAGAGGCAGGTCGTGAGGGGTGTGACAAGGAATCTCCCGGGCCGACCTGGGTGGGCGGTATCCACACCCCGGTTTCGGATGCGCTGTGGAGAGCCGGCCCCTAGGCTCTCCCCGCCGTCCCAGACCCGGGGAGGGGGGAGGTAGGCGTGGCGCGAGCCGCCGACGAGGTCCGGAGGCTGCGGCCGGAGCGGGTGCCGCCGCAGAACGTCGAGGCCGAGCAGAGCGTGCTGGGCTCGATGATGCTCTCGGCCGAGGCCATCGCCGACGTCGTCGAGGTGCTCCAACCCGAGGACTTCTACCGGGCCGCCCACGGGAGGATCTTCGAGACCCTCCGGGGGCTCTACGCGCGCGGGGAGCCGGTCGACGTGGTGACCGCGGTGGAGGCCCTCAAGCGGGCCGGGATCCTCGAGGAGGTCGGAGGCCCGCTCTACATCCGGGACCTCGTGGACCAGGTGCCGACGCCCGCCGCGGCGGCCCACTACGCCCGGATCGTGGCCCAGACCGCCCTCCTCCGCCGGTTGATCCGGGCGGCCGGCGACATCATGGAGATGGCCTACGGGGCGCCGGAGGACCCCGAGCGGGTCGCCGACGAGGCCGAGCAGCGGATCTACGAGGTCGCCCGCCGGGACGACCGGGAGGAGATCGTGCGGATCCGCGACCTCGTCGACCAGGCGATGATCGACCTCGAGCACATCCAGAACCGGGAGGCCCCCTACGCCGGCATCCCCACGGGCTTCCGCGACCTCGACGCGCTCCTCTCGGGGCTCCAGCGGGGGAACCTGATCGTGGTCGCGGCCCGGCCCGGCGTCGGGAAGTCCTCGTTCGTCACGAACGTCGCCCGGAACGTCGCGGTCGCCGGCCACCCGGTGGCGCTCTTCTCGCTCGAGATGTCGCGGTGGGAGATCGGGATGCGGCTGCTCTGCGGGGAGGCGCGGGTCCCTTGGGATCGGATCCGGAACAAGCGGGTGGGGGCGGACGACTGGTCCCGCGTGGTCCAGGCCGCGGAGGTGCTCCACGACCTCCCCCTGTCGATCGTGGACTCCGGGAACGTGACGATCGTGGACATCCGCGCCAAGGCCCGGCGGATGCGCACCAGCAAGCAGGGGCTCGACCTGATCATCGTCGACTACCTCCAGCTCATGACCCACCACCGGCGGGTGGAGAACCGCCAGCAGGAGATCGCCGAGATCAGCCGGAGCCTCAAGCTCCTGGCGAAGGAGCTCGACATCCCGGTGATCGCGGTCTCCCAGCTCAACCGGGACCCCGAACGTCGGCAGGACAAGCGGCCCCAGCTCTCGGACCTCCGCGAATGCGTGGTCGGGGACACGCTCGTGTGGCTGGCCGATGGCCGGCGCGTCCCGATCCGCGAGCTGGTCGGCACGCGTCCCGACGTGCTCGCGATGTCTCCCGAGGGGCGGATCGTGACCGCGAAGAGCGACCTCGTATGGGAGGTCGGCGTCCGACCCACCTTCCGCGTCACGCTCGCGAGCGGACGGACGATCCGCGCGACGGCGGACCACCGCCTCTACGGGGCGAGCGGCTGGGTGCGGATCGCCGATCTCCGCGTCGGCGACCGGGTCGCCGTCGCTCGGTGCGTGCCCGAGCCGGGGGACCCGATCGAGTGGCCGGACCTGCAGGTCGCACTGCTCGGTCGGTTGACGCCGCAGGCCTTGGCCACGGCGAGGGGCGTCACGAAGGTGGATCTACGATCGCGCTTCGCGCCCTCCCGTGCGCTGATCGACGAATACGCGGAGGCCTTGGACGACGACGGCCTTCGAGCGTGGGCCAACAGCGACCTGTTCTGGGATCGAGTCGTCAGCGTAGAGCGGCTGGGAGACGAGGTGGTATTTGATATGACAGTACCGGGCCCCGCGAGCTGGCTGGCAGACGGAATCGTTACTCATAATTCGGGAGCTATCGAGCAGGATTCGGACGTCGTGATGTTCATCCACCGCGACGACCTGGACCCCGCCAAGAAGGGGGTCGCCGACATCATCGTGGCCAAGCACCGGAACGGCCCCACAGGGACCGTGCCGCTCACGTTCCTCCCCGAGCTCACGCAGTTCCGGAACCACTTCCCCGGCGAGGGGTGAGCCCGGGATGGGCGCGGGCGGGCCCGCTGCGGGCCCGGCCGACCGGCGCCGGGTCCGAGCCATCCATCGCCGGCTCCTCCGCCGCTACGGGGAGCTCGAGCCGCCGCGGCGGACCGATCCGCTCGAGGAGCTCGTGTTCACCGTGCTGTCCCAGAACACGAGCGACGCGAACAGCTCCCGCGCCTACGCCTCGCTGCGGGAGCGGTTCCCGACCTGGGAGGCGCTCGCCGCCGCCCGCCCCGAGCAGGTGGCCGAGGCGATCCGCGTGGGCGGGCTGGCCCGGATCAAGGCGCCCCGGATCCTCCGGATCCTGGGGGAGATCCGCCGGCGCGAGGGACGGCTGGACCTCTCCTGGATGCGCCGGGCACCGGACGAGGAGGTGCGGGCCTACCTCTCCTCGCTCCCGGGGGTCGGGCCGAAGACCGTGGCGGTGGTGCTCGCCTTCTCCCTCGGGCGCCCGGCGATCCCCGTGGACACCCACGTCCACCGGGTGGCGCGGCGGCTGGGCCTGGTCCCGCCGCGGGCGAGCGCGGAGGCGGCGCACCGGATCCTGGAAGACCTCGTACCGCCCGAACTCCGCGTCCCGCTGCACGTGGGGCTGATCCGCCTGGGGAGGGAGGTGTGCGCCTCCCGCCGCCCGCGCTGCGAGATCTGCCCCCTGGCCGACCTCTGCCCGACGGCGCCCGCGCGGGGCCCCTCCTCAGCGAGCGGGTGAGGGGAATCGAACCCCCGCCTCGAGCTTGGGAAGCTCGCGTTCTACCATTGAACTACACCCGCGCGGTCCCGCGGGCCGGACCGGCCCGCGGGCTTGGCTCCTCCAAGTGTAGCGGGCCGGGGCGGGCGCGTGCGACCCCCGCCCTCGGTCGCGTACCTGCTAGCGTTCACTCCCCGAGATGGACGAGCGGGACCCGGGCTTCTGGCCCCACGTGCTGGGCCTCCTCACCGACGGAGGGTCGCTGTCCGTGGAGGAGGCGGCGGCCGCGATGCGGGCGATCATGGAGGGGCTCGCCACGCCGGCCCAGATCGGCGGGTTCCTCGTCGCGCTCCGCGCCAAGGGGCCGACCGTCGACGAGCTCGAAGGCCTCGCCCGCACCGCGCTCGAGCTGGCGCGCCCGATCCGCGTGCCGGGCCCCGTGCTCGACACCTGCGGGACCGGCGGCGACCGGGCGGGGACCTTCAACATCTCGACCCTCGGCGCGATCGTCGCGGCCGCGGCCGGCGCGACGGTGGCGAAGCACGGGAACCGGGCCGCCTCCTCCCACTGCGGCTCCGCCGACCTGCTCGAGGCCCTCGGGGTCCGGATCGACCTGGGGCCGGAGGGGGTGGAGCGGTGCCTCGCCGAAGCGGGCATCGCGTTCATGTTCGCGCCGGTCTTCCACCCGGCCGCCGCCCACGCGGCGCCGGTCCGCCGGGAGCTCCGGATCCCGACCGTGTTCAACTTCCTGGGCCCGCTCACGAACCCGGCCCGCCCCGCGGCCCAGGTGGTGGGGGTCTCCGACGCCCGGATGCTCCGGCTCGTGGCCGAGGTCCTCGCCCGCCGCGGGGTCCGGGCCAAGGTGGTCAGGGGCGAGGACGGCCTGGACGAGGTCACCACCACCGGCCCCACCGTCGTCCTCGACGTCCGGGACGGTGCGGTCGTGGAGGGGACGCTGGACCCGGCGGACCTCGGGTTGGCGCGGGCCACGCGCGAGGACCTCCGGGGCGGCGACGCAGCGGAGAACGCGCGGATCGCACGGGCCGTGCTCGGGGGCGCGGGCGGTCCCCGGCGCGACGTGGTGCTCCTGAACGCGGGGGTCGCGCTCGAGGTGGCAGGCCGGGCGGCGGACGTGGAGGAAGGGGTGGAGCTCGCGGCCCGGGCGATCGATCGCGGCCGGGCCGCGGAGGTGCTCGAACGGTGGGCGGAGGTGTCCCGCTCGGCGGCCGGGTAGCATCGCGGCGATGATCCTGTCGGACCGCTCCATCCGCGAGGAGATCGAGGCCGGCCGCATCGTGATCGACCCCTTCGACCCGAGCTGCGTCCAGCCGTCGTCGGTCGACCTCCACGTGGACCGCTCGTTCCGCGTGTTCGCCAACTCCCGCTACCCCTACATCGACGTCCGTCGCGACATGCCCGACCTCACCGAGCTCGTCGAGGTCCCGGAGGGCGAGGCCTTCATCCTCCACCCCGGCGAGTTCGTCCTTGGCTCCACCCTCGAGCGGGTGGCGCTCCCCGACGACCTCGTGGCCCGGCTCGAGGGGAAGTCCTCGCTCGGGCGGCTCGGCCTCCTCATCCACTCTACGGCGGGCTACGTCGATCCGGGGTGGGACGGCTACCTCACGCTCGAGCTGTCGAACGTGGCCAACCTGCCGATCACGATCTACCCGGGGATGAAGATCGGACAGATCTCGTTCTTCCGGCTCACGACCGCGGCCGAGGTCCCCTACGGCGCGCGCGGGAAGTACCAGGGGCAGCGGGGGCCCACCGCGAGCCGGTTCTTCGAGGAGTTCGAGCCGAGGAACTGAGCTAGCCTCGCGGCCGGAGCCTGGCGAGGGCCCGCTCCGCCGCGCGCACGACCTCCGGCACGGGGTCCGAGAGGAAGGTCCTCCGGAGGGGTTCGAGCGCCGAGGCGTCGCCGGTCTCCCCGAGGAGGTCGGCGGCGAGGATCCGGACGCGCTCGTCGGGGTCGGAGAGCGCGCGCAGCAGGGCGGGGACGAGGTCGGCGCCCCCGATCGCGGCCAGGGCCTGGAGCGCGCGGAGGCGCTGGTCGGGGTCGAGCGACGAGAGCCGTTCCACGAACCGTTCCCGTCCCGCGATCCGCTCGAGGAGGTCGCCGATCTCCGGTCGGACCGCCGGGCTCGCCTGGAGGAGCACGTCCACCAGGAGCTCCACGGCGGACGGGCCCATCTTCACCAGGAGCTCCCGGGCCTGGCCCCGGAGCTCCGGGTGCTCGAGGACCTCCGCCAGGCGCTTGGCGACGGCGGGCGAGCTCCACTCGGTGAGGACCTCGCTCGCCGTCCGCCGGACCTCGGGGTCCGGGTCCTTGAGCGCGGTCACGAGGAGGCCGAGCACCGCCTCGTCGTCGATCACCCCGAGGGCTCGGACCGCCTCCCTCCGCACCTCGGGGTCGGGGTCGCCCAGGGAGCGGCCGAGGGCGGGTACCGCCTCCGGGCTCCGGAGGGAGGCGAGGGCCGCGGCGGCCGCCCGGCGGACCTCGGAGCGCACGTCCTGGAGGGCCTGGATCGCGGCGCCCACGGCCTCGGGGGTGCCGGCCCGGGCGAGGAGCCCGACGGCGAGCAGGCGCTGTTCCGGCTCCGGGGCGGCCACCCGCTCGATCGCGAGGCGGGCGAGTCGGTCGGGAGCGGTCCGCTCCAGCACCGCGACGACCTGTTCGCGGTGCTCCGGGGAGGCGGTGAGGAGGGCGGACCAGACGAGGGGCAGGTCCTCGTCGGGGAGGCTGGCGACGTGGCGGGCGGCCGCCCGGCGCACGGCCTGGTCCGGGTCGGAGAGCGCCCGGAGGAGCGGGCCGGCGGCCTCGCGACCCCCGCCCGCCGGGAGCAGCTCGACGGCGGCGGCCCGGACCCCGGGGTCCGGGTCCAGGAGGGCGCGCTCCAGGCACTCGATCCTGCGCGCGAGGGGAGCGTCGGCGAGCAGGCGGACCGCAGCCTCCCGGACGGCGGGGGCCGAGTCCGCGCCGAGGGCGGTCGTGGCGGCCTCCACCGCCTCCGGCTCCCCCGTCCCGCGGAGCACCTCGAGCACCGCGATGCGGACCGCCGGGGTGGGATCGACGAGGGCCGAGCGCAGGAGGGGCATGGCGGAGGGTCCCGCGGCCTCCCACAGGAGCCGGACCGCCTCCGGCCTCCGCTCGGGCGCGAGCCGCCCCAGCACGCCCTCGAGCTCCCCCGACCGGGCCGAGGCGAGCGCCTGGAGCGCGCGCAAGAACGGCTGGCGGGACTCGGCCTGGAGGCCGAGCGCCCGCTCGATCAGGTCGTGGGCCACCTCCACGAGGTCCGCGGCCTCGGCGAGCGCCGCGGCGAGGCCGGCCCGGTGGAGGTCGTCGCCCCTGAGCGCCTCGCGAGCCCACTCCACCACCGCGGCGCGGTCGAGGGCCCGGAGTCGTTCCCGGGCCCGCTGCCTCGCCGCCGCGTCCGGGCCGGCCAGTTCCGCGGCGACGGTCTCGACGAGGTCGCGGGCCCCGACCGCGGGGGAGCGTGGGGGTTCGGGTTCGGCCAGTCGGTCCCGGGCGGTGGCGGCGACCGCGCGGACGGCCTCGTCGGGGTCGTCGTGGAGCGCGGCCGCCGCCGCGAGCGCCTCCGGGCTCCCCTCGGCCACGAGCAAGCGGAGGGCGCCGAGTCGGCGCGCGTCGTCGTGGGCGAGGGCCTCGGTCAGGCGCCGCGGACCGAGGAGCCGGCCGAGCTCCGCGAGCGCTGTGCGCTCGTCCTCGCTCAAGGGCGGGAGCAGGTCGGCGGCGGACCGGAGGAGGGCGTCCAGGGCGTCGTCGTCGACCCCTCCGGCGTCCCGGACGAGCGGAGGGAGGGCCGCGAGCGCGGCCGCCTGGGCGAGCGGGGAACGTCGGGCGGCGATGAGGGGCGCGATCTCGGCGGGGGGGACGGGGCGCGCGGCGGCCAGGCGCACGGCCGCGGCCCGGACCTCGTCGGCCGGGTCCTGCAGGCCCTGCCGGATCACCCCGAGGCTCACGTCGGCGGCCCGTGGAGCGAGGATCTCGAGGGAGAGGCGGCGGACGTCGGGGTCGGGGTCCACCACGAGGGCCGCCACCCGGCCGAGGTCCGCGTCGGAGACGCCCCGGACCGCGAGCGCCTCGAGGGCCGCCCTGCGTTCGGCGGCGTCCGGCGACGTGAGGGAAGCGGGAGGGGGTGCCTGGACCGCGGGCGCGGGCGTCCCTGCGGGGGCGGTCGGAGCAGCCGGTTCGACGAGGGCCCCGGGCTCCGGCTCGCCGGGGGCGGGCTCCGCGGTACCCGCGGGCGCGACCTCCGCGATGCCCTGGGTCGGGACCTCCGCGATGCTGCCCTGGGTCGGGACCTCCGCGATGCTGCCCTGGGTCGGGACCTCCGCGATGCCCTGGGTCGCGACCTCCGCGATGCTGCTCTGGGTCGGGACCTCCGCGATGCTGCCCTGGGGCGGGACGTCCGCGGCAGGCTCGGCCTCCTCGCTCCGAGCGGATGCACGGTCGGGGGCGCCCTCGTCCTCGTCGACCCGCTCGGCGGGGGGATGCGCGGCCTCGTCGGCCGCCTCGACGGGGGGATGCTCGGCCTCGTCTCCCCGCCCGGCGGCGGGCTGGCCCTCGCTCGGCTCGACCTCCTCGAGCTCGCGGGCGCGTTCGGCGAGCGCCTTCAGGCTCCGGTACCAGTCCTGCTCGTAGGCCTCGACCTCGCCCGGGGCCGGGGAGGGCGCGCGGCCGTTCCCGCCCGCGCCCTCCGCGAGGCTCCGCAGGCCGCCCTCGCCGGGCTCCCGCTCCGCCACCGCTCCTCCCCGCTACGACCGGGCGCGGGAGGCGCCGAGGTCCAGGCCGGTCGGGTTGCGCGGGCCGATCCCGAGCTGCACCGCGGCCATCGCGGCCTGGGTGCGGTTGGTCACCCCGAGCTTCCGGAAGATCGCCGCGAGGTGCGCCTTCACGGTCTTCTCCGAGAGGTACAGGGTCTGGGCGATCTCGCGGTTGCTGCGGCCCTCGGCGAGGAGGGCGAGGATGTCCCGTTCGCGGTGGGTGAGCGAGAGCTCCGGCCGACGGCCCGCGTCGCCGTCCGCGAGGGCCTCGGTCTCGTCGAAGAGGTTCTGGATCACCCGGGGCGAGAGGACGTTCCCGCTCCCGGAGAGGGCGACCCGGATGGCCTGCCCCAGGTCCTCCGGGGTGGCGTCCTTGAGCATGTAGCCGGCGGCCCCCTCGGCCAGGGCGCGGCGGACGTACAGGGAGTTCTCGTAGCTCGAGAGCATGATGACCGGCGTCGCCGGCCAGTTCGTGCGGATGGCCCGCAGGAGCTCGAGCCCGTCGAACTCGGGCATCCGGACGTCGACCAGCGCGACGTCCACCGGCTCCTCCTCCATGATCCGCAGCGCCTGCTGGGCGCCGTCGGCCTCGACCACCTCGGCGTCCGGGAAGCACTCGCGGACCACGTAGGCCATGCCCCGGCGCACCAGGGCGTGGTCGTCCACGATCATGATCCTCACGGTTCCACTCCTCGCTCTCGGACGGGCAGCCTGGCGGCGACCCGCGTGCCGGCACCGGGGGAGGACCCGATCTCGAGCCTCCCCCCGATCTCCTCCACGGTGCGTCGCATGAGTTCGAGCCCGAGGTGCGGGGCGTCGAGGGCCGCGTCCGACGCGAACCCCCGCCCGCGGTCGCGGACCTCCACGACGAGTTCCTCGCGGTCCACCTCCACGACGACCTCGACCTGCCGGGCGCCGGCGTGCTTCGCGGCGTTGGCGATCGCCTCCCGGAGGACGACGAAGGCGGCGTCCAGGACGCGGCGGGGCAGCGCCGCCGGATCCCCCCGGACCGAGACCCTCGGCGAGAGCTTCCAGCGGCCGGCCAGCTCGCGGATGGCCTCCGGGAAGGAAGCTCCCGGGAGGGTGCCGGGGTCGCCGGAGAGGTCGAACAGGATTCCCCGGAGCTCGCCGAGCGAGCGCCGGGCGGCCGCCTCGACCTCCCGGAGCGTCTCGATCGCCGCCCGCGGGTCGGCGCCGATCCGCTCGCGGAGGGTGCGCAGCTCCAGGAGGGCGGCGGTCATGGCCTGGACGACCCCGTCGTGGACCTCGAACGCCCACCGGGTGCGCTCCCGGTGCAGCCTGGCCTCGGCCGCGCGGACGTGCGACTCGACGGCGACCCGGGCCGCGCCGACCAGGGCGGCGACGGCTTCCATCGTCCCGGGCTCGAGCCCGGGATCCCGCTCCCAGCTCGCGAGGAGGATCTCGAGCCCCCCGGCGCCGACGCAGAACGCCGCCCGCACCGCCGAGCCGCCGGCCCCCAGGACCACCCCGAGCTGACGGGCCTGGGCCTCGTCGACCTGTCCCTCCGGGCGCAGGCGGGCGAGGTCGCTCCGGATCCCCTCGGGGACGGTCCGCGGCCAGCCCCGGATCGGGGCCGCCGCGACCTCCACGTCGGGCCCGCGCTCCCGCAGGTGGAAGACCGCCTGCGCGCTGAGGGCCTCCCGCACCGCCTCGAGCAACGCGGGGACGCCCTCCGCCGAGGCCACCTGACGCCGGACGGCGGCGGCGACCGCTCGCAGCGGTGCCCCCTCCCCGTCCCGCCCGGGGTCCTCCCCCGGGAGGGCCTCGCCCGACACGACCGCGCGGACGAGCGAGGGGGCCGCGCGTCGGAACGCAGCCGCGGCGGCCTGTCCCGCGCCCTCCCGGGGCCGGGCGAAGGCCGTCCCCTCGGCGAGCCGGCGGACCACCCATCCGGGGGCGCGGCCCTCGAGGACCTCTTCGATCCGGGGCGGGAGCGGGGGCGCGCCCGGGGCGGCCCACCACGTGGTGCGCCGGGCGGCCCCCTCGACGGCGACGCCCACGACGTCCAGCCCGAGCCGCTCCCCGACCCGGCGGCAGGCCTCGACGCCCGAGGCCCACGGCGCCACGGGCGGGGCTCCAAGGGTTGGGCGGGTCACGGGATCCACCTCCGACCTTCGGTCTAGTGCTTCTTTCGACCGGTCGGGGCTCCGCCTTAACCCCACCGTCGGAGGGCGCGGGCCCCCATGCCCCGTGGCGTCGGGCGGCCGCTCGACCGCGCGCGGAGGGCCGACCGGCGGCTCAGCCGCCCGCGGGGGTCGTGGCGCGCTGGGAGGAGGCGGCGGGGCCCGCCGGTTCGCCCTGTTCGACGGCCCGCTCGAGGAGCTGGGCGAGGTCCGCCACCTCCACCGCGTCGCCCCGGTCCTTCGCGCCGTCGTCCAGCATCACCAGGCAGTACGGGCAGGCCACCCCCACCACCCCCGCCCCCGTGGAGGCCGCCTCGTCCATCCGCTCCCGGTTGACGCGGCGCCCGATGGGCTCCTCCATCCACATCCGGGCGCCCCCGGCCCCGCAGCAGAACCCCCGCTCCCGGTGCCGGGGGAGGTCCACCCGCTCGAGCCCGGGGATCGCGTCGAGCACGCGGCGGGGTTCGTCGTAGACGCCGTTGTGCCGGCCGAGGTAGCAGGGGTCGTGGTAGGCGACGAGGGCCCGCACCTCCTCCGTCGGCCGGAGCCGGCCCTCGGCGACCAGGCGGGCGAGGAACGTCGAATGGTGGACGACCTCGTAGCGGCCGCCGAGGTCGGGGTACTCGTTCCGCAGGGTGTTGAAGCAGTGCGGGCAGTTCGTGAGGATCGTCCGAACCCCCGCGGCGTCGAGGGTGGCCACGTTCTGCTCGGCCAGGGTCTGGAAGAGGTACTCGTTGCCCATCCGCCGGGCCGGGTCACCCGTGCACAGCTCCCGGGGCCCGAGGATCGCGAAGTCCACCCCGGCCCGGGTGAGGAGACGGGCCATGGCCCGGGAGATGGCCTTGGCCCGGTCGTCGAAGGCGCCGGCGCACCCCACCCAGTACAGGACCTCGGGGGCCGCCTCCCCCTCCCCGAGCACCCGGACCTCGAGCCCCTTCGCCCAGTCCGCCCGCTCGTCCTGCGGCATCCCCCACGGGTTCCCCTGCCCCTCGAGCCCCCGGAGCATGGCCCCGAGCTCCTGCGGGAACGCCGACTCCCCCATCACCTGGTAGCGGCGCAGATCCACGATGTGGTCGACGTGCTCGATGTCGACCGGGCACTCCTGCATGCACGCGCCGCAGGTCGTGCAGCTCCAGATCACCTCGGGGTCCACGACGTCGGGGACGATGGGGGGCGCCGCCGCATCCTCGCCCCGCTCCCGGGCCTCGAGGAGCGCCGGCCCGACCTCGAAGAGATGGTCGCGGAGGTTCATCACGAGGAGCTTGGGGGAGAGCGGCTTCCCGGTGTTCCAGGCCGGGCACATCGCCTGGCACCGCCCGCACTCGGTGCAGGAGTAGAGGTCGACGACCTGCTTCCACGTGAGGTCGGCGATGGTGGCGGTCCCCAGGTGCACGTCCTCGGCCTCGAGGTCGATCCGGAGCGGGGTGAGGGTCCCCATGGGGCGGGTGTTCCGGAAGAACACGTTGATCGAGCTGGTGACGATGTGGAGGTGCTTGGAGCGGGGGATGTAGACGAGGAAGCCGAGGATCAGGAGGAGGTGCCCCCAGACCAGGGAGGTCTCGAGGAACCGGAGCAGGCCCGGCGAGAGCCCTTCGAGGGGGAGCGAGAGGAGCCTGGAGACCGGCGTCCAGGCCGGGGGCGCCTCCGCGACCCCCCGGGCGATCCGGACCGCGTTGGCGCCGAGCAGCGTGAGCACGATCAGGAGGATCGTGAGGAGGATCAGGTCCGCCTCCCGGAGGTGGCTGCCGACGAACCGCTCGGGCCGGAGGACCTTCCGGATGAAGACCGCCGTCTCCACCCCGACGACGACCCCCACCGCGAACACGTCCTGGACCAGCCCCAGCCACCCCGCCCGGCCGACCCACGGGAGCGCGAACCGCTCGTCGATGGCCTGGCCCATGGCCTCGACGATCGTCGTGAGCAGGACCAGGAAGCCCCAGAAGATCAGCGCGTGCATGACGCCGGGGAGGAGCCGCTGGAGGAGCTTCCGCTGGCCGAGGACCACCACGGCCTCCCGCTCCAGGCGCCGCGGCAGGTCCCCGCCACGGCCCGCGGGCCTCCCCATCCGCGCCAGCCGGTAGAGCAGGTACGCTCGGCGTGCGAACAGCCCCCCCGCGGCGGCGAGGAGGAGGGCGAGGAGCGCGGCCCGCAGGAGCATCGGGGAGGGAGTCTAGAGAGCGAGCGGGCGAAGGGCAAAGGGACGACCCGGCGTGGGCGCGCGCTCGCTGCATGGCGGTGCCGCGGGGGCAAGCTTGACACTCCTACGCTCAATCTTTATCCTGCCGGTCGGCTCAGGTAGGGAACGCGTACGGACGCGACGGAAGGGGTGTCTCCTATGCCGCGAGCGGTGGGCATCGACCTGGGGACCACGAACTCCGTGATCGCCGTCCTCGAGGCCGGCGAGCCGGTAGTGATCCCCAACGCCGAGGGCTCGAGGATCACGCCCTCGGTGGTGGCGTTCTCCAAGACCGGGGAGATCCTCGTGGGGGAGGTCGCCAAGCGACAGGCGATCACGAACCCCGAGCGGACGGTCCGCTCGATCAAGCGCCAGATGGGGCGGAAGGACTGGTTCCTCGAGATCGACGGGAAGCGTTGGACGCCCCAGGAGATCTCGGCGCAGATCCTGATGAAGCTCAAGCGCGACGCGGAGGCCTACCTCGGGGACTCCGTCACGCAGGCCGTGATCACGGTCCCCGCCTACTTCGACGACGCGCAGCGACAGGCCACGAAGGAGGCCGGGCAGATCGCCGGGCTCGAGGTCCTCCGGATCATCAACGAGCCCACCGCGGCGGCCCTCGCCTACGGCCTGGACAAGCAGCACGACCAGACCGTGCTGGTCTTCGACCTCGGCGGCGGCACGTTCGACGTGTCGCTCCTCGAGATCGGCGAGGGCGTCTTCGAGGTGAAGGCCACCCACGGCGACACCCACCTGGGCGGCGACGACTGGGACCAGCGGATCATCGACTGGATGGTGGAGACGTTCAAGAACGCCCACGGGGTGGACCTCTCGAAGGACCGGATGGCGCTCCAGCGCCTGAAGGAGGCGGCGGAGAAGGCCAAGATCGAGCTGTCCCAGGTCCTCGAGACCACGATCAACCTGCCGTTCGTCACGGCCACCTCGGAGGGCCCGCTCCACCTCGAGATGAAGCTCACCCGCTCGGAGTTCGAGCGGATGACCGAGGACCTCGTGCAGCGGTGCGTCGGCCCGTTCGAGCAGGCCGTGAAGGACTGGGGGAAGGACGTCTCCCAGATCGACCACGTGATCCTGGTGGGCGGGGCCACCCGGATGCCGATGATCCAGGACCTGGTCCGCCGCCTCACGGGCGGGAAGGAGCCCCACAAGGGCGTGAACCCCGACGAGGTGGTGGCGGTCGGCGCCTCGATCCAGGCCGGGGTGCTCAAGGGCGACGTCAAGGACATCCTGCTGCTCGACGTCACCCCGCTCTCGCTCGGGGTGGAGACCAAGGGCGGGATCTTCACCAAGCTGATCGAGCGGAACACCACGATCCCCACCCGTAAGAGCGAGATCTTCACCACGGCCGAGGACGGCCAGACCACGGTCGAGATCCACGTGCTCCAGGGCGAGGCCGAGACCGTCTACTCCCCGGGGGTGAGGTCCCTCGGGAAGTTCCACCTGGTCGGGATCCCCCCCGCCCCGCGGGGCGTGCCGCAGATCGAGGTGTCCTTCGACATCGACGCCAACGGGATCGTGAACGTCTCGGCCAAGGACCTCGCCACCGGCAAGCAGCAGGCGATGACGATCACCGGCGGCACCGCCCTGGCGAAGGAGGAGATCGAGCGGATGATCAAGGAGGCCGAGCGGTTCGCGGAGGAGGACCGGCGCCGCCGCGAGGCCGCCGAGGCCCGCAACGCCGCCGACCAGCTCTCCTACCAGATCGAGAAGGCGCTCAAGGAGTGGGGCGACAAGGTCCCCGAGGCCGAGCGCGGCGAGCTGCAGCGGGCCAACGACGAGCTGAAGGAGGCCCTCCAGGGCGACGACGTGGAGCGGATCCGCCGGGCCACCGACGCCGCGATGCAGGTGTTCCAGCGCGTCGGCCAGGCGATGTACGAGCGGGTCCAGACCGCCGGCTCCCAGCAGGCCGCCGCGGCCGGGGGCTCGGCATCCTCCGCGAGCTCGGCGCCCGGCGAGGGCGAGGTCGTCGAGGGCGAGGTCGTCGACGAGGGCGACGGGTCGTCCTGAGCGACCCGCGTCCCGGGGAACGGTCGGAGACGGGACACGAGGCCATGACCGGGAACGAGCGGAACGACGAGGCGAGGGAGCGGGAGGAGCGGCCCCGCGTGAAGGTCGTGGACCGCCGGCGGGTCCGCGCGGAGGAGCCGGAGCCCCGGCCGGCGGAGCTCGCCCCGGGCCGGGAGGCGGGGGCGGCTCCGGAGGCCGGGCCGGCGCCAGGGGGGGCCGAGGGCGGCGCCGAGGCCGCCCCGCCGGCCGAGGCCGCCGCACCGGCCGAGGCCGCGCCCGCCGCCGAAGGAGGGCCGCCCGTCGAGGCAGGGCCCGCCGCGGAGGTCGAGGCGCTCCGGGAGGAGCTCGAGGAGGCGCGGCGGCAGGCCGCGGAGTACCGGGACCACCTCCAGCGCCTCCAGGCCGAGTTCGAGAACTACCGCAAGCGGGTGCTGAAGGAGCAGACCCGGGCCGTCGAGCGCGCGGCCGAGCCCCTGGTCCGCCGGCTCCTCGAGGTCCTCGACGAGTTCGAGCTGGCCCTCATGGCGGCCGAGGACCGGCCCGACTTCGACCGGTTCCTCCACGGCGTCGAGCTCGTCTACGCGAAGCTCGTCGAGGCCCTCAAGGCCGAGGGGCTCGAGCGGATCGAGGCGCTGGGGAAGCGATTCGATCCAGCTGAGCACGAGGCCCTGATGCAGGTGGGCGAGGGCGACGGGGAGCCAGTGGTCGTCGACGTCCTCCGCCAGGGCTACAAGCTCCGGGGCCAGGTGATCCGCCCGGCCGGGGTCAAGGTGGCCCGGTCCTGAACGGGTCCCGCGGGGGTGGGCGCCGATGAACGGGGACGTCGAGCGGGAGTGGTTCGAGAAGGACTACTACCAGGTCCTCGGCGTCCCGCGGAACGCCTCCCAGGACGAGATCAAGAAGGCCTATCGGCGCCTGGCCCAGCGCTACCACCCCGACCGGAACCCCGGGGACAAGGAGGCCGAGGAGCGGTTCAAGGAGATCTCGGCCGCCTACGACGTCCTGGGGGACGAGCGGAAGCGGAAGGCCTACGACCAGGTCCGGGACATGGTCTCCTCGGGCTTCGCGTCCGGGTTCCCCGCCGGGGGGAGGCGGGTGCGGGTCGGGACCGGCCCCGGCGTCGGCTTCGGCGGGTTCGGGAACCTCGATGACCTGTTCGAGCGGCTGTTCGCGGGCTTCGGTGGCTTCGGGACGGCGACGGCCGCCAGGCGCCGGGTGGCCCGCGGCGACGACCTCGAGACCGAGGTCCGCATCCCGTTCGAGGATGCGATGCGGGGGACCACGGTCCCGGTCAGGATCCAGGGGCCGGCGCCCTGCGGGACCTGCGGGGGGACGGGGGCGGCGCCGGGCACGAGCCCCGCGGTCTGCTCGACCTGCGGGGGGACGGGCTCGGTGGTGGAGAGCCAGGGGCTCTTCTCGCTCGCCCGTACCTGTCCCCGGTGCGGGGGGTCGGGGAGCGTCGTGGAGCGGCCCTGCCCCACGTGCCGCGGGTCGGGGAGCGTGCGTCGGACCCGCTCGTTCCGGGTCCGGATCCCTCCGGGGGTCCGGGACGGGGCGCGGATCCGCGTGGCCGGCCAGGGCGAGCCCGGGCCGCCGGGGACGCCCCCGGGAGACCTCTACGTGCAGGTCCGGGTGGAGCCGCACCCGCTGTTCGAGCGGCGGGGCGACGACCTGCACGTCGAGGTGCCCATCACGTTCGCCGAGGCGGCCCTGGGGGCGGAGGTCCGGGTCCCGACGTTGAACGGGGCCGTGACCCTCAAGGTGCCGCCGGGCACCCAACCGGGGCGGACGTTCCGGGTGCGGGGCAAGGGGGTCCCCCGGCCCGGGGGGGCCGGCGACCTGCTCGTGACGGTGCGGGTCGCGGTCCCGTCGAAGCTGTCGAAGGAAGAACGGGAGCTCTTGGAGCGGCTCCGGGAGGTGCAGAAGGCGTCGCCGCGGGCGGGGCTCGGGGTGGAGCCCTGAGCGCGGCGCGGGGAGGTACCTGAGGATGGACGAGCGGAACGGACGACGGAGGGACGATCGGGCTGTCTACATCATCAGCGTGGCGGCGGAGCTCGCGGGGGTCCACCCCCAGACGCTCCGGATCTACGAGCGCAAGGGGCTCCTGCGTCCCCGCCGCACCCCCGGCAACACCCGGCGGTACTCCGACCGGGACATCGAGCGGCTCCGCGAGATCCAGGAGCTGACCCAGCGCCGGGGGGTGAACCTGGCGGGGGTGAAGATGATCATGGAGCTCCAGGCCGAGCTGGAGGAGCTCAGGCGACGGACGGCCGAGCTCGAGGAGGAGCTGCGGCGGGCGCGCGGTCCCGTGGCCCAGCGCGGGCCGGCCGGGGCGGACCTCGGGCGGGGGAGCGCGGACCTCGGGCGGGGCGGCGGGGTTCCCGAGCACCCGGGCGCGATCATCCCGCTCCGGGCGATCCCTCGTTTCCCCTGGTCGGCCTCGTGGGACGACGCCGAGGCCCCCGAGGGGAGGTGAGCGATGGACCTCTCGAGGCTCACCCACCGCTCGCAGCTCGCGCTGGAGGGGGCGCGGGAGCAGGCGGTGGCCCGGAACCAC
>Ga0101943_1001160_pt2 | contig 23212 bp, 27 predicted proteins | sample DewCreD2012metaG_5_FD_75244 | JGI IMG/M metagenome (GOLD analysis project Ga0101943, IMG submission 75244) | Hot spring sediment bacterial and archeal communities from British Columbia, Canada, to study Microbial Dark Matter (Phase II) - Dewar... ... | reverse complement strand
AGCGGGGGCATGGGGGATTGTCTGAACAAGGTTTTCGTGCCATCCTGTTTACCTCCTGCCTTGATTATACCACGAATCATTATTATACCACGAATCATTACTTGGAGGGGTGACTACCCAAAACCGACATAGCGTCTATTATTTACGGCATACTACTGATTGGCTATCTGAGTCCCCACTCCGATTCGGGCAATTTAGAGCCTATGGCAGACGGCGCGACTCTGGACGAGTCGGGGGATATTTCCCTACGCGATACGCAATCGAAAGTAGAGGATACTCTGGCGAACTTGGGCTGGCGAAGGCGTCTTGAAGATGACCCCAAAGCGATGCGATTGTATCTGCAGACGGTGCTTGGGGAACTGCTCGAGCCGCTTTCCAGCGAGTCGCTCATCCGCGAGCGTAGTCAGGAGAGACCTGAACCTGCTGTGGAGGACATCACGAAAGGGTGATCCCGATTTATGCGCCCGACACAAGCGCTTTCCTGAAGCGATACTTTGACGAGGCAGGAAGCGAGCGGATGGACGAGCTTCTCGAGGAGGCGTCTCAAGGCGCACTTGAGATTTGCCTGATCCCTATCGTGCGATACGAAATAACCGCGCGCCTGAAGCGGGTCGAGAACGCCATACGCAATCGCTCCGCTGGAAGACTGCCCGCGCTGCGAACCGCTACCTCTGGACACGCTCAGAGCATTGCGCAGCTACGAAGGGCTTACAATCTGCTCATGCTCTCGTTTGAAAGAGATATGCAGGCGTGCAAACCGTTGGAGCTTATTTTCAAGGGTTGCCTCTGCAGCCACATCTTCTTAAGCACGACAATCGAGTCGTCGAAGCGATCCACAAGCACTCCATCGGCGTGAACGACGCACTAATTCTCGTTAGCCTCTCGGAACTTGTGAGCAGCTCAACGGTAATCGGCAGGTCAATCTCCTTTATGTGCGCGGACGAGCAACTGCGAAAAGCCGCTTCGACCATCGCTGCACTGCAAATGGAGCCACTGTGAGTTGGTTCTTGGTGCAAGGAATCTTGTATCTTGCGCCGAATCCCGCAGGGTGATGAACGCCCTTCGTGTGAGAGCGCTGTGGTTCGCGTTGTGCCTCGCTGTTTCCCTCAGTCCATGCGTTGCCTTTACCCAACCCGCGTCGGATGGGGTGTTCGTGCTGGACGACCTTGTGGCGCGGTGGGGGCATGGGCAGGTCTCGAACGCGCTGAACGCGCCGACGGTGCGCACGGTCGCGTCGGGCGGGGTAGAGAAGCGCGGCGGGATGCTGCACCCGACGGCGCGCCCTGCACGCAGTCAGTTCTCGCTGCGCCTGCCCGCGGTGAACCCAGGCGACCTGCTCGTGTTGACCGCGTGGGCGGGCGTAGACGACCTCGCCCGCCGCGACGACCCGCAGAACCCTCACGATGGCGTCCGTGCGCGGCTGCTTGTAGAGGGCGCAGTCGTCGCTGAGGTGGATTGCGACACTGCAGGCTGGCGCGCGCTGTCGGCAGACCTGACGCCTCACGCAGGCAAGACCGTCACGGTTGCCTTCGAGACCGACGCGAAGGGCAACGCGAACTACGACTGGGCATATTTCGCTGAGGTACAGGTACTGCGCCTGCGCGAGCGGTTCGCCCTCAAGGTCGCGCGCGAGCTGCCCCCTGAAGGCGTGCTGGAAGTGCGTGGCGCGGCGGGCGGCTCGTTCACTCTGCGCGCGCCGAACTACCCGCCTGTGGACGCCGAGGTTCCCCGAAACGGTGTGCTGTGGCTGCGGTATGCCTTTGCAGGCGCGCGGGGCGCAACGCTGAGCGACCTTCCCCCCAACTCGTCGGCGCGGGTGTACCCGTTCCTGCCGCGCCTGCGCTTTGAGACGGTTGCTACCCGCCGCGCCGTGCTGACCCAAGGCGAGACGACAGAGGTCGTGGTGCGCATCCGCAACATCGGCGCGGGCACTTGGCGGGATGACCGCGCGCAACTCAGCGTGCAATCGCTGGGCGACGCCGACATCCTCACCCGCCCCGAACTGGCGACCGACCTGCTGCCGCCGAACGCCACTGCCGAGACGCGCTTCCGCATCCGTGTGGGCGCACGCCCGCGCTTGAGTATCATGCTGCGCAGTGGCGCGGGCAACGACGCCGCCATCCTCGCGCCTGTAGTTGCGATGAACGCCATAAGCCTGCCCGCGACGGGCACGGTGGCACGCGCCGAAAACGGGTCGGGCGCGCTGCAAAACGACTTGCTGCGCCTGCTGATTACGCCTGCGTCGGCGGGCGGGCACGCGGCGCGCCTGTTCGCGCGAGAGGGCGACGAGTGGGTTCCCGTCGCCAGCAGCGCGCCGCTGGCAGACGCCGTCGTGAACGCCGAAGGCGCGCCGCCCAAACTGAACGCCTTCGCGCTGGAGAGCATCACCGCCGACCCGACGGGAATGCGCCTGATTCTACAGGGCAGGCTGGGGCTGACCGCACGCGCCACGCTGGAGTACCAACTACAGGGCAACCGCCTGCGCTGCACGGGCAGAATCGTCGCCGAGGTGAACGCGCACCTGTACCGTTTCCGTTTCCCCGATTGGCGCGTCGGCGACGGCGCGTTCGGCGACGCGAAAGACGAGGCGCTGTTCCCTGGACTGGAGTACCTGCTGGGCGAGGAGCGTTCGTCAGGGTCAGAGAACGCTGCCCCGCCCTACAATGTGCGCTTCTCGCCCGACCCGTACAAAATCACCGCGCCCGTGATGGCAGTGCGCTGGCGGAGCTACCTCGTCAGCATGGAGTGGGATCCGACGCAGGGCTGGTCAGGCGTGCTGCGTGCGCCGAACGCGCTGTTTGCGTCGCCGAACTTTCTGGAGGGCGGGGCGAACCACCGCTTCGCGCTGTGGGTTCCCAGCATCCCCCGCTGGGCAGACGAGAACACGCAGCAGGCGCGCGAGCCATTCCGCTTGCTCAAGGGCGACTCCGCGCTCCTGCAGGCGACGCTGATTGTGCGCACGGACGCCACTGATGTGATTGAGGCGATGGCGCAGTACCTGCAGCGCGTCGGGATGCCCTATCCGCCCGCCCCGCAACGCAACGACTTCGCCGCGATGCAACTGACCGTGCAGGGACTGCTCAACAGCTACGACGCCGCCAAGCGCGAGTGGCAGCACACGAACACGGGACCTGTGTTCTATGACCCGCAGGCAGCGATTGGGCTGTGGGTGCTGGGGCATCGGATGTTCCCCGAAGACCCCAGACGGCGTCAGGCAGTCGAGCAGGTGCGCGCCGCGGTGGACGCTCGCCCGAAAGGCGCGCACGGGCTGGACTTGGCGTTCTATGTGGGCGGGCTGATCAGCACGCTGGAGCAGGCGGAGCGCGAGATGGATGCGCTCATCAAAGCGCAGCGCGAGGACGGCAGCTGGGCGTGGCAGCCCGAGTCGCCGCGCCACGCGATTTTCGGCAAGGCGGGCGACAGCGCCAGCGGCTGGACAGGGCAACGCGCCGCGCAAATCGGGCGCTGGGCGACGCTGACGCTGCAGCCCAACGCTCGCAAGAGCCTGCAACGCAGCCTGCGCTACCTCGCTGCGCAGCGGCGACCCGAAGGCGCACAGACTTGGGAGCTGCCCCTGCATGTGCCCGACCTGCTCGCCGCGCCCTACGCGATGGAGGCGTATCTGCACGCGCACGCGCTCACGGGCGACCCTGCGATGCTTACGCAGGCGCGCCTGTGGGCGCTGCGCGGCACGCCCTTCATCTACCTCTGGCACACGCCCGACAAGCCGATTATGCGCGGCGCGAGTATCCCCGTGTTCGGCGCAACTTGGCTCAACCAGCAGCCGTGGTTCGGCGTGGCGGTGCAGTGGAACGGGCTGGTGTACGCCCGCGCACTCTACCGCCTCGCACCGCTGGACGACGCCTACGACTGGAAACGGCTGGCAGATACGATCACGCTCTGCGCCGTGCAGCAGCAGGAGTGGGTCTCCGACCGCCGCGCGAACCGCGAAGGCTACTACCCCGACGCCTTCAACATCCCCAAAAACACGGAGGAGTACACTTGGGACCTGAACCCGCGCCTGATTGCGCCGTGCATCGCGCAGCGGCTGGGCTTCGCGATTGAGCCGCTGACGCACATCGTGCGGGCGGAGGGGCGCACGATTGCCTGCACTGCGCCAGGGGTGCAAGTCGCGTCGCTGGAGAACGGCGTGTTGCGCGTGCAGATTGCCGCGCCCGCCAGCGACCTGCCTGCGCTCTACCTGCTGATTGCGGGGGCGCGGACGCCGACCGCCGTGCGCATGGGCGGCGTAGACCTGCCCCGTGTGGACGATATGGACGCGCTCCTGTGGCAGCTGGAGTCGCCCCGCTCAGGCTGGACAGTTCACGAGGGCTACCTTATTATCCGCTTGGTGGGCGCGCCAGCTGGAACGGTGGAGGTTAGCCCCTAATCAGGTCGGGCAGAATCCCGCGCTCGTCCAGCGCGGCTTTGAGGCGCTGCATCAGGCGGCGCTCGCCGTCGGAGAGGGCGAGCTTGGGCAGCTCGCCGCCCGAGTGTTCGCGCAGCCACCCCGCGCCGCTTAGCACACGGTACTTGGCGTTCAGGGCGCGCACCCGCTGCAGCAGGGCGTCGGTCAACCCGCTCTCGTCGGCGGCGACATACAGCACCCCGTTGCCCGCGTGCGCCACTACGGAGACGCCGCGCAGCTCGCTCCAGCGCGCCATCGCGTCGGCAACCTCGCTGGGGCGCAGTAGGATTTGCAGCAGCAGGGCGTGTCGGCGCGGGGCGAGCCAGTCGCGCACTTGGCGCAGCATCGCCTCTGGCACAGGCTCGGCAGGGTAGCCGCGTTCGCGCAGTTGCGCAATCTGCCACGCGACGCCTTCAGGCGACCCTGAAAACTCCAGCAGCAGGTACGGTACTGGCGCGTCCGGCGCGGTCTGCAGGCGCGGCTCGGTCTGCAGTTCGGGCTGCGTCAGGGGCGCGACGGCAGGGGGCGGTTCGAGGAGCGTCGAGCGGGCGTAGCAATCCTTCGTAAACACCCCCTCCTTAAGGTTCCCCCTGCACGCAGGGGGAACCGAACCCCCGCGTGGTTCCCCTCGCGAAGTGGGGGGAACCTGCAGGAGGGGGGCGACAAACTCTGACCGCGTTGTTGGTATAAAATCCCCCACCTGTGCCGCTTTATGAACTTGCCACACCCCTGCATCATGGTTTCTCATCGCCAACACACTAATCCCGTCGGGCTGGAGGGGCATCCGCATCAGCTCGGCGAGGGTCGGCTCCAGCGCGTCCCAAGTGGTCTGCCAGCCGACCGCCTCGAAGTGCAGGGGCAGCGGCTGCACCTTGAGCGTGAGTTCGGTGATGACCGCCAGCGTGCCCCACGCGCCGCACAGCAGGCGGTGGATATCGTAGCCAGCGACGCTTTTGACCACCTTCGCGCCGCTTTTGAAGGCGACGCCGTCGGGCGTCACGGCGCGAACCGCCAGCAGGCGGTCGCGCGGGGTTCCGTATCGGTAGCGCCACGCGCCTGCGCGGTTGCTGCTCACAATCCCGCCGATGGTCGCCTGCTGGGGCAGCGCGGGGTTCCACGGCAGGTACTGACGGTATTCCCGCAGCAGCTCTTGCACGGCGTGCAGGGTCATCCCCGCGCCGACGGTTAGCACCAAGTCCTGCGGCGAGTAGTCCACGACGCGGCTTAGGCGGCGCGTGCTGAGTAGCCACCACGCGCGGTCGGGCGGCACAAGGTGGGTCAGGTATGTGCCGCTGCCCGCCACGAGGCACGGCGTGCGCATGGCGTGCGTGTACTCCAGCAGGGCGCACACTTCCGACTCGCTGGCGGGCGCAACGACGGCGAAGGGCGCGGCGTCGTCAAGGCGGTAGTTCGCCTCCAACGCCCCGCGCCCCGCACTGCCGACAATCGCGTACAGCCCTTCCTGCATCAGAGCTTGATGTCGATGATGCCCGACACCCCGACGCCCTCCACGCGGTCGATGCCGCGCTGCGGGTTTTTCGTGGAGATGGGGATCAGCGCACGCAGGCGCACCTCGCGCCCCAGAAAGTCGCCTTCCAGTTGCGCGACAGCTTGCACCTTGCGCACGAGGTCAGGCTTGCCCATCACCTGCGCCGCGCCGATGTGTGCGCCGTTGCCCGCGCTCAGAATCGGCACGACCTTTGTAGCGAAGTTTTTGTCGGGCTTGGTGTTCGTCAGGCGGTTCAGGGCGCGATCCATGTCCCCGCCGAAGCGGTCTACCGCCAGCGCAATCCCGCCTGCCTTCAGAATCCGATCCAACTGCGAGTAGCCCACCACACAGCCCAGCGTCAGCAATACTCCCAGTCCAAACGCGCGTAGATGGTGTTTCATAGGAACCTCCGTGTCGCGTAGTATACCTGTTGGACGCATAGCGTAGCCCCCTAGCTACGGCAGCGCGATGTAAGTGCCTATGCATTGGTTTTTCGACCTGCGCCCCTCCTAACCTCCCTCGTACACGGGGGAGGAACTGCGACTCTCTCCCCGTGTGCAGGGAGGGCTGGGGTGGGTGTAAACGATGTGTTGGCGCATGCGCCGTCCCCCCTTGAAAATCGCGAAATCCTGTGGTATAATATAGACGCACCCCGCAAAATCAGGGGCAAGCGCCAAACCGATGGAGGTTAGAGCAATGCTGCGGAAGGGCTGGAGTCTGAAGCAAGTGCGCCGCCAGCCGTGCGGGTAACGAGACTTGGGCGTTGGGCTACGATGCGGAAGGGCACTTGGTGAGCCTGCAGAAGCAGGGCGAGGTTGGCTGGGTGTACGAGTACGACGGGTTAGGTCGTCGGGTGCGTGCAGTGCGCGGGAGTTTGGAGGTGGTGTACCTGTATTCGGGCGAAACGCTGGTAGCAGAGGGCAGTCGGCAGAGTAGCGACGCCCCGTTCCAGTGGGTATACTACGGCTACGGTGGTGTGATGTACCAGCAGGTGAGCAACGCGGGCACTGAGTACAAGCACTGGAACCTGCGGGGCGAGTTGGTAGCGACGAGCAGCCCGACGGGTGCGTATTCGCCTGCGCCGATTACCGATGCGTTTGGCGACACGATAGCAGGCGCGCGTCCGACCTACGACTGGAACGGCGCGTGGGGCTATCGGAACGAGGCACTCACGGGCGGGTTGCAGAAGGTGGGTGTGCGTTGGTATGACCCTGCACTGGGCAGGTTCTTGCAGCAGGATCCGTGGTTGGGGTCTATCTATGCGCCGCTGACGCTGAATGCATATGGGTATTGCGTGAATGACCCTGTGAATGTGGTGGATCCGAGTGGAATGCTCCCGCTTCTTGCTGTTATAGCAATAGGTGCAGCGAGTGGAGCAGTTGCTGGCGCGGTCGCAGAAATCATTATTCAAAGTTTAGACGGGAAACCCGGCATCGACTGGGGAGAGGTTGGCGAGTTCGCAATCTTCGGAGCCATAGGAGGTGGAATCGCTGGGCCGATTGGAGGAAAGCTTTTACGTCCTGTGGGTAAATACTGCGCAAGGCGATTATTTGGTTCTAGACCAGGTGGAAAAAACACGCGACTTGGAGGAGATATTGCCGAGGCGATAGGTGCAGACACTGCTGGAGACACCGTAGGATCTCTAGGATCAATTATAGATATTCGCATCCCCATACGATCTGGTTCCGGTTCTGGTTCTGTGCACCCACAACCTTACGATCCATGGTATATCCCACCTGGAGCGTATGATCCAGTAGCGCGCGCATATCACTGAGGAGGAAGGTTCGTGGAGAGTGTTCGAGAAATCGTTCGGCAGCGCAGAGGCATTGGGCTTTTGCGTGAGCGTGGCGGCTGCGCCTCTACTCGCCACTCAGTACGGGCGCGGTTGCCACGCCCTATCCTCAACACCTTCATGTCAGCATAACCCTTCAATCGCCATCACAAGGCATATCAACAATCGTCAAGGAGGTAATGATTATGTTATTTTGGATTACATTCAGTTCTATCGGCGATGGAAACAACACAGTGGAAACAGACGAAACGAACGCTGATTCCGCTCACACCTCAAGAGTGGAGGGCGAGGAGTTAGTATACACTATAGTATTCGGTAGTTTAGGTGGAACTTTTCCGATACTTTTGAGACAGACGTTTTCAAGTTCAAGCTTCGATTGGAAAGATCTTGTTGCTGGCGTTCTGTCAATCGTTTTTGGGCTTGTTTTGGGATTGAAGATAGGTCTTAGATTGTTTGGCAATGAGAACATAAAGCTCTCTTTTCGCAGCCTAGTGTACGGGCTGCTGACTCTCTCCTTGAGTTGCCTACCATATTTGGTATATATAGTAGTCAAAAGCGTTTGGTTACAATGAGACCTTTCCAGTTGGCAAGTACGCAGGCTGTATACCAGAGCCCGCGCGGCAACTTGGCAGCGACGAGTAGCCCGATGGGAGCCTATTCGCCTACGCCGCTCACCGATGCGTTTGGCGACTTGGTGAGCGGCACACGCCAGACCTACGACTGGAATGGCGCGTGGGGGTATCGCAACGAGGCGCTCACGGGCGGGTTGCAGAAGGTGGGCGTGCGCTGGTATGACCCTGCACTGGGCAGGTTCTTGCAGCAGGATCCGTGGTTGGGGTCTATCTATGCCCCGCTGACGCTGAATGCATATGGGTACTGCGTGAATGATCCGCTCCACTGGGTAGATCCCGACGGGGAGTCAATACGGAAACTTTGGTGGTCTCTGGTGGTTATGTTCGGTATAGATGCTGGTTCAAATGAGGTATACGGTAGAATATGGGGCGGAGTGGGATATGGTGCGCCATTTACTATTCCAGACTTCACTATTGACGCAGGTCCGTCTTGTGGTAGAGAGCGTTGGGATAAATTCCTTGAAGAAGTTGAAAACCCTAGTACATCACCACCTTAGTTATTTAGGGTACAGGCGACGCAACTTCTCACGCGCATCCCACACCCCAAAACGCCAGTCCACACCACAACCCGACGCATCCCGCGCACACGCCCACGCCTCCACCGCACGACGCACACAACCGATGTCCGACAAACGCTGACCCAAACACTGACGCGACAACACCGAAAACTCTATCTCCGCCATATTCAGCCAACTCGCGTGCTTCGGCGTATACACAAACTCTAACCGCCGCACCAACCGACGCGCCTCCGCCGCAGGAAACACACGGTACAACGCCGCAGGCGTATGGCAGTTCAGGTTGTCCAACACCACCCGCACAACATCCGCCTCAGGATACACCTCGTCCACCAACCACTTCATCTGCCACGCAAAGTCCTCAGCCGTCCGACGCGCCGTCACACGCACCCAACGCCGACGCCGCAACGGCTCAAAAACCATATACAGATTACACACCCCGCGCCGTTCGTAAGCATAGTCCTCCCGACGCGCCCGCCCAGGCGCTGCAGGCAACGGCGCGTGAACATCCGCCACCATCTGATATGGACGCTCATCAAAACAGACCACAGGACGCTTCGGGTCATACGGCTCGGCGTACACCTCCAGCACCGCCTCCATTCGCCAAATAAAGTCCGCCGTCACCTGCGCCAGACACCACTGCTGCTTCTGCCACGGCTTGAGCGCGTTTTTTTTAGCGTGCGACGCACCGTTTCGTCGGAGATGGTCGCCACAACGCCTAACTCAATCAGCTTGTCTGCCAGCAACTGCATCGTCCAACACTCGCGCCCTTCGGGTGGGGCACTGCACGCCAGCGCAATCAGGAACGCTTCCTGCTTGGTGTCCAGCTTGCGTTGGGCGCCTGGGCGCGGGCGTTCGGTGAGGGCGGCGTGCAGTCCTTCTTCGGCGAAGCGTTTGCGGATATTGCGCACGGTCTGGGGGTTGATTTTGAGGGCGTCGGCGATGGCGGGGTCGGTTTTGCCTTCGTCGGAGAGGAGGAGGATGCGTGCGCGTGTGAGGGTGCGTGCTTTGGCGTGTCCCTTGCGGAGCAGGGTGTTGAGGTGGTTGCGTTCTTCATCGTTCAGTCGGACGACATAGTGTTTTGGTCTGCCCATAGTATGGTTCCTCCGTGCAAAGTGTCACGGAGAGAGGATACCCCATAAAAACAGAGTGGTCAACTAATAGTGGGGATAGGGATACCCGATGGGTGTTTTGTTATTCAAGGGGTTGAGGTGCGGGAATGTTGGAAATGGCAGACTTCAGGTTCCCCCTGCTCGCAGGGGGAACCGCGTGGGCGCGCGGCTTGGTTCCCCTCGCGAAGCGGGGGAACCTGCAGGAGGGGGGCAATTCATGAACTTTGGACGCGCGATTGGTATGACAGCAGAGGAGGCAAGGATGGCAGCGCGTACACTTCTGGCGTTGGCGCATGTGTGGCTGATGCTCAGCGGCGGCTGGGCGCAACGGCTGGTCTGGTTGGGGCAGTTGCCAGGCGGCTCGGAAAGCGAGGCGTTGGGCGTCTCGGCGGACGGCGCGGTGATTGCGGGGCACTCGTGGTGGGGCAATAACTTCCGCGCGGCGCGCTGGCAGGGCAACACCGTCACGAATCTGGGCGCGCTGCCAGGCGCGATCGGCAGCCGCGCGTGTGGCGTGTCGGGGAACGGGCAGGTGATTGTCGGCGCGTCGTTTTTCGCGGGGTCGGGCTTGCCCGAAGCGCGCGCCGTGCGCTGGCAGGGTGCGACCATTCAGCAACTGGGCGAACTGGCGGGCTATCGTCGCAGTTGGGCGTTCGCCGCCTCGCACGACGGCTCGGTGATTGTCGGGTTTGCCTACGCCGATGACGAGAACGCGCCGTCCACCAGCATCCGCTGGGTCAACGGGCAGCCGCAGAATCTGGGCTGGCTGCCGCTGAACGGCGCGGACGGCAGCATCGCCTACGGCGTATCGGGCGACGGCTCGATTGTGGTCGGCAACTCGGACGGACGCGCCTACCGCTGGACACAGGAACGCGGGATGGAGAACCTCAACACAGTGTACGCCAGCCTGCTCGCGGACGGCTCGCAACTCTACGCGGCGCAGGCAATCTCGGCAGACGGGCGATTCATCGTTGGGCGCGGGCGCAACGCCGCAACCAATCGCACCGAAGCGTTTCTGCTCGACACGGCGACCTGCACGGCGCACAGTGGCGATGTTGACCGCAACGGCTGCGTCGATGACGCCGACCTGTTGGCGGTGCTGTTCGCGTTTGGGCAGACAGGCGGCAACTTAGGGCGCGTGGATGTCAACTGCGATGGGCGCGTCGACGACGCCGATTTGCTGATAGTGCTGTTCGCGTTCGGGGGCGGGTGCTGAGGTACACTTCCTCCACCTATGCACGCAGAGACTCGCGCGAAGCGGCGGGCGGCGGTCGTGTCGCTGGGCTACAACCTGACGGCGACAGCGGTCAAACTCGCCGCCGCGCTCATCACAGGGTCGGTCAGCCTGCTCTCAGAGGCGTTGCATTCGGCGACGGATGTGGTCGCGTCGCTGTTTGCCTATCTGGGCGTGCGCGTGGGCGCGACGCCGCCTGACCCGCAGCACCCCTACGGACACGGCAAGGCGGAGACGCTCGCGGGCTTCGGCGAGGCGGTGCTGCTGATTGCGATTGTCGGCTACCTGCTGTTTGAGGGCGTGCGCCGCCTGATTGTCGGCAGCGAACTGCAGCAGTTGGAGTGGGGCGCAGCGGTGATGGCGTTCTCTACGCTGACCAGCCTTGCCGTAGGGCAGTATGTGTGGCGCACGGGCAGGCGCACCCACTCGCTCGCGCTGATGTCCAACGGGCAGCACCTGATGATCGACTTCTGGACGAGTTTGGGGCTGCTGGTTGCGCTGGGCGTCATCTACTTCACGGGCTGGGTGTTCATCGACGCGCTGCTGGCGATTGGGATTGCGCTGTGGCTGTTTCGGGGCGCGTGGCAGTTGGCAGCGCGCGCGTTTCACGAACTGATTGACCACGCCCTGCCCGCCGAGGAACTCGCGCGAATCGACCAGATCCTGCGCGCGGAGCCGAACCTGCTGAGTTATCACCACCTGCGCACGCGCCGCTCAGGGGCGATGCGCTATGTGGAGGTGCATATCGTGCTGCCGCGCGAGTGGAGCCTACAGCAAGCGCACGAGGTCGCCGACGCGCTGGAACGGCGCATCGAGCGCGAGTTGGCGCCCGCAGAAGCCACGATCCACATGGATCCCTACGACCCCGAACGCGCCGCCGCCCGCGAGGCGAAGAACCTCTACCGCGAACTCCTGCGCTAATCGGGTACACTGTGCGCCGATGGAGCCGCGCACGCCGTCGGAAACGGAAGTGACCCTGACGCAGATGATGAACCCCGAACATGCGAACCCGCTGGGGAATGTGCATGGTGGCTGGGTGCTGAAACTCATCGACGAGGCGGGCGGGATCGTCGCCTCGCGCCACGCACGCAACCCCGCCGTGACGGTGGAGATCGACTCGGTGAGTTTCCGCGAACCCGTGCATGTGGGCAACTTGGTGCATGTGCGGGCACGCATGGTGCGGGCGTGGCGCACCTCGATGGAGGTCGAAGCGGTCGTGGAAGCCGAGAACCCGCTCACGGGCGAGCGGCGCATCACCTCGCAGGCGTACTTGGTGTATGTCGCGTTGAACCACGCGGGTCGCCCGACGCCTGTGCCGCCTGTGCTGCCCGAAACCGAAGAGGAGCGGCGCAAGTACGAGGAGGCGGAACTGCGCCGCGCCGAACGGCTCGCCCGACGCGAACGCGAACAGACGCCCCGTTAGCCTACTCCAGCCGATGCGCGCCGCTCTCGTCGCGATGCTTCTTGAGGTACTTCATAAACGGCGTGCCGCCCGTGCCGACGCGCGTCGGGTTCTTGGCGTCTTTCGCCTGCTGCTTGTAGATATACTGCGCGGCGTACTCAAGGTGCAACGCGCGGAACCGCTGGACGCCGTCGACGCAGGCGTTGTAGACCGCGCGCAGGTCAGCGTCGCCGCTTGCCTGCACGACTTCGCGTACCCGCGAACGCGCCTCTACCGCCTCCAGAAACCGCCTATGCGCAGGGGGCATATAGAGACGCATCTCCATCAGGTAGGTCTTCAGCGGGTCGTCGGCGTGCTGAATGCCCAGCAAGCCGTCCAGCGTGGGGATAATGCTGCTTTGTGCGCCCGTCTCGCCGCGGAACTGCTGCGGCTGCCCGCCGTAAGCCGCCACACCCTCATACACCACGCCGTTGAGCAGCGCGGGGTTATTCTTCCAGCCGTGAATGTAGGGGCGCACGCGACGGTAGTAGATGTACGGGTCGCACGCTTCGGGCATCCGTGCAAGCACGGCGTACATCGCCTCCAGCGCGGCTGCGACTTCCGACAGCGCGTCGGTCAGCGTCGGCAGGTCGCCCGACTCGGCGGCACGGATTGCCGTCGGAATCTGCCGTATGGCGCGCGCCGCCTTCGCCTCGATGTCCACATGGATTAGGATGAACCACTCCTCATCCAGCCCCGCCAGAAAGTTCTGCAGCAGCACGATGTTGCCCAGTTCGATGGGCGCGTTGGGATCTAAGCGTCGCCAGTTGTCCAGCGCGTAGGAGGCGTAGGACAGCACGGGCGGTCTGCCGAGTTGTTCGCTCAGTTCGTACCAGGGCTGCGCGAGGTTGGCGGGGATGCGCTCAGCGGGCGCGTCGCCGTTCCACACATAGCCGTGCCCGATGTAGGACAGCAGCATCATCGCGCGGCGGCGTTCGCGGTCGGTCTGCAGCCGCTCGGTACTCAGGCGCGGCATTGTTTCCACGACTTGGCGCAGCCTACGGGCGACCAGCAGTTTGGGCAGATCGCCCGCGATTTGCTCCCACGGCGCGTAGTACGGGTCTTCCAGATACGGCAGCGGGTCGTCCGCGGGTAGGAAGCCCCGCTCAGGCGAGACCTCGTAGGCGTCTAAGCGCAGTTCGTCGGCATGTAAGGTTTGCATCGTTGCACCTCGTTGGCGGGCGGGACGCTCCCGCTTCCAGCCTCTATTATTGCCGTCGTTGGCGATTCGGTTTAGCCTGCCGTAGTCATTGGGGCGGGCGTGCGCTCACTTGGGCAGCGTGCGGCGCAGTTGCTTCAGCCAGTGTTCGGCAAGTTGCTTGACGCTCATCTTCGCGGCGTCCGCATCGGCTTGCGTTACGGTAATCAGCAGCCGCCCACGCACATAGATTTCGTACTGGGCGTCCTTGCGCGCCTCTTTCAGCGTGATTTGGTCTTCGCGCAGTCGCTCGCCCAGCACCTCAACGAGTCGCTCCTCCACGACGCGGGCGCGCTCTTGCACGGTCAGGTTGCCGTGCCCCGCCCGCAGGCGCATAATGAACTTGCCGCCAATCGTGATGTCCACATAGTTTTGGGCGAACGCCGCGACCGTTAGCAACACTCCTATCAGACACAAGAGTTTTCTCATCCGTGAACCTCCGCGAAGAGTATACCCGCTACTTGACCAGCGTCAGGAAGTAGCAGTGGACACGGGTGTCGTCGGTCAGTTCGGGGTGGAAGGCGGTTGCCAGCAGGTTGCCTTGCTGCACGGCGACGATTTTGCCCGCAAACTCGCTCAGCACTTGCACGCCTGCGCCGACGCGCGAGACGATTGGCGCGCGGATAAACACCCCGCGCACGGGCTGTTCGGGCGTCGGGGCGAAGGGGATGTCCGCCTCGAAACTCTCGATCTGCCTGCCGAAGGCGTTGCGCACGACGGCGATATCCATCAGTCCCAAGCGCGGCTGGTCGCTGCCCTCAATCTCCTGCGCCAGCAGAATCAGCCCCGCACAGGTGCCGTAGATGGGCATGCCGTGCTGGGCGCGGGCGCGGATCGCCGCATCCAGCCCGTAGCGCGCCATCAGTTTGCCGATGGTGGTGCTTTCGCCGCCAGGGATGATCAGCGCGTCGACGCCCTCCAAGTCGCCTGCTTTACGCACCTCGCACGTGTCGACGCCGATGCGCGAGAGCATTGCGATATGTTCCGCAAAGTCGCCCTGCAGGGCAAGCACGCCAACGGTCATAGGCTCCTCACGGGGCGAAAGATTCGGCGCAGAGGTAACTCGAAGTCGGGCAGCACCTCTTCGCCCGAAAGCCTGTCCTCGAGACTCAGCGTCTGCTCTGTGCCGTCGGCGCGATAGACGCTCACCTGCTGGCGGAACGGGTCTACATACCACACCAGTCGCGCGCCTGCCTCCAGCCACAGGGCGGCTTTTTGGGCGACCTCGCGCTGGCTCTCGCTGCGCGAACGGATTTCGACCACCAAGTCGGGCGGGATGCGCCAGAAGCCTTCGGGCAGCGGGTCGGGAATGCGTTCGGCGGCAATATACGCCATATCGGGCGCAAGCACCGATTCTGCGCCGTCAGCGTGCTGAATCATGAAGCCCGTCTCCGCGCCGCAGACCACGCCCAGCCCATGCGCCTCCACAAACTGGGCAATCGGCAGGGAGACGCGCATGGTGTAGATGCCGTGCAGAGATGTTGTGGGCGACATCGTGATCACCTCGTCGCGCAGGAGTTCGGCGCGCGTCTCGCGGTCGGCGAAACGCGCCTCGAACTCCGCCGCGCTCATGCGTTCTCGTTTGGCGACTGCCATCTCGCGCTACCACCCACGCACTGCCATCAGTTCCTCGTCGGCGAGTTTGCGCACATCGAGGCTCGGCATCGCCTCGCCCAGCCCTTTGGAGATTTCCGCCAACACTTCGGGTTCGCGGTAGTAAGTCACGGCGTCCACAATCGCGCGGGCGCGCGTCTCGGGGTCAGACGACTTGAAGATGCCCGACCCGACGAAGACCGCCTCCGCGCCCAGCCACATCATCAGCGCGGCGTCGGCTGGGGTGGCAATCCCGCCCGCCGAGAAGTTCGGCACAGGCAGCCGTCCCGTCTGGTGGATCTCCACCACCAGGTCGTAGGGGGCTTGCAGTTGCTTGGCGATTGCCATCAGTTCGTCTTCGGGCGCGCTGTGGATGCGGCGGATGTCGCGCATAATCGCGCGCATATGGCGCACCGCCTCCACGATGTTGCCCGTGCCCGCCTCGCCTTTGGTGCGGATCATCGCCGCGCCCTCGCCGATTCGGCGCAACGCCTCGCCCAAGTCGCGCGCGCCGCACACAAACGGCGTCTTAAAAGCGTGCTTGTTCACATGGTGTTCCTCGTCGGCGGGGGTCAGCACCTCGCTCTCGTCGATGAAGTCCACCCCTAACGCCTCCAGAATCATCGCCTCGGCGAAGTGCCCGATACGGCATTTCGCCATCACGGGGATGGTGACGGCGTGCATAATCTCCTCGATTATGCGCGGGTCGGACATGCGGGCGACTCCGCCTTCGCGTCGGATGTCGGCGGGCACGCGCTCGAGCGCCATCACGGCGACGGCGCCCGCCTCTTCGGCGATGCGCGCCTGCTCCGCGTTGACGACATCCATAATCACGCCCCCGCGCAACATCTCGGCAAGACCGACTTTCGTGCGCCAGGTGGCTTTCTGAACCTCGTAGCGATTGCTCTGCTCGTGGGTCGAAACATGCGTAGTCATAGCATGCAGATTATACCTGACGGCGACTACTCGGCTTCGGTTCCCTGCTGGCGTAGCCGCTCGCGCAACTGCTCCAACTCGGCTTGCAGTTGCTGGGCGCGCGCTTCTGCTTGCTCGGCGCGTTCGCGTTCCCGCTCGGCGCGTTCGCGTTCCTGCTCGGCGCGTTCGCGTTCCTGCTGAGCCTGCGCCTCCGCCTGCTCGCGCGCCGCACGCTCCCGCGCCTCACGCTCCTCCCGCGTCAACACCAACTGCCCCTCACTATCCCACAACCGCAACCACGACCACACACGACCACGATACGAACCGCGCCACACGCCCAAATACGCACCCAACACCTCACTCCACGACCACCCCCGCGCGTCAGGCTCTATCCGCACATAATCCCGACCCACCAGCCGATATCCCACCAACTCCCCACGCCGACGGTCAAACCAAAAATATTCAGGCACACGAAACACCTGCGCGTAAAACTTCGCATTCGCTTCCACATCCTTCCCGCGCGTGGACGGCGAAACGAATTCCACCACCAAGTCGGGATACCGCCCGTCCTCGTTCCACACCACCCAACTCTCGCGCGGCTTGGTTCCGTCTACATCGCGCACAAGGAAAAAGTCGGGACCCTTGAAGCGCGGCTTGCGCTTGACGGTCTTCGCCTCTACATACTCTTCAATCTCTTTGGCTTGTTCGACGCTGTAGTAGACGAACATATTGCCGCCGCAGAAGTAGTGGGTGGGTTCGCCGAGGTGGTTGCGGACGAGTTCGTCGAGGAGTGTGATGCTGACGACATGCCAATCGGATTCCATTTTGTCTCCGTCTCCAGAAGGGAGTTTGAGTTGTTGGAGTTGCTCAAGCGACGCGACGATGGGGTCTGGGCAGGGTTGGGGTGTGTCCTGCCGTTTGGCGCGTGGTTTGCGTTTGGGTTGGGCGGTTGCCGTCTGCGTCGACATGGCGGCAGAATTGTACCCTATCGCAGGGCGCGCGCCTCTTTTTGGAGGGCAAGCGCGACGGCGAACAGCGCACAGACGCTTGTGCTGACGGCGACGGCGGTCGGCGCGCCCCACAGCTGCGCGAGTTTGCCAATCAGCAGCGAGGCGAATGGCGCGGGCGCGTTGATTGCCCAAGTGTGCAGCGAGACGACCCGCCCGCGCAAGTAATCGGGCGCGGCGGTCTGCAGCGCGGTGTTCGTGCTGACCAACTGCATCACGCCGAACATACCCGCCAGCATCAGCAGCCCCTTCGCCAGCAGCGGGTGCGTGGTCAGCGCGAAGCCAATCACGCTCCACGCGAAGCCGTTCGCGGCGAGTATCACCAGCCAGCCGCGCGGAACCTCGCCGCTCAGCCGCGCCGTCAGTAGTAGCCCCGCCAGCGACCCAATCCCTGCAACAGTATACAACTGCCCCAACCCCGTCTTGCCCACTTGCAGCACCTCCGCCGCGAACACAGGCAGCAGCACCAGATACGACAGCCCGAAGGTGCTGAGGACCAGCACATTCAGCCACAGCAGCATCAGCCCGCGTCGCGCCCGCACGAACGCCACGCCCTCGCGCAGCGACTGCAGGATGCCCGTCGGCGCACGCCCGTCCGTGCTGGGCTGAATGCGCAGGCTCAGCAGCGCAAGCAAAATCGCCGAGAAACTCAGCGCGTTCACCAGAAAGCACGGCGCTGCGCCCACCCACTCCAGCAGCAGCCCGCCAATCGCAGGTCCCAGAATCCGCGCGGTGTGGAACGCCGCCGCGTTCAGCGCAATCCCGTTCGCCAAGTCCGCACGCGGCACCAGATGCGCCACCAGCGACTGGCGCGTCGGCAAGTCTACCGTCAGCACCAGCCCGTTCAGCAGCGCGAGCGCCACGATGTATTCGTAGCGAATAGCCCCTGCATAGGTCAGCGCCGCCAACGCGAACGCGCTCAGCGCGAACAGACTCTGCGTGATCAGCAAGATGTTGCGGCGGTTCCAGCGATCCGCCAGCGCGCCGCCAATCGGCGCGAGAAACAGCATCGGCGCGCCGCTTGCGAAGCCCACTACCCCCAACAGGAACTCCGAGCGCGTCAACTCGTACACCAGCCAACTCTGCGCGACATTCTGAACCCACGAGCCGACGAACGACAGGAACGCGCCCACCCAGTACCTGCGAAAGGCGGGCGAGCGCATCGCCTGAAAGGTACTCTGCCGACGAGTAGGATGAGACGCCGATTCCGAGACTTCCGTTTCCAACGATGGCTTGGACACGCCGACGGTACTATACCCCACTGCGCGACTGCCGTGAGGTAGACTCTGTGGGGTATGGATACAAGCCCTTTTAGCGCGATTCTGTCGCAGTTGTTTTGGCTGTTTTTTATTTTTCTGGCGGTGATGCCGATGATTCGCCAGCGGATGCTGGAATCGGCGCGCCTAAGCCTGATTCGCCAGATTGAGAAAGTGCGCGGCAGCCGCGTGATTGTGCTCATCCACCGCCAGGAGTCGCTGGCGCTGTTCGGTGTGCCGCTCTTTCGCTTTATCAGCGTGGAGGACTCGGAGGAGGTGCTTCGTGCCATTCGCATGACGCCGCCCGATATGCCGATTGACATCATTTTGCACACGCCAGGTGGGCTGGTGCTGGCGAGCCAGCAGATCGCCTGTGCGCTGTGCGACCACAAGGCGAAGGTCACGGCGTTCGTACCCCACTACGCGATGTCGGGTGGCACGCTGATTGCGCTCGCTGCCGACGAAATCGTGATGGATCCGCACGCTGTGCTGGGTCCCGTTGACCCGCAGGTCGGGCAGTTCCCCGCCGCGTCTATCCTGAAGGTTGTGGAACAGAAAGACGCGAACGAGGTTGACGACCAGACGCTGATCTTGGCGGACATCTCGCGCAAGGCGATGCAGCAGGCGTTGACGCTGGTCAAGGAGGTGCTGATGGCGAACGGGATGGACGAGGCGCGGGCGCACGCGCTGGCAGACCAACTCACGCAGGGCTACTACACGCACGATTACCCCATCTCGGCAAGTATGCTGCAGTCGATGGGGCTAAATGTACGCACCGATATGCCTGCTGAAGTCTACCAGCTCATGGCGCTCTATCCGCAGCCTGTGCAGCGCACTTCGGGCGTAGACTATGTGCCTGTCCCGTACCATCCTGAGATGCCGTCGCAGCCCCAGCGTGCGCCCGCCGCGCGACGCAGAAATGCGAAGGTGAACTAAGCAGGCGTGGTCGGTCAGTGTGCAGGTAGGGCGAGCGCGCAGTTGCGGATTGGTCAGCGATAGCTTTCGGGCGTGAAGGCGTCGGGGGACATCTCGGCGCGGATACGGCGCACCGCGCCGTTGAGGGTAAGCACCAGCACCCACCCACGCGCGCCCGTGATGCGGTCGGTCTGCCAAGTCGGATTGAACCGTTGCGCCCAGTGCCAGTGGCACTCCGATAGGGGGGTTAGCTCGCCCCATTTGCCCTCGCCGTAGGGCGGACCCGCCTGCCACCAGCCCAGCATCCGCGCAATCGCCCAGTTCGGCACATAGGTATAGCTCACGCCGCTGGGTAGGTAGTAGTCGCCTTCCAAGCGCAGCGCGTCGCCCAGCGTATCGCGCACCTGGTGCTTGCCCGCCAGCGGGTCAACGGGGCACACGAACACGCGCGGGTCGCCCACATACGCACGCGCCGCCGATAGGTACGGGGGCAACTCCCCATAGTCGTCGCGGTACATCCGCACCGCCAGCCCAATCTGCCGCAGGTTCGAGATACACGCGGTGCGCTGTGCCCCGCGCCGCGCACTCAACAACACAGGCGTCAGAATCGCCATCAGCAGCGCGATAATCGCGACCACCACCAACAGCTCCACCAGCGAGAAGCCCGCACGCCGACACGGAGTCATACGCTTCGTTAGACGACGGGCGAATTGCGAGGTTTCCTATGGAGTGTCCGCTTTTGGGGCGAAGTTGAGTCTTATAGGTTGGAGAGTACCTTCCTTCCTATAAAAATCCCCCTGCTTTTACGGCAGGGGGATTTTCTCGAGACTTCCTGAACGGGGCTTAGAACTTGAACTGCAGTCCGACGGTGAAGCCGTTCACATCGTCGCGTTGGATGCCCGCGTAGCCGATGGTGAGGGCAATCGGCGTCATGCCTGCACTGAAGTTGTAGCCCAGTTCGATGGCGTAGGAGAAAGCCGCGTCGCCGTTCTTGGGGAAGCCCACTCCTGCGCCCGCGCGGTAGAAGAACTGCTCGTTCAGGTAGCCCGTGAAGGTCAGGTGGACAGGGATGTAGTAGGTGTCGCCTGCACCCTTGTAGCCAACGGACGCGCCCAAGTCATAGTAGTAGCCCGACTCGGTCGGCTCGCTGGTCTGGAACTTGTAGCCCAGGTCCACGCTGAACCAGATGTCTTCGGACGCTTGGCGCACGCTCTTCTTGCTGGGGTAGAAGATGCCCGCGTTAATCGTGAACCCCTGCATTGCCGAATCTTGCGCAGAGGCTGGCGTTATTAGCGCGAGCGACCCCATCAGAGCCGCCGTCGCAATCCACAGCATTCCCTTGTGCATCATACAGAACCCTCCTTGTGTCTGGTGATGTGTGCCCCCGAACGGCTCGGGGACAGCCAATTATACCTAATCACGCCGCGATTTGTGAGGTCAATCGCATTACCAGCAGAGCGGGGTCTGCGTCGAGCCGCAACTGCGCTCGCACACATTGACCACAGGCGTTTCGGGGATCCCGAAGTAGTCGCCGAAGCACTGCCCGTGCGGGTTGACCGTGTTGAATTCGCCCTCGTTTCTCGGCGTGCGATTGTTCCAGCCAGGCGGGTAGTTGAAGAAGTAGTAAGTGTTCGTGTTGCGCTGGGCGCACACCCCAGAGAAGTTTTGCCGCCATGCGGGCGGGATGTCGCCCCCACGCGGCATGCCCAGATGATGCGACCACTTCACATGCCCATCCAGATAGGCGATGTTGCTGCCCAAATGGTGGCGCGGCCAGATGTCGGTCTTGAACCAGTATTCGAACCAATAGGTTCCCGCGTTGTAGTACCAGTAGCCGTCCACAAGCGCGATGGTGTCCGCAGGGCGCGGCACGAACGCCTCGCTAATCACCTTGCCCTCGTTGCGGTAGCCAATCGTCGAGATGCGACAGGTGTTGAGACTGAACACGCCGTAGTTGGGCACGAACGCAAAGTAGCGGAAGGTGCCCACAGTGCGATTCGAACTGTTGCGGAAGCGCAGCCGACCTTGCCAATCCATCCCGCCGTTCTCGTTGGGGTACGATGGGCAAGTTAGTACCTCCGCACTCTTGCGATACGGGTGAAGCAGATCAAACAGGTGGATAATCAGCGTCCCTTCGCCACTAATCCCGCGTGGGTAGAGCGTGTCGTAGTCGTTCGTATACATCAGCACCGATTGAATGTTCTGTCTCAGGTTACTGAGACATTGCGCCTGACGCGCCTTCTCACGCGCCTGCGCGAAGACGGGAAACAGGATTGCCGCCAAAATCGCAATGATTGCGATGACGACCAACAACTCGATCAGGGTAAATCCTCGCTTACGCATGCAAAATTACCTCCGCCCCTATTATACACTATCCCGCGCTTTTTGCAAGGGGCGTGAATCGTTTCGTGTGGGGGCTGCCTCTAACGTTGTGGAGGTATACGCACGATGATCACGGAACGCACGGAGGTTTCTGCGCAGGCGGCGTGTGCGACCGGCGCGCCGTCGCGTGCTGGCGTGCCGCCTTGGCTGCTTTGGGGCGGTATGATTGGGCTGGTGCAAATCTTTGCAATCGCGACGGTGCAGCCGCTCGGCGTCTCCACCGCCTACCCGCAACTGGTGGGCTACTTGGTAGACAAGATTGCGCCGGGCTTTGCCGAATCGCAACCGTACCTGCAGAAAATCGGCACGAAAATCGGCTGGGAAGTGATGTTGATTGTCGGCATCGCGCTGGGCGCGTTGCTCTCGCGGTTGTTACCTGGGGGCGACCGCACGGCGGCGTGCGAATTGCCGAATGTGTTTCGCGCGTCGTGGGCGCGCGGGCTGGCGGCGTTCGTGGGGGGCTTCCTGATTCTATTTGGCGCACGCCTGGCGGGCGGCTGCACTTCGGGGCATATGCTCAGCGGAATCGCGCAACTTGCGCTGAGCGGCTTTTTGTTCGGCGCGGCGGCGTTCGCCACAGGCGTACTGACCGCCTCGCTGCTGCTCAAGCGTGCCAACGGAGGGAATTGAGTATGGACAAGACACAACTGTTGGGGCTACTGACGGGCGTGCTGTTCGGGTTCGCGCTGCATCGCGCAGGGTTCAGTCGGTGCGGGCTGGTGATGCGCGGGCTGGCGTTTCGCGACTTCACGATGCTCAAGGTCATGCTCACGGCGATTGCGGTGGGCATGGTCGGCGCGGCGGCGTTGGCGACCTTCGCGCCCGATGTGGCGCACCTGAAGGTCAAGTCGCTCTATGTGTGGGGCGTGCTGGCGGGCGGCTTGGTGTTCGGCGTCGGGATGGCAATCGCAGGCTACTGCCCCGGCACGGCGTTGGTGGGCTTGGGCAGCGGCGTGCGCGATGGGTTGCTCGCCGTCGCAGGCGGGCTGCTCGGCGCGTTCGCCTTCATCCTCGCCTACCCCGCGCTGGAACCGATTCTCATCCAGCCGCTGGACCTGGGCAAACTCACGCTGCACGAGACGCTGCGCCTGCCCTACCTGCCGACCGCGCTGGCAGTGGCAGCCATGCTCGGCGGCATCGTGGTCTGGCTCAATCGGCTGGAAGCGAAGGCGCGCGCTTAGGAGACGGGAGGGACAGGCGCACCGCCGTCCCTCCCGTTAGACCCGTGCATCGAGGTTCTGCCCCACCCCGTCCAACTGCTTGAGCAGGGTCGCCGCTTGATGCTTCTGCACATCCATCACTTTGCGTGCAAGGCTCACCTGC
>Ga0101943_1001288_pt1 | contig 23255 bp, 21 predicted proteins | sample DewCreD2012metaG_5_FD_75244 | JGI IMG/M metagenome (GOLD analysis project Ga0101943, IMG submission 75244) | Hot spring sediment bacterial and archeal communities from British Columbia, Canada, to study Microbial Dark Matter (Phase II) - Dewar... ... | reverse complement strand
GGCGGGGTGGGGGGGCGGGGGGTCGCGTGGGGGGGGGCGCGGGGGGCCCGGGGGACGGGGGCCGTGCTCCTCGCCCACGTCCTGGCCCCGGGCGCCCCAACGCACGGGGCCCGCTTCGCGGCGCGGGCCGCACACGACCTCGGGACCGTCCTCGACGTGCTGCTGGCGCGCCTCGGGATCGGCATCGACCTGATCGCGCGGAACCCCCTCGCGCTGATCCCCTCGGTGGGGGTCGTGGCGCTGGTGATCGTCCTCCTCCGCCCGCCGGGCCTGCTCCGGCCGGCGCTCGAGCGGGACCGCGCGTGGTGGGATGCCCTCCTGGTGACCGCGGTGGGCGGCGTCGTGGCCTACCTGGCGAACGACACGGGCCCCTCCGCGGCGGGCCTGGCGTTCGGGACGTCGCTCGCCGGGATCGCCTGGGCCGCCCTCTCGGCGGATGAGGGCCCGCCCCCGGGGGAGCGGGAGACGGGAACCCGGACGTGGCGCTCGCGGCCTGAACCGGGATGATGCGTGCGATGGACCCCCCCGGGAGCCACGCCGACGGACCCCGCGCCACCGACCTCCCCGCCGCGCCGGGGGCCGGTGGGACGCCCGCCGCGCGCCCGCCCGTCCCGGCCGCCCCTCGGATGGACCCGCCCCACGACGAGGGCGTCACCTGGCGGTGGTGGGAGGCCCTCGCCGCCTACCTGGTCGCCCTGCTCCTGGCCGGGGCCGCCTCGCTGCCGGTCCTGCAGGTGGTGGAGCCCAGGGGGACGGCCGAGCTCGTCGCGTCGATCGTCGCCGACGCGGCCGTGGTCGGACTGCTCCTCCTCTGGCTCCACAGGTTCCACCCCGGCTGGATGGATGCGATGGGCCGTCCGACCCGCCCGCTCCGGGAGGTGGGTGCGGGCTTCCTGGGGGGCCTGGCCCTGTACCCGGCGGTCGCGCTCGGCCTGGCCCCGCTCATCGCGCTCGCGATCGGGGCCATCACCGGCAGCCCCCCGAGCCCGCCCCCGCAGCTCCCCGAGCACCTCGCAGGGCTCGGCCTCGCCGCGGCGGCGGCCTTCGGCCTCGTGGCCGCCCCCGTCCAGGAGGAGCTGGTCTTCCGCGGCCTGCTGTACCGGGCGCTCCGGCGGCGGTTCGGCCGCTGGCCGGCGGCCTGGGGTCAGGCCCTCCTGTTCGGAGCCGTCCACTACGTCCCGGCCCCGCGGCTCGCGGACTCCCTCCTGCTCCAAGCAGCGATGGTCGGCACCGGCATGGGGCTGGCCCTGATCTACGAACGGCGGGGGAACCTCCTGGCGCCGATCGCGGCCCACGCCGCGTTCAACCTGGTGGGGCTCGCGTTCGTGCTGGGCAGGGGCTGACGCCCGGCGCCCGGACGTGCTTGGATGCAGCCGACCGGGGAGGGCGGGATGGCGAGGTTCCCGAGCGAGGAGTGGTTCGAGGCGTTCGTCAGGGCCATCAACGGCTCGGCGGCGTACCGGGAGGCGGCCGCGTCTTGGGAGGGCGATATCTCCTTCGTGATCGAGGCCGAGCCCGACCGGGGGCATTCCGCGGACGTCTGGGCCTGGCTCGACCTCTGGCACGGGGAGTGCCGGGGGTTCCGGCTGGTGCCGCCCGAGGAGGGGCAGCGGGCCGCCTACGTGCTCCGGGCCCCGTACTCGCGGTGGAAGGACATCCTCCGCGGCGAGCTGGACCCGATCAAGGCGATGATGCAGGGCAAGCTCAAGGTCCGGGGTGACCTGGCGACGATCGTGCGCTACGTGCGGGCGGCGAACGAGCTCGTCCGGCTCACCCGGACCGTCCCCACCGAGTTCCCCGACGAGGCGTGAGAGCGGTCGTCTTCGAGGACGTCGGGCGGGTCGCCGTCCGGGACGTGCCCGAGCCGCGGGTCGAGGACCCGGGCGACGCGGTGGTGCGGGTCCGGCGCGCCGCGATCTGCGGGACCGACCTCCACTTCCTCCACGGCAAGGCCCCCTACGACCCCGGCGTCGTCCTCGGGCACGAGGCGGTGGGCGTCGTGGAGGCGGTGGGGGATGGGGTCCGGGGGGTCCGGCCCGGGGACCGGGTGGTCGTGGCCTTCGACAACGCCTGCGGGGCCTGCTGGTTCTGCCGGGTCGGGCAGACCCAGCTCTGCGAGGACCTCCTGATGATCGGCGGGGGGCCCTTCACCGGCGGCCTCCCCGGTGCGCAGGCCGAGCTGGTCCGCGTGCCCCGGGCGGACGTCAACCTCCTCCCGGTGCCCGAGGGCGTCGACGACGAGCGGGCGCTGTTCGTGGGCGACGTCCTCGCCACCGGGGTCCACGCCGCCGCGCTGGCGGAGGTCGGGGCGGGGGCCTCGGTGGCGGTGGTGGGGGCCGGCCCGGTCGGCCTCCTCGCGGGCGCCGCGGCCCGGGCGCGGGGGGCGGAGCCGGTCCTCGTCCTCGACCTCGAGCCGCGGCGTCTCGAGGTGGCGGCGCGGCTCGGCCTGGTCCCGGTCGACGTCCGGACCCGGAACCCCCAGACCGCGGTGGAGGCCGCGACCGAGGGCCGGGGGGCGGACGTGTCGATCGACGCCGTGGGCCGGCCCGAGGCGTTCGAGACCGCGGTGGACGTCGCCCGGCGCGGGGGGACGGTCGTGGTGGTCGGCGTGTACGCGGGGGAGGTGGCCGAGGTGCAGCTCGGCGTGTACTGGGCCCGGGCCCTCACGCTGCGGTTCTCCGGGCTCTGCCCGGTGCACGCCCGGTGGGGGGAGGCGATGGCTGCGGTCCGGGAGGGGCGGATCGACCCCCTCCCGCTCGTTTCGCACCGCCTCCCGCTCGAGGAGGCGCCGCGCGGGTACGAGCTCTTCGACCGGCGGGAGGCGACGAAGGTCCTGCTCATCCCGTGATGTCTCCCGTATCCGGCCCGGAGTAGGGCGCGATGGCGGCGGACCCCGCCGGTTCGTCGCCGCAGCTTGAGGATCAGGAGACCCGCGGTTCGAGCACATCGAGCGGATCCTGCCGCACGGCCTTCGCGGCCGGATACGCGGCGGCGAGCACGAGGACCAGGAACCCACCGAGGACGAGCCGCGGCACGACGGAGGCCCTGATGAACGAGACGCCCCTGACCTGGAAGGCGTGGCGCGCGAAGGAGGCCGCGGTCGGGCTCAGGACGAGGAGGAGGGCGATCGTGAGGCCCGAGGCCACGAAGAGCACGAGCACGATGTCGACCACCACCGGGGCCGCGATGTCTCCTCCGCGGGCACCGACCGCCCGCGAGAGGCCGAAGAACCACATCCGGTCGCGCACGACGATCGTCTCGGCGATGAGGAGCCCGAGACCGGCCAGCGCGAGGAAGGCTCAGGCGATGATGCCGTACACGAGGTCCACGCCCGCTGCCGCCCGCCGGATCTCCCCCCCCGGTGTCGAGCCGGGTCACGAAGACCGCCGATCCGACCTGCGGAGTCCCGTACCGCTGAGCGGCCTCCAGGAGCTGCTCGGTCACCGCGTGGAAGAGCGCGGAGGAGAGGTCGGCGTCGCGGCCGGTCACGACGACGAAGCGGTACGAAGGCGGATCCACGGTCGTGAGCAGCGCGAGCCGTCCGTACCTTCCTCGCAGGACGAGTCCCACGCTCGAACCCGCCGAGCCTGCGCCGAACCAGAGCGTGCGTTCCGCGGGGCTGGGGGACGAACGGCCGAGGCGGGCACCTCCTGTCCCCCGATGCACGCTGGGTGTCCGATGCTGGCCCCTTCCCTGAGCCGGTCGATCGGGATGCCGGCGGGATCGCACTGGACGATGAGCGGCCGCGAGCCGAGGGAGCTGTCCGGTGGACAGTCGACCGGGAGGGCGGGGATGATCGCGAGCATCCGGAGCGGCTCCGTCGCATACCGTCGGGTCGCGGCCTCGATCCGGCTCGCGAGGGCGGGAAGATCCACGCCGAAGGTGGAAGGGAGATCGATCGAGTACGTCCCCGTCCGCCCTGCGTCCGCCGTGATCGACGCTCGGAGATCCTCCGAGGAAAGACGCGAGAGCGCGCCGCACCGGCCGGCGCGACGAGCGCGAACGTCACGAGCGACGCGGGCGACCAGCACGATCAGCGGGACCGCTGCCATCACGCCAGCCGTCTGCACGCCCTTCTCCGATCCAACCCTCTCCCGCGTCGCGGCTCTCCTTCGCTCGGGGGTTCGGTCCCGGTGGACCGCTCGGGCCCGCGGATCACCCGAGGTCGTGGGTGAGCCGCGCCGAGTGGGGCAGCCCATGCCACCCTCGGCAGAGGGATGACGCGCGACGCACGAGGTCGGAGCGACCGGCGGGGGCGGGCGGTTGGGGGACTTGCTCCACCCATGTGCTTGCCCCCCTTCTCTGGTCGTGGGTTGTCGGCGCACGCTACTCGATCGAAGCGCGATCGTCGAACGCGTCGCGTTGGAGCGGATGGTCATCGGTCGGGTGGGCCGAGCTGGGATACAGATCGTGGAGCGATCGATCGCCCGGGGAGACCCGGCGTGCACCTCTACCTTCGCCGAAGGTGAAGGAAGGCCTCCTTCGGTCCCACGACCGGCGCGTCGCCTGATGACGGCGGGTGCGCGGCGACCCCGCGGGTAGGCTTGCCACGCATGGACGTCGCGGCGATCGTGCGGGGGGTCCTGGCGGGGGAGCCCCGGGCCGTGGCCCGGGCCATCTCGCTCGTGGAGGACGGGGCGCCCGAGCTCGAGGAGCTCTCGGCGGCGCTCTACCCGCGCACCGGGCGGGCCTGGACCCTCGGGATCACCGGCGCGCCCGGGGTGGGGAAGTCGAGCCTCGCCCGGGAGCTCGTCCGCATGGCGAGGGCGCGCGGGCTCTCGGTCGCGGTGCTGGCCATCGACCCCACCTCCCCGTTCTCCGGCGGGGCGCTCCTCGGCGACCGGCTCCGGATGCAGGAGCACGCCACCGACCCCGCCGTGTTCATCCGGTCCATGGCCACCCGCGGTCACCTCGGTGGGATGGCCCTCGCGGCTCCGGAAGCCGTGCGGATCCTGGACGCTTCGGGGAAGGACGTCGTGATCGTGGAGACGGTCGGTGTCGGACAGGCCGAGGTCGACGTGGCCGCGGCGACCGACACGACCGTGGTGGTCGTGGCCCCCGGCTGGGGCGACGCGATCCAGGTGGCGAAGGCCGGGATCCTCGAGATCGCCGACGTGTTCGTGGTGAACAAGGCCGACCGGGAGGGGGCCGAGGAGGCCGTCCGCGACCTGCGGAACATGCTGCGCCTGGGGCCGCCCCTGCCCTGGGTGCCCCCGGTGGTGGCGACCTCGACCGTGACGGGGGAGGGGCTCGAGGAGCTCTGGGCCGCGGTGGAGGCGCACCGCCGCGCCCAGGAGGAGAGCGGTCGGCTCCGCGAGCGGCGGCGGGCCAGGCTCGCCCTGGAGCTCGAGAGCCTGGCCGCCGAGCGGCTCCGGCTGCGGGTCCGGGACCTCGTGGACGGCGCGGGGGACCTCATCGACGCCCTCGAGGAGCGGCGGGTCGATCCCTACCGAGCTGCGGCTATGCTGTTGGAGAGGCTCCGGTCGTCCTGAGGGAGCCTCGGGAGGCCCATGTCGGAGGCCCGCGCCCGCTTCGAGGACGAGTACCGCCGCGCCGGCGAGCGCGACGCGGACTTCGAGACGATCTCGGGAGAGCCCCTGCTCCCGATCTACACGCCGGAGGACGTCCGCCCCCTCGACCACGACCGGGACCTCGGCTACCCCGGGGCCTACCCGTTCGTCCGGGGCGTCTATCCGACGATGTACCGGGGGCGCCTGTGGACGATGCGGCAGTTCGCCGGGTACGGGACGCCCGCCGAGACCAACGCCCGGTACCGGTACCTCTTGGCCCAGGGCCAGACCGGCCTCTCGGTCGCCTTCGACATGCCCACGCTGATGGGCCGGGACTCCGACGACCCCCGTTCCGAGGGCGAGGTCGGTCGGTGCGGGGTGGCCGTGGACTCCCTCGCCGACATGGAAGCCCTGTTCGACGGGATCGATCTCGGGTCCATCACGATCTCGATGACGGTGAGCGGGCCGGCCGTGGTGATCTTCGCGTTCTTCCTGGCAGCGGCGGAACGGCGAGGGGTGCCCTGGGAGCGGCTCGACGGCACGCTCCAGACCGACATCCTCAAGGAGTACATCGCGCAGAAGGAGTGGATCTTCCCGCCCCGGCCCCACCTGCGGCTGATCGCCGACCTCCTGGGGTTCTGCGCGGACCGCTGCCCCAAGTTCCACCCGATCAGCGTCTCCGGCTACCACATCCGGGAGGCCGGCTCGACCGCCGCCCAGGAGCTCGCGTTCACGCTCGCCGACGGGTTCGCCTACGTCGAGCTGGCCCGGGAGCGGGGCCTCGACCTCGATCGGGTGGCCGGCCAGCTCTCGTTCTTCTTCAACGCCCACATCGACTTCTTCGAGGAGATCGCGAAGTACCGGGCGGCGCGGCGGATCTGGGCCCGGTGGCTGCGCGAACGGTACGGGATCCGGGACGAGCGGGCCCTCCGGCTCCGGTTCCACACGCAGACCGCCGGGGTCTCCCTCACCGCCCAGCAGCCCTACAACAACGTCGTCCGGACGACGATCGAAGCGCTCGCGGCGGTCCTCGGGGGGACCCAGTCGCTCCACACGAACGCGCTCGACGAGGTGCTCGCGCTCCCCACCGAGGGCGCGGCGCGCCTCGCCCTCCGCACCCAGCAGATCATCGCCCACGAGACCGGGGTGGCGAACGTGATCGATCCCCTGGGCGGGTCGTGGTTCGTGGAGGCCCTCACGGACCGGATGGAGGAGCTCGCCGAGGGCTACTTCGCGGAGATCGGCCGGATGGGGAATGGCTCGATGCTCGAGGGGGTCCTGGCCGGTATCGAGCGCGGCTGGTTCCAGGCCGAGATCGCGGAGGCCGCCTACCGCGAGCAGTTGCTGTACGAGAAGGGCCGGCGGATCAAGGTCGGGGTGAACGCGTTCACCGAGACCGAGGAGCCGCCGCTCGAGATCCTCCGGATCGGGCCGGAGACCGAGGAGGTCCAGGTCCGGGGCCTCCGCGAGCTCCGGGCTCGACGCGACGGGGAGCGAGCCCGGGCGGCCCTCGATCGGCTCCGGGAGCTCGCCGCGACCGACGCCAACCTCGTCGAGCCCATCGTCGACTGCGCCCGTGCCTACTGCACCGAGGGGGAGATCGTGGGCGTCCTCCGCGAGGTGTTCGGCGAGTACCGCGAGGACCCCAGGTTCTAGCGCCCGCGGGCGTGGGTCGGCCGCCGGCGCCGCCAGAGCCCCCGCGCCGCGGCGAGCCCCGCGTAGCCGAGCAGGCCCCCGGTCGCGTTCACGAGCACGTCGTCCACGGCCGCGGTCCGCCCGATCCCCAGGGCGAACTGGAGGCCCTCGACGAGGGCGGCGAGCGCGGCGCAGGCGGCGAGGGTCCGCATCCATCCGTCGAGGGCACGCAGGCGGAGCGGGAGCAGCGCGCCGAGGGGGGCGAACAACGCGAGGTTGGCCACGGCCCACCAGGTCCGCTCGCGCCCCGCGCGGCCTCCCAGGACCGGCCCGAGCTCGTGGAGCGGCCGGAGGTCGACCGAGCGGCCGCCACCGCGGCTCGAGAGCGTGGCGAAGAGGACCACGAGACAGGAGCCGACGAGGGCGCCGTCGAGGAGCGCACCGCGCCACGCCTCCGCCGGGGGACGGCGACGTCTGAGGCGTCGGATGGCGAGGGCCAGGACGACCGCGGCGACCGTCGGCGCACCCACCACGAGGAGCTGGGGCGGGAGCTGTCGCAGGACCTCGGTCACGGGGCAGCCTCGGCCATGGTGGGACCGAGCGTACAGGGCTCGACGCCGGTCGGACGCGCGCCGGCCCGGCTCGGGATGCGAGGAGATGTTCTTGCAGCCCGATACCATTGCAACCTCATGCGACAAGCTGCTAAGGTGTCGGCATGGTCAGGATGGCGATGCGGCTGCGTTTCCCCGCCACGCTGGCCGCCGCGGCCCTGGTCGCGGCGGCGTGCTCCCCGGGATCGGGGAACGAGGGGGGTCGGGTGCTCGCGGTCACCACGGTCTCGCCGATCACGAACATCGTCCAGAACGTGGGCGGATGCGCGATCCGGACGGTCGGGGTGATCCCGGAGGGGGTCGACAGCCATACCTTCGAGCCCGCGCCCTCCGACGCGGCGCTGTTCGCCGAGGCCGACGTCGTGTTCCTGAACGGCCTCCACCTGGAGGAGCCGACGAAGGAGCTGGCGGAGGCGAACGTGCGGAAGGGCGTGCCCATCGTCGAGCTCGGCGCCCGGACGATCTCCCCGGACGAGTACATCTTCGACTTCAGCTTCCCCAGGGAGCAGGGGGACCCCAATCCCCACCTTTGGACCAACCCCCTGTACGCGAAGCGGTACGCGGAGATCGTGATGGAGGAGCTCTCGAAGGTCGACCCGGCGCACGCCGATGAGTTCCGGCGGAACTACGAGGCGTTCGCGGCCCGGATCGACGAGCTGGATCGCCTCGTGCGAGAGGTCACGGAGACGGTGCCTCCCGCGAACCGGAAACTCCTCACCTACCACGACTCGTTCCCGTACTTCGCTCGGGAGTACGGCTGGAAGATCATCGGGGCCATCCAGCCGTCGGACTTCTCCGATCCTACCCCCCGGGAGGTCGCCGCCCTGATCGACCAGATCCGGCGCACCGGGGTCCCGGCGATCTTCGGCTCGGAGGTGTTCCCGAGCCCGGTGCTCGAGCAGATCGCCCAGGAGACCGGTGCCCGCTACATCGACGACCTCCGGGACGACGACCTCCCCGGCGACCCCGGTGATCCCGAGCACAGCTACCTGGGGCTCATGGTCTTCGACTTCCGGACGTTCATGGGGGCCCTGGGCGGCGACGTGACGCCCTTCGACGGCTTCGATACCTCCAACGTCGCCGGGGAGGGCTGCGCCGACTACCGGACGTGATGGATAGGGCGCTGGTCAGGCTGGAGCGCGTCACCTGCGCCTACGGGAAGGGGGAACCCGCGCTCGTGAACGTCGACCTCGAGGTGCGGCCCGGCGACTTCGTAGGGATCGTGGGTCCCTCGGGGAGCGGCAAGACCACGCTGCTGCGGACGATCGCGGGGTCCGTCGCGCCGATCGCGGGGCGTGTGTCCCGGGACGCGGGGATCGCCGTGGGCTACGTGCCGCAGGTGGAGACCGTGAACTGGTACTTCCCCGTCACGGTGCTCGAGGCGGTGCTGATGGCGAGGATCGACGGGCGGATCGTGCCGTGGCCGTCCCGGCGGGACGTGCGGGAGGCCGAGGAGGTCCTCGATCGGCTCGGGCTCGGCGGGCTGGGAGGCCGGCACATCCGGGAGCTGTCGGGCGGGCAGCAGCAGCGGGTGTTCATCGCCCGAGCCCTGCTCCGGCGGCCCCGGCTGCTCCTGCTCGACGAGCCGACGGCGGGCGTGGACGTGCGGACCCGGCACGACGTGATGCACCTGATCCACGAGCTGCACCACGAGGGCCTGGCGATCGTCCTCACGACGCACGACCTGAATGGGATCGCGGCGCACCTCCCACGCCTCGTCTGCCTGAACCGGGAGGTCATCGCCGAGGGGAGGCCCGTCGACGTCATCACGCCCGACGTCCTCGAGCGGACGTACGGGGCGCCGATGGAGGTGCTCTCTCACGGCGGCATGCCCGTGGTGATCGAGCGCTACCCGGAGGCCGGGGCTCGAGAGGTGGTCGTCCCGCTCCGGGAGGGTCACCATGGACACCCTGCTTGAGCCGTTCCGCTACGCGTTCTTCCGCCACGGGCTCGCCGTGGCCGTGCTGGCGGGCGGCCTCTGCGGGCTGGTCGGCGTCTACGTCGTGCTCCGAGGGATGAGCTACATCGGGCACGGCCTCTCGCACGCGATCTTCGGCGGCGCCGTCGCGAGCTACGTGATGGGCGTGAACTTCTACCTGGGCGCGGGGGTGTGGGGGCTGGTGGCGGCCCTCCTGATCAACCGGGTGGCCCGCCGCCGGACCATCGGCGCGGACGCCGCGATCGGTGTGGTGACCAACGCGAGCTTCGCCGGGGGGATCGTGCTCATCTCCGTGGTCCGGTCCTTCACGCGGAACTTCGAGGCCGCGCTCTTCGGGAACGTCCTCGGTGTCACCGCGGGGGACGTGGCGGTGGTCGGAGCGGTGGCGGTGTTCGCGGCCGCCGTGGTCTTCCTCCGCTACCGGCAGCTCCTGTTCTCGACGTTCGACCCGGAGGTCGCCCAGGTGTCCGGCGTGAACGTCGCGCGCACCGATCTCCTCCTCGCGCTGGTGCTCGCTGCGACCATCACGGCCACGATGAACGTGATGGGGGTGACCCTGATCGCGGCGGCGATCGTGATCCCGCCGGTGATCGCCCGGCTCCTGACCGACAGCTTCGGGCGGATGCTCTGGATCTCGGTGGCCGTGGGTGCCGCGTGCGGGTTCGTGGGCGTGTACGCCTCCTACCACCTGGACTGGTCCTCGGGCGGCTCGGTCGTCCTCACCGCCACCGCGCTCTTCGTCCTCGCCTACGCGTGGTCGGCGGCCCGACGCCGTCGGCTCCCCTCGGTGGCCGCCGACGTGCACCTCTAGGCGCGGCCCGTCCCGTCCCGCCGCTGGCAGTCGCGGCAGAGCCCCGAGATGGCGAAGTGGGTGAGGTCCGGGAGGAACCCGTGGTGGCGCTGGATCAGGCGCGCCAGGGCCCTGGCCTCGGTGAGCGAGAGGTCGTCCTCGGCCCCGCAGCGCGAGCAGGCGAGGTGGACGTGCTCGGCCTCCTCGGCCCGGTGGTACTCGGCGCCCCCCTCGAGGTGCGCGTGCGAGAGGACGCCCACGTCCTCGAGGAGCGTGAGGGTCCGGTACACCGTCGAGGCGTTCACCCCCGGCATCACGTCTCGGACCTTCCGCGCGATCTCCGGGGGGGAGATGTGGCCGGACGTCCGCATCACCTCGGCCACGATCGCCCGGCGCTGCGGCGTCATCCGCAGCCCGCGCCGCCGCAGCAGGTCGAGGACGTCCTCCGTCGTCGGCCCCGCCCGTCCCTTCCCGGCAGACGGACCCATGTCCGCATGATAGCCAAGGTTTGCAGGTGCAACGGCCGCGACCCCGTCGGGGGCGGGGTAGCATCGGGCGGGGGTCTGCGAGGATAGGGCGGTCGTGGGGGCCTTCGTGTCGGTCGAGGTCGAGGGACGGGTGGGCACCGTCCGGATCGATCGGCCCCCGGTCAACGCGATCAACCGGGCGGTGTCCGAGGAGCTCCTGGCCGCCATCCGGGAGGCCGGGGAGCGGGACGACGTGGGCGTCGTGGTCCTGTGGGGTGGACCTCGGATCTTCGCCGCCGGCGCGGACCTCGAGGAGATGGCCGGTCGGAGCCCGGAGGAGGTCCGCCCCGACGTCACGGCCCTCGGGGAGGCCTGCCTGGCGCTCGAACAGCTCCCCAAGCTGGCGATCGCGGCGATCAACGGGTACGCGCTCGGGGGCGGCTGCGAGCTGGCCCTGGCCTGCGACCTCCGCGTCGCGGCCCGGGACGCCGAGCTCGGCCAGCCCGAGATCCGCCTGGGGATCATCCCAGGGGCTGGCGGCACCCAGCGCCTGCCTCGCCTCGTGGGCCTGGGGCGGGCCCGGGAGCTCGTCTACACGGGGCGCCGGGTCGCGGCCGAGGAGGCGCTCGCCATCGGCCTGGTGGACCGGGTGGTGGAACCCGGGGAGGTCCTGGGGGCCGCCATCGCCGAGGCCCGGCGCTATGCTTCGGGCCCGACGCGCGCGCTCGCGGCGGCCAAGGCCGCCCTCCGCGCCTCGCTCCGCGGCGATCCCGACGAGGGGCTCCGGTTCGAGCGCGACGTGTTCTGCGGGCTGTTCGCGACGATGGACGCCGCCGAGGGGATCCGGGCGTTCCTGGAGAAGCGGGAGCCGAGGTTCGAGGGTAGGTGACGGGTATGAAGGTCAGGCAGGCGACGCGGGAGGACGTACCGGCCCTGGTCGCGCTGTTCAAGGAGCTCGATCGGATGCAGCGGGACTGGCGGGTGTTCACGCCGCGCCCGGGCTTCTACGACGAGGTCGCGACGAAGTACGAGGCGGCCATGGGTCGGGAGGACGCCGTGGTGCTGGTGGCCGAGGCCGACGGGGAGGTGGTGGGGATGGCCTACGGCGAGGTCCACGTACCCTCCCGGTTCTCCGACGAGCGCGCCCTCGAGATCTCGGGGGTCGTGGTCCACGCCGGCCACCGGGGCAAGGGCGTGGGCCGCGCCCTGGTGCAGGAGGCCACGAGGTTCGCCCGGGAACGCGGGGTCCCCTGGGTCACGCTCAAGGTCTTCGCCCCAGAACCGGGGGGCGATGGAGTTCTGGGAAGCTTTGGGCTTCACCCCCCGCGTCGTCCAGCTGACGTCGTCCACCGAGGCCCTGGCGGCGCGCCTGGGGGAGGACGGGTAGCGGCCTTCCGGCGGTCACCGCTCCCCGGTCGCGGCCGTCGCCTCGGCACCGCGCTCCGAGGCGCGGGGATGAACCGCGAGGGGGTCGCGTTCGTATGGTCGGTGGGGGCTGGCGATAGAGGCCGCCCGACCAGGAGGGCACATGGCGCAGGAGACCTTCAAGGGCGCTCCGGTGCGGGAGCTCCCCAAGCGGAACCGGACCTTCCCCCGGGGGAGGGTATGCGCGGCCCCGGGCTGCGGGACCGTGCTCTCCATCTACAACCGCTGGGACCACTGCTGGCAGCACGAGCCCGCCCACGAGTACGTCCCCCGTGGCAAGCGGAGCCGGAAGGCCGCCTGAGGCTCCGGGGCCGGTAAAGGCGCAGCCGCCGTCGGCCGATGTATCTCGCGTGACCGCTCCCCCCGGCGCGGACGCCCCGTGACGACCGGGCTCGACGAGCCTCCCGCGATGCGGGAGGCGGCGTGCCCGTTCTGCGAGCGGCGGGTCGTGGTGTACGAGGAGCCGCCCCGCTGCCCCCTGTGCGCCTGCCCGCTCGACGGAGAGCGGACGCGGCCGTTCGCCTTCCCGGCCGGCGCCGAGGATACGGACCCCCCGGCCCGCTGACGCACGCGCTCAGGGCAGGAGGACCGCCGGGCGCCAGAGCCGCACGGAGTTGAGGAGGGCGATGGCCTCGGCGTCGCGGAGCTCCTCCGCGCGGATCGGTCGCTCCCGGAGCCTTCCGGCCCGGAGGAGCCGGCCCCGGAAGACCCCGGGCAGGAGCCCAGCCTCCAGCGGCGGGGTCCACCACCGTCCATCGATCCGGACGGCGAGGTTCGCGATCGTGGACTCCGTGACCTCCCCCCGGAGGTTCACGAGGAGCACGTCGCCGGCCCCGGGGTGGCGGCTGGCGGCCTCCGTGTAGCGGTCCCGGGCGGTCGTCTTGTGGAACCACAGGGCGTCGGCGGGGTCCACGCTCGGTTCGTCGATCGCGACCCGGACCGGCGACGAGGGCGGCTCGGGGAGCGGCTCCGCGCGCACGTCGAGCGCCCCGCTCCGGGCGAGCGTGAGCCGGAGCCGGAGGGGAGCCTCGGCGCGCCGGGCCGCCTCCAGCAGCCGCGCCCCGACCCGGGCCCGGTCGAAGGCGAACCCGAAGTACGAGGCGGAGGCGCCGAGCCGCTCCAGGTGGTCCTCGAGGAACGGGACCCTCCCGCCGGGCTCGGCCCGGAGCGTCTCGAGCAGCTCGAACGAGGGTCGGCGGACCGCGAGGACGGCCGCCTTGGCCACCGTCTCCCGCCGCTCGGCCTCGGGGTCGGAGTCGTAGGTGATCCCCCCGCCGGTGCCGTACTCGGCGGCCCCCGTCTCGGCGTCCACCACCGCCGTGCGGATCGCGACGGCGAACCGGGCCGAGCGGCCTTCGCCCGGGGCCAGGTAGCCCACCGCGCCCGTGTACACGCCCCGCGGCGAGGCCTCGAGCTCCGCGATGACCCGCATCGCCCGGACCTTGGGCGCGCCGGTGACCGATCCGCTCGGGAACAGGGCCCGGAAGAGGTCGGCGAGCCCGATCCCTGGGCGGAGCTCGGCCTCGACGGTCGAGGTGAGCTGCCACACGGTCTCGTATCGCTCGGCCTCGAACAGCCGGGGCCACCGGACGCTCCCGGCCCGCGCCAGCCGGCCGAGGTCGTTGCGGAGCAGGTCCACGATCATCGCGTTCTCGGCGCGGTCCTTGGGCGAGGCGCGGAGCCGCTCCCGGGCCGCCCGGTCCTCCTCCGGCCATCGCCCGCGGGGGGCCGTCCCCTTCATCGGCCGGACCACGACCCGCTCGCCCCTGCGCTCGAAGAACAGCTCGGGCGAGGCGGAGCAGACGTGGTAGCGGCCGAGCGCGAGGTAGGCGTTGTAGGCGCCACGCTGGGCCAGGCAGAGGTCGCGGTACAGCCCGCGGGGGTCCCCGGCCAGGCGCGACCGGAGCCGGAGCGTGTGGTTCACCTGGTAGACCTCGCCGGCGGCGATCAGCGACCGGATGGCCTCCACGCAGGCCCGGTACCGCCGGTCGTCGAGCTCCGGCCGCCAGGCGTCGGGCGGTGGCGGCTGCCGCGGGGCGGGGGGCTCCGCCAGCTCGGCCGGCTCCCGCCCCTCGAACAGCGCGAACCAGGCCAGCGGGAGGTCGGCGAAGGGGTCGTCCGGGGGGCGGGGCCGGGCCGCGAGGTCGGGGTCGAGCCCGGGGGCGGCCTCGTAGGCGACGAAGCCGGCCACCCAGAGGCCCCGGACGGCGGCGGCCTCGGCGGCCTCCAGGACCCCGGCCACCTCCTCGGGCCGTCGGGCCTCGATCACCCCGACCGTCCCGACGAGCCGGAACGAGGGGGCGCCGGGGCCCGACAGGTCGTCGAACCGGGCCTCGATCATCGCGGCCCCCCGGCCTGCGGGGCTCAGCCCCTCCTGGCGGAGATCTCCTCGATGAGCCGCGGCAGGAGCTCCAGGCAATCGGCCACGACGCCCAGGTCGGCGACCTTGAAGATCGGCGCCTCCGGATCCTTGTTGATCGCGACGATCCGCTTCGAGCGCTTCATCCCGACCAGGTGCTGGGTCGCGCCGCTGATCCCCACCGCGATGTACACCTCGGGCTTCACGGTCTTCCCGGTCTGCCCGATCTGGTAGCTGTAGGGGACCCAGCCGGCGTCGACCACCGCGCGGCTCGCGCCGACCGCCGCCCCCCCGATCGCCTCCGCGAGTCGCTCGAGGAGCCGGAAGTTCGAGGGGTCCTGGAGGCCCCGCCCCCCGGCCACCACGACCCGGGCCTCCTCGAGCTTGGGCCCGGCCGCCCGCTCCTCGTGGCGCTCCACCCGGCGGGCGCCGCGGACCTCGGCGGGCACCCCGACCCCGACCGGTTCGACCTCGGCGCGTCCCCCCACGGCCTCGGCCGCGAACGACTTCGGGCGGACCAGGACGAGCTTGGGGTCGGGCCCCCGGAGCTCCACGTCCACGATCTTGGTCCCGCCCATGATCTCCATCCGCGCCCGGTCCAGGGCCGGGACGTCCGTGGCGTTCGAGAGGAGCGTTGACCCGAGGCGGGCCTGGAGCAGCCCGGCGACGTCGCGGGCGTCGTAGGTCGTGGGGAAGAGGACCATCGCCGGTCGGTGCTCGCGGGCGAGGGCCTCCAGGGTGTACGCCGCGGGGCCCCCGAGGTGATCGGCGTAGACCGGATCCTCCGAGGCGAACACCAGGGGAACGCCGTGCTCCCCGAGCGGCCCCGCGGCCTCCATCGCCCCCGGGCCCAGGGCCACCGCCGCCACGTCCTCGGAGAGCCGGCGGGCGGCCGCGGCGAGCTCGAGGGCGGTGGGGTGGAGGCCCGCCGGGCCGACCTGCGCGTAGACCCAGACGCCGCCCATCCCTAGATCACCCTGGCCTCCTCGAGGAGCGCGACGATCCTCGCCACGCCCTCGTCGGCCCCCACCACCTCGCCGGGTCCCTTCTCGGGCGCGTCCTCCACCGCCACCACGGCTTGGGTGGGGGCGAGCTCGTCGTCGCCGAGCCCGAGGTCGGCGGCGGTGAGCTGCTCAACGGGCTTCTGCTTCGCCTGCATGATCCCCTTGAGGGTGGGGTAGCGGGGCTCGGTGGCTCCGGCGGTGACCGTGGCGAGGGCGGGGAGCGGGCACTCCACGACGTCGTAGCCGGCCTCCGTGGGCCGTTCAATCCGCAGGAGGTCCCCCTCGAGCTCGAGTCGGCGGGCGAACGTGGCGGCCGGCACCCCGAGGGACCCGGCCACCGTCACCGGGACCGTCCCGGTGGACCCGTCGGTGGACTCCACGCCGGCGAGCACGAGGTCGAACCCCACCCGCCGGACCGCGGCCGCCAGGACCCGGGCGGTGACGAGGGCGTCGGCGCCCCGCAGCCGGGGGTCGGTCACGAGCAGGCCGCGGTGCGCGCCCATCGACAGGGCCCGGCGGATCGCGCCCATCGCGCCCTCCGGGCCCATGGAGACCACCACCACCTCGCCCCCCTCCCGCTCCACGAGCCTGAGGCCGGCCTCCAAGGGGTACTCGTCGCCCGGGTCGAGGACCCCTTCCACGCCCTCTCGGACGAGGAGGTGGTCGTCCCCGAGCCGTGGCGTGCCCTGGGGGTCGGGGACGTGCTTCGCGAGGACGACGACCTGCATCTTCCCTCCGGACGCGCTCCACGGCCCGCGGCCCGCCCGCGGGCGCCGGGCACCGAGGATACACGGGGGAGGGGGTAGGGGAGCGCGTGCTAGCCTCCCTCCCGTGGGACGCGGGCCCTCGGTGCTGGTCGCGATGTCGGGCGGGGTGGATTCCTCGGTCGCCGCCTGCCTCCTCGCCGAGGCGGGCTACGACGTGCTGGGGTGCCACCTGCGGCTCGTGCACATGGGGGGGGTCGACCACGGCTGCTGCGGCCCGACCGCGCGCGCCGACGCCGAGGCGGTCGCCCGGATCGCCGGCTTCCCCTTCGAGGTCCTGGACCTCTCCGAGGTGTTCGAGGAGGCCGTGATCGGCGACGCCCTGGCCGAGCTCGAGGCCGGCCGGACCCCGAACCCGTGCGTCCGGTGCAACGAGCGGATCAAGTTCGGTGCGTTCCTGGCCCGGGCCGACGCCCTCGGGATCGACCTCGTGGCCACCGGCCACTACGTCCGGACCGAGCGGCGGGAGGGGCGGTGGCGCCTGCTCCGGGCCGCCGACCCCGGGAAGGACCAGTCCTACGTCCTCCACACCCTCGGCCAGCGGGAGCTGGCCCGGGCCGTGTTCCCGGTCGGCGGGATGCGGAAGGCCGAGACCCGCGAGGTCGCGGAGCGGCTGGGGCTGCCGGTGGCCCGCAAGCCCGACTCCCAGGAGCTGTGCTTCGCCCCCCGAGGGGAGGCCGCGGCGCTGTTCGAGGCCCGGGCGCCGCATCTGCGCCGGGTGGGGGAGATCGTGGACCCGGAGGGGAACGTGCTCGGCCGGCACGAGGGGACCGTCCGGTTCACGATCGGCCAGCGGCGGGGCCTCGGTGTCTCGACCGGCGACCGGACGTACGTCGTGGAGCTGGATGCCCGCCGGAACCGGGTGGTGGTGGGGCCCGGCGAGCTCCTGCTGCGCCGGGGGCTCGTGGCGGACCGGGTCTCCTGGGTGGCGGGGGAGCCGCCGGCCAGCGGCCCCTTCGAGGCGGAGGTCCGGATCCGGTCCCGGGGGGAGGACGTGCCCGCGGTGGTGGAGCCCCTGGGGGACCGGATCCGGGTGGAGTTCCGGATCCCGCAGCGGGCGGTGGCCCCGGGCCAGAGCGCGGTCATCTACCGGGGCGAAGAGCTCCTCGGCGGGGGGAGGATCGTCGAGGCCATCCGGTGAGGTGCCAGGGCCTTCGGGACCCGGCCGCTGGCGACCTGAGAGGGAGGTCGGCCCCCGCCCGGAGCGAGCGGGGCTTCCCGCCGGGCCCCGGGCCGCGGGTATCATCCGCTCGAACCCCTGAGCCGGCGGGAGATCGCGTGCGGCTGCTGCGACGCAGGCCCAAGACGTTCGACATCCAGGTCCACGACCTCCTGCTCCACGTGACGACGGCGGAGGACGTCGAAGACGAGGCCCGGGCGGCGGCGCTCTCGTCCTGGGAGCAGCTCCAGGCCTACGCCCTCCAACACCCGGAGTTCCGGACCAGCGAGCGGCCGATCCCGGTCCCGACGGAGGCCCCGGTGATCGTCCGCGAGATGTGCCGGGCCGCGGCCCGGGCCGGCGTGGGGCCGATGTACGCGTTCCGGGGGGCCGTCGCCGACCAGGTGGGCCGGTTCCTCGCGCGGAACGTGACGGAGGTCGTCGTCCGCTGCGGCGGCGACCACTTCATCGCGACCCGCCGGAGGATGAAGCTCACGGTCCACCGGGGCGCGGCGGGGCCCATCGCCGTGGTCGTCGGCCCGCACCGGGAGGGGGTCGGGGTCTCGACGACCGCGGGGCGCGGCCGCGCCGGCGCGGTCCCCGACGCCTTGGCGGTGCTCGCCGCGTCCTGCGTGCTCGCCGACGCGGCGGCGGCGGGGGTCGAGGCCCTCCTGGGGGAGGAGGGGGGCCTGGCCGCCGCGCTCCGCTACCTCCGGCGGGTGCCGGGGGTCCTGGGCGGGCTGGTCCTGGTGGACGAGCGGATCGGGGTGGCCGGGGGCGTGGAGCTCGCGGCGTGAGGGGTTGATGGAACGCGACGAGGAGCGCCGGCGGGCCGAGGCCAAGCTCCGCGTGGAGGAGCTGCGGGACCAGATCCGCTACCACGACTACCGCTACTACGTCCTGAACCAGCCCGAGATCTCCGACGCCGAGTACGACGAGCTGATGCGCGAGCTCCGCGCCCTCGAGGAGGAGTTCCCCGAGCTCGTGACGCCCGACAGCCCGACCCAGCGGGTCGGCGGGCAACCGTCCGAGCTGTTCGCGCCGGTGAAGCACCTGGCGCCGATGCTCTCGCTCGACAACGCGTTCTCCGAGGCCGAGCTGAAGGCCTGGGTGGCGCGGGTGGAGCGGGCCGTCGGGACCGGGGCGCGCTACGTGTGCGAGCAGAAGATCGACGGGGTGGCGGTGGCCCTCACCTACGAGGGCGGGAGGTTCGTCCGCGGTGCCACCCGGGGGGACGGCTACACCGGCGAGGACATCACGCAGAACCTCCGGACCATCCGGAGCATCCCCCAGCGGCTCACCGTGCCCGACCCCCCGGCCCTGATCGAGGTCCGGGGCGAGGTGTACCTGCCGGTCCCGGCGTTCGAGCGGCTGAACGAGGAGCTCACGGCCCGCGGGGAGCGGCCCTTCGCCAACCCGCGGAACGCGGCCGCCGGGAGCCTGCGCCAGAAGGACCCCCGGGTCACGGCCTCCCGGCCCCTCGCGATGTGGTGCCACAGCTTCGGCGCCGCCGAGGGGATCCGGTTCGAGGCGCACTCTGGCTTCCTGGACTGGTGTCGACGGGCGGGGCTGCCCGTCGCGCCGACGACAGAGGTCTGCGAGGACCTGGACGGGGTGATCGCATACATCCACCACTGGCAGGAGCACCGCCACGACGTGGAATGGGAGATCGATGGGGTCGTGGTCAAGGTGGACCAGGTGGCGCTCCAGGAGGAGCTGGGGGCCACGAGCCGGGCCCCGCGGTGGGCGATCGCGTACAAGTTCCCGCCCGAGGAGCGGACCACGCTGCTGCGGCGGATCGAGGTCCACACCGGCCGAACCGGGATCGTGACCCCCTTCGCCGTGCTCGAGCCGGTCTACGTGGGCGGGGTGACGGTGACCACCGCCACGCTCCACAACGAGGATGAGGTGCGACGGAAGGACCTCCGGGAGGGCGACACCGTGATCGTCCGCCGCGCCGGGGACGTGATCCCGGAGGTCGTGGGGCCGGTCCTCTCGCGGCGGCCGAGGGGGGCGAGGCCCTGGCGGTTCCCGAGGCGTTGCCCCTCGTGCGGGACGGAGCTCGTGAAGGAGGGCGCGTACCGGCGGTGCCCGAACCGCGGCGGCTGTCCGTCGCAGAACGTCGAGTGGCTCTTCTCGTTCGCCTCCCGGGGCGCGATGGACATCGAGGGGCTGGGCTACGAGACCGGGACGGCCCTGATCGAGCGGGGGTGGGTGCGGGACCCCGGCGACCTCTACTCGCTCACGGCCGAGCAGCTCGCGCAGCTCCCGGGGTTCAAGGAGAAGAAGATCTCGAACCTCCTCCGCGGGATCGAGGCCTCCAAGGACCGTCCCCTCTGGCGTCTCCTGGTGGGGCTCAACATCCGCCACGTGGGTCCCCACGTGGCCCAGCTCCTGGCCCGGGCCTTCGGTTCCATCGACGCGCTGGCCCGGGCTTCGGTGGAGGAGATCGACGCCGTCCCGGGGATCGGGCCCGAGATCGCGCAGAGCGTGTACGAGTGGTTCCGGGACCCGGCCAACCAGCGCCTGCTCGAGAAGCTCCGGGCGGCCGGGGTCCGGATGGCCGAACGGCCGCGGGCCGCGGCCCCCCGGGGGCCGCTCGCGGGCAAGACGATCGTGCTCACGGGCGGGCTGGCCACGATGACCCGGGAGGAGGCGGTGCGGGCCGCCGAGGAGGCCGGGGCCCGGGTGGCCTCGAGCGTGTCGAGGAAGACCGACTTCGTGGTCGTGGGCGAGAACCCGGGTTCGAAGTACGAGCGAGCCCTGGAGCTCGGGGTGGAGACGATCGACGAGGAGGAGTTCCTCCGGCGCCTGGGACGACGCTGACCGCAGGGCCGGCCCGGGCGGCCTATCGTTCGAGCCGCACCGGTGCCCTCGACGCGCCGACGGGTGGGTGACGATGGACCAGCGGGCGCGGGAGGTCGTCGCGTTGCTCCGGCAGCTCTGGTACGGCCTGTCCGCCTACCGGCTGTACCCGGGGGCCCTGGAGCGGCCGGGGTTCCGCGCGGCCGTGGAGCGCATCGCACGGGCGGCCGCACCCGTGCTCGCCGCCGGGGCCGTGGACCTCCGGATCGGGCCGGACGGGTTCGCGACGCCCGCCGGCGAGCCGCTGCCCGGGGACGAGGACGCCCTCCGCCTCGCCCACGCCTGCTTCGAGCGCGGCGCCGAGCGGCTCACGATCTCCGCGCCCCCCGACGCCCAGGACCTGGCGGCGTTCTTCGAGGTCCTGACGACGCCGCCGGCCGCGGTCGAGGAGGCGGGGGGCCTCGAGGCGGCGCTCGGCGAGGGCCGGTCGGTGCGGCTCTCGCCGGTCGGCCCGGAGCCGGTGCTGGGGGCGGACCGCGTGGTCGGGGACCGGGAGCCCGGGGTGGCCCCCGAGCGGCCCGCCACCGACCTCCTGGTCGAGGACCTCCGGGGATCCGAACGCGAGCAGGCCGAGACGATCCTCGAGCGGCTCCGGGTCTTCGCCGCGGAGGCGCCCGGGGACCCGCCCCGCGACCCCGACTTCCACCGGCGGCTCTACGACGCGGTGGCCGACCTGCCCCGCCCGCTCCGCCTCGCGGTGAACGAGATCCTGATCGACCGGGTCGGGGACGACCCCTTCGCCCAGCGGCTGATCGGCACCCTCAGCAACGCCGAGCTCTCCCGGGTCCTCGTCGACCTGGGGAGCGAGGGCCGGGACCCGATGGAGCTCGCCCGCCACCTGGCGGCGGTGGGGGTGCGGCCCACCGACGTCGTGGACCTCACCGCCGCCCTCCAGGCCGGGCACGAGGACGCGGGGACGATCATCGCGGGGCTCGAGCGGCTCGGGCTCAAGGTCGACGAGCTGCCCGACCAGCGGGCCACCGAGGAGTCCCTGGCCGAGGTGTTGGCCCGCTACCTGGTCGCGACCGAGCAGGACGACCTCCGAGCCATCGGCGGGATGGCCGACGGCGACGAGGAGCGCGCCGCCGCGCTCCTGGTGGCCGAGGACTACGTGGTCCTCGAGGAGGATCCGGCCCGCATCCGGCAGGTCCTCGAGGTCTGGGGGGAGGCGGTGCGGACGGCCCTGGCCGAGCGGCGATCGGAGGAGCTGGCCGCGCTGGCGCGGATCGCCGACCGGGCGCGGGCGCGGGGGCCGGAGCACGCCGTCGAGCTGCGGGCAGCGGTACGGCGGGCGCTCGACGCCGGCCTGGTGGCGGAGCTCACGGCGGCGCCGGACGGGGTGGCCCTCCTGGAGCCGCTCGGCGCCGGCGCCGTCGACGCCCTCCTCGACGCGCTCGCGGAGGAGCCGGACCGGGGCCGGCGGGCGCTGCTCGTGGGGCTCCTCGGGAAGCTCGCGGCCGCGCACCCGGGGCCCGTGCTCGACCGCCTCGCCGACGAACGCTGGTACGTCGTGCGCAACGCCGTGTCGATCCTGGCGCGGGTGGGCTCGCCGGTGGCCCTGGACCGCCTGGCGGCCGTGGCGCACCACCCCCAGCCCACGGTGCGGCGCGAGGTGGCGGCGGCCCTCGTGGCGATCGGCGGCCCGGGGGCGATCGGGATCCTCCGCGACCTCGCCACGGACCCCGAGGAGGAGGTGCGGGCGCGGGCGGTGGACTCGCTCGGGGCGCTCACGGACCCCGGGGCGGCGACCATCCTCGCCGAGGCGGCGCGGGCCGATCCCTCGGCGGCCCTCCGCCGGCGCGCGATCGAGGCGCTCGGGGCCCACCCGGCTCCCGAGGCCACGGCCCTCCTCCTGGAGCTCGCCTCGCGTCGGAGCCGCCCCCGCCTGCGGCGCGGGCTCCGGCGGCTCGCCGCATCGCTCGCCAGGGAGCGGGGAGGGGCGCGGTGAACGGGCGCGAACCGTCCGAGGCGCTGCAGGAAGCGCACCACCTCCTCCGGGCGATCGCGGCGGCCCTCCAGGCCTACGGCCTGTACGAGGCCGGGCACCCCGGGAGGGTCGCGGCCGCGGTGGAGGTCGAGGCCCGGGCGGTCCGGCTCCGGGAGGCCCTGGGGCGCGACCCCGTCGTGTTCGTGGCCCGGCGGAGCTTCTACCTGGGGCTGACGCTCCTCGCCTGGCCCTCGCTCTCGTTCCACCGGCTCGCCGAGGCCTTCGAGGCCGCCGGGATCGAGTCGCTGGAGCTCCTGCCGGGGCTGGACCGCGACGACGTCGACGCGCTTATCCGGCTCCTGGCCGGGGAGGGGCGCGCACGCGAGGACCTCTCCCGGATCCTGCTGAACCGGGCCACGCCGGAGCTGCCGCTCGAGGGCGGGCTCGCCGAGCTGCTCCAGAGCTACGCGGCCGGGCTGGAGCTCCTCCGGGAGGCGGCGTCCCGGCTCCTCGCCGGCCGGCCGGCGAACGTGGAGGCCGCGCGCCGCCTCACCGAGCACCTCGCCGAGCGGATCGCAGCCGACCCCGCCCAGGCCCTCCTGCTCACCACCGTGAAGTCCTACGACGAGTACACGTTCCACCACATGGTGAACGTCTGCGTCCTGGGCATCGCCCTGGCCCAGGCGGTGGGCCTCGATCACGACCGCGTGATCTCGCTGGGGATCGGGGCGCTCCTCCACGACGTGGGGAAGGTCAAGGTCCCCCAGGAGGTGCTGCAGCACCAAGGGAAGCTCGACGAG
>Ga0101943_1001282_pt1 | contig 23535 bp, 17 predicted proteins | sample DewCreD2012metaG_5_FD_75244 | JGI IMG/M metagenome (GOLD analysis project Ga0101943, IMG submission 75244) | Hot spring sediment bacterial and archeal communities from British Columbia, Canada, to study Microbial Dark Matter (Phase II) - Dewar... ... | reverse complement strand
TGAGGAGGAGGGTTTTGGGGTAATTGGGGGGGGCGTCCTCGTCGTTTTGGGCGGGGATGTTGTTTGCCGAAGCGGAGGCTGAGGGCGTCGATGTGTTTCCCAGGCAGGGTAGTGAGGGTCGCGTGTTGCGGGGAGCGACGCTTCATAGGATATTCTATGTCCGATACCCCGATTTTTCGAACACCCTCAGGCCATAACCCCTTGATTTTTGGCCGGCAACGGGTATAATGTGATGTAATGGACATTCAGCGAACCGTCACTATCGTAATTGAGCCGGACCCAGACCTGTGGCAGATGCTCGAAGTCTTCCGCGAGGTCCGGGCTGAACGCTCATCCATCGACTTCAACAACGGCAAACCGCTCGGACCTATCGTATTGCATCGGGCCGCATACCGTTAGGTCAAAGGACGGCTCAACGGCCAGATGACCTGCTCGGCCAACCGACAGGTGGCTGCCGCCTATCAAAGCGCCAAGCGCAACAAGCATAAGATAGCGCACCCATTCAACTTTCGCCGAGCCGGAGCCATCTTTATGGTTGGCAAGCGCGGCCGGGATGCTGACTTTCGCACCGACGGTACGCTCTCGAACTGGACGGTCGCCGGTCGCAAGCGCCTGACCTACACCGTACCTGAAGCCTTTAAGGCAACCCTCAAACAAGCTAAAGAGATTGATAGCCTAACCGTTATCGAACGAAATGGCAAACTGCTCGGTCGCGTCACCGTCACCCTATAAGTCCAATAACCAGCAGGCATTGTTCCAATAGGAATTGATTTGAATGAGACCAGTGCCTTGATGGCTGTGGACCCGGACGGCAATGTTTTCTTTGCCCCTGGCAAGGCAATCAAGGTCAAGAACCGCCGCACCCAGAAGACCCGTGCGCGGCTTCAGCGCAAGCTCGCAGTCAAAAGGGCAGAGCACAAGGACACAAAAAGTGTCTGCGGTGTACTCAAACGGCTTGGCCGCAAGCAGCGTAATCGCACTCGTACCTTCGCCAGACAGACAGCCTCGGCTCTCGTTGAAGTGGCACCCTGCCAATGCAGTTCTTATCTTCGGAGACTTGCGGAACATCCCAAAGCCTGAGAAGGGCAAGGTCCGAAGCAAAGCGCTGCGTCGACGCCTTTCTCTCTAGCAGCGGGGGGCTTCGCATCACCGTCGAGAACAAGGCGCAGGTTAGCGGGCTTGCCGTCGTCGAGGTTAATCCGGCCTACACAAGCCGAACCTGCTCGCGGTGCGGGTTGCCGGGAATCAGGCAGCGAGATGGGTTCGGCTGCCTGCATTGTGGGTACGAGGCTCATGCCGACAATTAACGCCGCATACAAAATTTTTCGCCGCTATACTGTCCTTCGGGGCAGTGGACAGGTTCTCGATCGGCCCCGAAGCCCGGCAGCGCGGGCAAGCCGGGGAAAAATCGGCAATCGAGCTTTGAACCATACTCCTGTTCCTGATGTATGGAGCGGCGCGCCTAATGGGTCGGCGGCTCATGTCCAAAGGGCTGCATTGATTGTTGCTGTCGGATCGGACCACCAGGCGGTAATAATGAACCGTTGGTAGATGTTGGCATTCACGAGAGTGGGTGTGTTGGGATCGGTGTTCTTGAGCAGGTCTATATGGCTTGGATCGCTGGTGGTAGCGGCGGTCGGTGTGATGTTGCTGGCGAACAGCAGGAAGTTGATTTGAGAGTTTGCTGTGGGAACCACATCCGTTCCTGTGTTTGCAGTTCTAACGGAGAACGGGTTATCGAGACTCACGCTTGTCAGAGGGATTGGGACAGAAACCGTTTGGTAGGGCAACCTACTCAGTATCCGTGGAAGGCGCTTTCGGCTCGGCAGGGGTTTTATCCCTCGTCATTTCGGCTCAGGGGATGCTTCGCTCTCGCGCTTTGCTTCTGCTTCCTGCAAGCGCTTGCCCAGCACGATGCGCGTCACAGCCGTCACACGGTCGCCATCTGCCAGGTCAATCAGTTTAACTCCTTGCGCAATGCGCCCCGTGATACGCAGATCGCTCACGCGCAATCGGATGCCCTTGCTATTGGCGGTCACCAGGATAAGCTTGTCATCTTTTTCCACCACTTCCGCCGCGACCACGCGCCCCGTTTTGCGCGTAACATTCATCGTGAGAATGCCCTTGCCACCACGCGACTGCACGCGGTACTCCTTAAGTGATGTACACTTGCCATAACCGTTCTCCGAGACGACCAGCAGCAGCGCATTTGGCACTACGCGGCATGCCGCGACGAGGGTGTCGCCTCTGGTCAGGCGAATCGCTCTTACGCCACCCGCGGTCCGCGAGCGAACAGGCACATCCGTTTCGGGGAAACGAATGGAGAAGCCTGCCTGTGTTACCAGGAGGATGTCGTCGTTGCCTGTGGTATGCAGTACCCAGCCGAGCGCATCGCCTGGCTCCAGATCGAAGGCGTTCAGCCCGTTGCTGCGCAGGTTTGCGAACTCGCTGAGTGGTGTACGCTTGATTTCACCGCCGCGCGTGATCATCGTCAGGTAGCCAGGCGCGTCAAAATCCCGAATCGAGACAGTCGCCGTCACTTTCTCATCGGGCTGGATACTGATGTAGTTAATGACAGGCGTACCCTTTGCTTGGCGCGAGCTCTCTGGAATCTCGTATGCCGTCTTCTGCTTGAAAAACAAAAGATCGGTGAAAAAGAGAATGTAGTGGTGCGTGCTGACCTGGAACAGATGTTCCACCTCGTCCTCTTCGCGCGCGGTCGTGGCAAGTACCCCTTTGCCCCCGCGCTTCTGCGAGCGATAGGCGTCCAGTGAAACGCGCTTGATATAGCCATCGCGCGTGATTAGCACCAGTGTCTCTTCTTCGGGGATGAGATCCTCCTCCGAGATCTCTTCTGCCTCGCGGGCGACGATGCGCGTGCGCCGTGCATCGCCAAACTTCTCTTTGAGCGTAAGCAGCTCCTCTTTCATTATCTGTTCCACGCGGTGTGGGTCGGTCAGGATATGCTCCAGTCGGGTGATTTCGCGCAGCAGTGCTCGGTACTCCTCAGCGATCTTGTCTTGCTCCAGGCGTGCCAGCTGACGCAGCTGCATCGCCAGGATGGCGTCCGCCTGAATAGCCGTCAGTCCGAATCGGCGGATCATCTCGCGGCGAGCCACCTCTGCTGTTTCTGAACGGCGAATGAGTCGGATAATCTCGTCCAGCACACTGACCGCGATTTGCAACCCTTCCAACACATGGGCGCGCGACTTGGCACGATAGAGTTCATAGCGCGTGCGGCGCAAAATCACCGTGCGCCGATGTGCCAGATAGTGATCCATCAGGTCGAGCAAGCTCATTATGCGCGGCACATTATCCACCAGGGCAAGCAGGATTGTGCCGAAGGTTGTGCGCAGCTGGGTGTGCTTTAGCAAGCTATTGAGCATGCGATTGGGATTCACATCGCGGCGCAGCTCGATCACCACCCGCATGCCTGTACGGTCGGAGTAGTCTGCGATATCGGTGATGCCATCCAGTTTGCCTGCTTTGACCAGCGCAGCAATCTGTTCGATCAAGCGTGCCTTGCTTACCTGATAGGGTAGCTCCGTGATCACAATGGCACTTTTGCCGCCATCCAGCGGCTCAATCTGGGTCTTCGCTTGCATGACGATACTGCCGCGCCCCGTTTCATACGCTTGTCGTATGCCGCGCGTGCCCAGTATCAGTCCCCCTGTCGGAAAATCGGGTCCGGGCAGCAGCTTCAGAATCGGCCCCAGCGTGCAGTTTGGGTGCTCCAGCCGATAGATGAGCGCGTCAACGACTTCACTGAGGTTGTGTGGGGGTATGTTCGTTGCCATGCCGACCGCGATGCCGCTGCCCCCGTTGCACAACAGGTTTGGGAATCGCGCGGCCAAGACCACTGGTTCCTCCGTGCTCTGCAGATAGTTCGGCATCCAGTCGACGGTCTCTTTGTCGATATCTGCCAGCATCTCCATCGCGATGGGCGTGAGACGTACCTCAGTATAACGCATGGCAGCCGGAGGATCCCCATCTACGCTGCCAAAGTTTCCTTGCCCGTCTACCAGTGGGTAGCGCATGTTGAAATCCTGCGCCATGCGCACCAGAGTCGGGTAAACCACTTCCTGCCCATGCGGGTGATAGTTTGCTGTGGTTTCACCGCACACCTTGGCGGACTTGGTGTGGGCGGAATCAGGGGTCAAGCCCAGCTCACGCATCACATAGAGAATGCGCCGCTGAACAGGCTTCAATCCATCGCGCACATCGGGCAGCGCCCGCGCGATAATCACGCTCATTGCATAGTCGAGGTAGGAGCGTTTCATCTCCTCCTCGACGGGAACCAGCAATACCTCGCGACCAATCGGGGTGCTCATACAAGATAAAGTATACCCGTCCTTCAAAATCAAATGTAAGGAGGAGGAACCATGAGATACATCGGCATGGACATCAGTCAAAGCAAACAGGAGCCGTGAACCCGCTAAACCGCTGGAACCCCCTCTATAGAGGGCAAAAAGCACAATCAAGCCCTGATCCGCATCGCCACCTATATGCTGAACGAAACCTACCGAGAAGCCCAGCGTTCAAATATGTACTATTAATAAAATATGTACCATTAATACAAGCCCGATGGGCGCGGGGCACGCTGGTGCGTGCCTCCGCGCCTTCAAGGCTTCCTTATCCAGGAAGGGACTAAGAGAACCCTGATAGTACCCCTCTATCCATTCCCTGTGGGAAGGGACTAAGAAAACCCTTGATAGAGCTGGGCGCATCGCGAAGCGTGTAGAGCGCCTCAAACATGCCAAAAAAGAGAGCCAACAACCCTTGAAAAGAACACAGCCCGAAGCTGCGCCCAAGTTCTCCCAAAGGCATCAGACTGCCCCAAACCTACACCTGCCTCAGGCAGAGCTCCCCTAAGGAGCCGCCAAGTATGCTCTAAGGCACGAGAGCCGTCCTTGTTCCGCTGCCTCCAGTATACCGCAAAACAAAAGGCTATCGCTGCCTACCCCCACAGAGGCAAGCGATAGCCACCCATTCCAACCAAAAATCGCCTTAGCCACGACAAGGTAAGACATAAACCAAGTCTATTAGAGGCATAAGGCGTCTTGATTATACCCCAAATCGGGTATCATAAGGATTGGATGGACCGGGAGAACCCGCCTGACAGGTGTTCAGTGCCCAATTTCCCTATAGACTTCCCACTTGATGCGTGCCATCAGATAGCTCAGCACCGATTCAGCCCCGCGGTTGAGGTTCAGTCCCAGCGGGGTCAGCCCATCATAGACGATGCCTGTCTCCGGGTCATAGAGCGGAAGCTGGTGGATGTTGTCGCCGTGGTACCACATTAGGGCACGCCATGCATAGTCGCGCAACGGCTCATAGCGGTCAAACACCTGCCAGGCGTCCAGAAAGGCTTCGACGGTTGCGCCTGCGCACACGGGTTGTTGGTCGAACAAGGCTCGGCTCCTGCCCCGGAAGTACCAGCCGGCGTTGCCAATCGCGCTGAAGTAGCCTGTGGGCGCAAAGGTCACCTCGGCGAGGAACTGGAATGCTTCTCGAGCGATTTTGAGCCAGTCGGGCAACTGCAAGCGTGCTCCTGCAAGCAGCACCGCCTGCGGCAGGCGTGCGTTCTCATAGGTCAATAGGTCTTCAAACCAGCGCCAGTCGGGTTCGCGGGTGATTCGGTATCGCTCGACCAGAAAGCTGGCGAGGTGGCGCAGGCGTTCCGGCTCCTCCTCTTCCAGACACAGGAACGCAACGGCGCGGGGCGAGCGGATCTGATAGAAATGTTTGCGTGCGGGGCGCAGCAGCGCCTCGGCGCGGCGTGCCCACTCGCTGTCGGGCAGCAACTTCTGCAGGGTATAGAGTGACCAGATGGTGCGCCCAAACGAATCGTCGCTGCCCACCTCGTCGCGCCAGCCGCCTTCGGCATCGCGGAAGTTATGGAAGCGTCCGCTGGGCATTTGTGCCTCCTCAATGTAGCGCAGGCAAACTTCGATCAACCGTACGGGCAGCTGAGCGTCGTGGAGCTGCAACCAAGCGGGCTGGCGCGGCTGCAGCCATTGGAGCCATGCCCCCACGATCAACCCGCGCGCCTGGTCATCGATGGAGAACCCATGTTCGACCCACGGCTCTCCATAATGTGTATGTTGCCAGATGCCCAGTGGCGTCAAGAGCCGATCCAGGTGCTGCAGATTGACAGGTGGCAACGGCGTGGCCATAGTGTATCTATTCTACCCTCCTAATGGTCTGTCCCCTCATCCTGACCCCCTCTCCAGAGGGGAGAAGGAGTTTGGAGGTACGCGCGTGATGCAAACTGTGGTATACTATAGAGCGGTGGCTAAATCGCCTGATTCGGGGCAGACGCACAGGTCTGCTCCTATAAGGCGGACACACCGAAAGGAGCCGAAAAAATGGTGAGAAAAGTGAGCAGCATTATCGGGTTAGCGATTCTGCTGACGGTGAGCAACGCCCAGACCTTCACCCATCAGCGGATTGGGCAGGGCTTCGTCGATCTCGGTTACGGCATTCTAACGCCAAACGGCATCCCCATCTGGTCGGGCGTTTTGAATAGTGCCCCCGACCAAGACATTTTCCGCATCACCAGCCTAAATAATTTTACCTCTCCTATTCTGGTCAGTAATCGGACGGCGAATCCGGTTGCCGTCGGTCCAAACGGCGAGTTGATGTGGGAAGGGGCAGGCACGGCAACGGGCGGCATTTTCGATCTGTTTGTGGAAAACACGAACATCAGCGCCGCGGTACTGGGTAATAACCGTTCAGCATTCGGCTTCCGTTTCACCAGCACGGGGCAACCTGTCTGGTACGGCGCGGGCGATAACACGGGCGGCTTTCTGGACATCTTTGTGGGGAGCACTAATATTACCGCATCGGTGCTGGGCAGCAACCGGGATGCCTATCCCGCCTCTCTCAACGCGAATAACGAGCTATTGTGGGACGGTACAGGCGACAATATCGCGGGCAACCGCGATGTGTTTCGCACCAATCTGAACACGCTTTCAACCAGCAACATCAGCCAGTCGGTGCTGGGCAGCTCGCGCTTTGCTGTCGCAGTCGAAATCACCGATGCGGGCAATATCCTCTGGTACGGTGGTGGCAGTAGCACAGGTGGCAATGTGGATGTGTTCCGCAATGCGGTGAACATCAGCCTTAGTGCGCTGGGGTCGGGCATCCGTGACGCAACCGGCTTCGATATGGATGGCACCAATGTGCTTTGGCAGGGACGCTCCAGCGCGACGGGCAACTTCTTTGACACCTTTGCCAACACCACGAACCTGTCCAGTAGTCCACTGGGTGCCAATCGTGACTCGCTGCCGATTATGCTCCGTGGCAATTATGCTCTGTGGGAAGGGTTAGGCGCGAACACGAACTATAACACCGATGTGCTTGTGTCGCAGCTCAGCCCGGCGCTTGTGCGCAATCCCAGTGTGGCGGCATTTGGCAATACTGCCGCCAACACGCGCGAGTCGAACGGATACGCGGTGTTCGAGGACGGGAACGCCGTCTGGGTCGGCAAGCATACCACTGGCACAGCGGGTAAGCGCAACTTGTTCTACTACCGCTGGAGCAGCAATAACAATATTAACCTCACGCAGCAGGCGTTAGGGCGCAACGCCGAGAGCGTGGTCATGGCGGTCAATTCGCAGCGGCAGATCCTGTGGGCGGCACGCAACGCAGCAGACACTGAATGGGAAATCTGGCTCACGACCGAGAATGTGCCCACCACCCTGCAGGGCACGGTCAGCATCGCGGGTTATGTGGGCGCAGCGAACCCGATTGTGCTGAGCTTCCATCTGATCGATCCCTACACGAACAGCGTGGCGCAGACCACAAACGCGACTGTCAATCCAGGCGGTAGCTATTCCGCGAGTGTTGCCAATGCGGGACTATGGCGCGTGCGGGTGAAGGCGCCGCGCGTGCTGGCACGCGCGTTTGATGCGATGGGTATCGTGGGTACGACGACGCTCAACTTCAGTATGATCCCGGGCGATGTGAATGACGATAACATGATCGATGACGCCGACCTGCTCGCTGTTCTGTTCGCCTTCGGCGGCAGTGATGCGACCGCTGATGTGAATGGTGACGGCGTAGTGGACGACGCCGATCTGCTGCTGGTGCTGTTCAACTTCGGTTCCTCGGGCGAGTAGATGAAGATCGGGTGCTGCGCTTACTCATATCGGGAGGCTCTTCTGCGTGGTGAGATGAGCCTCCCCGACTTCATTCGAACCTGCGCCGAGTTGGGGCTGGACGGCGTGGAGCTAACAGGATACTACTTCCCCGACACGAACCGCGCCACACTGAACAGCCTCAAACGGCTCTGTTTTCGGATGGGGCTACAGGTGTCGGGCACGGCGATGCGTAACCAGTTCACCCTGCCCGACGCGGAGCAGCGCAAGGCGGAGGTGGAGAAGGTGAAGCAGTGGATCGATATCGCGGTTGCGCTGGGTGCGCCCTTCCTGCGCGTGTTTGCGGACCGCGTGCCTGAAGGCGTCCCGGAGGCAACAGCGTTGGAGTGGGCGCTTGACTGTTTCCGCCAAGTGCTGCCCTATGCCGAAGCGCAAGGCGTCACCCTTGCGCTGGAGAACCACGGCGGGCTGACCGCCACCGCCGAAAAGACTCTGCGCTTCGCCCACGCGCTCAAAAGTGATTACTTTGGCTTGCTGCTGGACTGTGCCAACTTTGCCGATCAGCACTATCGTCAGATCGAGCTGCTGGCGCCTTATGCGGTCAATGTGCATGCGAAAACCCACTTCCGCACACCGCAGGGCACTTATGTAGAGCTGGATTACGAGCATATTTTCGCCATCTTGAGGCAGGCGGGTTATCGGGGCTATCTCTCCATCGAATATGAGTATACGGAGCCGCCCGCGCATGCGATTCCGCGGTTTGCCAAAAAGCTGCTCGCCCTGCGCGAGCGGTTCGGGTCTTAGTTCACAGGGTGGCTCCGCTTATTATTAGGTCGCCGTATGCCTTGACGCGCTGGGTGAGGGCACGCCATTCCGAGCCACCAAAGCGTCCCTTTCCCCAGAGCAAGGCGACCCAGCCACCGGGCAAGGCGTGTGTACCACCTGGCTGCACACTCAACTCCAGCGGGATCCACAGGTCGGGATGCTGTGAGCCGCTTTCGTCTTTGAAAAAGTAGCATTGCCACGGATGGGGATCCAGTGGCATTGCGCCATAGAAGCGATTCGCCTTCGGGTCTTCCCATACGCCACCGCCCAGGTAATAATTGGGTACACCGCCTGGCTCATCGTCTGTGCTATCGCCGCCCAGCGTGCTCAACGGGTAGTGATAGATTCCCTTTACCCTCATCGGGCGCGTGCCGCGATTTTTCAGGCGCAGGCAACGCACCATCAGCAGGCCATTTATCAGCATGAATTCCCACTCGATGGCGAACAGCACATCGGGTGCGTCTGCCTCGGGCGTATGCAGTAGCCAGCCCCGCCCATAGCCGATGTCGTCTATCGTTATCAAATCGATCTGATGCGCATTAGGCGCAAGCCAGCGGTTCTCGTTATTCACTTGCCACAGCAGCACAGTGTACCGACCGTATTGCTCGCCCTGCCAGTGCAGTTCGCCTATCGGGGCACGGTCGGCGGTGAAATAGAGCTTGAGAGGTAGGTTCAAAACGCGGAGATCCACCATGAAATCGCTGGCGACGGTATATCTTGGCGTGGGGCGAGGCGTCAAGGGGTGTTTCGCTGTAAAGGAAAGCATCGCTTCTATCGATTTGCCCGGCTCCAGCTTATCCAGATAGAGCCAACATCGCTCGCGGTGTAGTGGTTCAATCATCAATCGAACGGGTTTGCCCTCGCGAGTGCGGCACTGGCAGGTGCCGCGCCAGCGTTTGGGCGCGTTCGACGGTAGATCGATACAGACCCAGCCCGTAAAGGGTTGCTCCCCATGATATTGAGAATAGCAATAGGCAAGCGCATCGTGTCTTCGCGGAGGAGCGGCTTTCCTCGCGGGCGCACAATGTGCTCTGGCGGTTGTGGGCTGTGCTCTAAAAACCGTCGAGAGCGAGCGTGGATCTCATAGACACGGCGATGAACTGCCTTGGCGGTTTCGACAACCTCTTTATAGGGCACGCCCTGCTCGTTGACCAGCCCGTAGTTGCTGTCCTCGGGGAAGGAGCGGCTGATCCCCAGCGCGGGTTCATCCACCCACATAAAGAAGTTGGAGCCAACCACAAAGGGGAGTAAGAGAGCCGTTGTCTGAAAGATGCGAAAACAGCGGGCGCGTTGCGCCTGAGTGTCAACACGCATGCCCGCCCCGTGCTTGCAGGGTAGCCCGCTGTCCAGAGCAGGAAAGCTCCACTCGGTAATCATTAGCGGGCGGCGACTCGCTTTGTGCCAGCGACGCAGCCACTCTTCCCAGTCAAGGATGCGTCCAGTGCGCAGGTCGATGCGCGGATAGGTGTTCACACTCACCACCTCGCAATATTGCCCGGCGATGTCCCAAATGGGGGGCGCATTCCCGGCGAAGCGGCAGCCCAGAATCAGGTGGTGAGGGTCATACTTCCGAATCGCGCGGGTTGCCGTTTCAAAATAGCGCCGCGCGGCAAGGCGCACGAAGGCAATCCCATCTTTTTGGGCGCGCGCTGTACGGATCGCGGGTGGTGAATCGCTGTGGGCAATCTCGTCAAAATCACGCAGATTTGCCTCCCAAGCCCGATTGAACGCGGCGATATCATTCTGGTAGTGGCGGCGAAGCAGTTGGGCAAACGCGACACGCGCCGAATGCCCTGGCGGGCGACGCAGTGCCTCTATTGCCAGTCCCCAGTCCAGTATGTCCTTGCCGAACCATTCCAGCTCGTTATCCAGGAAGTAGCCCAGCAGCCATGGATCGTCCCGATTCGGTCGGCACCGCTCGTAAGCGACCCATTCGCACCACTGTTCCCATTCCAGCGAGAATACATTGGGGAAACCTGTCCAGTGAACTGGTTTCACCAGATCATCGTAGTGGGCGAAACCCTGCCCCATGCCCAAGATCTGCTCTGGGTGGGGCAAGCCCCGCTGGCGTAGATGGAGTGAATGGTTCACTCCCAGCGCTGTGAAGCCCCACGCCTTCAATCGCTGCAATGTCTCCTGCGCCCAGCGAATCTCGGTTCTGTGCTTGCGCTCCATGTTGCGGTGATAAGGGGCATAGCCCAACTGCTCGCACCAATGGACAAAATAGCTGGCATGGTCGGTGCCAATAGCCAGAAACAGATTGCCCTTAGGGTCAACAAACCACCAGATGCCATCGATCTGCTCGACGCGGAAGAAGCCCGTGGCACGCTGTTTCGACGGTTTCACGCGCGCACCAAAATAGCTGGTTTTGAGGACGGCGGTGGAGATCTCGAACGGCTCGCGCCGTAAGATACGCGCGTCGCGAATGGTGGCTTCGAAGCCGTTTACAAGGATGCCTGGGATGCCATAATACCCGGCGAAACGCCAACCTATCCGCCAGCAGAGTGTGTCGCCCTCCCAAACAGTGCCAACGATGCGCTGCGTATCCCATTCGATGTGCAGGCGATAGGGCGTTTCATACACCCATTGCCACCCTTCGCGTGTGTAGGCAAGGCTCTCATCTAATTGAATCCCCGCACGCGCGAGCCATTGCCCCTCGTGCATTCGTTCCAGCTCCACGAAGTGGCGTTTGTCGGTGTCGTCAGGGGCTTCTACAAGGTTCAGTCGCCAGTGATGGCGTTCATCGAACCAGAGGGTCAACCCCGCCGTCTTCCATTCGGTAGTGGTGGCGCGATGGAGAATGAAAATAGCAGAGAACGCGCCCGCCTTGGAAAGGGAATCTTTGAAGAGCAGGGGTGCACCAATACCCCACACCCGAAGAGTGCCATCGGGTAGTTCTTTATAACCGAAGGGCAGAACCTCCCAGCGCTGCATACGATATTGATTCGCACCGCGCAGGGAGGCTCCTGCTCGGAAAGCACGGCTTGGTTACAGGGACTGATTAGACACCCGCAGTGTACCGTCCACGACTTCCCCAAAGAAGTCGAGGCGACGCCCGCGTTCGCTCACCATACGGAATTCCGCCGTATCACCTTCCTCGCTTCCATCAGGCAGGTCGAAAATCACCAGGTGGAAAGTGCCGCCCTCCGGACGTGCGCTCCGGCTTAGAAAGAAGGTTGGCACGAAGTTCACCCAGCCATCCAGGGTGATGCGGTAGCCACCCCCTTCCAGCTCGGTCACATCCATGTCGGTCAGGCGACGCAGTTGCAAGTTGTAGCGTTCCGTGCCGTATGTCAACAAGAAATTGCCACGACCGAGCAGTTGTGCGCCGGAGTCATCGAGGTAGATGCGCATCGCTTGCAGGTTCATTCGAAATTGTGCTGTTCCATCGGACGCGACAGCACGCACCAGCACGCGCTGGACGGTGATCGCGGCGGTCGCCACCGCCATCAGCCCGAGCAGCGCCAGTCCAAGGTAAAAACGGTTGCGATTCATCCTCTAAGCCACCTCCTGCGAAGTGTTGGGGCACAGCGACCCCGCAAGAGTTGTTCCATCTGGCGTGCAAAACTCGCTGGTAAAATACGGGGCTTGTGACGTTAAAAGTAATCCATCGGGCGCAGACAGGGGAAGCGGGCAGGGAATAGCTGGTCCAGCGTGTCTATCAAAAAGGGTGGAGCGTCGAGCAGGTCACGCACAGCGAGTTCGCCCGCGCTGAAAGTACCCATCGTTAGCAAGGCGAGCGTGCGTATATCAACGCGCACAAGGGGTAGCCCCGCCTGCCTATCAGCATCCACCTGCAACCAGAACCTCCTCTCCCCGCTGGGAAGCGATTCGCCTCCCTCCCTCTCCCCAACGGGGAGAGGGTTGGGGCGAGGGGCAATAACACGCCAGCCCTTCGTGCCCGCATCCAGCATGTAGACCCCACTGTTCGCCTCAATCTGAGGGTCGTGAATTGCTATGCAGAAGGATTGGGCATGGTCAGCGGGATTCTCCGGGAACAGCCTCTGCAACAGGTTCTGGGGATGCACCACGCGCCACATGAAGCTGGGCATCATCTCCCAGCGCAGGAACGGCTCTTCGGGGTGGCGGTGAGCCTGTGTCCAGCCAGTCAGTTGTAGTGATGCCAGCTCGTCAGCGGTGCCACTGAACTCCACCTGACGCACATGCTCCTCATTTGTTGCCAGCCAGCCCATCAGTACACGCCGTGCCCGCTCCGTACACCAGAGCATCTCACGCACGCGCAGCACCCAGCCCGAGTCCACAAAATCGTAGATCAGATAGCCTTCCAACACCCCGCTGTGGCAGTAAACAAGCTTGTGCCGGAAGTTCCACAGCAGGTAGCTCCAGCGTAGATCGTCGCGCAACAGGCGTCCAGTGGCAGGATGCGCCTGTCGCTCGTGCAGCTGGCGGATAGCAGGATAGTCGGTTTCGATGGCGCGACGCACCCCGTCAGGCGGGAAAGGGGGTAGCGTCCTCGGAGCCACACGCACGCGCATCAAACTCCCAACCACCTCCCAGCCCAGCGGACGATAGAAATCGAAATCGAACGCCTGGAGCGCGGCGCCTGGGACGCCCTGTGCATGGAGTGCGTTCAGCACCGTGGTCAACAGGCGTCGGGCATAGCCGCGTCGACGGTATTGCGGATGGGTTGCCACCCCTGCGATGCCCATGCAGGGAACAAGTCGCTCGCCAATCCACATCTGCAGTGGGATCGCGGTCAGAATGGAGACCAGCGTTCGGGATGACCCCTCACCCAGCCACAGCCCCCACCGCTGATTGTGGGGATAGTAGGGATCGTTGTAAAAGTAGGGACGCGCGGTTGCCAGATCGAAGCCGAAACACTGGCAGAGCAGGCGCAAAAACGCCTCTTCATCCTCTGGTGAGACCAGTCCAATCTGGATGGGCGGTCGCCATAGTCTTAGCAGAATGTATCACCCTCCTAAGCCGTCAGCGTAGCGCGATTCGCAGCAGAGACCACGGCATGCAGCGCCAGCAATGTGCGCAGCAGGGGTTCCACCTGATCAAGCGGATACTGGGTGGCAGGATCGGAGAGGGCGTGTTCCGGATCGGGATGAACCTCCATAAAGAGCGCGTCGATGCCCACGGCGACGGCTGCCCGTGCCAGCGGAGCAATCGCGCGGCGATCGCCTCCCGACTGCTGACCTGCCCCGCCAGGGCGCTGCACACTGTGTGTGGCGTCAAACACCACAGGCACGCCCAGCTGACGCATGAGAGGCAGCCCTGCCATGTCGACAATGAGCGTGTTGTAGCCAAAGCATGTGCCCCGTTCGGTCAGCAGAATGCCCGCCGCACCAGACGCCTGCAACTTCGCCACAATATGGCACGCATCCCAAGGCGCGAGAAACTGCCCCTTCTTGACATTGACCGGTTTACCTGTTTGCGCCGCCGCGTGCAGCAGATCGGTCTGGCGGCAGAGAAAGGCAGGGATCTGGAGCAAATCCACGACCTGTGCCACTGGCTCTGCTTGCCAGCTTTCATGGATGTCAGTTGTGACCGGCAGGTCAAACTCGCGCCGGATGCGTGCAAGCACTTCCAGCCCCTGCTCCAGTCCGCAGCCACGAAACGATTGATGCGAGGTGCGATTGGCTTTATCAAAAGAGGCTTTAAAAATATAAGGTATGCTGAGCCGCGCACAGATTTCACGCAAGGTGCTCGCTACCCGTTGGCACAGTTCGAGGCTCTCAATCACACAGGGACCCGCAATCAGTGCCAACCGCCCGTCGCCCACCCACACCGAACTGACCTGAACTGGCTGCATAATTCGAGTGTACCCGCTTCGTGGGAGCGGGGAAAGCTTTGTTGCTCGGTGGAGGAAACGATGCAGAAGGTATAATGGATTTGGGGTGAATGGAAATGCGCGGCTGGCGTCTATGGAGCGTTTGGATGCTGCTTTTCGCCTCGCTCGGTATGGGGGTGAGGGCGGATAGTAAGAAACCCACCGTTTACTACATCCACTTCAAAGAGATTGTGCATCGCGCCTCGGCGGATTATCTTATTCGCGCGTTGCAGGAGGCACAGGCGAAGCGCGCCGCGGCGTTCGTGGTGCTGTTAGACACACCGGGGGGCGAGATGCAGTCAATGCGCGACATCACGATGGCGCTGCTCAACAGCACCGTGCCGACAGTGGTCTATGTTTCACCATCGGGCGCACGGGCAGGCTCCGCGGGGGTCTTTATCACGATTGCTGCGCATATCGCCGCGATGGCGCCCGGTACCAATATCGGCGCGGCGACCCCTGTGTCGGGCGATGGCGAGGATATTCCCAAAGATCTGAGGCGCAAGGTGATGAACGACACGATTGCCTACGCCCGCACCCTGGCACGCCAGCGGGGACGCAACGAGGAATGGGTGGTCAAAGCCGTCACAGAAGCCGCCTCCATTCCCGAAGAGGAAGCGAAACGGTATAAGGTGATCGATCTCATCGCGACCGACATGGGGGACCTGTTGCGCCAGATCGACGGGCGTAAGGTGAAGCTCAATAGCGGCGCGGTGCTGACCCTGCGCACGAAAAATGTCCCTACGCAGGAGATACCCCGCACATGGCGCGAGACGCTGCTTTCTTTCCTGGCGCACCCAAATGTGTTCTACATTCTGATGCTGCTTGGCGTATATGGACTACTCTTTGAGTTGCAGAATCCGGGGGCAACACTGCCGGGTGTAGTGGGTATCATCTCGCTGCTGCTCGCGCTCTATGCGGCGTCGGTGTTGCCCCTGAACGCGCTGGGAGTTGCATTGATACTGCTGGCGTTTGCCCTTTTTATCGCCGATCTGTTCACCCCGACCCATGGCGTGCTGACCGCGGGCGCGATTGTCTCCTTTGCGATTGGCTCGCTCATTCTGTTTCAGGCGGACTCGCCCGTGCTGCGTGTCAGCCTCTGGTTGGTGGACACGATGACCGCGCTGACGACGGGACTGTTCGTCTGGATAGCCTACTCGGGCGTGCGGGCGCAGTTTCGTCGCAAGGAGAGTGGCTGGGAGCGGTTGATAGGGCAGGTGGGGCGTGTGCGCGTAAAGCTCAACCCGGAAGGAATGGTGTTCGTGGATGGTGCACTCTGGCGCGCGATCGCGCTCGATCCACCCATCGAAGAAGGCGAGTATGTGCAGGTGGAGCGGGTGGAAGGGTTGACACTCTATGTGCGCTGGGCTCCTTCACCTACCGCCTCGATCAATCACCGCGAGACAGAACAAACCGTGAGCACGCACGCCGATGAGCAGCTGGCAAATAAAGAAGTGATTACCTGAACGCCTTCGCCACCCCCTTGACAAAGGCGCATCGGATGTGCCCTAATATAGACGGAACCACCCGAACCGTTCCGAACAGGCACAGGAGGTAAGCAATGTTCCGAAAGGTACTCGAACCGAGCACAAGAACCCTCACCACCCGCTTCAATTCTGCGGGGGGGGGGGATATGTTAGAGCGATAACGCAGGTCGGCGTACTGCTTATCGTTTTTGCACTGACCGCGCTATCCCTTCGGGCACAAGCCACCCCCACTATTTGTGCTGTCGTCACTATCGATGGTGAAACTGTCGAGGGTGAACCCCCTTCAACGAGGGTTTGCTTTCGCGACGATGCGATCTACCTGGGTTCAGGCACAGGTGCGGTAGATGGCAACGGATGGCTATGCGAAGGCATCTTGCTTTTGCCTGCCACAGGACAAACCGCTTTCGGGCTCCCTTTCCCCGCTCTTGATGTGTTTCATCCGGGCTACTTCTATGTCTCCTCCCCCACCCCGAACGGCACGATAGGACCTTCCTGGTTTTTCGGATTAGAACGGATGTGTGTGGTGCTCTCTTCGGGTGATCGGCGTTTGCCAGGCACTCAAGAGGGCACGGCTTGGCGTGGCACCCCTACTGAAGCGATTCTCAATCCCGGCGAGGGTCAGCAGATTCCCGATGAAGTCAAGCGTGTTCGTGAACTCACGGTGTACGATGCAAACGGCGCTGCGATGCGCTTTCTGGCGTTTATCGAAGGAAACCCAAACGATGTGAGCCCCTTTAGAGAGCAGTGGCATATTGTGCCCGCCAAAGGAGTATATGCCGAGCTGCGAGAGGACAGGGACGAAACGGGCATGGTGCGTGGCTTTATCCTGCAAGGGGGACCGCCCGGGCACATTCGGGAGGGAGGGAGCTGGCTCTATCATTTTGCCCCGCCACGCAATCTAGGCTGGGGAGCGGGGGCGAAGGCACGCTTACATGACAACATGTTTGTTATCGACAGCAACGGCAATCCGGAGCCAGCCATTATCTCTCCAAACGGTAACCGCTGGAGCCTGCAGGTTGGGGATTACACCGCCGGTGGGTGGCAGGTGAACGCGAATGGGCAGTGGTTGGTGCTACGCGATTGGCAAACCAAACGGGGCTTGCGCTGGGATCGTCGCACAGGGGAGGTGTTCTACTTTGCCCTGGGTCGTGAAGAGCAAGCTGTGCGCATTGGGCAAGTGCCCGTGGAAGGGGACGCTGAAAGCTGGCAGTTGCAATGGCACTGGGATTCGCACCAGGTCAACGCGCGCTTCGAGAAGGGCGTTGATTCCTCACCACCCACGGATAGCTATCAGCTAATCGGTAGCAGCAATCAGACCCAGGTTTATACATGGCTGCGCTGGGACGGGATCCCTGAGCGCGAACGGGACATGTATTTTCACGCCTATGGGCATGTGCCTCAAAACCTGCGTGGGCGTCTCAAAGAGGAGGCGGTGGGGCAATTTCTCCCCATAGAAAGGTACCGGTATCAGTATGGCGAAGGCACTTCGTTTTGGACGGGTCTTCTTCGTCAGCGCCCTGAAGATGTTTTCGAGGCGAATCTTTTTTACACTTGGCAGCAAAGCACAGGTATGTTTGACCAGATGGTGATTGTGCGTCGCTCCTACAACCTCAGCGATGCTGACCGCGCGTGGGAGAAAGAGGTGCTGACCTTTAACCCACAGGGGCAAATTAGCGATATTAAGGTGTATGACCAGATTGGTCGTGATCAAAACGGGCAACCGATTTTTGCGAACGAGGCTCGCTGGCAGGAGCGCTTTTTCTACAGTGCTGACCATCCATTTGCGGTGACGCATCATTTTGATCGGCAAGGTACTCTCTGGCAGTTTGACTATGTGCCGGGTCACCGTGATCTTTTGCTCCAGACGTTCAAGGTAAATGGTGGCGATTTGGGGCAAGCCTCCGTGCAGTATGGGCAGGCGCATCTGGATGTCCCTCACGGCAGCCATCCGAACCCACCGAACGCACCCACCCATGTCCAGATCGGGAGCAATCCTGCGCTCACCTGGCGGTTCGATTACACCTATAACAGGGAGCCGTATGGCGATGTGTCGGCGAATGGGCTTCTTGCTGCTTTTGCGGCGCCTGCCCGCTCTGGCTGGTGGCGACTGCGCTACTGGGGTGAAAATAGCGCGTACCCTAACAAGCTTTATGAAATAGAAGACCCTACGGGGCGCAAGGCGCAAATCAGTGGGTACGACCTGTTTGGACGCCCTGCACGCGTGCAGCTCTTTCCTAACGATTCCAACACGCCCCTTTGGAGCGAGACCGAATGGACGCTCTTTGGGCAGCCACGCGCGGCACGCTGGGGGCTCGGAAATACCCTCAGTGGGCAGGCTCAGTGGGAGTGGAATGGGCTGTTTTTACGCCGATTTATTGACCCACGTGGACGCATTGTGCGCTTCCTGTACGACTTTGATATGGACAGTGGGGCTGCAGCCGGCGTGTTGCGTCAAATCTGGCTAGAGGGGCAAGATAGTCAAGGCAACCGTTTCAGTAGGCTTTACGCCGAGTTGCAGTATGATACGGCGGGGCGGCTGCGGCGTGTGCAAAACGGCAACCCGGCGACGAACACCGTTGTGGGGCTCACCTACCACTACGGCATCCACGACGAGATACGCTCCATCCATCACGATGGGGACAGAAACCCAGAAACCTTTGATTATAGCTGCTGTGGGCGTATCAGTCGCTGGACACGGCAAGATGGGCGGTTCGCCACCTTTGACCACACACCGAACGGCTGGTTGCAGGCAACTCACGAGCATGACCATCTGGGCGATCCTCTCATCCAGCATCTGTACGCATATGACCCTGCGGGGCGACTGGGTAAAGCGATACGCTCCAGGTGAAACGGCTCCAGCTGGCAGCCTGAAGTGGAGCTACGCTTCTGGTACGATACCGAAGACCCAAACTATGGCGTGCAGGTAGATCCGCGCAACCAAGACCCCGATCCGACCAATGACCTGTCCGTGGCTCACACAGGCTGGCTACTGGGTGAACAGATTACCTTGCCTGTTGGCACTTATGCTTGGTGGTACGACTACCGCACGCCTGAGGGCACTCTTACTGCCGACCTGCAAGCGTTTCGCACCTCGTGGGGCAGTGTCTGGCGCTATCAGTACGACGGTGCGGGGCGTCCCATCACGCTCTATCGTGGCAGCACCCTCTTTGCCGAGTGGAGCTATGATAACGCGGGGCGGCTACAAAGCCAGACGGTCTACCTGCCTGCAGGCGCCCTGCAGACCACTCTTGAGTATGCCGATACGCAGGTGCCGAACGCCATCGGCTTATTGACCTACTGGCTCAACGGGCAAATCGTTGCCCGCTTTGACTATCGGGGCAGCCCGAACGATCCGGGCTACTACCCTGATGGCACGCTGCGTTTCGCCCAGGAGCAACTGCCGGGCGACCGCACCGCCCAATGGCGCTAGGACTACTATCCCGATGGGGCGTTGCACTCCGAACAGCGTCAGACCGCCTCGGAAACCCGTCATCATCGCTTTACTTATGATGCCAATGGCAACCTGACCGGCTGGGGCACCACCGCGACCGATTGGCGCTATACCTACAACCAGCTCTGGTGGGTGGGTGGCAGCCACCCGTGGCTGGGCAGCTACAACTGGTACTTCACCTACACCCCCAATGGGGAGCGGACACGGCTCTGGAGTGCCCCAGCGCCCATCGAGGGCGATGTGAATGGCGACGGCTGCGTGGATGACCAGGACCTGCTGCAAGTCATGTTTGCTTTCGGGCAAGCCTGTGCGCAAGGCTGCCCTGAAGACCTCAATCGGGATGGGCAGGTGGATGATGCGGATCTGTTGATTGTGCAGTTCAATTTTGGGCAGTGTGCGGCTTCGCTCAGCTGGGGCTATCACTATGATGTCTGGGGCAATCTGACCCGCGCGGTCAGCCCGGTGTCGGGGATCGCCCTGAATGCTCTCTATGACAGCTTGGGGCGCCGGGTGGGCATTTCCGTCTACCGCGGTGAGACATGGCTCTCTCGCTATCGGCTCTATGAGGGGGATACCTTGCTGGCGGAGGTGGATGAGCAAGGTCAGGTGATTGCAGAGTATGTGTGGGGTCCGTTGGGTCCGCTTGCCCGCTTGGATTATCTTCATCCTGCTGGGACACGCTACTATGTGCTGGATGGTTTGGGGCACACACGGGTGCTGTTAGCGCCTGATGGACAGGTGGCGGAGGTGTGGTCGTATGACAGCTGGGGGAATCCGATTGAGCGGGAGGTGAACCCTGGGCATGATGCGGTGGAGCAGCCGTTGACTTGGAATGCAGCGTATGGGTATGAGTGGGACTGTTTTGCTGGGACGAACCTTTATCATGTGGGCGCCCGCGAGTACGACCCCCGCACGGCACGATGGCTGCAAAGAGACCCGATAGACGCAGCCAGTGGCGACCCGAACCTGTATCGGTATGCTGGCAATGACCCCCTCAATAGTGCCGATCCATCCGGCTTAGATGCGTTAGATAACGCGGCTCACTTCTTTGCGGGCTGGGGCGATCGGCTGACAGGAGGACTGACAGGGCATCTACGAGATTGGTTGTGTGATTTATTGGATTTGCCACCCTGGGAGCCGCGCGACCCGTGTGATGAGTGGTACTTAGCAGGGCATTTGGTGGGGGCAGTCCACGATCGGCTGTTGACACGGGGAGCTGGGGGCGGACTAGGATTTGCCAAGCGTGCAAGGCGAGCATCAAACGCGCTCGACGAGGCACATGAGGAAGCCCATAACGCGGCACAATATTTGCGGTTCAAAAAACAGCTAGACAGTGAATCTCAAATGTCTGAGATGGGAAGACTTATTCCACCTAAACAACCACAACATTATCGTAATAGAGAGCGACTAGCCAATCAGTATGGCGGGGAGCCAGATGAGTGGATAAAGAAAGCAAGTAGTTCATACACTGCTCCCGATGGAACACAAATCGAAACCCACTGGCATGAACATCTACCCACTGGAAGACGGGTAGAATACAAAACGAAATTCGGCTTTGGACATCGTAGGTAATAAGCTAAGGTACTATGCGGGTCTTATACAAGGGCGAAAGCGGTATCCCTCTTACTCAGGGGAGGGTCTACACAGTACTGGGTATTCAGCTTGTGCTGGAGCCAGGCTGCCTTCTTCAACGCGAATTCGCGTGTCCCATTCTTTTCATAATTATTCCCGACGATCATAACCTCCCGGGATGGTACCCGGAATTATTGTTTGAACTGGCCGACGCGCGCCTTTCTCGCTACTGGGTTTGGACACGAAACAGTAAAGGTCGTATTCTATCCCACCCTGCATTTGCTCGGTCAGATCTGTTATGGCGTTTGCATGACACCGATTTCTGGAGCGAGATCTGGGAACAGGATATGACATTGTACGAGTCTGTCCTTTGGGATTTGCTGAACGAGTTTGGTGTCTTGCCCCATGAAAAGCGATTACTGGCGGTTTCAGAGGCAGATGAGTGGCTTTCGCGCATTCGAGACTGTTTGAATATAGATGACAAGACGAGACGTGAAAAATGTTTATCATCCCTACTGAACAGTTTTTATTTGCCTGATCTATTGCATAAAGAAAAGAAGAGCGATCAAGTTAAGTGGGCGTTGGCCGAGTACATCTTGGGGCTTTTTGTGAGCGGGCAACTACTGGAAGATGAGGCGTGCTTGCAGGAAGTGAAAGCCTATCTTGATGGGAAGCAACCATTTCTGGGGATATGCCTGAAGGTACCTTATCTCCTAAATGGATAGGGCTTACCCAGGCTTTGGAGGCTACGGAGTGAGCAGCATTTAATTCTGTCTTGTGTCTTGACCCACGGTAAGGGGGCGTCCACTGTGTCCCTACCCTCTACTGGTTTTTTATTGCTGGGCGAAACTCCTGCCGTCGTCTTCTTGGCTCGCTGGGAGGTCATCTATCAGGTCGCGCATGCACGCTCGGTGTTCATTCAGATTGCCAGCAGCCTCTAAGCAGGCTCTAAATATCTCTTCAAAGAAAAGTTTGTCTACGCTGGGTGTTTCACCCTCCTGACTTGTATGGACACCCTCAGCAGCCGTTCACCTGAAACGGGGCGTACGGGTACGAATACATCCCTGCCACAGGTTTGTACCATGTCGGCGCCCGCGAGTATGACCCGCGCACAGGCAGGTGGATCGAGCGCAACTCAGCTTCTGTTCGCACTCCGTTTTGATGGCATGGTTTGAGGTAAGAGGGTGTTAACGCTGGTTTCGGTGAGGGCGGAAAGCTCTTCCAGCGCAAGGTTCCAAAGATTTGCTACCGTCTGAGCGATGAGGGGTAGGTAGGCAGGCTCATTGCGTTCGCCTCGATAAGGATGAGGCGCGAGATAGGGTGCATCGGTCTCCAGAAGTAGCCTGTCGCGCGGCACCGTTTGCACGACGGCACGCAACGCTTCCGCGTTTTTGAAGGTGATTATCCCGCCGATGCCCAGATAATAGCCCATTGCCAGCCCGCGTTCGGCATGCGCCTTGGTACCCGAGAAGCAGTGCAGCACACCGCGTACACGCGGGTACTGTTTGAGTACATCGAGTAGCGGGTCATACGCCTCGCGACAGTGGATGACCACTGGCAGCCCTTGCTCCTGCGCGAGAGTGAGCTGGGCATGGAGTGCGTCGTATTGTGCCTCGCGAGGAGAGAGGTCATGGTAGAAGTCCAGCCCGATCTCGCCGATGGCGACCACGCGCGGGTGTTGGCTTAGTTCGCGCAGGCGGGTAAGTGCTTCTGGAGTGCAGCGAGTGGCGTCATGAGGGTGAATGCCGACAGCTGCCCAGAGCGCGGAGGACTGTTCTGCCAGGCGCACGGCGCGTTCGCTACTGGGCAGGTCATAGCCGATGAGGATGAGCCGTTCCACGCCCGCTTGGTGCGCACGGAAAAGCACCGTCTCCCAGTCGGGCAGCAGTTGCTCGTGGTTCAGGTGGCAATGGGTATCGGTCCAGCGCATGGTTGGTTTTCTGGCGGAGAGGGTGGGATTCGAACCCACGATCCCCCTTTTGGGAGGATACCCGATTTCGAGTCGGGCCCGTTCAACCGCTCCGGCACCTCTCCCAGTGGGGTGCTCTTGGCGCCCTCGGAGGGATTCGAACCCCCGGCCTCAAGGTCCGCAACCTTGCGCTCTATCCCCTGAGCTACGGGCGCGAAATCACTTATAGTATACCACACTCGATGACCGCGGAGTCAAGAGGTTTTGAGGCTGTTCGAAAATTCCGTTGGGGTCGGGTATCCTCTTCCTATGAAACGGCGCTACCCGCACAACGCGACCCTGACCACCCTGCCCGTGAACACAATCTACGCCCTCCTCCAACGCTTCTGCCA